>WNGD01007256.1_pt1 | contig 10468 bp, 12 predicted proteins | sample 5400671 | NCBI WGS metagenome assembly WNGD01 (sample SAMN13153369, study PRJNA577476) | soil metagenome | isolation source: 40 cm soil or saprolite under grassland replicate 2 | place: USA:California | collected 2016-06-15
TGGTTCGCACGGCGGAACGGCTCTGTGACCTCGAAGCGAACGCCGCCGCACAGACAGGATCCACCCAACGGCTCCACGGTGCGAGTCTACGAAACAGACGCTCGGCTACACTGCGCCGTCCATGTCGAAGGTCTGTGCAGTCTGCGGAAAGAAGCCGAGCTTCGGACACAACCGAAGCCACTCGATGGTGGCCACGAAGCGCCGCTTCGAGCCGAACCTCCAGCGCGTCCGCGTCGTCCTCGGCGGGCGGCCGACCCGCGCCTACGTCTGCACGCGCTGCCTCAAGGGCGGCAAGGTCCAGAAGGCCGTCTGACGACGGCCGACCCCGCGGCCCGCGCCGTGGTCTAATCAGGCCGTGGAGGAGCCGGCGAGCGACCTCGAGTTCGTGCGCGCGCTCGCGTCCGCGGCGCTCGCGTCGCTCGAAGCGAGTCGGCAGCGCATCGACGACCTGAACATCTATCCGGTTCCCGACGGCGACACGGGAACGAACCTCGTGATGACAGTGCGCGCGGTCGTGGACGAGTTGGACGGCGCCGAGCCGGCCGACCGCGCCACGCTCGCGCAGCGGGTGACGCGTTCGGCGCTGATGGGCGCGCGCGGGAACTCCGGCGTGATCCTGTCGCAGATCGTGCGGGGCGCCGCCGACGTGCTCGCGGAGCCCGACAATGTCGACGAAGACGTGCTCGTCCGAGCGCTCCGCGGGGCCGCGGACGGGGCCTATCGCGCGGTGCGCGAGCCGGTCGAAGGGACGATGCTCTCGGCGATCGCTGCGGTCGCCGACGACGCGACCCGTCGTCCGCGTGACTTCTGGGCGAGCCTCGTGCAGGCGTGCGAAGCCGCAGTCGCGCGAACGCCGGAGCAGCTCGCCGTTCTGCGGGAGGCCGGCGTGGTCGACGCGGGCGCGGCCGGGCTGCTCGAGCTCCTCCGTGGCGTGGCGGCCGCCGTCACCGGCGCGGAGCTGCCGCCGACGCCGCCGCAGCTCGAAACCGTCACTGCGACCGCCGTTCATCGGGAGCTGTCGCGCTATCGGTACTGCACCACGTACGTCGTGGAAGGCGAGAACCTCGACGCGGAGACGCTCGAAGCGGAGGTCGGATCCCTCGGCGACTCGCTGCTCGTGGTCGGCGATTCGACGGCGCTCAAGATCCACGTGCACACCGATGACCCCGGTGCGGCGCTCTCGCTCGCGACGGCGGTCGGGACGATCGAGCGCGTCGAGATCGCGAACATGCACGAGCAGACGCACCAGCGCGAGGAGCGCCTCCTGGAGGCGGTCGCCGATCGCGCCCACTCCGGGGTCGTCGCCGTCGTCGCGGGCGACGGCAACCGCCGTCTGTTCGAGAGCCTCGGCGCGACGCGGATCGTCGAGGGCGGACAGACGATGAACCCGTCCACGGCTGACCTCGTCGCCGCGGTCGAGTCGGTCGACGCCGACGAGGTGCTCCTGCTCCCGAACAACGCCAACGTGATCCTCGCGGCCGAGCAGGCGGCGAAGCTGACCTCCCGGCCGGTCGAGGTGATCCACTCCGACTCGATCCCGGCCGGGCTGGCCGCGATGGTCTCCTTCGACCCCGACCGGAGTGCCGCCGAGAACGTCGAGGAGATGCGCGAGGCGCTCGAGCTCGTCGCGACCGGCGAGGTCACCGTTGCCTCGCGCGACGTCGAGCTGAACGGACTCGCGATCCGGAAGGGAGCCTGGCTCGGCCTCGCCGAGGGCAGGCCGGTCGCCGGCGGCGACAGCTTCGACGAGGTCGCCGGCGCCGTCGTCGAGCGCCTGCTCGCCGAGCCGCGCGGCATCCTGACGCTGCTCAAGGGCGCGGACGAACCCGATCTGGAGGGTCTGCTCGAGCGCCTGCGCGAGAATCATCCGAGCGTCGAGCTCGACGTCCAGGACGGCGGCCAGCCCCACTATCCGCTGCTCCTGTCGGCAGAATAAGGGCGGGGTGTCGGATCCAATCCGCATCGTCCTGGTCGAGGACAATCAAGTGTTCCGCGAGGCGCTCGAGCTTCTGCTCGGCCTGCGCTCGGACGTCGAGGTCGTGGCGTCGGTCGGCGACGGAACCGAGGCCGTCCCTGCCTGCAAGGCCTACCACCCCGACGTCGTCCTGATGGACTACCGGCTGCCCGGGCTCGACGGCGTACAGGCGACCCTCGCCGTGCGCGAGGCGTGTCCGGACGTCGCCGTCGTGTGCCTGACGGCCTCGGCGAACCGAGCGGAGATGGAAGCGCTCGTCGAGGCCGGAGCCGTCGCCTGCCTGACGAAGGACCAGGAGCTCGACGACATCGTCGAGGCGCTGCGTCGGGCCGGCGGCCACCTCGCCACGACCGAGTGATCCTGACCACCGCCAACACGGCGATCGTGCTCGACTCGACCGCCGACTTCACCGACGAGGCGCGCCGCTTTCCGAACTGGCGCGTCGTGCCGCTCTACGTCCGCTTCGGCGACGAGAGCTACCGCGACTACGTCGACCTCGGGCCCGACCAGTTCTACGCCCGGCTGCGCAGGTCGCCCGTGACGCCGACGACCTCGCAGCCGACGCCGGGCGACTTCCTCGCGACCTACGAAGGGCTCGCGGAGCACTACGAGCGGATCCTCTCGCTCCACATCGCCGGCCGGCTCTCGGGGACGTTCCAGAGCGCGACGACCGCGGGCGAGATGCTCGGCGGGGGGAAGGTGCGGACGATCGACACCGAAACCGCCTCGGCGGCGATCGCGATGCTCGCGCTCGCGATCCAGCGCAGGCTCGACGTCGGCAGCTCCGACGAGGAGGTCGACGCCCTCGTATCGCGGTACAGGGCCGCGCACGGTCTGCTGTTCACGGTCGATACGCTCGAGTTCCTCCAGCGCGGCGGGCGGATCGGCCGGGCCCGCGCGATGGCCGGCCAGCTCCTGAACGTGAAGCCGATCCTGTCGATCCGCGAGGGCGAGGTCGTCCCGGTCAAGCGAGTCCGCGGCAGCCAGAGGGCGCTCGACGAGATCGTCGGCGAGCTCGAGCAGGCGGCCGAGGACGCGCCGAGCCTGCGGATCGGGATCGCACACGCCGAGGCCCCCGACCGGGCCGAGACGCTCGAGCGGATGGTGCGCGAGCGCCGGCCGCAGGCGCAGATCGAGGTGCAGACCTCGCTCGGCGCCGTCGTCGGCGCCCACGCGGGCCCCGGAACCGTCGGGTTCTTCTGGTTCGACGACTCGGGCTAGTGCCGTGCTCCGTCCGGACCGGGACCTAGACTCGGCCATGCCCTGGCTGCGCAGGTGACAGCGACCCGCCACCCGGCGGGGTTCGCAGGCGTGGACCGACCCACGTCATGGCCGCCGACGCGCGGGCGGCCGCGGCCGGATGCTCTGGAGCGGCCGGTGGAGTCGCTCAAGGGTGTCGGTCCCACCATCGCCCGGAACCTTGCGAAGCTCGGCCTCCGCCGCGTGCACGACCTCGTCGAGTACGCGCCTCGCGACTACCAGCGTCCGCTCGCGGAGCAGCAGATCACCGATCTCTTCGGCGAGGACGAGGCGGCAATCGCCGGCATCGTCCGCAGCGTCTCGTCGCGGCGCGCGCGGCCGAGGCTGACGATCCTCAAGGCGCACGTTGCCGATGCGAGCGGCGAGATCACGGCCGTCTGGTTCAACCAGGATTGGCTGAAGGAGAAGCTCGCGCCGGGCACGCGAGTGCGGCTGCGCGGACATCTTCGCGGTCGCGAGTTCGCGGTCCGCTCCTACGACATCGGCGACGGGGAAGCGACCGCCGACTTCGCGCCGATTTATCCGGCGAGCGAGGAGATCAACGTCAAGAAGCTGCGCGAGCTCGTGCTCGCAGCCCTGCCGTCGTCCGTCTACGACCCGCTGCCGGCGGATCTCCGTGCGCGCGAGCGTCTGCCTCTGCGCGCTGACGCGCTCTGGGCACTGCATCGCCCGCGGACCCGTGCGGAGGCCGAAACGGGCCGCCGGCGGCTCGCCTTCGACGAGCTGCTCCTGCTCCAGGTCGGAATCGCGCGGCGCGCGCGCGAGCGGGAGCGCACGCTCGCACCGTCGCTCGGGAAGCCCGCCGAGCTCGTCGGCCGCTACCGCGAGGCGCTCCCGTTCACGCTCACGCCGCACCAGGAGCAGGCGATCCGCGAGCTCGACGCGGATCTGGCGCGCACCGTGCCGATGCAGCGGTTGCTCCAGGGCGACGTCGGTTCGGGCAAGACCGTCGTGGCGCTCTACGCCCTGCTGCGGGCCGTCGAGAACGGCCGCCAGGGAGCGCTGATGGCGCCGACCGAGACGCTCGCCGAGCAGCACTTCCTGACGATCGAGGGACTCTGCTCCGAGCTCGGCGTCTCCTGCGCGCTCCTGACGAGCTCGTCGCCGAAGCGCGACCGCGACGCGGCGCTCGCCGCGGACGTCGTCGTCGGCACGCACGCGCTGATCCAGGAAGGTGTCGAGCTCCGCGACCTCGCGGTCGCCGTCGTCGATGAACAACACCGGTTCGGCGTCGCACAGCGAAGGGCACTGAGCGGAGCGAGTGGCGGTACCCGCTCAGGCGGCACCGCAAGCGGCGCCGCGGGCGTGGAGCAGCGGCGCGCTCCGGCCGAGGGACGCTCTCCGCACGTCCTGCACATGACGGCGACGCCGATCCCGCGCACGCTCGCCCTGACCGTCTACGGCGACCTCGCCGTTTCCGAGATCGCGAGGCCGCCGGCGGCGCGCAAGCCTGTGATCACCCGCTGGATCGGCGAGGAGCGCGCAAGCGAGGCCTACAGCCGGATGAAGCGCCTGCTCGACGAGGGGCGCCAGGCCTACGTCGTCTGCCCGCTCGTGGAGGAGTCGGAGACGAGCCGGGCGCGCGCCGCCGAGCAGGAGGCCGAGCGCCTGCGCCGCGCCGAGCTGAAGGGCTACCGGATCGGCTGCCTGCACGGGAGGCTGCGCCCGGCCGACCGCCGCGAGCTGATGGCCCGCTTCAAGGCGCGGGAGCTCGACGTCCTCGTCGCGACGACGGTGATCGAGGTCGGCGTCGACGTTCCGAACGCGACCGTGATGGTCGTCCAGGAGGCCGACCGCTTCGGCCTCGCCCAGCTCCACCAGCTGCGTGGGCGCGTCGGGCGCGGCGCGGACCAGTCCTACTGCCTGCTCGTCTCGCGGGCGAAGGAGGAGCTGACGGAGACCGCGCAGCAGCGCCTGCAGGCGCTCGTCGCCACGACCGACGGCTTCGAGCTCGCCGAGGTCGACCTCGACCTGCGCGGCGGCGGACAGCTGCTCGGCACGCGCCAGGCCGGGCTCAGCGACCTCAAGTTCGCGCGCCTCCGCGCCGACCGTCCGCTGCTCGAGCGCGCGCGCTCCGCCGCGGCCGAGCTCGTGGACGACGAGGGCCCGCTTGCCGACGCGGTGGACGCCCTGTTCGCCGGGACGGATCCCGACGCGCTCGCGTGAGAATTATCGCCGGCACTCGCAAAGGCCACACGATCTATGCGCCCAGGGGACTCGACACGAGGCCGACGGGCGACCGGGCGCGCGAGGCGGCCTTCAACCTGATCGGGCCGGTCGACGGCGCGACGGTGCTCGATCTCTTTGCCGGCTCCGGCGCGATGGGCCTCGAGGCGCTCTCGCGCGGCGCCGCGCGCGCCGTCTTCGTCGAGAGCGACCGCGACGCGGTCCGGGCGATCGAGCGCAACCTCGACAAGCTCCGCCTCAGCGGCGCGACCGTCCTGCAGCGCGACGCCATCCAGGCGCTCGCGGCCGAGGCCGCGTCGGGCAGGACATATGATCTCGTGCTCGTCGACCCGCCCTACGCGATGTTCGCCGACCTCCAGCTCCAGCTCGCGCGCTACGTCCCGTCCGTGCTCGCCGAGGACGGCCTGCTCGTCGTCGAGACCGACGCGCGCACGGAGCCGGAGCTCCCGCTCGAGCTGCGGACGAGCCGCCGCTACGGCGCCGCCCGGGTCACGCTGTTCGAACACCCATTCTCACGTTCCTCGGGCGTCGCTGGGGGTGTCGGGCCGGAGGGCACAGTGTGAGGACCACGGGCCCGGAGAGCACGGCGCCCTCAGCGACGCCAGGCGACGGCGGAGCCGGGCTTCGCCCGGCGGGAGCCGTCGCCGGCGAGGGACGCGAGTGATCACGGCCATTTGCCCAGGCTCGTACGACCCGGTCACGAACGGACATCTCGACGTGATCGGCCGCGCCGCCGGAATCTTCGATCGCCTCGTCGTCGGCGTCGTCGGCAACCCGCACCACAAGCAGCCGATGTTCACGGTCGAGGAGCGCGTCGGGTTCCTGCGCGAGGCGCTGTCGGACCTGAAGAACGTCGAGGTGGACGTGTTCAAGGAGCTCGTCGTCGAGTTCGCCCGCAAGTGGGATGCGAAGGTGATCGTCAAGGGCCTGCGCGTGATCTCGGACTTCGAGTGGGAATTCCAGATGAACCAGCTCAACCGGTCGCTCGCTCCCGACGTCGAGACGGTCTACGTGATGGCGAGCCCACGGGTGAGCTTCGTCTCGTCGAGCGGCGTGAAGGAGGTGGCCGCGTTCGGTGGCAACGTCGACGAATGGGTCCCCGAGCCCGTCGCCCGCCGGTTCAGGGAGCTCTTTCCGGACGCGCGTCCCGGGACGCCCGAGAACCCGGGCGAGTAGCACAGCCGCAGGAACCGTGCTTCGCCCGCCGAAGCGGGGGCTAGACTCTCCCTATGGACGTACTCGTTCTCATCGACAAGCTCGACGACCTCGTGCACAACGCGAAGGCCGTGCCCCTCACCGACCAGGTGCGGATCGACCGCGACGAGATCTACGACATCCTCGACCAGATGCGCGCGACGATCCCCGAGGAGATCAAGCAGGCGCGCTGGATCGTCAAGGAGCGCCAGGAAATGCTGGCCGAGGCGAAGCGCGAGACCGACCGGCTGCTCGCCGAGGCGCGCGAGCAGGCGGTCCGCGAGGCCTCGCAGACCGAGATCGTCAAGCTCGCCGAGCGCCAGGCGCAGGAGATCGTCGACGACGCCCGGCGCCAGGCGCGGGAGACGCGGCTCGAGATGGAGGACTGGGCGGACGGGATCCTCTCGACGCTCGAGGTCAACCTCGACAAGTTCCTCGTCGCCGTCCGTCGTGGCCGGGAACGGCTGCACGAGCGCTCGCAAGAGACGGTCGTCGCGGGCATCGGCCCGACCGACGGCAACGAAGAGTCGGCGTACTAGCGGTCTGCGTCACCTGCGGAACCCAGTTCGGCACGGCCGACCCGGACCGCTGCCCGATTTGCGAGGACGCGCGCCAGTACGTTCCGTCGGAGGGCCAGCGGTGGACGACGCTCGAGGAGCTGCGCGCCGACCACGGCAACTGGATCCGTGACGACGGCGGCCTCGTCGGGATCGGCACCGAGCCTGCGTTCGCAATCGGACAGCGCGCCCTGCTCGTCCCCCATGGCGACGCGAACGTCCTCTGGGACTGCATCACGCTCCTCGACGACGAGACGGCGGCCGACGTGGAGCGGCGCGGCGGTCTCGACGCGATCGCGATCTCGCACCCGCACTACTACTCGGGGATGATCGAGTGGGCACACCGCTTCGACTGCCCGGTCCACCTGCACACCGCCGACCGCGAGTGGATCATGCGCCCCGACGACGCGATCGAGCTCTGGGACGGCGAGACGAAGAAGCTCGGCGAGGGCCTGACGCTGATCCGCTGCGGGGGTCACTTCGCCGGCGGCACGGTTCTCCACTGGGCGGGCGGCGACGCGCTCCTGTCGGGCGACATCGTCCAGGTGATCCCAGACCGCAGCTGGGTCAGCTTCATGTACAGCTACCCGAACCTGATCCCGCTCTCCGAGGAGGCGATCGACGGGATCGTCGCTGCGCTCGAGCCGTTCGCGTTCGAGCGGATCCACGGCGCCTGGTGGGACCGGCTCGTGCCGCGCGACGGCAAGGGCGCGGTCACCCGCTCCGCCGAGCGCTACGTCCGCGCTCTTCGGGGCGAGCCTCTGGACTGAAGCTGCTCGCGACGCCCTGCGCCTCGCTGACGAAGGCGTGGGCGGCGGCCGAGCGGTAACGGTCGCGGTGCCAGGCGAGCACGATCACGCGCGGCGGGATCCGCGAACCGAAAGGCAGCCCGACGACGGCGGGGTTGCGCGGGTTGACGACGAGCTGCGCGACGACGGCGGCGCCGACTCCCTCGGCGACGAGTCCGATCAGCGTCCCGTTGTCGTCGGTGCGGAAGAGGATGTTCAGGTCGGGCACGCGACCGCGCAGGTACTCCTCGGCCGTCGAGACCGTCCGCCACGAGATCAGGGGCATCCCCGAGAGCTCGCGGAACGGCGGCGCCGAGTCTCGGGCCGCGAGCGGCGAGTCGGCCGCGACAAGCAGCATGTACGGGTCGCGCAGCAGCTCGACCGCCTCGAACGGCCCCGCGTCGAGCGGCAGGTCGCCGAAGGTGAGGTCGAGCTCGCCGCGCTCGACGAGCCGGAGCAGCTCGGCGTCGTCGGCCTCCTCGCGCAGACGGACCTCGACACGCGGCCACGCCTCCGAGAACCGGCGCAGCAGGGCGGGGAGGAGGCGGGCGCCGACCGACTGGTAGATGCCGACCCGCAGCGGGCCGGCCGCTCCCTCGGCCAGGGCCTCGAGGTCAGCCTGCGCCGCCTCGAGCTGCGCGACGATCGAGTCGGCGTGGCGCAGGAGGAGCCGGCCCGCGTCGGTCAGCGTGACCGGCCGCGGGCCTCCGGGGCGCTCGACGAGCCGCTGGCCGACGATCCGCTCGAGCTGTGCGATCTGCTGGCTGATGGCCGACTGCGTGTAGCCGAGCTCGACCGCAGCGCGGCCGAACGAGCCCGTGCGGCCGACGGCCTCGAGGGCCGCCAGATGCCGCAGTTCGATGCCGAGCCATTGATCACGTTTCATGATCGATATCAATCCTAACGTGATTTGCGCTTATCGAAAGCTGCAGGCATCGTGAGTGCATGGCCATCATCTTCGTACTAGGTGCAGTGCTGCTCTCCGGCCTCCTGTCGGCGGCCTTCGGAGAGTCGCGCTACGACGAGAGAGATCGTCGCGGCTGGTGGCCGGGGGCGCGCCGGGATTGACCCCGATGCGCCGCCGGCCGCCGGTCACGGCGGCTGCAGCGCTCGCAGCGGTATACCTGATCTGGGGGTCGACGTACCTCGCGATCGCGGTTGCCGTCCGCGACCTGCCGCCGCTGCTGATGCTCTCGTTCCGCTTCCTGATCGCGGGCGGGGCCCTGTACGCCTGGTCCATCCGCCGCGGCGACCGTGAGGGCGACCGGCCGCGGCTGCGGCACTGGCGGTCTGCGCTCGTCGTCGGCGGGTTGCTCCTCTTCGTCGACTCGGGCGCCGTCGCCTGGGCAGAGCAGCGGATCGACACGGGTCTCGCCGCGCTCCTCACGGCGACGATTCCGCTCTGGCTCGTCGGCATGGACGGGATCGTCACGGGCAAGCGGCTCGGCGCCGGTGCGGTCGCCGGGATGGCCGTCGGCCTCCTCGGCGTCGCGCTCCTCGTCGGCCCGTCGGCCTCCGGGCTCGACCTGCCCGGCGTCGCGGCGGTCCTCGGGGGCACGGTCGCCTGGGCCGGAGGCTCGCTCTACGCACGCTCGGCGCCGCTTCCGCGGCGACGGAACGTCGCCGCGGGGATGGAGATGCTCGCCGCCAGCGTGCTGCTCGGCATCACCGGAGTGGCCACCGGTGAGCTCGGCCGCGTCCACCCGACTCATGTCTCGATCGCCGCGCTGGCGGCGATCGGCTACCTCGTCGTCTTCGGCTCGCTCGTCGCCTACAGGGCCTACGGGTGGCTGCTTTTGAACGTGCCGACGAAGGTCGCCTCGACGCACGCCTACGTGAACCCGGTCATCGCCGTCCTGCTCGGCTCGGTCTTCCTCGGCGAGCCGATCACCGCCGTGACCGTGCTCGCCGGCGCGCTCGTCGTGCTCTCGGTCGTGCTCCTGATCGGCCTGCCGAAGCGTGAGCGGCCGCCCGCGATCCCGAGCTCGATCCGGCTGACGACGCCTGCGCTCGCGGACTTCTCTCGGCTTGCGGCCTAGAAACGCGGGTCTGTATTCGCGCGTGTCGACCGGTCGTTGCAGACGGACGCGCAGCAGAGCCGCGCGTCCTGAGGGCGGCGCCTGCAAGCGGCGACCCGATGACCGGGGAGGTCATCCGCCCCTCGAAGGCCGCCGCCAACCGCTACGCCGAACGCGCGGCCGCCCGTGCCCCTTGGACGGGGGCGGTCCGAAGTTCGTTCCGGCCCGCGGTCGGTGGGTAGGTCTATCGTGGTCGACACAGGAGCCCAGCGTGAGTAAGGGGAGACCATGACCACACTCGAGAACCGGCCGAACACCGCACTCCTCGTCATCGACGTGCAGAACGGCGCCGTCGAGGGGGCTCACGAGCGCGACGCGGTCGTCGCGAACGTCGGCAGCCTTGTCGAGAAGGCGCGGCGGGAACGGGTCCCCGTTGTCTGGGTCCAGCACTCCGACGAGCAGCTTGCGAGGGGGAGCGACGACTGGCGG
>WNGD01008405.1_pt1 | contig 10465 bp, 9 predicted proteins | sample 5400671 | NCBI WGS metagenome assembly WNGD01 (sample SAMN13153369, study PRJNA577476) | soil metagenome | isolation source: 40 cm soil or saprolite under grassland replicate 2 | place: USA:California | collected 2016-06-15
GGGCCTGACGATGCAGATGTCCAACGGCTGGAAGTTCACGTTCAGTGGTAACGTCAACGCGTTCGCCGTCTACACGGTGGACGCCAATAGTGGCCAGAAGAACTTCGCTATTCGCACCGGGCTCCTGCCCGGCTTCGCGGTGTTCGACGCGAAGGGCAGGGAAGGGAACTACGACCTCGGTGCGCACGTGGGATTCGCGCCGCAAATTCAGAACGGCGGCCCACACGACCCCCCTGGCGGTGCACAAATCGACATGCGCCAGATGTACCTGACTGTGGGCATGCGGAACGGCAGCCAGCTCCTTGCCGGCCGTGAGCTGGGTGTATTCGGGCGCCAGAACATTCTCAACGACATGACGCTGTACGGCACCGGAGCACAGGGAGGCGTTCAGGCACCCGGTACGACGTTGGGTCGCATCGGCTACGGCTATCTCTATCCCAACTTCGAGGCCCAGATCACCTACAGCTCGGCCGGCGGTAAGCCGACGCAGTTCACGGTCGGCCTCTTTGAGCCGAGCACGTTCAATCCCCCTGGACCCTTGAACTTCCTAGAGACGGAGCTGCCCCGGGTCGAGGCAGAGGTAACGCACGCCATCAGAAGGCCCCGCGGCAGGGCCGCCAACGTGTGGGTCGGGGGGTCTTGGCAGACTACGAAGCCCGCGCCCGGCGGCACGTCCCTGTCGTCGATCGGCATTGCCGGTGGCGTCCGGGCCGACGTCACGGCGGAGATCAACGTGACCGTCGCGGCCTACTACACCAAGGGCAACGGCGCGGTGTTCCAGTTCGACGGCCTCGCGGTCGCCGATGCGACACACGGTCGGCCGGATCAGGGCGGCTATGTGCAGGTGATGTACAAGATGAATCCCAACTCGCAGCTCGGCGCCAGCTGGGGTATCAGCGAGCTGAAGGGCGGCGGCACGGCCTCGGCCGACGGTAACAGCAACTCCCTCGCCCACCTCGCGTCGTACACAGTGGGCTGGTATCACAACATGACCCGCTCGCTTCACCTGAACGTCGAGGCGACGAAGGAGATCAACCGTTACGCCGGCGCTCCGAACCGCACCGACGTATCGGCCGGGTTGATGCTGTTCTTCTAAGACCTGAACGACGTCGAAGAGAAACGGAAAAGGCCGGCACTGGTACGCCGGCCTTTACGTTTTCGTTCGACGCCTTCGTTCGACGTTTCTGTTCGACGTCTCACTTGTACCGATATGTGATCCTGCCCCGCGTGAGGTCGTACGGCGACAGATCCACCGCCACCCGGTCCCCCTGCAGGATCCGGATGTAGTTCTTGCGCATTTTGCCGCTGACGTAGGCCAGGACTTCGTGACCGTTCTCCAATTTGACCCGGAAGGTGGTGTTGGGGAGGACCTCGGTCACCGTCCCCATCATCTGAATCGCATCGCCTGCCACGACTTGAACCTGCTCCTTTCGGGAAACCTCACCCGGCGAGGGGATCCATCGTGGTGTCCCGCTGCGGCTCCTGGCCGCGCTCGATGTACTCCGCGTGCCGCCCGCAGGACTGGCACGTCAGCGTGATCTTTTCCGCCCGTGTCGGCACCCCGGGGCGGGACGGTCGCCGCCGCGGCACCCGCACGATCTTCCGGGCACCGCACGACGGGCACACGAGCGGTTGGTGCTCGCGGTCTGCGGCGACTAGCGCCAGGGCCTCGGGCGCCCGGTATTCCTTAATGCCGCGTCGACCCACCGGCGGTGGTCACCTCCACGAGGGAATCTACGCCGTCCAGTTCTGCTTGACACCCCCCTCCCCGGGTGTATCTCTCGGTGCAACCGGAGGTTGCCTATGGACGGCCCGGAGTTCCAGCGACTCGCCGACATCGAGGTAGACCAGGCCCAGCCGGAGCCCCACGGATTCACCCTGACCGGGGAAGGGCCCGATCACGCCAGGTACCGTCTCGACGTGCATTTTGAGCTGCCGCTCGACGCCCGCACCCGCTCCGTCCTGGGGGAGTTGCTGTCGCATTCGGAGCTCTCGATCTCCCGCAGCGCGCCCGCCTCTCCCCTCGCCGCCCTGCGGGGCCGGCGTGACCGTGCTCACCGCCGCTAGCGCCCGGCGGTCGTACTTTTCGCCTTAACCTCCAACACCGCCCAGTGCCACCAGCCTCGCTTCGACCGCGCGGTTTCCTCTGGATCGCCGCGGCCTGCGCCCTTGCCGCCTGTGCCCGGCCCACCACGTCGGGGACTCGGGGTCCGGTCCCCACCGATCTCGCCACGCTCGAGGCCCAACGCGCCCAGCACCCCGAAGACGCCGCGCTGCAGCTGCGGCTGGCGAAGGCCTACTACGCCGCGAGCCGCTTCAGCGACGCCCGCGCGGCGCTGGCAGTGGTGCTCCAGGCGCGGCCCAGCGATGAAGCCCGGGCGTACCTCGGCCTCACCTATGAGGGACTGAACCAGTTCGACTCGGCGCGCACCGTGTACACCGAGCTGCTCGCCGCGAAGCGCGGCGGGAGCGTCAAGCGTCTGCTCAGCGGCCGCCTCGTCCTGCTCACCCGCCACGAGCTGCAATACCAGGCCCGCCAGGCGATCGCCCGCGAAGCTACGCTGGCTACAACTCCGCCCGACCCCAACACCGTCGCCGTCATGCCGTTCCGCTACACCGGGGTGGACACCACGCTGCGTCCCTTGGAGCGCGGTCTGGCGGCGCTCGTCGTCACCGACTTGTCGCGCGTCCGCCGCCTGCGGCTGGTCGAGCGCGAGCGGCTGCAGGTGCTGCTCGACGAGATCCAGCTGGCCGCGAGCGGCCGCGTCGACCCCGCATCGGGGGCGCGTTCGGGGCGGCTGATCGGCGCGGGGCAGGTGGTCCAGGGGCAATTCGCGGAAGCGCCGAACGCCAACTTCCGGGTGGACGCCGCGGTGGTGCGCGCCTCCGATGCGCAGGTGGCCGCCACCGGGTCGGGATCCGACCAGCTGCGCGCGCTGTTCGACATCGAAAAGCAGGTGGTGCTGCAGCTCCTCGATCGTATGGGCATCACCCTCACGCCGGCCGAGCAGGCGGCGATCAGCGAGCGCCCGACGCGCGACATCCAGGCGTTCCTCCTCTACAGTCGCGGCCTCGAGGCCCAGGATCGCGGCGACTTCCGCAGCGCCTCGCAATCGTTCCAGGCCGCGGCGCAGCGCGATCCGAGCTTCAGCGCCGCGCAGCAGCAGGCGTCCCAGAGTCAGAGCGCCGACGTCGCGACCGCTGCGCCGCCCAGCGACGTCGCCAGCGCCATGGCGCCTCCCGAGACGCCGCCGGGCGCCCCGCCGTCGGGGACGCTGGCGAACGCGCTCGAGGGCACGAACCCCACCGGGGGTGGGCTCGCCAGCTCGCTGCCGGGCGCGGGGCCCAGCACCGATGCGCTCCCGCCGCCCGCGCCGGGCCTCATCTGCGAGAGCGTGGGCTGTGACGGTCCGGCGCGCGCGGCCCTGATCGGTATTCTGCTCATCATCATCACGCGGCCGTAGGGGCACGATGCGCCTCCGCACGCTCGCGCTCTCCGTCGCCGTGGCCGCCACGCCCATGGGGCTCCTGGCCCAGGGCAGCGACGCGCTGTACACGCGTCTCTCCGGTCTCACGGGATTCGAGTACCGCGGTTACTCGTTCGACCCCGGGATCTCCGTCAAGTCGGTGTCGCAGTGGAATCTGCCGCTCATCGTGGTGGCGCCCGTGGGGCGCCGCATGTCGGTGGACGTCACGACCCACGTCGTGAGCGGCCGCATCGCGACCTACGCGGGCACGGTGGAGAAGCTGAGCGGCCTGAGCGACACGCAGCTCCGGCTCCTCTATACCGTCGGTCGCGACCAGCTCGTCGCCTCGCTCACGCTGAACCTGCCGACCGGCAAGCACTCGGTCTCGACCAGCGACTTCCAGGTGGTCGGCGCGGTCGGGTCCACCTACCTGTCGTTCCCCGTGTCGAGTTACGGGACCGCGTTCGGCGCCACGGCGGGGCTCGCGTACGCCCGGCAGCTTGGCGGCTGGAACGTGGGGCTCTCGGGGGCGCTGCGCTTCACCGGAACCTACAGCCCGTTCACCGACCAGAGCGTGTCGTACAACCCCGGCTGGGAAACGCGCGTGCGTGGCGGCGCCGATCGCGTCCTCGGCCGCAACGGGCGGCTGCTCCTTGGGATCACGTTCAGCACGTTTTCCACCGATGTGTACACGGGCACGGGGACCCTCGTCGGCGGGACGTACGACCCGGGGTCGCGGTTCATCGGCGACCTGGCGTATGTGCGGGTGATCGGGCGCGGGACGCTGACGTTCGCGTCGTGGGACTACTACCGTCTCGTCGGGCATGCCGGATCGAGCCCGGTGCCCGAGTCGAAGGAGAACGTGTTCAACGCCGAGCTGCGCTACGGGCGCTCGGTCGCGCCGGGGCTCGTCGTGGAGCCGCTCGTCGGGTTCCGGCAGTGGAACCCCGCCGACTATCGCGGCGGCCGCCTCTATTCCGCGGGGCTCGGCGCGCGCTACGCGGTGTCCGACCAGCTGACCGCCCACCTCACGGGGCGCCTGGACACCGGATGGATCTACGCCGCCGCGCGCGGGCGTGCGGACCTGACCGGCACCGGGCTCACGCTGTGGCTTCGCTACCAGCGGTAGGGAGGGAACGGCACCAGAATTCTTGACGGTCGGGAGGGTGGATTGTAGCTTGGCGCCACCTTCAACGTCAGGGCAGCGCGTTCCATGCCAGCCGAGCTCGGCGGGTCGCAGATCTCTTCGCTGCTCGAGGCTCTTCCCGGGATCGCCAGTGTGCTGCGCAGCCCGGTGGCGGACGCCATCGTCAAGGCGATCCGCGCGGCCGCCGGGCTGGGAGAGTTCGCGGTCGAGGATGCCGAAGAGCTGGTGCGGTACGCCGTCCGGCGCGGCCTGATCGGCCCGGAGGAAGGTGAGCGGGTGATGGCCGAAGTCGAGACGGCGTTGAAGGTGAAGCGCAAAGCGACGCGCGGCGTCAAACCCAAGGCGAGGCACAAGCCCGAAAAGAAGAAGAAGTCCCGCCGCTAGAAGGCCTACACCCGGAACTCCTTCACGAGCGCCCGCAGCTTCTCCGCCGCCAGCAACAGCGTCCCGGCGGAAGCCGCCATCTGCTCGGTCGACGCTCCCTGCTGCTCGGTCGCCGCCGTCACCTGCTCGGCGCTCGACGCATGACTCACCGCCCGGCCCCCGACATCCTTCGCCTGCTCCCCCAACTGCTCGGCCACGTCCCGGTTCTGCTGCGCTGACGTGCCCACCCGGGCCGCCGCCTGCTCCACCTGCTCGACCGCCGCCACGATCTCCGCCAGGCCCCGCGCCGCCCCCTCCGCCACCGACTCGAGCCCCCGCACCTTCGCCGTGCCTGCTGCCATCGTCGCCGTCACGTCGTCTACTTGCTCGCGGATCACCGCCGTGGTGCTCGCGACGTCCGCCGCGGCACGGGCCGCATCGTCGGCGAGCTGCCGGACCTCCTCGGCCACGACCGCGAACCCCGTGCCGTGCTCCCCGGCCCGGGCCGCCTCGATCGCGGCGTTCAACGCCAGGAGGTTGGTCTGCGACGAGATCCGCTTGATCAGCTCCACGAACGCGTCGATCGCCGTGCTTTGCTCGGCGAGCTGCGTGATCTGCGTGGACGTCGTCTGCACCACCTCGCGCACATCGAGCAGGGCGCCGCTGGCCGCCTGAATGTCCCCCCGGTGGCGGTCGGCGACCGCGCGGATCTCTTCGCCGAGCTGGGCGAGACGCCCGGCGGATTCGGCGATCTCGCCGGCCGCCTGCCGTAGGTGCTCGAGCGCGCGGCCCATGCCGTTCAGCTCGTTGCGCTGCTGCTCAGCGCCGCCCGAAATCTCGACCATGGCGCGCGCCACCTCCCCGCTCGACGCCGCCACCTCTTCACTCGCCGCCGACAGGTCGCTCGCCGAGCCGGCGATGCGATCCGCCTCGCCCACCACTTCGCCCACGATCCCCCGCAGCCGGTCGCCCATGATACGCATCGCGTCGGCCAGGACCCGGAACTCCCGCAGCATCCGCCCCGTGGTCACGGGGCGCAGGTCGCCGCCGCCGAACCGCTCCGCCGCGGTCACCAACCGGGTGAGCGGCCCGCGTACCTCGCGCATCGTCCACGCCGCCACCATCACGCTGACGAGGGCCACCGCGAACAACACGAGCACGAGCAGCGCCTGCCGCCGCGTGGCGCGGTCGCCGAGCCGCTGCGCCGCGGCGCCCGACCGCTGGGCCTGCCGGGCGCCGAGGTCCCGCACGAGACGCGTCAGCTCCTGGGCCGGATCCCGCACCACCGCCGCCTGGGCGGATGCCTCCCGCTCCCGCCCCAGGTCCTCCAGGGCGTGGGCGAGGGCGTAGTCCACCTGAATCGACGATTGCAGCTGCTTGATGCGGGACACCGTCACCCGGTCTTCGACGCTCAATTCCGGCAACTCCTCCAGCCCGCGCTCGAAGCGGAAGCCGTCGTCGGCCGCCTGCTGGAATGCCTGCTCGGCGTCGGGGTTCGGCGCGCTCAGGTAGCGCTCGGCCGCGCGAATCTCGTCGAACGCGCTCGTGATCAGCCCGTTGCCCATCTCGCTCGATTGCTGGAGCGAGCCGAGCTCGTGCTCCAGGTCGCGCCGCATCTGCCCCAGCCACAGCACGCCGAGCACGGCGGTGACGAGCAGCCCCGCCAGCAGCCCGGCGAAGCCGAGCACCAGCAGGCCGGTGAGGCTCTCGTGCGGGCGGCGCCAGCTCACGGCGCCCACTCCGTCACAAGGCGCCCGCCGCGTACCACCGCGATCGTGATCGGCTTGTCGGGGACGTCGCCCTTCTCGTCGAACGCGATCCGCCCCGTCACCCCCTCGTACGCGGGCCGGCCCCGCCCCACCTGCGCCAGGTACTCCCGCAGCGCCGGCCGGGACGCGCCGCTCTGCTCGAGCGCCCGGGCCAGGAGCATCACGATGTCGTACGCACCCGCGCCCCGGTGGTCGGGCCGCGCGCCCCCGTTTGCGCGCGCGTACGCGGCCACGAAGCGGCCGTTCTCCTCCCCGGCTCGGTCGGCGAGGTAGGTGACCGACACCCGTACCCCCTCGGCCAGCGGGCCGTCCGACTCGATCCCCACCAGGGCGTCACCGCCCATGACGGGCCAGCGCAGGCCCATCCCCCGGAAGTCGCGCAGTACCGTCTCCGCCTCCGGGCGCTGCGTGGCGAGCACCAGCACGTCCACGCCGCCGCGCTGGCGCATGCGCGCCAGGTACGGCTCGGCGGTGGCGTGTGTGGAGAGGAACGGATCCTCCTCCAGCACCGTGCCCCCCAGGCGCGTGAACTCCGCGACGAAGGTGCGCCGCACCCCGCGGCCGTAATCGTCGTTCGTGTAGATCACGGCCGCGCGGGCTGCGCCTAGCCGCTGCCGCGCAAAGCGCGCCAGCTGCGCGCCGTGCGCGAGGTCGCTCGGACAGATCCGGAAAAACCAGGGGGACAGCCCGGAGAGATCGGGGTTGGAGGCCGACGGCGAGATGACGGGGACCGGGCGCCGGGCGTTCTGGTAGACGGCGAGCGCCGAGCGGGTGGGCCCGCTCGAGAGATGCCCGATCACCGCGACCACCTGGCTGCTGTCGGAGAATTTCTTGGCGACCCGGACGGCGATGTCGTCCACGCCGCTGTCGTCCACGAACACCAGCCGCAGCGGCCGCCCCGCCACGCCGCCGCGCTCCCGGAGCTGCTGTTCCGCCATCTGGGCCGCCAGTTTCATCGAGGCGCCCCGGGACTGAGAGAAGGGCCCCGCGACCCCGATGTAGATCGGCTCCCCGGCCCGGGAGCACGCCGCCAACGACAGGGCGGCCAGGATGATGTAGCGTCGGTGCAGAATCCCCCCCTCCCGCGCGCGGTAGGTTAAGCCGTGCGCGGAGGAATCGCAACGTGTGTGGACATCGGCTCCGGCAGCGATAAGTTGCACGCGTGGACCCGTTGCGAAAGTTGTGTGGCTTCTCCGCCGCCCTCGAACGGCTGCTCGCCGCGCCGGACGAGCCCGCGTTCGAGGCCGCGTGGGAGACCCTCGACCTGCAACAGCTGGGCTGGGAGGCGCTGGCGCTCGCCCGCCGCGCGAACACTGAACCGCTGGAGCCGGCGCTCACGGAGGTGGACCGCCGCCTCCTCGCGGTCCTCGAGCGCACCCGCGCCTTTCTCGACCCGCACGTCGTCACCTTCCGCGTCGCCGACCTCGAACGCTGGCAGCACTCCGCGGCCGCCGCGCTCGTGGGAGCGCGCTGGGGGTCGGCCGGGTTGCGCACGGTGATCGGCGACGTGCGGGCGCCGCTCGCCCGTCGCTACTTCGCGTTTCTCGCCTTGGCCGAGCGCCGGCCGTCCGATGCCTGGCCGCTGTTCCGAACGTACCTGCGCACGCCGGGCGCGCACCACGCCTTCGTGGCCGCCGCGGTGGAAGCGGCCCGCTACTACGCCGGGAGCGCGCCCGAGCTGGTCGCCCTCTTCGATCGCATCCGCGGCGATCAGCTGCTGCGGCGCTTCCTGGCGCCCAAGATCCTCGAATCGCTGTACGTGCTGGGCGACCAGGCCGCCCTCCCCCTGCTCGAGGAGCTGCTCGTCACCGGCCACACCGATCCCGACCCCGACCGCTGCGAAGTGACGCGCGCCCTCGTCGCCGTCCGCAAGCTCACCGGCCGCGTCGCGCCCAGCGCGAAGTTCCCCGACGCCACCGATCCCGCCGTGACCAGGAGCCTGGACGAGGCGGAGCGCCTGTTCGACGCTGAGCGAGATCAGCTCCTGCCGGTCACGGTGATCTGATCGATACGACTGACCCCGTACGGGTTAAACCGTACGGTGTACGCCGTACGGTTAACGCGTAGTCGCCACAAACGCCCACAGCTTGTCGCGGTAGTAGTGTCCCCCCACCTCGTACGTCGTGTTGTGCCCCGCGCCCTCGATCCACACCAGCTCGACCGGGCCCGGCGCCGCGCGTGCGACCGCCTCGCCCATGCGCGGCGGCACCAGCCGGTCCGCCGTGCCGTGGAAGACGAGGACGGGGCAGCGCACGCGCGCGATCGTGCCGAGATTGTCGAGCCGCAGCCGCAGGATGAAGCGCGGGAACAGCCCGTAATGCTGGCCGCTCATCTCCCGGGCATTCGTGAACGGGGACTCGAGAACCACGCCGGCGACCCGGTGCGTGGCCGCGGTGTGGGTCGCCACGGCGCTGCCGAGCGAGCGACCGTACACGAAAAGGCGGCTCGGATCGATGTCGGCCCGCCCCGCGAGCGCCTGGTAGGCGAGGTCCGCCGCCTCGTAGAGCCCCGGCTCCGTGGCCCGTCCGCCACTGGCCCCGTAACCGGGGTAGTCCACGACCAACACCGCAACACGGGGGGGCTGCCATTCGACCACGATATCCCAGATCGCCCCGATGTTCTCGCCGTTGCCGTAGAACCAGAGCAAGGCGGCGTGTTTTTGACCGCCCGGCGGGGTGGCTGGGCGGGGCGGCAGGTACACGCCGGCGATCCGTGTTCCGTCCCGCATCACCAGCTCGATGCGCTCGGCACCGAGGCGTTTCAGTTCGGCGACGTCGGGGAGGGCCCCGGAGGGGGCGGGAAAGGCCATCCGCTCCTGGAACAGCCACGCGAGCACAAGCAGGATACGGAGTAGCATGCCCAAACCTAACTCTGTTACCTTAGGGCCCGATGCTCGACCCCGAACTGGTCACGCGCGCCCGGGGAGCGCTCCTGGGGCTTGTGGCAGGCAATCAGCTGGGGGTTCCCACCGAGCACCTGGGCACCCCCGCAGCCATCCGCGCGGCGTATCCCGACGGCGTCCGAGACCCGGCGCCGCCGCCCACCGGCTCTCTCTACGACGACGACGCGGCGATGACCCTGCTCCTCGCCCAGTCCCTCGTCGAGCGCGGCGATTTCGACGCCACGGACGTGGCGCAGCGCTGGGTGCGTTGGATGAAGGTGGACGGCCGCGGGATCGGGGTCACCACCCGCCGCGCCTTGAAGCTCGTGGAGCGCGGGGTCGAGCCGTTCGAGGCCGGGCGTCGGGTGCTCGCCGAGACTCCCCAGAGCGCCGCGGGCAACGGGTCCGTCATGCGCTGCGTGCCGGTGGCCCTGCGCTTCCACGACAACGCGGACCGCTTGATCCGCGTGGCCACCCAGCAGGCCGCCATCACGCACGCCGATGACCGCTGCCTCTGGGGCGCGGCCGCGATCTGCATCGCCGCCCGCGAGCTGCTCCACGGCAACATCTATTTCGTGGACGAGGTCGTGCACCGGCTGGTCGATCGCGCGCCCAAAACGCTCCTCGACGCGCTCCATCGCGTGCCACGCGAGCGCCAGGACGAGCTGCCGGTGGCGGTGCCGGGCGAGTTCGGGTACGTCGTGCACTGCGTGGAGATCGCGTTCTGGTTCGCGACGCACGACCGCACCTTGGAGGACTCGCTCACCTACCTCGCCAACGCGGGCGGCGATACCGATACCAACACCGCCGTGGCCGGCGCCCTGCTGGGCGCACGCTA
>WNGD01007262.1_pt1 | contig 10464 bp, 9 predicted proteins | sample 5400671 | NCBI WGS metagenome assembly WNGD01 (sample SAMN13153369, study PRJNA577476) | soil metagenome | isolation source: 40 cm soil or saprolite under grassland replicate 2 | place: USA:California | collected 2016-06-15
GTTTCTTTGAAATCAGGATTGGTGGGCCTTGTTGGTCGCCTGTCGTCCCTTTCCGCGTCTTTCGAACACCATCCCCGGAGGAGAGTTGCTAGCGAAACGGGCGACCATAAAGGCCCTCCCCGCCGCCCTCCGCCGCCCTCGCCCCTACGGATGTTGATGAGCTTTTCGTTAGATTGATGCCTGTTGAGCGCGATCAATCGGGCCCCTACGGGAGACAACCCGATTGTCTGTGCCAGGTAGTCCACGATATGTATGTGTGTGTCTTCAGGTGGTCTGCCTGAGGTGATGATCAGGCATTTGACGCCCGCTGCCCTTAAATTGCGCTCAATGATGCCATCGGCATCATGTATCCAGCAAATGGTTAGGTCAGTGCGATCTAGCAAGCTTGCTAAGGAAGGAGTACGGATACCAGTGGTAGAGAACAACTCGCTCCACCGCATATCCTGGTAATCGCTCACCTCTTCTGCGACACCTGATGCCAGGGCCAGCGGCAACACCTGGGTATTACTCACCAGCGTGATATGCGCATTTGTATAGTGTTCTCTCAGCGCCTTCAATACAGGAAAAGTGAGCAACACGTCTCCGATAGCGCCTGGACGGATCACCAGGATATGAAAGTCTTTCATTTCCGCCCCAACGATAACACTTCAATGACAAGAATAATGCTAAAACTCACAATTGCCACGAAGATGCTCCAGCTATGCAAAGCGCGTAGCAGCAGATTTAATACAATCCAGAGCGATAATAATGCGCCTTGACGCAGCGCATGCCGCATAGTCGTTCGATAGAGTCGCGAGGAGATAAAGCGCAGGCTTATAAAATACGCCAGCGGGGAAAGCGTACTGGTGAGAGCCACACTCAGCAGCACAAAGAACGTGGCATAGGCCAGTATAGTCTGTGGAGGCACAAGGTACGTAAAGAGGAGCAGCGCACCCCATGCTAGCGGCGCCAATCCCATCAAAATGTAGAGCGCGGTACGATTTGTCATCTCATTAAGTTAAAGCCCTTATTTCCATTTAAAGGGGCTTCATTGCGGCGGCGGCTCTCCTGAGCTTCAGGACTGAAATATTTCTGCCACATATCTGGCGCATCTTTACTTTCCCCGCCATGTTTGGTGATGCGCTGTCGCACGCGGCAAATCATTGGCGTATTGACCGCCGCTCCCGCGATAATCACCTGGCCCTTGGAGAGCGCTGGCAGGTTATCCAGCAGGTCGCGTCCAACCCCTTCAATCGCGGCGGCCACGCTTTTCTGATCAATTTCGTTGACGATACGCATAATGCATTGTGTCTGGCACTGGCTTAGCACATCCGCATCGAGTTTGCCAGGGCGTTGGCTGATCAAACCAACGCCAATGCCAAATTTTCGCCCCTCGGCCAGCACCTGCTTGAGAATCGCCGTCGAGACCACCTCGTTTCCCCCTGGAGCAAAGTGGTGAGCCTCCTCTATTAGAACAAACACAGGATACGGCAGGTAAAATTCGCCTGCATGCACCTTACCACGCTCCGTATCCATACGCGCTTTCTTCAGGCGACGTAATAATGTAGCTACGACAACCTGTTGATCTCGCTCATCAATCTCATTGAGAGGTAACACTGTACATTGTCCTGGCTTGAAAATCTCTGGCAAGTCCAGGTGCTGTATATCATCAAACGTGAAGTTGTCAACGAAGCGTTGCTCGATACGCCAGGTTAAAGCATGCACAGTGCTCGAATCGTCTGCTCCATCGCTATCCTCATCGCCCTTCTGCTTTGAAACGGCCCTTATCGCAGCTTTCAAATCTTCGGCGCTCCACGGCGTGTTTTTCTTCATCTCTTTGACCTTGCGCAAAGCTCGGCTCAGCAGATGTTGCTGCTTTTCAGTCATTTCTGGAAGCAAATGACGCATATCTCCCATATCCAGTGTCGAGACGCGCACCTTGACCTGCTCTGGTTTATAGACCCGAACCTGTGCTTGATATCCACCCTTTCTGCCATCGTCCTGGTCAGCAAATTGAGGGAAATTGGCGATTTGATCAACTGTGTTGTATTCACCATGCGGGTCGATAATCAGCACGCACGCTTTATTGTGAGGCTGCATCAACTCTTCAATCAGAACACTGGCGAGGTAGCTTTTGCCTGCGCCTGTGCTGGCGATAATAGCGATGTGGGTGCTCACAACATCTTTAACCGAGAGAACGATAGGTACAGCGTCCGGAGAACGTGTCAGCAAGGACCCGATGGTTGCTGAGCCTGGCTCCCCATCGCATTTACGGCTAAGGATATGCGTCAGCATCTCATCGTCAGCCAGAAAAATCTGTTTGCCCGACTGCGGCGGAATCCACGGATTAATGAACGAGTTGGTGGAAGTATCATAGTAGCCCATAATGGCGACATGCAACTCAAACAATTCGTTGGCGCGCGCGTCGTAGCCTACCATCGCAGCTACCTGTGCTGGTGATACCTCCGGCTCCGCCAGGAACGTATCCGGATAGAGCTTTAACGGCACCCGCTTGATAATGCGGCCCAATACACGACGAGAGGGCAGGGTACCCGCAAAAGTCTGGATATCCGTGAGAGAGGGCAGGGTACCCACCAGGGGTACCCCTACATCTCCAGGTTCAGCGAGAGAGGGCAGGGTACCCGCAAGGGGTACCCCTACATTTCCCGATTCGGAGAGTTCGTAGTAGACGTACTCGCCATTTTTGAGAACTTGCTCATCGTCTCGCGAGACAAAGGTGTATTCGTGGGTGTTTTCACCTGGCCCTTTGGTGATACCTACAGGTTTAAAACGTGGACGGGCAAGCGCTGGATCAAGCATCTATAGAACCTCCATTAGCCTGTGGTTTCCACCTTGAGCCGCCAGGCAAAGTTGCGTTTCACAATTGAGAGTACCGAGAGATTTTGCGGAAACAGGCGTTCCAACTGGTCGATAATCCGCAGCGTGACTATCGGTAGCAGGCTATTCCGTTGCGCAATAATATGGGGAATATAGCCCATATGCAAGTACGCACCTTTTTCAGTGCCGGCTGGATCTTTGAAGAAATGGAAAGCCTGCACCTCTTCGTCAGTCATGGTTTCAATTTCGCTGCCCAGTTCCAGCGACAAGAGCGGCACTCCGTGCATGACGAAAAGTACTTCTGGCTGACCGCCCGCTAGCGGGCGCTGTTCCATCATACCCAACACCATCACGTAGATCAGTACAGCTTTCTCGGAGATGTAATCGGGTGAGAAAAGCTCTACCTGCGTCTCGTTCGAGAGACGCGGCCCCAGTGAGCCAAATGCAGGGTTAAGCAGGATCGTGTCGTAGATTACACCGATGGCATAAGTTCTGGGTTCAGAACTCTTGCCAAGCGCAAGGATCACTTGCGCATCATGGTCATCGGTCTGTTCGGAGCGTATAGCGATGCGCACAAAGCGGCCAAAAGCGTAGTCAGTCGGGTTCGGCTCCAATTCAACCTCGCGAGGACCATAGATCTGGCAGACATAGTTGATGTGGGAGTCCGATTTGACAATTTTGCCGATGTACATCTCGTTCGTGCCCCTCTTGTTATTTAAAATAGGGTAGACGCTCTCTCGCTCACATCTAGTATACAGCGTTCGTGGTTTTTTACCGAAAATATCTTATAGTCTAGTACGCTTCTCCTACAGGTCCAGTTTTAGTGGTCATCTCCTGGTAATGAAATCAACGATGTGCTGGCTGTGGCTGGAACAGCTTTCGGTTTCAGGCATTATACCATAGAACGCCTGTCTGGTCGATGCCTGTACATCTCATCTCCGGTCAAGACTGCAGGGTGTGCTCTAGCTGGAGTAGCTGTGATGTCTTCATACCAAAGAGCCATCGTGATATCTTGATGCGCCGGATCAATAACTCATATAAAACAAGCGTGGCAATCAGGGCAGTCGTACTGATGACCAGGTATTTTACTCCTGGAGGGAGGGGCCACGACAGCATGTAGAATGCGATGATCACAATCAGCGGTTGATGTAATATGTAGAATGGTAGGACCGCCTCGTTGGCATAGTGGATCACTTTGTTGCTGAAGTTCAAGAAGCGCATCCCAATATACAACACAGCGACAATCATGGACCAACTCGTTGTACTGAGTAGAAGCCAGTAGAATATATATGCTACCGAGTAGCTGTTGGCATGTTCCCAGTGACTTAATACCCCAGCAACATTCGCAACCAGCATCAATAGCACGCAAAGGATCCCCACGAAGAGAGCAAGCTTTCCCTGTTTCTCAATAGCGTTTTCGAAACGGCTATCTGCTAAGAGAATGAATCCGTACACAAAGATCAAAAACCAGGAAAAGAAATCTGTCCAACCATGATAGCCGGGGAAAGGCGCCCGCAACATAATCTGGATGAGCGCAATAGGCAGGACAAACACAAAAAGCCCAGCAGGTCTATTACAAAACGCAGCCAGCCTCGAAATGAATTGCAAGCCTCGTTCACGTTTTAAGTACAGGATCAGTGGAAGTGCCAGCATAGAGATAACATAGAGGAAAGCCAGAAACCAGAGGTGGTAACCATAGGCCGCCAGCCATTCGGGATCCCAGCCAATATGGATATTTAGGAAAAAAGAGGGCAAAAACACTAAAAAGTTATCAGCATGGAGCGAGGAGGTACGTGCTATAAAGTATGCCTGAATTGGAGAGAGAAGAATGAAAGCAACGATAAATGGAATCAGCAGTCGCTTGAAGCGTTCCCCAATGAATTGATTGCTCGTTTTGGATGACAGTGCAAACCATGCACTTGCTCCGGCAAGCAGAAAGAAAAGCGACATTCCCCACTGTGCGCCACTAGTAGCCAACGCATTCCAATCAGTACCTCGACCATCTTGCCTGATATGCCAGTAGAGCGTATCGAAGATCTCTGCAGTATGAGCATAAAAGACTCCGAGCACGGCCAGCACTCGCAGCCAGTCGAGGTAGTAGAGCCTTTCTGTATGTTTTGGCCCTTCAGCTTTTTCTGGTCTCATATCATTTTCTCAATGGCATTTCATCAGGAGATGTGCTTATTGATGTCCGTGTTCAGAAATGATTCGCTCTTCTATCAGAGTACCGCATGAGCATCACAAAGCTATCACCCCAGTACAGCCTCACCTCACAATGTCGTCACGAATACAAAATGTCAGACATCTGTCACAAAAGTGACCCCTCGACCCTCTATCTTAGTGATGATCATTCTTGTGAGGATCAAGACAAGGTTTCTACCAACACACAGGAGTATGACGCCGTTGGTGTAGCAACCGCGATTGGTCGCTGGTGGGACGAAGAGATCGAGCCATAAGGCCATGTAAGGAGGAGCATTGTGGAATCATTTGAAACGTACCGGTCGTACCTCTTTGCCCTTGCTTACCGCATGCTTGGAAGTGCAATGGATGCCGAGGATATAGTGCAGGAAACCTACCTGCGCTATCAGGCCACGCCACCAACAACTATTCGCTCGCTCAAAGCCTTTCTGACCACCATCCTGGTGCGTTTGTGCATGGATCAACTGCATTTAGCGCGCAGGAAGCGGGAAACGTACGTGGGTCCCTGGTTACCAGAACCGATTATCACGGCAGATGCTCCTGAACTGGCCACTGTGGAGAGGCGCGTCGATGAGGAGGAGTCGATCTCCCTCGCGTTCCTGGTCTTGCTGGAGCAGCTGCAACCGCTCGAGCGAGCGGCCTTCCTGCTGCGCGAGGTCTTCGAGTATGACTATGCCGAGATTGCCACCTTCCTCGGCAAAAGCGAGGTGGCCTGTCGGCAGGCGTTCAGCCGGGCGAAGAAACATCTGGCCGACCATCGGCCGCGCTTCCCAGCTTCTCCCCAAACCCACCGGCAACTGCTCAATGGTTTTCTGCAGGCGGTACGGGTTGGTGAGATGACCACCTTGATGAACCTGCTGGCTGAGGATGTGACCCTATGGGCCGATGGCGGTGGCAAGGTCAAAGGCGCGGCAACGCGCCCGATTGTTGGGCGTGAGGCGGTGGCACGCTTTAGTCTAGGAGCCACCAGGCGCTTTTTGCCAGAGGGCTCTCGTGTGGAGCTGGCTGAAGTCAATCGTCAACCTGCTTTGATCATTCGCTCCGGTGACCGGGCCTATCTCGTGCTGACCATCGAAGTCGAGGCACAGGGGATTTGTACCGTTCGTATCGTTGCCAACCCGGAGAAACTGGCACACGTCTAGCATGAAATATATATGGCGAAAGGTAACTTCCTTGTCACCGGTGCTCATCTATGCTACACTCCCCCCATGGGAACCATCACGATCTCAAAAACTACTGCACGACGCTTTGTGCTCGGACGGCAAGGGTTGTGGCCGGGACGACGTTGGGCAGGTCAGGATGGGACTGCTGAGGCACTTCACACGATCGAAGAGGTGCAGATGGACCCCTTGAATGTCGTTGCCAGGAGTCACGACATCGTGCTATGGAGTCGGGTGAGTGGGTATTGCCCAGCTTATCTGGATCACCTGCTCTACCACAAGCGCCTTTTTTTTGACTACGGTGGAGGGCTCTGTATCTATCCGATGAGCGAACTCCCTTTCTGGCGCCTGCATATGCGACGTCGCGAGCAGAATACGCGTTGGGCCGACTTTGCGGCAACGCATCAAGCGCTATTGGATGACGTACGCACTCAGTTGAAGTTGCGCGGACCCCTTGGCAACCGCGATTTTGCCGGACAGGAGCGTGTCAAGCATTACCGCGGAAGCAAAGATACGGCCCTGGCCCTCTACTACCTCTGGCTGACCGGCGAACTGCTGATTCACCACCGCCAGGGCTTTGAGCGCGTCTACGATTTTCGTGAGCATATTGCTCCACCAGAGCTGGATTACACTGCGCCTGAGGAGGAAGCTGAACACTTCTTCGCCCGCAAAACTGTCGCGTTTAAGGGACTCATCAGTGAACGGGGATGGGCTGGTGGCTTTGCGAGGTATATCGAGCGGCAAGTCAATCGGACTGAGGCACGGAAATGGCTCCAGACGATGATGCAGCAAGGAGAGCTTGCAGCAGTTGAGGTTGAGGGTTCAAGGGAGCATTGGTTCGTGCTAAGCACGGATCTGCCGATTTTGTCCGCGCTGGAAGCCGGAGGTATTCCCGATGGGTGGTGTCCATTGACGACTACCACAGATGACGAAGTGGTCTTGCTCGCGCCACTTGATATCGTGAGCACGCGTGGTCGAGCCAGCTGGCTATTTGATTTTGAGTATCTGTGGGAAGTATATAAACCGCCAGCGAAGCGACGGTGGGGCTATTATACCCTCCCAATCCTGTACGGGGATCGGCTTGTCGCCCGGCTTGATCCGAAGCTGGATCGTGCAACCGCCACGTTAGTGATCAATGGTTTCTGGTTGGAGGAGCATGCTCCAGTAGAGAGCCCGGGGTTTGCCCCTGCGTTGGCACGAGGGCTTGTGCGGCTCGCTGCGTTTCTGGACGCACATCGAGTAAACATCACCGTACAGGAACCAGTCACCCTCCGTGTCCACGTGCGCGAACTCTTGGATGCTGCGCTCGAACACACTGGATAGAATGCCCGGTGTCTCGTAAGCTGGTGCACCGGGGAGGCTCCCTCGTCCATTTTACGTTCAAGACACTGCTACACCCAGTATCTCCCGCCAGTAATTGTATATCAGGGTGTGACCCTCACCAGGGTAGAATCTAGGCTCGCTATCTGGCAGAGTGCGTGCTACGTATCTTGCCAGATTGGGGGATACAGTTGTATCCTCCTCACCGTGCCAGAGGTGAATCTTTTTGGGGATGTCTTCGAGGTGGAAACCCCAGGGGGTTGCGAGCAGCACTACTTCCCAGAAAATGGCGCGAGCACCGTTGCGATAGGCTTCGACTAGATCTTGACGATCTATTGCTTGTATTTCAGGCCGGGCAAACGCCTCTCTATCGGCTTTAGGCGCCGATTTTGGCACCAGCTTTTTGGCCGCTACTGGATTTAGATGTACCATTCTCGCCGTTGGCTCAAGCGCAAGACGTGCAAGCTCCCAGGGCACTCGTCGAACTATGCCAATCCCCACGCGCATAGAAAGCAGCATCCCCTCCATGGCTCCTGGCCAGTCCAGTGGGCCCATGCCGCTAATTACGGTTGCCGAGGTTATGCGTTCAGGCATCCTGTAGGTACAGGCCAGCAGATAAGGTCCACCTCCTGATAGACCTACAGCCGCGAATTGATCTATTTCCAGCTCATCGGCTAGTTGGGCCACATCATCTGGCCAATCCAGCAACTTGCGACCTGGCTGGAAGTCGGATAAGCCATAGCCTGGTCGATCAATGGTGATGATGTGTGCACCAAGCTCCCTGGCAATCGAGTCATCGGGGTGGCGTTGTAGCCGCGAACCGGGCAAGCCATGGAAAAAGAATACAGGTTTACCTGCAAGGTCACCGTATTCGGCATAACCCAGTGTTCGCCGATCTCGTAGATGGAATACTTTGTCAGTTGTGTTTGATGTAGTGCGCATAGACAAAAGAGAGAATAATGCCTCTGTTAAAAATATACCCTACTTAATATGATACCATCCTCACAACCAGAAGTGATGATGCGGGTGTATGAACTAGTTGTAGGCAAACGAGCTGTAGGGGCCGATTATGCAGTTTAACACATTATGCGGGATATCAGAATATTTGCCCTCTTTCTTTCACTTGCGGCATTCCCCTCTTACCAACCCGCGCCGTAAAGCCCCTGGGTTCAGCTACGGGGATATCAGGCGCGTTCCTTTTCGGTGGGCTTGAGCACCGGGGTACCCTTCCCTTTGACAACACTACAGTTTAAGTATATATTAGCTTTATGCGTAAAATGTTTCGGTATCGAATATACCCAACAAAGAAGCAGGACCGCTTGCTCAACGAGACCCTTGAAGAGTGTCGTTGGCTGTATAATCATCTGCTTGAACAACGCAAGGTAGCCTATGAGCAAACCGGTAAGGGCTTGACGCTTTATCAGCAACATGCTACCTATCCCATACTGAAACAGGAACGTCCCTCGCTGCTGAAAGTCTACTCCCAGGTCTTGCAAAATGTGGCAGTGCGCGTTGATCTGGCATTCAAGGCCTTCTTCCGACGGATGAAAGCGGATGAGAAGCCAGGCTATCCCCGTTTGAAAGGCAAAGGGCGCTACGATAGCTTCACCTACCCTCAATTTGGCTTTAAGATTGATGAGCAAGGCAAACTTGCTCTTTCTGGCATTGGTCATGTGAAGATCGTCTTGCATCGCCCGCTCAAGGGCAAGGTGAAAACGCTCACGATCCACAAAAGCAGTACGGGCAAGTGGTACACCTGTTTCTCTGTGGAGTGCGAACCCGAGTGCTTGCCAAAAAATGACGCTGCTGTTGGCATTGATGTCGGACTCAAGACATTCGCTACCCTGTCGGATGGGACAGAGATCGACAATCCGCGCTTTTTCCGCCAGGAAGAAAAGGCGCTTGCCAAAGTGCAACGCAAGCACGCCAAGCTTGCCAAAGGCACATCCGAACGGCGTAAGCATCGCAAGGCTGTAGCACGTGTGCATGAGCGTACCCGATGGCGGCGGGAGAACTTCACGCATCAAGCAAGCCGCAAGATCGTCAATTCGTATGGGGTCATCTGCGTGGAGGACTTGCAGGCGAACTGTATGACCCATAACCATTGTCTGGCGAAAAGCATTGCAGACGCCTCGTGGTCGGCATTCTTTGCACAATTGAACTGCAAAGCGGCAGAAGCTGGCAGAACTTTTGTCAAAGTCAACCCGTCCTACACGAGTCAGACATGCAGCCAGTGTGGATATCGGCAGAAGATGCCCCTCTCTGAACGGATATTCAAGTGTCCTTTTTGTCATGCTCATCTCGATAGAGACCTCAATGCTTCCCTAAACATTCTTGCCCTGGGACGACAGGGCTTGGGTCTTGTCCCTAGAAGCCCACGGCTTTAGCCGTGGGGAGTCGTCACTTGTATACTCTTCTAGTAGAAGAGAGGAATGTGTCGTGTTCCTTTTCAGACTGAAAGTGCTGGACATATCTTCACGAGTGAGCAGGTGAAGGAGCAAACGCTATGGTCTCCCAGCAATCCCTTTTTCCTGGAGAGCTCCTTCTCCAGACGCTCTTCAGGAATCGGTACTTCATCGTGAACAAGGTTGGTACAGGTGGCTTCGGTTCGGTCTACAAGGCCAGGGACATCCAGAGCGGAGATCGCCTCGTTGCTATCAAGGAAGTGCATCTTCAGGGCTTGCATACCCAGGCGATGCTTGAAGCCACCGCCACCTTTCAACGTGAAGTCAGCGTGTTATCGCAACTGGATCATCCTAATCTGCCACGCGTCTATGAGCACTTTCAGACCCCTGGACAGTGGTATCTGGTCATGGACTTCATTGCAGGCGAAACACTTGTGCAATACCAGGGCAAAACGCCCACCGGACGCCTTCTCCTCAGTGAAGTCCTCGATATGGGGCTTCAACTCTGTATCGTCCTGGATTACCTGCATTCACACCACCCGCCCATCGTCTTTCGCGATCTC
>WNGD01009817.1_pt1 | contig 10463 bp, 8 predicted proteins | sample 5400671 | NCBI WGS metagenome assembly WNGD01 (sample SAMN13153369, study PRJNA577476) | soil metagenome | isolation source: 40 cm soil or saprolite under grassland replicate 2 | place: USA:California | collected 2016-06-15
TACGGCGGCGCCGAGGGGGGCAGGGACTACAACACCGTAGACGCGTCCGAGCGTACCCTGCGGGAGATCTACCTGCCGCCGTACCGGGCGGCGGTGGACGCGGGCGCCGGCAGCATCATGACGTCCTTCAACGAGATCGACGGCATCCCGAGCCACGCGAACCGCTGGCTCGTGACCACGTTGCTGCGCGACGAGTGGAAGTTCCCCGGGTTCGTCGTGAGCGACTGGACCGGCGTCGAAGAGCTGCGCAACCACGGCGTCGCCGGCTCGCGCGCCGAGGCGGGCAAGGTCGCACTCGAAGCCGGCGTCGACATGGACATGGTGAGCCGCATCTATCTCGAGGACCTGCCCGCCTTGGTCCGAGCGGGGCGCATCCCCATCGCGACCGTCGACGCCGCCGTGCGACGGGTGCTCGCGGCGAAGCGCGCGCTCGGCCTGTTCGATGACCCGTACCGCGGATCGAGCGTCGAGCGTGAGCGCAGCGTGCTGCTGGCACCGGAGCAGCGCCAGCTCGCCCGCACGGTGGCGCAAGCGGCCATCGTGCTGCTCAAGAACGACGGCAATCTGCTCCCGCTCGGGCCCACGCGGCACACGCTTGCGGTGATCGGCCCGCTCGCGGACGACCACGTGGCGGCGCTCGGCTCGTGGGCAGGCCGCGGCGATCCGCGGGACGCAGTCACTCCGCTCGAAGGTATCAAGAGCCGAGCAGGAGCCGGCACGGAGGTTCGCTACGCCAAGGGCTGCGGCATCGTCGACACGGCGACCGCCGGCTTCGCCGAGGCGGTCGCGCTGGCGCACCAAGCCAACGTTGCTCTCCTCGCACTGGGGGAGGCGGGAGACATGAGCGGCGAGGCGGCAAGCCGGTCGAACCTCGGGCTCCCGGGCGTGCAGCAGCAACTGCTCGAGGCGGTCCAGGCGACCGGTACTCCGGTCGTACTGATACTGATGAATGGCCGGCCGCTCACCGTACAATGGGCCGCGGACCACGTGCCAGCGATCGTCGAAGCGTGGTTCCTGGGGGTCGAGACCGGCCCAGCGCTCGCGGGCGTCTTGTTGGGCGATGTGAGTCCCAGCGGCAAGCTCCCCGTGACCTTCCCCCGCGCCGTCGGCCAGATTCCGATCTACTACAATCACAAGAACACGGGACGGCCGGCGGGCGCGGACAAGTACACCTCCAAGTACACCGACCTGCCGTCGAGCCCACTGTTTCCCTTTGGCTATGGGTTGAGCTACACGTCGTTCGAGTACAAAGATCTCAAGCTGGGCGCGCCGAGCATCGCCGCGGGCGGGACGCTCAATGTGTCGGTGACCGTGACCAACACGGGTGCGCGCGAAGGCACCGAGGTCGCGCAGCTGTACGTGCACGACGAGGTGGCGAGCGTCACCCGGCCCGTGCGTGCGCTCGCCGGATTTCGTCGTGTATCCCTCCGACCCGGCGAGTCGCGCACGCTGGAGTTCACCCTGACGCCGAAAGAGCTCGGGTTGTACGATCAGCGCATGAGGTTCGTGGTCGAGCCCGGGAAGTTCCGGGTGTACGTGGGTGGGAGCTCGGTGGGAGGGCTCGAGGGGGAGTTCGAGGTGAGGGGGGGACCGAGGTAGCACAGCGCCGCCGCGTAGTTCCCATCCTGAAGGATGGGCTCGGCCAGGCACAACGCTGAAGCGTACTGTGCTTCAGCACAGTGCATTGCCGAGCCCACGCTTCAGCGTGGGAACATAACGGGCGCCGCGCTCCATTTGTCAGTCCCGGTATCTTACCCCGTGCGCCTCGCCGACCTCGTCGCCACTTCTCAACACGTCGCCCTCACCAGCAGCCGCCTCGACAAAGTCGCCCTGCTCGCGGGACTGCTCCGTCGCGTCGAGCCGCAAGAGGCGGAGATCGCCGCCGCCTATCTGTGCGGCGAGCTCCGTCAGTCGAAGCTAGGTGTCGCCTACGCCGGTGTGAGCGATGCGGTACGGCGCGCCGTGACGGCGGCGGGTGACCTGCCGAGCGTCGCGCGGGTGGCGTTGGTGGAAGGTGGCGCGGGGCTGTCGCGCTTCGCCATTCAGCTGTTCCGTCCGGTGCTCCCGATGCTGGCGGATTCCGCCGAGGATGCGGCCGAGGCCTTCACGCGGCTCGGCCGGGCGGCGCTCGAGTTCAAGCTCGACGGCGCCAGGGTCCAGATCCACAGGAGCGGCGAGGAAGTGAGGGTCTACTCCCGCCGGCTCAACGAGGTGACCGTGGCGGTGCCCGAGCTCGTGGAGGTGACCCGCGCGCTCCCCGCCCGCGAGCTGATCCTCGACGCTGAAGCGATCGCGCTGCGGCCGGACGGGCAGCCGCACGCCTTTCAGACGACGATGCGGCGCTTTGGGCGCAAGCTCGAGGTCGAGCGTCTCCGCTCGGAGCTTCCCCTGACACCGTTTTTCTTCGACCTCCTCTATCTGGACGGCGCCCCGTTGCTCGCCGAGCCGCAGGAGCGCCGTTTTGCGGCGCTCACCGAGATGTCGCCCAGCGAGCTCGTGATCCCGCGCACAGTGGCGGACTCAGCCGAGGCTGCGCAGGCCTTTCTCGACACGGCCCTCGCGCGCGGGCACGAGGGGATTATGGCCAAGGCGCTCGACGCCCCGTATGAAGCCGGCAACCGCGGCCAGCGCTGGCTCAAGGTCAAGCCGGCGCGGACGCTCGACCTGGTGGTGCTCGCGGCTGAATGGGGTCACGGGCGGCGTCGCGGCTGGCTCTCGAATCTCCACCTGGGCGCCCGGGATCCGGAGCACGGCGGCTTTGTGATGCTGGGGAAGACCTTCAAGGGCATGACCGATGCGATGCTCGAGTGGCAAACGAAACGGCTGCTGGAGCTCGAGATGGGGCGGGATGCCCACACGGTGTATGTACGTCCGGAGCTGGTGGTCGAAGTGGCCTTCAATGACGTGCAGGCAAGTTCCCATTACCCGGGCGGGGTCGCGCTCCGCTTCGCGCGGGTGAAGCAGTATCGCAGCGACAAGCCGGCCGGTCAGGCGGACACGATCGCGACCGTGCAGGAGATGCTGCGGCGCGCGCAGCCCCTCGGACCGGCGCGCTGAGCGTACCCTTGCCGGTGGATCGAGCGGAGGTAGACTCAACCTGCCACCCCACTGAGGAGGGTTGTATGCGCCCTGTCGCGATCGTCCGAGCGACCTTGGTCGTTGCAGCTGCCGGCACCGCCTGTGATCGCAGCTTGCCCACTGATCCCCGGCTGCGGGCTACGTTCGGCGCCCAGGCGTCGAGCGCGCCCGAGGCGCAGAACTTCGTGGCCCACCTCACGGGTTCAGACGAGGTGCCGAGCCACGACACCCGTGCCGTAGGCCAGGTCAAGTTCCAGCTCAGCGAGGATGGAACGGCGCTCCAGTACCGGTTGATCTCGGCCGACATCCACAACGTCATTGCGTCCCACATCCACGTCGCCGCCGCGGGCGTGAACGGTCCCATCGTGGTGTTCCTGTTCGGGACGGTTCCACCGGGCGGCGGCCGGTTCGACGGCGTACTCGCCGAGGGGACGGTCGGCGCCGCGAATTTCGTGGGTCCGCTCGCGGGCCAGCCGTTCAGCGCGCTCGTCGACGCGATCCGCGCCGGGAACGCGTACGTCAACGTGCACACCAACGACGGCGTCGCGCCTCCGAACACGGGCCCGGGGGACTTCCCGGGCGGCGAAATCCGCGGGCAGATCCGCAGCGCCGGACCGACTCCATAGCCCCTCGGCGCTCCACGCCTCACCCCTCGGTCCCCTCCCCGCGCCGCGGCGAGGGGCCCTACGGGTGCGGTCAGTTGATCGGGTCGATGCGGCATGCCAAGTTGAGAACCATGGCTGCCGGCTGGCGTGCGGGCTACCTGGTCCTGGCCGTGGGAGGGGGGACGTTGGCCGGGGCGTGCAGCCATCCGGCGCCGGCGACGGTTCTGCCGGCCCGCGACTCCGTCAGCGTTCGGACGGTGGCGGAAACGGTGGCTGTCCGGGACCCCCAGCTCGAGCAGCGGGTCGCGCGGCTGGAGCTGCGCCTGCTCGAGCGCGACGCGCAGATCGAGGAGCTGCAAGCTCGGCTCGATGAGGCGAGGCGGGAAGTGGTGCGGGCGATGGCGAAGCTGCAGACATTGGCCAGCCGCGCCGAAGCCGCCTCCGCGATGGCGGAGACGGAGATCGCGTTGCAATCGCTCAAGACCGCCGCTGGGCAGCAGGCGGCTCCGGAAATCGGCCAGGCCACGCAGCTGCTGCAGCTCAGCACCGCGGAATTCAACAAGCAGAACTACGGCGGTGCCCTGTACCTCGCCAACCAGGCGAAGAGCGTCGCCGGTGCGAGCAGGGCGCGCGCGGCGGGCGACGTCCGGGGGGCGCCACGCTCCGGCGAGGTGCTGTTCGCGTTGCCGCTCCACCTCGCGACGGTGAGCCGCAGCAACGTGCGCGAAGGGCCGGGAGGGACCTACGCCGTGCTGTTCACGCTGGAGGCGGGGGCGCCGGTCATCGGCTATTCGTATGCCGACCAATGGGTGCATATCGGCGATCAGGCCGGGCGCGGCGGCTGGGTGTTCCAGAGCCTCGTGGGCCCCCGCCAGGAGCGGTGATCCCAGGCTTCAGGGTGGGGAGGCGCTCTTCTCGGCGGCGCTGGCGTGCGCCACGCGGTTGCGCCCGTCGTGTTTCGCCCGGTACAGCGCCCGATCGGCGGCGGCGATCATGGACTCGGGCGAGTCCCCGTGCGTCGGGAACTCGGCTATGCCGACGCTCAGTGTGATCGTACCGCCGGCCAGGGCTTCCGCCGCTACCCGGGCGCGAATCCGCTCGGCTGTTTCCGCGGCTTGCTCTGCCGCCGTCTCCGGTAACAGGACGACGAACTCTTCGCCGCCGTAGCGCGCGACGCTGTCCACCTCACGCGTCGACTCACGCAGCGCCCGCGCCACCTTGATGAGCATTTCGTCTCCAGCGAGGTGGCCGAAGGCGTCGTTGTATTCCTTGAAGTGATCGATGTCCGCCATCAGCAGGGCGCAGCAATGCTCCAGGCGCCGGGAGCGTCGGATCTCGTTGGCGAGCGTCTCCATCAGGTAGCGGCGGTTGTAGAGCCCCGTCAGATCATCGGTGAGGGACCGGTGCTCGAGCTCGCGGCGCCCGTCTCGCAGCCGCGCGACCATGTCGTTGAAGACTTCGGTCAGCGATCCAACCTCGCCGCCGCTCACCACGGGGAGATCGACGGCCAGATCGCCGGCCGCCACTTTGCCGGCGCCGGCCGTCAGCCGATCGAGCGGGCGCACGATCAGCACGCCCAGCAGGTACGCGAGCAGGCCCACGCCGAGCAGCAGAGCGGCGACGATCAGGACGGTCAGATTTCGCAACCGGATGACCTGGCGGTAGGCCGCCTTCGCCGGGATCTCGGCCACGACTGCCCACCCCAGTCGCGGCACGCGTTGCAGCGTCCCGACGACCTCGTCCCCGTCGAACCCGCGGTACCGGAGTGCGATGCCCGCCCGGTCGAACAGCAGTCTGACGCTCTCGGCCGGGAGCTGGACGGTCATCGGCGCCGCGCCGCCCGTACCGGAGCTGGCGAGCAGCGTGCCGTCGGCTGTCACGACAACGATGCCACCGAGCCCGTCGGTGGCGAAGCGGCGGATGATTTGTTGCACCGCGCGCAGGTTCAGCTTTGCCGTCAGCGCACCGATGAGCCGTCCGCTCGACGGGTAGATGGGAACGGCGACGATCATCTCCGGCTTGCGCGTGACGTCGTCGCGATAGGGCTCGCCGACGAAGGCGTTATCCGTCTTGATGGTGTGGAGCCAGTCCGCAGGCAGCGCCACGGCCCCGGCGTCGCTCGCGCTCGAGGCCACTACTCGGGCGCTCGAATCGAGGACGATGAGCTCCTCGTAGTCCGCGAAGCGATCCCGGACCGAGTTGAGATAGTCGCGCAGCCGGCCGTACGCCCGACCCTCGCGCACAGGCTCCCTCCCGGTCCGGGGGATTTTCTCGAGGTTCTCGGAAACTTCGTAGGAGCTCGCGAACACCCGGAGATCGTAGAGACGCTCCTTTAGCCACAAGTCGAGCTCGCGAGACGCCTGCGAGCTCACGCTTTGCTGTTCGCCGGTGATCTTCTCGGTGAGCGATCGCTGATTGTGCGCATACGACACCCAGGCAGTCGAGATCGAGGGAATGAGCGTGGCCAGCACCGCGAACGCGAGCAGCTTGTTGCGGATGCTCTCCAGCCCGAGGGCGCGGAGGCCGTACGAGACGGTCTGCTCCCAGGTGCGCATCTTATCCCCGGAACCGGGGGTTGTCGGCCAGTGTCACGCCTCGCCTCGTCGGAGGGGAACCGTACAGCATATCGCCCTGCCGCCCCTTCAGGCAAGGCAGCCGAACCAGCCTGCGGCACAGGACCTGCGTGCGGGGTGTTACGAGGGCCGTTATAGATTCTCCATCCGACCCTTTCTTCCCGAGGTTCGCCATGCCGCTCGTTCCCGCAGACATCACCCGTCGCGAGTTTCTGGAGCTCGGCGCCGCTGCCGGGCTCACTTGCGTCGCGAGCGCCGGGTGCCGTACCGGCGCGCCGGCCGCCGCGACGCGCGGCCTGACGGGGCCGGCGATCCCGCCGTTCGCGCTCCAGGAGGCGACGATCGCGGATCTCCAGGCGGGAATGCAGAGCGGGAAGTACACAGCCCGGGGGCTGTGCGAATACTATCTGACCCGGGTCGACGAGCTGGACGGGCGCGGGCCCGCGCTGCACTCGGTCATCGAGACGAATCCCGAGGCGCTCACCACGGCCGAGCAGCTCGACGCGGAGCGGAAGACGAAGGGTCCGCGGGGGCCGCTGCACGGGATCCCGGTGCTCGTGAAGGACAACATCGCCACGGCCGACCGCATGGCGACGACGGCCGGATCGCTCGCGCTCGTCGGTGCCAAGCCGCCGGCGGACGCGGCCGTGGCCGCGCGGCTCCGCGCCGCTGGGGCCGTCATCCTCGGGAAGGCCAACCTCTCCGAATGGGCCAACTTCCGGTCCAACAACTCTTCCAGCGGTTGGAGCGCGCGGGGCGGCCAATGCAAGAACCCCTACGCGCTCGACCGCAGCCCCTGCGGCTCGAGCTCGGGCACCGCCGCCGCCATCGCCGCGAACTTCGGGGCGGTGGGCGTCGGCACCGAGACCGACGGCTCGATCGTTTGCCCGGCGGCCGCGTGCTCGCTCGTCGGGATCAAGCCGACGCTCGGACTCGTCTCCCGCACCGGCATCGTCCCGATCGCCCACAGCCAGGACACCGCGGGGCCGATGGCGCGGACGGTGCGAGACGCCGCGACCTTGCTGGGAGCGCTCGCGGGTGTGGATGCCCAAGACGTCGCGACCAGCGCCGCGCCGAGCGCGGTCCCCGACTACACCCGATCCCTCGACGCCAAGGGGCTCGACGGGGCGCGCATCGGGGTCGCGCGCACGAAGCTGTTCGGCTACCACGCGGCGACGGATGCGGTGATCAACCAAGCGATCGACGTGCTGCGGCGCGCCGGTGCGGTGATCGTGGATCCGGCTGACATTCCCCACCTCGGTGAGTACGACGACGCCGAGCTCACGGTGCTGCTGTACGAGTTCAAGACGGACCTGAATCGCTATCTCGCCCAATTCGCGGCCGGCGCACCGGTCAAGACGTTGCAGGACGTCATCGCGTTCAACGAGCGAAATAGGGAGCGAGAGATGCCCTACTTTGGGCAAGATCTGTTCGTCAAGGCGCAAGACAAGGGACCGCTCAGCGATCCAGCCTACCGGGACGCCCTCGATAAGTGCCGCAAGCTCGGCCGCGAGGAGGGGCTCCGGGCGACATTGGACCAGCAGAAGCTCGATGCCATCGTCGCGCCCACAGGGAACCCGGCGTGGCCGATCGACCTGGTCAACGGGGACCACTTCCTGGGGGGCAGCTCCACGCCGGCCGCGGTCGCGGGCTTCCCTCATGTAACGGTGCCCGCAGGCTACGTATTCGGCCTACCGGTGGGGCTGTCGTTCATCGGGGCGCCGTGGAGCGAGGCGACACTCGTCAGGCTGGCGTACGCGTACGAGCAGGCGACCACGCTACGTCAGCCGCCGAAGTTTCCGCCTACGGTGAGAGTATCGAGCTGAGGTTTGGGCCGGGGCCCCGTCGCTTACCAGACGTGTGACAGTTGCAGCTTCAATGCGACAGCCCGGAGCAGCGGCCACTCCCCGACCGGCCGGATGTCGTCGTCCGAGTCGAGTGCGAGGCCGATATCGTACGGCGTGCCGTACAGGCTCCCCTGGGCGAAGCGCCACAGCTGCCGCTGGTGCGCGATCCAGATCGCGCTCGCCCCGATCTCTGGGATGCGGTTGCCGTGCGGCGCAAAGAACGTCACATACAGCCGCTTGGGCTGGCCGCCCCCCACCAGCACAGAGTCGACGGCGATTTTCGCCTCGTAGGCCTCGGGAGTCCCCTCGTCATGGAACAGCGCCCGCATGAGCCACCCGCCGCGCTGCTCATAGAGGATAGCCCGCTCCACGTCCACGATCCTGCCGGCGACCACGTACTGGGCGTCGATCAACCGCTCCCCGAGGATGCGATCCCCTGGCCTGGGTAGCGCCGTGAGCCGCTCGCGTTGCCATTGCGAGGATCCGCCCGCACATGCGGCGAGCAGCCCTGCGAGCGCCACGAGGACGCTGACGTTTCTACGGACTCTGATCATGGTACACACTCCCTCTCGCATAACCCTTGCCATCGGGGAACGTGGCTGGTGCACCGCAGGCTAACCTGTGGGTGTAGCAGGATTGCAACAGGAGGGTCTCAGCGTCGCCGCGCTCCAGCTTTCTGCGGCGTTTATGGCAACCTCCTAGGCCCGACGAATCGGTGTGCTAAATCACACCGCGCGCTAATGTTGTACTCTGCGCCAACAACTTTGGGGGGGGGAACCGTGTGGTACCGCTGGGCCGATATGCCGAAGGAGCAGGTCTCCGAGCGACTGTCGCGCCGCCTGATCACGGGCGACCGCGTGATGCTGGCGCACGTCTACCTGAAAAAGGGGTGCGTCGTGCCCAAGCACGCGCACGAGAACGAGCAGTTCACCTACATCCTCGAGGGGGCGCTGCGGTTCCTCGTGGGTGAGGACGGGAGCGAAGAGGTCGTTGTGCGGGCGGGGGAGGTGTTGCACCTCCCCTCCAACGTGCCGCACGCCGCACAGGCGCTCGAGGACACGCTGGACGTGGATGTGTTCTCGCCGCCGCGTCAGGACTGGCTCAACAAAACCGACGCGTATCTACGGCAGAAATGAACGGCCCTGCGCCCGTCAGCGCTTGCGGCCGGCGCGCGGCGCCAGGGGTGTGTTGGGACGCTCGAGCGGGCGCGCTCGCGGCGGCCGATGTGCGTCACAGTAGTAGCGGCCGGGACGCCCGGTGTAGACCGAGCGCTGGTGCGTGACCCACGTCGCCTGCTGGGCGCATGAGCGGTGAGTCGTCCAGTCGTAATAATCACAGCGTAGTTCGTTCATGCACAGCGCGCCTCTCCGGCGTATAAACGGGGACTCGCAGCAAAGTTCCCGAGTGTCTACGGCGCGACGCAACGTGTGGTGCGGCTTGGCGCGGTGGTGGAAGAGGCGATGAGGCAGGGGTCCGTTAGATGAAGGTCTGCACAAGTCGTCGGGTCGGGCACACATGCTGTGCCTCTACTGGGCGTGCCCGATCGCTCTCAGGAATTCCCGGTCCCACGCGGCGGAAATCCCCTCTCGCGGCGAGTAAGGCCCGGGCACGTAAGCGCGCGATGTGATGCCGGCGTGGCTCCGTTCGCAAATGTGCCAGTCCTGGCGGTTCGTCTCGTCCCAGAACCGCACCGCGTCGTCGGGGTCGAACCCTGGTTGCCCGAAGGAGTCGGGATGGAACAGCCATTCGCAGCTGATCCGCGTCTGGCCCGGACCCTCCGGCCAGAGCGTGTGGAACATCACGTAATCCGGGTGCAGCGACAGGAGCAGGTTCGGGAACAGCGAATAGAAGTACACACGATGCCGGTCCTCCGCCGGCAGCACTCCGACCGGCGCCCCACAAGCGCGCCCGCTCAGCGTCAGGCTCCCCCCTTCCTTCGTAATAACCATGTAGCCGCCTAGGAACGGCCCGTCGAACAGGTCGTTGGCGCCGCTCGTGTACGGCGTGAGCTTGGCGAGTCCGGGGTGAATGACGGGGCAGTGCAGGCACTCGGAATAGTTTTGGAAGACGAGCTTCCAGTTTGCCGCGACGTCGTAGTCGATCCGGCGCGCAGACTTGAGGGCCGGCAGGTTGAAGCGGCTGAACCGCCCGGCGAGCGGCGTGAACGCCTGTGCGAAAGCCTGCGGCTCCCGCGCCAGGTTGACGAAGGCGAAGCCCTCCCACGTCTCGAGCGGCACCGCGTGGAGCGGGTAGTCGCCCTTGTCGAAGCCGGGGACCTCGTTCATGTGCGGCGCGCCGATCAGCTGCCCGTCGATGGTGTAGGTCCACGCGTGGTAGGGGCACTGGATCGTCTCGGAGAA
>WNGD01007265.1_pt1 | contig 10461 bp, 11 predicted proteins | sample 5400671 | NCBI WGS metagenome assembly WNGD01 (sample SAMN13153369, study PRJNA577476) | soil metagenome | isolation source: 40 cm soil or saprolite under grassland replicate 2 | place: USA:California | collected 2016-06-15
GCGTAGTATGCGACAAACAGCGCGGTGGGTCCGGTCGAATAGGGCGGGATGGATGATCCAAACTCATCTCGCCACAACCTCACCTTCCGACCGCTGCGTAATTCCCACGCGACCAGACATGTCGGCTCGGCATTTTCGCCGGGTTCGCTGCCGAACTCGAAATCTACCGCCCAAATCTCGGTGAAGGGATCAAGCAGCGGGCGCCAACCCTCCGATGCGCCGCCTCCGTCAGGCGCAGCCAAGGCAGCGTCCGCCTCGAACCGGTTTTCAGCGGGCGGTGCACTTGCGAGATGGCCTACAGTCAGTACGTGCGCCGGCCCTCTTATGTTGCTTTGTGCCGCCAAACGGTTCTGACAGGCGGTGTCGCCGCCGCCCGAATCAGTCGTGCGGCGACTGGCTAGTAATTCCGCCATGGCTACACGAGCCCAAGTCGCCGCTGTAGCACCGGGTGATCGGTACGATCCACGATGCGGTCGCGAAACGCGACCCTGAGGATTTCGTGAAACGGAATGTCAGGCCATTCCGGCTCCGACAGCTGCCCGGTCGCCTCAACCATTTCATAGGCCCCGAGAGACATGTTCGCCCGAACGCGTGTCCACATGCCCATCGCCATTTCGGCCGCCTCCATGGCCGACCGGGACCACTCGCTAGACCTGCCGTCCAAACCGGGAAGCCGCACCTGCCACAAGAAAAGCACGCCTTGGCGATTGATCGCCGTGAAAAGCGTTACCGGCGTGAACTCATCAGGAAATTCCAGCGCGATCTGCGGTGTGACAAGGTAGACCTCGCGGTCGTCCTTTTCCTCAATAATGGCAGCAGGCGTCAGCCGATAGTTCGGATCGGGATGCACGCGCACGAACCATGTACGGTCAGGCTTGCGTACTGGCACCGTCTTCAAGTGCTTCTTTACGCCGACCGTGTCTGCGTAGGATTGATCCAACCGCAGCGCCGACAGGTTATCGAACGGGTTGGGGGTTGCATTGGTTTCGGGTGCATCAGACATTGGCTTTACTCCTATTGCTGGATTGTTGGGGGGATTTCACCGCGATTGACGGCAGGGATTGCACCCAACGACGAAGATCGTCGTCGAGTATCAGCGTGCGCCTGCCGCGCTTGACGGCGCGCAGTGCGCCGGACCGGATGGCTTCATAGACTGACGTGCGCCCGGCACATGCGATCGAGCATGCTTCGGGAACACTGTGGGCAAGTGCAGAACTTGTCATGACCGCCTCGTGCTACTGGCCGAGATGGTCTCGGCAACCGCGCTCGCGTGTGTGCGAACAATTTCACTCTGCCAGAACGAGGCAGGGGAAATGGCCCAGTTTTTCTCTATTTTTGGTCCACCAGGCGGGATGGGCGACAGCGGAGAGCAGTGCCCACTAACGGGAAAGCCGAAAGAAATCCGCTTTTAGTTTTTGGATTGTCCCAATAGATAAGGCGTTTGGCACTAAGCCTTTAGGTAGGTGATCACCGTCACGAAGGATATTAAGGGCGTCAAGCAAAGTACCGGTTTGGCGGTTCTTATTTAATGTGAATTCTCCGCGTGCCTCGTCTGCGGCACTCAAGAGGTCAAATACAAGCTCCCGAAGCCTCTGGTCCTTGATCCTGGCCGATGCGCGCAAACGTGGCGGAAGCCACGCCATTGGGGGAAGCGGCGACGGCCTGCCGATGGCGGAACTGAACACCATCGCAAGATTCACTATTGTCATTTTTAAATCGTGTATTTTGCCGCGCTCAAACTGCAGCATCCCGGAAGACATAATATTGTCCACCCACGCGCGGTCCTGCTGGCTCAGGCTATAAACTGCTTTTTGGAGAGCCTGCGCCGCCTTGGCGGCCCTAACCAAGGCTAGACCTGGCTTCGACGAGACCGCGCGCCTATCCCGCTTCCAAAGGCCCAACAAGTTGCGGGAAACGTGTTCGCAAAACGACTCTCGCTCATGGTGGGGCACGTGCGCGAGACGGGCAAGCCGCAGTGCTACATTCCTGGGCAGCTCTGGCGGCGTCTGCATTGTCGGTTTAGGCATGTGAGCACTCCCCCGACAGCCGCCGGCGCGCTGTAAAGCCGGGCCGGATGACCGCTGCTCGGCGACGGTCTGCGGGCCTGCTCGCCCCCATGGCAAAATATCAAATCACGGTCTGATGGGGCAATCGTTTGCCGCTACCGCCTAAACGCAACGATCTTGCCCGCGTTGGGCATCGCGCAATACGCGCCCCAGGCTTCCATTAACTTGCGACGCTTGTCGAAAAGGACGCCGCGCCGGTAGGCCGCTTCGACCTTGTTCTCGATCACGTGGGCAAGTGCTGCCTCGCATACCTCGTTCGGGAAATTGGTGCACTCTGCCGCCCAGTCTCTGAATGTGGAGCGAAAGCCGTGCGCCGTGATGTCATCGCGACCCATGCGACGAAGCATCATTAGCAGCGCCATGTTGGATAGCGCGCGGCCGGGCTTCTGCCCGGAAAATACCACGTCGTTGACCTTCCCCACTGCGGCGCGCCGAAGCACCGCCAGCGCCTGCTCGCTCAACGGGATACGGTGCTCGACCCCCGCCTTCATACGCGCAGCCGGGACAGTCCAGACGTCTGCCGCCATGTCAATTTCTGACCACCGCGCGCCGATGACCTCACCAGTGCGCGCTGCCGTCAGAATTGCAAATTCTAGCGCGGCCGCCGCCCCACCCTCGCGTGTGCGGAGGTCGGCCATAAACGCACCAATTTCGGCGTAGGGAAGTGCGGCGTGGTGCTTCACCTTTCGCACTTTGCTTACGGCTGGGAGGGCTTCCTTGAGATGCCCTTTCCACCGCGCCGGGTTCTCTCCAACCCGATACCCACGCACTTTTGCGAAATCCAACACAGCCTCGATACGTCCGCGCAGCCGGCTCGCCGTCTCGGGCTTTTTGCTCCAGATTGGATCGAGCACCTTAACCACGAGGGCCGTATCGACCGCCGAGATTGGAAGATTGCCGAAGACAGGATATGCGTAAGTCCGCAGGGTCGCCTCCCATTGGGCGGCATGCTTTCCGTTTGTCCAGGCGGCGCGGTGGTTTTCGATATAGGCAGCGGCGCACTGGGAAAATGTGATCATCTTGGTGGCGTCCAGCCGGGCTGCCGCCTGCCGCTGACGCTTTGCGTCGATTGGGTCAACACCAACTCGCCGAAGCCTACGAGCTTCGCGCGCGCCCTCGCGGGCCTCCGCTAGCGACACGTCACGGATCGGCCCCAGACCCATCTCGCGGACCCTGCCATGGGACTTGTAGCGGAACAACCAAACTTTGCTCCCGCTGTCGGCGACGCGCAGGACCAGACCACCTCCATCGCCGTAGTAGCCTAGCCCCTTAAGCTGCTCCACCATTCGCGCGGTCAACCGATTGCTTTTTCGAGAAACCATATCTGCACTCCGTCCAAAAAATGCGTGATCCCCACTGGGGTCCCCACCCAAATAGTCGGTAGGCGGCGATTGTCAACGGTCAGTTGTGAACATTCTCGAATGAAAGGGGTAATCAGAAATTCGCCATTGACGGGGACTTCTCAACACATCGGCGGCTATGAGTGGACAGAGGCGAACGGCAGCGGACGGGCTAGCTGGCGGAGGGAGTGGGATTCGAACCCACGATACGGTTTCCCGTATACACGCTTTCCAAGCGTGCGCCTTAAGCCACTCGGCCATCCCTCCGGGACTGTTGCGGCGCTGGCAATATAACCCTGCCCGCTCGGGCGACAAACCCGCTGCGCGCTCGCGGCAGCCGGCGCATCCGCAGAAGAAGCCGCTCAATTGACCCAGCGCACGTTGCCCGCGTCGCTCACGTCGTAGCCGGTGAGTTCGCTGGCGCGTTCGCGGAACGTCGCCGTGCGCACGAATTTGAACAGCGCCTGCAGGCCGGGCAGGAAATAGTCGCGCTGGCGCAACGCGAGATCGAAGTGCTCCCACGTGAGCGGCACGAAGTCGAGCCCGGCCGCCTGCGCGACCGCGCGCGTCGCGACCCCGCAATCGGCGCGGCCGGCGCGCACCGCCTGGGCGATATCGGCGCCGGTCGGGCAGACCGGCCGCACGAGTGCCAGCGCGTCGAGCGCGACGCCGGCGCGGGCAATGAGCGCGAGCAAAAGCAGCTGCGCACCCGCGCCCTGCGGCCGCAGCGCCAGCCGCGCGCGATTGGCGGCGATGCCGGCGACATCGCTCAGATGCAGCGGATTGCCCGCCGCGACCACGAGCCCCTGCTCGCGGCGGGCAACTGCGATCACGACCGCGTCGTGAAGGCCAGCCGCACTGGCGACGGCGTCGCAGTTTGCAACCTCGTCATCGCCGTCGAGCCGGTGCAGGTGAATCGCGGCCGCGGTGACCTCGCCGCGTGCGAGCCGCCGCAACCCGGCCTCGCTGCCCTCGGGCAGGCTCGCGAGCCCCGAGGCGCTCTCGCGCAGCGCCCATTCCAGGAGCGGATCGTGGCTGCCACCGACGATCGGCGGCGCCGGCGCATGGGCGAGTGCGGGCGTGATCAGACCCGCCGCCAGCCAACGGTCGAGCGCAGCCTTCGGAAACAGCCACTTGCCCGTCACTTTGGTGCAGGGCACCGCGCCGTTCGCCACCAGCTCATAAAGCTTGCGCTCGGAGAGACGCAGATAGGTCGCCGCTTCGTCGGTGGTCAGCAGGTCCTGCATATGCACAGTCATGCAGCTATATGAGCCGGCTACGAAAATTGACGACTTTTCGCCGGAATGCAACATGCCGCGCTAGCGAGGTCTAGGTCATGCCGGATGACGTTTCGGCGCTTCAACTGCTGCTCGCCGGCGATTCGGCGCTGCTTGCGATTGTGCGGTTGTCGCTCATCGTCAGTTTGTCGGCCGTCATTTTCGGCGGACTCATCGGCGTGCCGTTTGGCGCCGCCGTCGCGCTGACGCGCTTTCCCGGCCGCGAGGCTGTGATCGTCATTCTCAACGCACTGATGGGATTGCCCCCCGTCGTCGTCGGGCTCGCCATCTATCTCCTGCTGTCGCGCTCCGGGCCGCTCGGATCGTGGGGCCTTCTGTTCACCCCGCAGGCGATGATCGTCGCGCAGACCGTGCTGATCGCACCGATCATCGCGGCGCTGACGCGGCAAACCGTGGAGGACTTGTGGAGCGAGTACCGCGAGGAGCTCGCCGCCATGGATGTCGGTCCGCTCGGCCGGATTGCAACGTTGATCTGGGACGGCCGCTTCAGCCTCGTCACCGCGCTGCTCGCCGGCTTCGGCCGCGCGGCGGCGGAGGTCGGCGCGGTGCTCATCGTGGGCGGCAACATCGACGGCTTCACCCGCACCATGACGACCGCGATCGCGCTTGAGACCTCGAAGGGCGATCTCCCGCTCGCTATCGGGCTTGGCCTCTTGCTGATCGCCCTCGTCGTCGTGGTCAACGCCGCCGCCTGGGGCTTGCGGCGGGCGGGCGAACGATTTGCGGGGTGACCATGCGCGCGCCCGTCACCGATCTGCCGATCGTGCTCGAAGACGTGAGCTTCTCCGCCGGCGGCGTGACCATCCTCGAGCGCATCTCGCTTGCGTTTGTGGCCGGATCGCCGACGGTGCTGATCGGCCCGAACGGCGCGGGCAAGACCACGCTTCTGCGGCTCATCATGGGGCTGATCCCGCCCACGCGCGGGCGCGTGACCTGGGGCGGCCGGGAGCATGCGGCGTCCAAGCATCGCGCCATCGTGTTCCAGCGGCCGACGATGCTGCGCCGCAGCGCCGCGGGCAATATCCGCTATGCGCTCGCCGCCGCCGGCGTGCCGCGCGCGCGGCGCGCTGCCCACGCCCTCGAGCTCTGCGCGCTTGTCGGCCTTACCGGGCTCGATCGCCGGCCAGCGCGCAAGCTCTCCGGCGGCGAGCAACAGCGGCTTGCGCTTGCACGCGCGCTCGCCAAGGAACCGCAAATCCTCCTGCTCGACGAGCCGACCGCAAGCCTCGATCCGGCCGCGACCAAGGCGATCGAGGACGTCATCCGCAAGGTCGCCGCGAGCGGCATCAAGGTGGTGATGTCGACCCACGATCTCGGCGAGGCCAAGCGGCTCGCCGGCGAAATCGTGCTGGTGCATCGCGGCCGCGTGATCGAGAGCGGTCCGGCCGACGCCTTCTTTTCCGCGCCTAGAACCGAGGAGGCGCGCCGCTTCACCGCCGGCGAGCTGCTGGTTTGATCGTCGTCAGTGTCGCGACACGCGCACGAGGAGGAGAAACATCATGCCGACCCGCCGTAGCCTCGTCGTTTTAGCGGCGACCATCACGCTCGTCGCCGCCGCACCCGCCCCCGCGCAGGACAAATCCATTGTGGTCGCCTCCACCACGTCGACGCAGGACTCCGGCCTGTTCGGCTACATCCTGCCGCTGTTCAAGGCCAAGACCGGCATCGACGTGAAGGTGGTGGCGCAGGGCACCGGCCAGGCGCTCGACACCGGCCGACGCGGCGACGCCGACGTGCTGTTCGTGCACGCCAAGGCGCAGGAGGAGAAATTCGTCGCCGACGGTTTCGGCGTGAAGCGATACCCCGTGATGTACAACGATTTCGTCCTGATCGGGCCGAAGAGCGACCCTGCCGGCATCAAGGGCATGACCGATGTCGCCGAGGCTTTGAAGGCCATCAAGTCCAAGGGCGCGCCCTTCATCTCGCGCGGCGACCGCTCGGGCACCCATATCGCCGAACTCGACCTCTGGAAGGCCGCCGGCATCGACATCGGCAAGGAGAAAGGTCCCTGGTACAAGGAGATTGGCCAAGGCATGGGCGCGGCGCTCAACACCGCGTCCGCCGCCAACGCCTATGTGCTCGCCGACCGCGGCACCTGGCTCTCGTTCAAGAACCGCGGCGATCTCGACATCCTCGTCGCCGGCGACAAGCGCTTGTTCAACCAGTACGGCGTCATGCTGGTCAATCCCGAAAAGCATCCGCACGTAAAGAAGGCGCTCGGCCAAGCCTTCATCGACTGGCTCGTCTCGCCAGAAGGCCAGAAGGCGATTGCGGATTACAAGATCAACGGGCAGGAATTGTTCTTCCCCAATGCCAATGCGCCGGGGGCGTGATGCTGCCGCCACGAGGAGACGTGCCATGAAGATCAGCGCTCGCAATAGGCTCAAGGGCAGGATCGTCGAAGTGAAGAAGGGCGCGACCACCGCGCACGTGAAAGTCGACATCGGCGGCCAGACCGTCACTGCTGCCATCACCAACGAATCGGTCGAAGAGCTGAAGCTCGCGCCCGGCCAGGCAGCCTACGCCGTGATCAAGGCGAGCGACGTGATGATCGGCATCGACTAGACTCGCGCGACATGAGTGTCGATCGCCGCAGATTGCTCGCCGGTCTCTCGGCCGCGATGGTCGCGCCGCGGCGCGCGCGAGCCGCGAGCGTGACCGACGGCGCCGGCCGGGCGGTGCCGGTACCGGCGCGTGTCGAGCGCGTCTTTCCGGCGGGACCGCCGGCGGCGATCTTTCTCTACACGCTCGCGCCCGAACTGCTCATCGGCTGGCCGCGCGCCAACCGGCCGGAGGAGCGCGAATTCCTCCTGCCCGACGTCGGCGGCCGGCCCGAAGTGGGCCGCATCACTGGACGCGGCAACACCGCCAATCTCGAAGTCGTGCTCGCGCTCAAACCCGACCTCATCCTCGACGTCGGCAGCGTGAACCCGACCTATATCTCGCTCGCCGACCGCGTACATCAGCAGACGGGCATTCCCTACGCGCTGCTCGACGGCCGTTTCGAGGGCATTCCGGGGAGCTATCGCACACTCGGCGCACTGATCGGGCGGCGCGAGCAGGGCGAGAGCCTTGCACGCAACGCCGAAGACACGATGAAAACCGTCACACAGCGGGTGGGCTCGATCCCGCCCGACCGACGGCCGCGCGTCTACTACGCCCGCGGGCCGCGCGGGCTGGAGACCGGGCTCGGCGGCTCGATCAACGTGGAGACGATCGAGCTCGTCGCGCAGAACGTCGCAGGCGGCACGCGCGGCGGGCTCGCCAACGTCTCCATCGAGCAGGCGCTGTTGTGGAATCCCGATGTGATCATCACCATCGACCAGGATTTCGCGGCGAATGTTTCGAGCGATCCGGCCTGGACGCCGGTTGCCGCCGTGCGCGCGCATCGGGTGCATCTCTCCCCGAAGCTACCGTTCGGTTGGGTCGATTTCCCCCCGGCGGTGAACCGGTTGATCGGCCTGTGGTGGCTTGCGAAAATCCTGTACCCGGATTTGTTCCCGGAGGATTTGCGCGCACTGACACACGAGTTTTACGCGCGCTTCTACCACGTGACGCTAAGCGATGCGCAAATCGAGCGGGTGCTGGCGGGCCGGGATTGAAGCGGTACTCGTCTAAAACGTAGCGATCCTGCTGAAACCTCATGACCCGCCACTTCCTCCCAGGCTTCATCATCGCGCTGGGCCTGCTCGCGCTCGGGCTCCTCGTCGCGTTCACCGTGGGACGCTATCCCGTCACGCTCGCCGAGCTCGTCGAGGTCCTCGTCTCGAGGCTCGCCGGCCGGGCAACCGCGGTCCCGCCGGCGGTCGAGAATGTCGTGCTGTTGGTTCGCGGCCCGCGTGTGGTCGCGGCGGCGCTGGTGGGCGCGGCACTCGCGGTCGCCGGCACCGCGTTCCAGGGCCTCTTTCGCAATCCGTTGGTCTCGCCCGACATTCTCGGCGCCTCCTCAGGGGCGGCGCTGGGCGCCGTGCTCGGCATCTATTTCTCCCTCGGCGTCATCGGTATCGAGGGCCTGGCCTTTGTCGGCGGGCTCGTCGCGGTCGCCGCCGTCTACGTCATCGGCTCTCTGCTGCATTCGCGCGATCCGATCCTGGTGCTGGTCCTCACAGGCGTTGTCGTTGGCGCCCTGCTCGGCGCCGGAGTCGGTCTGGTGAAGTATCTCGCCGACCCCTACAACCAGCTGCCGGCCATGACGTTCTGGCTACTCGGCAGCCTCGCCGCCACCACGGTCTCCGATCTGCTGCCGCTCACCGGTCCGGTAGCCCTCGGGACCATCGTGCTGATCGCGCTGCGCTGGCGGCTCAACGTGATGTCGTTGCCCGAGGACGAGGCGCGCGCGCTGGGGCTCGCCACTGGGCCGTTTCGCATCGCGATCGTTGCCGCGGCGACGCTGGTGACCTCCGCCAGCGTCGCGACCTCGGGCATCATCGGTTGGGTCGGGCTGGTGGTGCCGCATCTTGCCCGCGCGTTGGTCGGCCCCGATTTTCCCCGGCTCATCCCGACCGCGGCGCTGCTCGGCGGCGGTTATCTTCTCTTCATCGATACGCTTGCGCGCACCGCCGCACCGGTCGAGATCCCGCTCGGAATTCTCACGGCCGTCATCGGCACGCCGTTCTTCATCTGGCTGCTCGCCGGGATGCAACGGACCTGGTCATGAGCCTTACCGGCCGCGATCTCACCATCGGCTACAGCGATCGCGTGGTCGGTCGCGGCCTCAACGTCGCGCTGGAGCGGGGCGAGGTCCTGGCGCTGCTCGGCCCGAACGGGGGCGGCAAGACCACGTTGCTCAAGACCCTGCTCGGCATTCTCGCGCCCCGCGCCGGCGACGTGGCGATCGGCGGACGCTCGCTCGTGGGCATTTCCATCGGTGAGCGTGCAAGGCTCATCGCCTATGTGCCGCAGGTGCATGTGCCGACCTTCGCCTTCACGGTCGATAGCGTCGTGCTGATGGGTCGCACCGCGCACGGCAATCTCTTCAGCCGGCCGTCGACGCGTGACCGGATGGTGGCGGCGCGGGTGCTTGACCAATTCGGCATCGCGCATCTTGCGCCGCGTCCCTATACGATGATTTCCGGCGGCGAGCGCCAGCTTGTGCTGCTGGCGCGCGCGCTTGCGCAGGAGCCGCAATTCGTCGTGCTCGACGAGCCGACCGCGAACCTCGACTTCGGCAATCAAGGCAAGGTCATGCGCGAAATCCGCGCGCTCGCCGGCGCGGGTCACGGCATCCTTTTCACCACCCACGATCCCAACCACGCGTTGCGCGCCGCCGACCGCGCCTACCTCCTGCGGGCGGGCGAACGCGTCGCGGAAGGGAGCGTCGGCGCCGTGCTCACCCGCGAGCGGCTCGAAGACCTCTACCGCGCCCCGGTGGAGAAGCTCACCGATGCGGCAACCGGCCATGCGGCATTTCTGCCGGGGTGATTAGTCACGTGACTTCGCGGTCGTCGTCCCAGCAGGCGCGGCCCATATTCCACAGTCGGCGGTTATGGGTCCCATCGCGGGGATGGCGGCGGACCGCTTTCGCGGGCCATGACAATTACCTACATTAGCGCGGACATGACCGCGCCAAAGGACGACTATCTCATCCGGCCCGATCCGCTCGATCCGAGGCTGACCGAGCGTGTCGGCGGCGTCGACCAGACCGGGCAGGCGATCGAGACCCGGGTGACGGTCGAGCGCGCGCTCACGATCTTCCTCAATTCGCAGGAGATCGTGACCGCGATGACGATCAATGACTATCCGGAATATCTCGCGCTC
>WNGD01007267.1_pt1 | contig 10461 bp, 9 predicted proteins | sample 5400671 | NCBI WGS metagenome assembly WNGD01 (sample SAMN13153369, study PRJNA577476) | soil metagenome | isolation source: 40 cm soil or saprolite under grassland replicate 2 | place: USA:California | collected 2016-06-15
TTAAGAAATATGGGCTGCTCGGCCAAAGCGGCGGGATCGCGCAGGCAGACTAAATCCTGCCCCTGCAACCTCACAGGAAACGCCTCTACCGGGCGCAAACGCGGATGGGTAACTCTTTCGCGTGCTTCCATTGCTGCTAGCTTTCGCTGCGCAGCTCACGGACAATTTCGCGGGCGATTTCTCTGGCGCGCGGCAATTCCTCCGGAGGAAAGGAAATTGCCCCTACTACCGGATGGCCGCCGCCGCCGTATCTTTCACACAGGGCCGCCAGGTTGTGAGTGCGCGGTCGCGGGCTCCAGGGATTGGAACCGACGGAGATTTTCGAACGGTAGCTGGAAAGGCTCAACCCCACACAGTACGTAGCCTGCGGGAAGAGGTAATAAGGAATGAATTTGTTGTACCCCTCAAGGCCAAACGCGCTCACATCAAAAAATACTGCGCCGTCGGCGCACTCGGCGTTTTCACGGATGATTCCGATTGATTTCAGGTGGCGCTCGTACAACGGCTTGAAGGCTTCCTGGACCCATTCCAGAGCCACGATTTCTTCGAGCTTCTTCTGCTGGAATTCCTCGATCAGACCGTGGAGGCGCGACGGATTCCGAATGCCTTCGATGACCATCATCAGTTTCATTGCGGGCTCTTTCAGCTCGACCGCGGCCCGGGCATCTTTGAATTGAGCGCCGTCGATAATGTCAGCCCACCGAATTAGCTCCTCCAGCCGGCTTGAATCGAATCCGAACTTCTCTCGAACCGTTTCGGTGATGAACTTCGTGCAGGACTTGTACGTGGGGTCATGAAATTTCTTGCCGCTCATATCCCCGCGAAAATGCGCTTCATCCTGAGGGTTCAGGAACGCGCTCTGGTGATGATCGAACCACCAGGTAAGACGATGATCACTGGAGTATTTGAAATCCACGATTGCATTCTCATCCCCGTCGAACTGCACGTCGATGAAAAGCTGTCCAGCGCGGTGAGCGAGTCCTTCGTATACGAGTTCCGTACCCTGCCGGATCGCAGAACCATAGAAGTTGCTGAACACGGCCGCGGAAGCAAGTCCGTCAAAGCAGTTATCGTGGTAATAAACCTTCGTTCGCATGTCGATCGGACTATCCAAGTTTTGAAACAGGCGGCGTAAGAACCAATAGAGAAGGCTAACACACGGTTCTCCAGGGCGCAAGTACAGCCATGCGAGGGGGTGCAATTAAAAGTGCAAGTCAGGATGCGCGCAAAAGACGGACAAATGACGAGTGCGCTATGGAGTGCGGCGACAAGTCGCCGCACTCCAAAAGAGCTGTGATTGTTCAACTTCACCTGACCAAAGCGGAACCTGAGGCGACTCGCACTTTTACACCCCATGCGAGGTTCGGAGTCAACTTTTAGGCTGCCTCAGGCGTAATGCCTCAGAAGCTGTGAAAAAATGCACGAGCCGTAGGCCCGGCCTGCGTCGCCGCCGCTATTGCAATTCGGTCCGGATTCTCTATACTCCGAATTCTCGGAGCCCAGAAAATTGGCGCTTTTTCAATCGTCAATCCCGCTCAGTCTTGTGCTCATATTGTTCGCCTCATGCTCCCGGGTTCCCGCCAAAAGGGACGTGAAGGAACAGGTTGTGGTGCTGGGGTTCGACGGCGCCGACCCTAAGCTTCTCGCTCAATGGATGGGTGAGGGCAAACTGCCCAACATCCAGAAGCTGAGCCGATCGGGAACGGTCGAACATCTCGGGACCACGGAACCTCCGGAATCCCCGGTGGCCTGGGCTTCATTCGCAACCGGCATGAATCCAGGCAAACACGGCATCTTCGATTTTCTTAAAGTGGACCGCTTGAGTTACATTCCGGACATCGGCCTGGTGGACATTCAAAAACCGAAGTTCTTGTGGCACAGTCTGCCCGTCCGGCGCCCGAAGATCACCAACAACCGCAAGGGCGCCCCTTTTTACAAGATCGTGGCCGACGAGGGTATCAGAGCTTCGATCCTGCGCATGCCCTTGTCGATGCCTCCGGAAGTATTACCCGGCGGCAGGCTGTTGTGCGGCCTCGGAGTGGCGGACATCCGCAAGACTTGGGGAACCTTCTTCTACTTCGCCACCGATCTGACTCAATGGGACGTCGGCAACACCGAGTTTGGCGGGGTCCTGGTGCGCCTCGAGCGCCACGATCGGAGCGTCAAGACGCAGGTAGAGGGACCCTACGACCCGCGCTACGACGATCTCCGCCGTCTCTCCATACCCGTGGATCTCGATATTGCCCCGGACGACAAGTCCTTGAAGATCTCCCTTCAGGGCCAGCAACAGGTCGTCGCTGAGGGAACCTGGAGCGACTGGTTTGATTTCCGCTTTCGCGGCGGAGTCTTCGTCGATTTACGCGGGATCAGCCGCTTCTATGTTCTGGAAACCTATCCCGAAGTCCGGCTCTATCTGGAACCGATAAGTCTGGATCCGCGTTCGCCGCCGGTTCCCATCTCGTATCCGCCCGAATTCTCTTCAGAGCTCGCGAGGCGTGTCGGCCTGTATAAAACCCTCGGCTGGATCCATGAGACCTGGGGATTGAATGAGGAGAAGATCGACGAGAAGGTGTTCCTGGAGGATCTCTTCCGGAACATGGATTCTCTGGAAGCGGCCGTAATTGAGCAGCTCACAAACGACAAGCCAGCCTTGTTGGTGGCTGTATTTACCGCCACCGACAGCGTGTCCCATATGTGTTACCGCTTCCTGGACCCTGAGCATCCGCGATGGGACCACGCGTTGGTGCAGCAGTATGGAGATGCGATTCTTCGCGTGTACCGCAAGATGGACAGCATCATCGGCAGGGTCCTGGAGCGGTTGGGCGACAATGGAACTTTGCTGGTGGTCAGCGATCATGGATTCCACACGTGGAGGCGAGAGTTCAACACCAACACATGGCTCGCGCGCAACGGGTTCATGACTCTCAAGGGAACTGATTCGGACTCTGCCGCGAAAAAGCTCGACGACATGTTCAGCGGTGGAAGCTTTTTTCCCAATGTCGACTGGAGCAAAACGAAAGCGTATAGCCTGGGGTTGGCTGGAATTTTCATTAACCTGCAGGGTCGCGAAGGCAAAGGGTGCGTCAAGCCAGGTGAGGACTATGAGAAGGCGCGGCGCGAGATAATCGCCGGAATGCGTGAATACCGGGACCCTGACACCGGGGCACCCGTGATCCAGGGCGTCTACCGCCGGGAAGATATTTTCACCGGACCAGAGCTGGAACACGCTCCCGACCTACAGCTCTCCTTCCATGACGGCTACCGTACTTCCTGGCAGACCGCGCTGGGCGCGGTTCCTGAGAGCATCGTCGTGGCCAACCTCAAGAAATGGAGCGGCGATCACTGCGCTTCGGACCGGTCTGATACAGCCGGCATTCTGGTCTCCAACCGGAAAGTGGCCCCGGGGGCGTATACGATCATGGACATTGCACCCACAGTCGTTCAGATCTTCGGCGCCAGGATTCCACCGGACATGGACGGCCGGCCTATCTCCTTCGTCCCCTGATTGGATGGGTCTGACCCTGAAAATCTAATTTCCCTTGGTTCCTCGATTGAATTTTTTGCGGGAAATTAAATTTTCAGGGTCAGACACCAAGGGTCTTATGGACGTTTCGATCGTCATACCAACCTGGAAGGGCAGGCACTTGCTTGAAGCCTATCTCCCCTCCGTAATCTCCGCAACGGAGTTTTACCGCAGGAGAAACGGCGCACAGGCGGAGATCCTCGTGGTGGAAGACGGAGGCGGAGATGATACGCCGGACTGGCTCCGGTCTTGCTATTCCGGCGAGGTCCTGACGCTCGAGCACAAAAGGAATCAGGGATTCGCCGCCGCATGCCAGACGGGATTCCTTGCCGCACGCTGTCCCGTCGTGCTTCTCCTCAACAACGACGTACGCTTGAAAGAAGACTGTATTGAGCCCCTGACGGAACATTTCAGGGATCCGCTGGTGTTCGCCGTCACCGGGAAGATCTTTAATCAGAACGGGGATGTTTTCTGCAATGGTGGCAAAGTTGCGCGCTTCCGTCGCGGCATGTGGAGCACCTACGAAAACTACGACCTCTTCCCCTGGGCGCGGCCCGACCTCTCTTTGCTCTCCTTCAGCGCCGTTGGCGCTTTCTCCGCCTTTGATCGCGACAAATTTCTGCGGATTGGTGGTTTTGACCCTCTTCTTTTTCCTGTAGAGGATATCGAGATTTCCTACCGGGCATGGAAACGCGGCTGGTATGTGAAGTATGAACCCCGGAGCGTGGCCTACCATGACGCCAGCCAGACGATCGGCCGGTTTTTCAAGAGGCGGACCGTGGAGATGCTCTCCCGGCGTAACCGGATTCTCTTTCACTGGATGCTGCTGCACGACCCCCGGATGTTCTGGACGCATCTGCTGACGCTGTCGGGTCGCTTCCTGATAAGCTGGCTGTTGCTGGACTGGCGCTTTTACTGGGGCATCTTTACAGGTTTGAGACGCCTTTCCTATATCCGCGCGAAAAGGCGGGAGAACCGCAGGACCATGGTACGTTCGGATCGGGAAGTGCTGGAGCTCCTCGAACGCTTCTATAGCTCCGCTCCCATCGCATTGCGCAAGGCCTGATCGGGATTGACGATTGTTTGGAGTTCAGCTTTTAGGGCTCGCGCAGAAATAAATTCCCATTTTGGGGCGAGCGCCGGGCGGGCAGATGCGAGGCGCCGCGACGCAGGCGATGTCGGACATCGTCGAGGAGCGGCAACAACGCCGATACGCGCCCTTGCGGGCTGCGGCTCGCAGGCCTGCGGCAAAATGGGAAGTTATTTCTGCGCGAGCCTTTAGGCTGCAGGCTAAAGCTGGACCCCAAACAGGTCAGTTTTTCAGGGGCAGTTTTGCAGCTCAGCCTTCAGGCTGCTGTCGGGGCAAGCTAAAAGCTTGAACTCCAAACAACGGCAAATCCTCAATCGTAAATCGATATGGAACGGATTTCCGCGACGATTATTACTCATAACGAAGAGGGTAACATCGCGGAGGCCCTGGAACGTCTGGGCTGGGTTAACGAAATTGTGGTTGTGGACAGCGGAAGCAGGGACCGCACTCTGGATATTTGCGCCCTCTATACGGACAAGGTTTTTCACCGTGACTGGACGGGCTTTGTCGACCAGAAAAACTACGCCGTGGAAAGGGCCTCCAATGACTGGATTCTCTCGTTGGACGCGGACGAACGTCCCAGCGCCGAGCTCGAGTCTGAAATCCAGAGCCTGCGGCGCGGCGGTTTTAAGCGCGACGGTTATCGGATCCCGCGGGTCGCCCACTTCATGGGCCGCTGGATCCGCCACGGTGATTGGTACCCGGATTACCAACTGCGTCTGTTCGACCGCCGCAGGGGCCGCTGGCAAGGCGGCCGCGTTCACGAGTCGGTCAAAACAGAAGGATCCCCGGGACAACTTCAGGGCGAGATACAGCATTTCACGTATCGCAGGCTCTCCGACTACCTGAAGCGTCTCGAAACGTACTCCACACTGGCCGCACAGGATTACCGCCAGAAGGGGCGCCGGTCTTCGGTGCTCAGACTCCTGGGCGACCCACCCGCCACTTTTCTCAAGGGTTACTTCTTCAGGGGCGGCTTCCTCGATGGTGTCCCCGGCCTCATGGTCGCAGTGATGGCTGCAATTTCTGTCTATTTCAAATACGCCAAACTCTACGAACTATGTTTGAATGACGAATTACGAATGACGAGTGACGAATGAAATACCGCCCTTTCATTCGTCACTCGAAAGGGTGCAATTAGAAGTGGGAGTCGGCTCAGGCACCGCTTTGGTCAACTGCAGACAACCATCACAGCTCTTTTGGAGGGCGGCGACTTGTCGACTCGTCGCCGCTATGGCCCGGGCGTCAGAACGAAAGCGCGACAAGTCGTCGCACTCCATCGGACTCGTTATTTGTCCGTTTTTGCGCGCATCCCGCGGCAGAAACTGACTACCACTTAATTACACCCCATTCGAAAGGGTCCATTTAGAAGTGGGAGTCAAGCGGCGCGGTCGGAGAGACTGTGAAAAATTGTATTTCAAATCGATGACATCCAAAATGGTCAGTGATCGTTTTCGTGAACTTCGTGGCCAATAAATCCGCCACGAATTCCACGAATTGACACGAATTAAATTCTCCACAGCTTCTGAGGAGTTCGCGGCAGCGTGAATTGGACTCCCACTTCCAATTACACATTCGAAAGATTGGCTTGGAACCGGAGACCGGTGATATACTAGTGAACTTTTGTAACGTAGGACGACCACTATGAAGGGAATCGTTCTGGCAGGCGGACTGGGCTCGCGTCTGTTTCCGTTGACCAAGGTCACGAACAAGCACCTGCTGCCCATCTATCACAAGCCCATGATCTACTATCCCATCGAAACGCTCGTGGAAGCAGGTATGCGGGAAATATTGATCGTCACCGGAGGGAAGAACGCCGGTGACTTCCTCCGGTTGCTGGGCAATGGGAAGGAGTTTGGGCTCGCGCATCTTAACTACGCGTACCAGGAAGGCGAAGGAGGTATCGCGGCGGCTCTGGCGCTGGCGGAATTTTTTGCCGACGGGGGGCTGGTCTGTGTCATCCTCGGGGACAATATCATCGAGGGTTCCATCGCCCGCCATGCGGCGAATTTCCGGCAGCAGGGCGAGGGGGCACGAATCCTGTTGAAGGAAGTCGAGGATCCGCAGCGGTTCGGCGTCCCGGAAATTCGAGGCAGCCAGATCGTGCGCATCGATGAGAAACCCGCCGTTCCGGCCTCGAATTATGCGGTGACCGGTATCTACATGTACGACGCCGAGGTTTTCGATATCATAAAGACCCTCAAGCCCTCCGGACGGGGAGAGTTGGAGATCACCGATGTGAACAACGAATACATTCGTAAGGGGAAAATGACCTACGATGCCCTGGACGGATGGTGGACGGATGCGGGCACGTTCGATTCCCTGCTTCGCGCTTCCAATTTGGTGGCGGCGAAGGCACAGCAAGGGAGCCAAACTGCAATAGCCGACCGATAGGAGATCAGTGATTGCCATTCGATATGATTCATCAGGTACGGACCAAGAAGTTACGCCTCATTCCCGACGAGCGCGGCCGCCTCATGGAGATTCTGCGGTGCGACGATGAGATCTTCATGAAGTTCGGGCAGATTTACCTGACTAGCGCCTACCCGGGCGTTGTAAAGGGCTGGCACTATCATAAGACTCAATGGGATCATTTTATTGTTGTCCATGGCATGATGAAGATCGTCCTCTATGACGCTCGAAAAGACTCTCCCACTTTTGGCGAGATCAATGAATTTTTCATGGGAACGCATAATCAGATGGTGTTGCAGATCCCTCCCTACGTGTATCACGGCTTCAAATGCATCAGCGAGTATGAAGCCCTGGTAATCAACGTTCCGACGGAACTCTATAAATACAGCGATCCGGATGAGTACCGGGTCTCCCCTGATAGCGGCGAGATTCCTTACGATTGGAGCAGAAAGGACGGCTGACCTTGCGGTTGCTGGTTACAGGAGGAGCCGGGTTCATCGGTTCCAACTTTGTGCGTTACGTGCTCAGCCGTTACGCCGATTATGAGGTCCTGAATCTGGACAAGCTTACATACGCGGGGAATCTGGAAAACCTCGAAGGCCTGGAGAATCATCCGCGCCACACATTTTTCCACGGCGACATCTGCGATCCGGATCTGGTGGGCGACGTGCTGAAAAGGGGCGTCGACGCCGTAGTGAACTTTGCAGCCGAATCGCATGTGGACAGGAGCATTCTGGACGCCTCGGATTTTGCGCGGACCAACGTCGTAGGAGCTTTGAACCTGCTGGAACCGTCCCGCAAAAACCGCATCCTGCGGTTCCTTCAGATCTCGACGGATGAGGTCTACGGCAGCCTGGGACCCACCGGCGCCTTCGTCGAAAGCAGCCCGATCGCTCCCAACAGCCCCTATGCCGCCACCAAGGCCGCAGCGGACCTCCTCGTCCGAAGCTATCATCATACTTACGGCTTCCCCGCAATTATTACCCGGTGTTCCAATAACTACGGACCCTATCAGTTCCCCGAGAAGCTCATGCCTTTGCTTATCACGAACGCGCTGGCGGGACTGTCACTGCCTCTTTACGGAGACGGCCTCTATGTTCGGGACTGGATCCACGTTCAGGATCATTGCGCCGCTGTCGACCGGATCCTTCACCATGGTAAGAGCGGCGAGGTCTATAACATTGGGGCACGGCAAGAGATGACCAACCTGGAAATTGCCCGACTCATCTTGAAGTCCCTGGGCAAACCCGAATCCTTGATTACACTCGTCAAGGACCGGCCTGGGCACGATCGCCGCTACGCAATCGACCCTTCGAAGCTGAAGCAAGCGTTGGGATGGAAACCCAGGATCTCCTTCCATATGGGCCTGCAAGAAACCATCGACTGGTACCGCCACAATGCCGCCTGGGTGGAGCACGTGCGCAGTGGAGCCTATCTCAGCTACTACGATCGAATGTACGGGCAGCGGCAGAAGACACTCTCCGAGCTGTGAGAAGCGCAAACGAATTGACGCCAGAAGAACTTGCCACGGATTTCACGACCCTCAAGAATTTTTTTCGTGACTGACGCTGCCCTAGGTTTGTGCAATCCGTGCCACAGCGTCGAAAATCCCTTGCCGGCCGGAAAGAATTTTCGTCTACGTAAATTGCCAATATGAAACCACCGATGAACCTGGCGCGGCATAGCCACCAAAGACTTGGCGATTCTTCGCGCCTTCGCGCCTTCGTGGTAAAGCCTGCCCACCATCCAGCACGAAGACACGAAGACGCAAAGAATCACGCTGTTCAATGCTGGCCTCATTCATGCCGATGAGAATTCTTATCGCCGGCGCCAGAGGAATGCTCGGGACTGACCTCGTAGAGGAACTGGGCCCCGCACACCAAGTTGCCGGCTTGGGCCACGGCGATCTCGACATTACGGACGCAGAGCACTGCAAAGCCCGGGTTTTCGACGTCCATCCCGAGATCGTCATAAACGCCGCCGCCATGACCGACGTGGATGGGTGCGAGTCTCGAGAAGAAGAGGCTTTCCTTGTGAACGGGCACGGAGCCGGCAACCTTGCAGCCGCCGCTGCAGCCATCGGGTCGGCAGTCATTCATTTCAGTACGGATTACATCTTTGACGGGACTAAGGACGAGCCTTACTGCGAGGAAGACACACCCAATCCGCGAAGCATCTATGGCAAATCGAAGTTGGCGGGAGAACAGCTCGTCCGGGCTTTTTGTGCGGACCATCTTATCTTGAGAACCTCCTGGGTGTTCGGGAGTCACGGAAAGAACTTCATCCGGACTATTGCACAGGCGGCCCGGCGCCGGGGGACGCTTCGGGTGGTCAACGATCAACGTGGGAGTCCTACCTGCACCATCGACCTGGCCCGGTATACGCGAAGGATGCTGGAAGCCGGGTGCCGCGGTACCTATCACCTGACTAACAGCGGCTCCTGTACATGGTACGAACTGGCGGCGCGGGTCGTAGAATGGCTTGGGCTTGATGTGCCCGTACTACCCGTGGCGTCGACAGAGTATCCGCGTCCCGCGTCGCGTCCGGCCAACTCCGTGCTGGCAAACGGGCGCCTCGCGCGCGAAAGATTTCCGCTGATGCGGCCATGGCAGGAAGCGGCGGAAGAGTACGTGAAGACCGGCCTGCGGAGGGTGACGAATGACGAATGACGAGTGACGAATTCAAGCGTGCCGGCTCTCACGCCTGTTTGTCATTCGTCATTCGTCATTCGTCATTCGTCATTGATGAGTGAAGCCGAAGACAAAGTCATTGCGACTAACAAAAAGGCTTTTCACGACTACTTCATTCTCGAAAAGCTCGAGTGCGGCGTCGCACTTCTCGGCACGGAAGTAAAATCGATCCGGGAGGGTCGCGTTAACCTGAAAGACAGTTATGCGCTCGTGCGAGGGGGGGAAACCTTCTTACTGAATTGCCACATCAGTCCCTATTCTCACGGCAACCGGCAGAATCACGATCCGACCCGCACGCGCAAGCTCCTGCTGCACCGCGAGGAGATACGCAAGCTCATAGGCAAGTCACAGGAAAAGGGATTGACCTTGATACCTTTGCGCGTGTATCTAAAGCGCGGCAAAGTCAAGATCGAGCTGGCTGTAACACGCGGGAAGAAACTTTATGATAAGCGCGAGACGGAGCGGCGCAAGGAATCGGAACGGGAAACACGGGCGGCGATGAAGCGCCAGCGCTAGCTAGTTTCTGGCGCGAAACTAGCCCCGCAGGGGCGACTCAGGACAGCCCAGGGCGCAAGCCCTGGGAACAAGCACAGTAACAAGGGAAGCCCCGAAGGGGCGATGCAGTTGGTCCCGGTACCAAAGAGGCGCCTTATGACGAGCATTCATCTGGAGTTGAGATCGAACTCCCTGCGCCGCCCTTTCAGGGCTTTCCGCAATTTGGCCCTTGAACCCAGGGCTTGCGCCCT
>WNGD01020926.1_pt1 | contig 10461 bp, 12 predicted proteins | sample 5400671 | NCBI WGS metagenome assembly WNGD01 (sample SAMN13153369, study PRJNA577476) | soil metagenome | isolation source: 40 cm soil or saprolite under grassland replicate 2 | place: USA:California | collected 2016-06-15
TCGGTTGTGAGCGGCAGGACGGTAGTCGGTGCGACGTTGTACGTCACCACGCCGAGCTGGTCCTGTCCTTTCCGTTGTGCCGCGAAGGAGCGCGCCGCACCAAACGCGGCCTTCTCCGGCTTCCCCTCCATGCTCGTGCTCGCGTCGACCACGAGCACGACACCGAACCGCTGCGACGGGGACGTGGTCCCGCCGGCTGACGTGACCAGCAGGCGGTCGACGTCCTGTCCGTTCTCGGTGACGCTGACGACTCCAGGCGCGAGTTGTTTCGCCCGTGGCAGCGAAAGCACGTACGAGCGGGCCGGGAAGCTCGCCCCGCCGGCCTCGGTGATTCGGATCGGGGCCGAAGCAGCAGACGCCGAAGCGGCACAAGCAAGAGTCGCTACGACCACGCCGAGCCCGAGCAGGCCGCGGTTCATTGGAAGGCCGCCCCCTGGCCGACGAACTCGGTCTCCATGCGGGGCGGTGTGCCGAAGAGGTCGTTCGGAAGCGAGATGCCGCGCTTGTCGAACTTGTAGAGGAACGTCGGGCGGAGCCCGGTCGGCTCCATGTGGCCGATGACCGTGCGATCGCCGAGGATCTTCTCGATCTTGAACGTGAAGATCTCCTGCAGCGTGATTACTTCGGACTCCATTCGCTGGACCTCGGTGACCGCCGTAACGCGCCGCGAGCCGTCCTCCAGTCGCTCGAGGTGGACGATCAGGTCCAGCGCCGAGGCGATCTGCTGGCGGATCGCGCGGAGCGGGAGGTCGTACCCGGCCATCAGCACCATCGTCTCGACGCGCGCCAGCGCGTCGCGAGGCGCGTTCGCGTGAACCGTAGTGATCGAGCCGTCGTGGCCCGTGTTCATTGCCTGCAGCATGTCGAGGGCCTCGGCGCCTCGTACCTCGCCGACGATGATTCGGTCCGGCCGCATACGAAGGGCATTGCGCACGAGGTCGCGAATCGTGACCTCGCCCTGGCCTTCGATGTTCTTCGGCCTGCCCTCCAGCCGTAGGACGTGCGCCTGCTTGAGCTGAAGCTCCGCCGCATCCTCGATCGTCACGATGCGCTCGGAATCCGGGATCGCGGCGGAGAGGGCATTCAGCAGCGTCGTCTTGCCCGAGCCGGTTCCGCCTGAGATGAGGACGTTCAGCTGTGCGGCGATGCAGCGCTGGAGGAAGTCCACCGTGATGTCCGACAGCGTTTGGAGCCGGATCATCTCCTGCAGGTCGAGCCGCTTGTTCGCGAACTTGCGGATCGTCACGATGGGCCCGCTGAGCGAAAGCGGTGGGATGACGGCATTCACGCGGCTACCGTCGGGTAGCCGGGCATCGACCATCGGGGACGATTCATCGATGCGGCGGCCCACCTGCGCGACCATCTTGTTGATGATCCGCCTCAGATGTGAGTCGTCGTTGAAGCGAACGGTGGTCTGGTAGAGACGGCCCTGACGCTCGACCCAGATGTCGAAGGGCCCGTTGACCATGATCTCCGTGACGCTGTCGTCCGCGAGCAGCCGTTCGAGGGGCCCGTGCCCAAGGATGTCGTCTGAGATCTCCGCTACCAGCCGTTCCCGGTCGTCGCGCGAGATCCCCGACTCCACCCCGAGATGCGTGCGGATGTCCCCGACGACCCGGTCGCGTAGCGCCATCGGATCCATCGTCGCGGTGAAGAGCTGTGGGCCGAGCTCGCCGATGACGGCGAGGTGAATCCTGTTCTTCACCTCGGCGAATGGGTCGGGGCCGGAGCCGTGCACCACCGGCCGTGACGTAGAGAGTCGCTCGTGTAGTTCCATCATGCCCTCCGCGCGAAGCGTCGCTTGGGCCGCTCGGGGGCCGTGGCAGCCGCCGTCGGGGCCGCCACCGGCTCGAGCTCTTCCTTGGCCTCGATGTAAATGTCGGCGAGTGCCCGGAACGCACGAGCCGCTCCTGAACGGTCTTCGGCAAGCACGATCGGCTCGCCCTCGTTCACCGAAACGGGAATCAGTCTGTCACTTGGAATCAAGATGTCAGGCACTCGGCCCATGATCGCCTCCACGTCTTCGCCTGTGATGCCCACGCGCGTGTCGGCTCGGTTCAGCAGGAGGGCGATCCGGTCAGTGTTGTACGCCATCAGCTCGAGCGTCTCGAGCCCGAGCTTCGTGTTCTTGAGCGAGAGCGCGTCGAGCATCCCCACCATGCAGACGTGCGACGACGTGTCGATCGCCGCGATGACTTCCGGCGTGAAGCCGGGCGGCGTGTCGACGATCACGTAGTCGGACATCGATCGCAGTGTCGTGAAGAGATCGCGTAGGAAGTCGACCGTCACCACACTGGCCTGGTCCGGACGCGTCGGCGCGAGCAGGACCCGTGCCCCGGAACTGTGCTTCATCAGGTAGGCGTCGAGCTTCTCGCTGTCCAGCGACCCACTCGAGCGCGCGAGGTCGTAGATCGTCTTGTCCGGGCGGAGCCCAAGCGAAAGCCCAACGTCGCCGAATTGCAAGTCGAGATCTACGAGCATCGACTTGTGGCCGGCGGCTGCCAGCGCGACGGTGAGGTTGCTCGAGACGAGTGTCTTCCCTGTTCCGCCTTTCGGCCCGAGGATGCAGATCATCGGTGCGAGCGCGATTCCACTCGCGATGGCAGCTCCCTTGCGGCGGGCGATCGCCTTCTCGAGCGCAAACGTGATCTGATCGCTCGAATCGGGCAAGGTGAGGATGTCGTCGGCGCCGGACTCGAAGACCCGCCGCACGAAGCCGTTCGGTGAACCTGTGGTCAGAACGACGATCGGCCGGTCTGGTGCTGCCTTCACGGCGCTGTCGATGAAATACAGCGTCCGATCGGAATAACCCGAGCAGACGACGATCAGCAGATCGGGCGCAGTCTCCTGCAACGTACGCCAGCTCTCGTCGAGGCCGTTGATGAGTCCGACGACCTCGAAAGCGGTGTCGTTCGGCAGGAGCGACTGGATGTAGTTGCTGTCGACTCCGCTGTCGAGTGCAACGAGGGCTCGGATCCGGTCGGCCATTGTCAGCGCACAGCCTTGTAACCAAGAACCAGCGTCCGTGCGGTGATGTAGCCAGGGTTCTGGACCTTGGCGCCGCTCGCAGGTCGAAGGACGAACCAGAGATGTCCGTTGTCTGCCGCGTACTGCATCCATGCGGACTGCTGCTCCGGAAGGCGGAGGGTGTACATCCCGCCGCCGCCGAGCGGCGCTCTCAAGACGAGCACGTTCGACAGCAGCAGCTTGATCACAGGCTCTCCGCCCTGGGTGCCCAGCTTGTTCAGGCCCACGAAGATGTCGCTTCGATCTCCGGGCCCGATCAGGCCGATCATTCCGTGCTGCGGATCGATCGAGATGTTCATCGCTCGGTCCGTGCCGCTGATCTTGTTCTGCAGCGAGTCAGGCGTGGAGTAGAGGAAGTCCGCCGCGGTCAGCTGTTGCCCCGCGTAGATGTCCCTCACCGCGATCCGCCCGGTCAGCGCCGCCGGGTCGGTCAAGGCGCCCAACGCCAACTGGGACTTTGGCACCGAGCCCACCTGGAACTGGTTGTTCGAACCGACCAGGTCCCCAGGCGTGCCCTTGGGAATCAACTGACTCGCCACGAGCACCGGCGCTGCGGCCGAGGCGCTGTTGACGCTATTCCGGTACTGGTGGAGATAGACCACCAGGACGATCCCCGCGATGACGGCGGCCGCGGCCCCGACGAGCACCGACCCACGGCGCGTCGAGAACAGATTCTGAGCGATTTCAACCATTGCTTTCTCCTCCTTACTTCGTCATCACGATGACGCAAGCGTTGATGCTGTTTGGATCGCACGGCAGAGATCCGTCTCCGCCGAGCGTGTCGATGAAGCGGATGAAATGACCGACGATCAGGCCCGAGTCACCGTTGGGAACTGGTGCGTCACCGCTGCTTTGGCACGGAGGTGTGAAGCCGCCGCCGTTGCCTGTGTAGCCCGTTACGTAGAAGTGTCCGAATCCGGTGACCGGAACCGATCCGGACGTCCCGTTGACGTGCGAGAACGCGCCGTAGCTCGTCAGGTACGCGTTCAAGACTCGCGGATCTCCGATCGGAAAGCCGTCCTGACCCCTCGTGTCACCGGGGGTAGGGACATAGTTCTGGACGAACATCGACCAGTTGTTGTAGCCCAGGGTTCCCGGCCCAAGGCACTTGGAAGGCGGCGGGCTCGGATCCCCCCCGAACAGGCGCATGTTCAGACCCGCGGCGACGTCGTTGGGGCTGCGGCCGGTGCTCACGGCGACGCAGCTCCACGGCTGTTGTGACCCCCAGAGTGCGCTCGTCCCGATAATCGAACAGTCGGGCGTGCCTGTGTTCGGGACGTAGGCCGGCTTGCAGCCGAAGGCGAGCTCTTGCTTCAGGTTCGTATATCCGGGGGGTGGGTCGCAGTCCAGCGACTGTCCGCTCAGCGACTTGATGCGAAGTTGGACGTCCGGCTCGGCGGTGCTGGTGGCATTCCGCAGCGTCCCGGCGATTCCCATCACGACCTGGAAGGTGTGCGTGCTCCCCGTCTCGTACGACTGGCGGTCGGAGACCGAGCAGGACGGATCTCCGTCGCAGTTGAACAACTTCAGGAGCTGGATCGGCCCGGACGTGGTGTCGCGGGCGCCGTAGGCCCGCTGGTCGACCCCGAAGTCGCCCGTGCACTTGTTCCCGTTGCCCGTCTTGCAGTCCTCGAGCTTGTTCAGCTGAACCTGACCGCTCGTTTCCTCCCAGGTGATGGTGATGGGGGTCGGACCGGCGTTGGCGGGGAGCGTGAGATTCCCGTGCCAGCATTGATCCGAGCCGGCTACGGACGCGCAGTTCGGATCGGTGCTGGAGGTGAGCGTGACACCGTTAGCCCCGTAGATCTGGTCGGCTTTCGGAAGGGCCACACCCGCATCGATCCTCGCCACGAGGTCGTAGGTGCACGTGCCCTTGGCGAAGTAAGGCGAACAGCCGGCGCCGAAGAGTTCCACGCTGCGCAGTTTCGGCGGGTTCGGCTGCGTACCGCTACCGCTGACCGAATAGCCACGGATGAACGAAAGTCCTATGTTCGGAGGATCCGCCGAGGGTCGCGAGGACAGCCCCGGTTCCCTCGTTGATGAAGATCGCCGCGGCCGAGGTCGGCAGCGGATTCGGCACCGCGATCGGCAGCGCGCCGACCGAGGTGCTCTGCTCGACGAGCGAGACCCGAGCGTGGGCGTTGATGCTCTTGACGAAGCCGCCGAAGCCGAAGAACCATGGCAGATTCGATTCGGTCGCCTTGATGTCGACATAGCCCTTGTCGCACGGCGTGCCGTCGCTGTTGCTCGTATCGGATCCGTTCCAGTAGTCCGTCGAGTTGACGAGGATGTGGACCTTCCTCGCGGGCGTTCCCCCGAGCTGGTCGTTGTACGGCTGTGTGCGGATCAGGGTGCCATCCGGTGAGTCCGAGCCGCCGTAAGTGCGGGCCCCAGTGGTAACCAGCGAGTTCGAGCAGCCTGCAGCGGTCAAGTTGTGGGCGCCTGCGAGCGCGGCGGCGTCCGCTTGCAGCTGAAGATGGCGCTTGTGCGAGTAGAAGTTCGCGACGTCGATGACGAACGCCGCGACCAGGATGAGCGAGGTCATGGCGATTGCCACGATGACGAGGACGCTGCCGTCTTCATTGCCGAGTCGGCTAACCGGGCGGCGCATCACGAGGAGCACGTCTTCGTTCCGGGCGCTGAGAGGCCCGCCGGAGGAGCTGGCCGTTCGAGTCGCATGGTCGCCTTGCCGGTGATCGGAGTCGTGGGCCCGAGGCTCAGACGGCCGGAGATGTATTTGAGCCACGCGTAATTGACCGAGGCAGTGACCATCACGGGATCGCCGATGTTGCCGGCCGTGTTCGTGGCAGCGTTCGTGGGGTAGGAGATGCAAACCTTGACGGCGCCTTGATTCGGTGCATACGTCGAGTCGCCGGTCCGGCCGCTCACGAGCTCTGCCACGTCTGCGTTTCCCTGGACGTACTGCGCCAGGCAGATGTTCGTGTTGGTCTGGGTGCAGCCGTTGACCGCGTAGTTGTCCACCGCGAGTCGCGCTCCCTCGTTGGCAAGGTGCGTCTCGTCGATCTGGACGTTGAACGCCTTGCCGAAATCGAGCATGCCGAGGAGCAGGATCATCACGAGCGGCAGAACGAATGCGAGCTCCGCGAGCGCGACGCCGCGTTCATCCTTCAACCCCCTCCTCGACTTAAAGACACGGAACATCGTCAGGGCCACTTAAGGGTTGGTCACCGACGACATGCTGGAGCTCACGTGGTTGAGAAGGCCGGATACGGTGTGTCCGAGTGTCGTCAGGATGCCGACGGTCACCACCGCGACCAGGGCGAGGATGAGGGCGTACTCGAAGAGCACCTGCCCGTTCTCCTCGTCAAGTCGTCGCACGGCGTCCGTGCAGCGTTTCCTGACTCCACCTCGATGCATCCGGCCCCCTCTTCCCCTTCGTTCGTTCTTAAGGTGCGACCGACGAGAGGCTCGAGTTCACGCTCGTGAAGACGCGCTTCACGTTGAGGCCCAGGCTCTGCAGGATTGCGATCGAAACGACCGCGATCAGTGCCAGGATCAACGCGTACTCGACGAGCGCCTGACCTTCCTGACGCTCGAGCCGCCTCATCAGTGCCTCGTAGGCACGAACGGCTTCGATTTGAAGACGAATCATGTTTCCCTTTCGATGGTTGTTACGGAACGACCGACGAGAGGCTCGAGTCAACGCTGGTGAAGACGCGCTTCACGTTGAGACCGAGCGACTGCAGGATCGCGATGGACACGACTGCGATGAGCGCCAGGATCAGGGCGTACTCGACGAGCGCCTGACCTTCCTGCCGCTCGAGACGTGCGCGCAGGGCGGACAGAACCTCGTACGCCTTCATATGCGCCTTGTAATGAAGAACCATTTGCTCTCCCTTTCGAGTTAGGTGTTACTGGCCATGTTTTGGCCGACCGCAGCCCGGCGACGCATGCACTCGTTCCCCGACGCCACCGGGAGTTGCAATTTCCCTCGCCCCTCCTCCTTTCATTCGCTTACGACTGGCTCTTCACGCGAGGCGGCTGATCGCGGACGCACCGGTCGGCACGCCCGCTCGCGTTCTGATCCAAATCAAGACGACCCGGTCACAGCCGACACCGGCTGAAGGTGGGGTTCGTCCAGGCCCTTTGGCCCCTTCCGGGCCAGGACGTTCATGGGCTGGTCGGGCGTACCGGCCGCCAGATCACGATCGTCCCGCTGCCTCGATAGCGCAGCTTTGCCCCAGGCTCGCGGAGCAGGGCTGCCGCCAGGCGGGTGTCCGGGCCCTTTTTCAAGACGAAGAGGCCGAAGGGCGCCAGTGTCTGACGCCAGCCTTCGACTCGCCGGCGGGCATTCACGAGGGTCTGCAACTGCTTCTTCGAGAGGAGCTCGAAGCGGATGTCGAATGCGAGTCGCCCGCGTAGCTCCGGCTGGTTGAGGAGGAGCCAGTCTCCGTACTGCTCGTTGGCGAACACCCGGACGCCGGGCTCTTGCGCGGCGATACGGTTGACCGCTGTCAGCGCGCCCGCTGGGTAGCCCCTCGTGAACCAGGAGGAAGGCTTGGCCGCGACACCCGCCACAGCGACGATGGTCGCCGCGACGCTGATGAGGACGAGCGCGCGCGTCAGGGACGAGAACCGCATCGCGGCCGAGTTGGGCCTGACCACCGCGTCGAGCGGCGTCGGGATCAACATCAGCGCAACCAGGGCGAACCAGACGACGTTCCGGATCGTCTGAAGGGCCATCAGCAGCGTGACGAGCAGCAGCAGCTTCTCGAACCGGGTCAGCCGGTCGCCCCGCCGGCCCAGGATCCACACCGAGGCAAAGGCGAGCAGGTAGAACGGCGCGGTCTGTGCCGAGGGCGCCGTCGGCTTCCACTCGGTGACGAATTCCCGGAAGCCGGGATTCGCGAGGATGTCGGCGTAGTAGCTCGGCAGGGCGACCGCGTACGGCGAGGCGAACAGACAAGCCAGCGGCCCGATGCAGAGCAAAGCCGTGCGCGGCAGCCAGGTGCGGAGCGGTTTGCGCCGTCGCTCGATTCCATACATCAGTCCGTAGAGCCCGACGACCAAGGCGCCGGCGACAACCGACCCATGCAGATTCGCCCAGAGCACGAGGACGGGGAAGACCAGGAAGATCCGTCGCGACTCCGAGCGCGCGTCTCTGATCAGCAGCCAGATCACGGCCACGAACAGGGGCAGCGCGAGTGTTTGCGCCCGGGCGTTCCAGGATGCCCAGCTGAAGATGAAGACGGCGGGCAATGCGATCCAACAGACACTGCGAACGGATCCGCCGCGCCACCGCGCCACGGCGACCGCCGCGACAAACGCGGCGGCGACAGCCGCGGAGTGTGCGAAGAGCGCGAGCTTCACTCCTCCGAGGGCGTAGAGGCCGTAGAAGACGAGCTGGCCGAGCCATTGCTGGTCGATCCAGGCGTGGCCGTGGCCCCAGACCGTCAAGGCGTCGTGAGCCGGCAGCCCGTGCTGGACGATCTCCTTGCCGCCGAGAATGACGAGCCAGCTGTCCGATAGGAGCTCGTCCGGCAGCGCCCCGATCAGGCCGAGCGTGTACAGCGCGACGACGGGAAAGAGCAATGCTTCCCCGAGCGCCAGACCCCATCCCTGCGCCGCCCAGGCAGGCCACGCCGACCTCTTTTTCGGGGCCGCCGCGACTCTGTCCACCAACGGCTCCGCGCGTTCAACCATTTGCTTGCATCCAAGAGCAGAGGCCTTCATATGCCCCCGCCCGAAAGGACTGATCGGGCCGGACCTAGGGAGTAGCCGGGCTCGGGTGTGGGCTCGGCCGGCGGGCGGCGAGCAGCACCGCCGCCACGGATGTGACAAGGGTGGCCACGATCCACGGTGCGGATCCATGGCTCTCGGGGCCGGGAAGCAGCCAGAAGAAGAGCGGCAGAACCCACGCGGCACTCAGGCGCTGCCGGTAAACGGCGATCGGCGCGAACAGAATCACCAGGTAGTGCGGCCAGACGATCGGGGAAAGGATGAGCCCGGCGCCGACGGCCGCAACGAAGGCGCGGCGGTCACCGTCGCGACCCCGCGCGAGGAGGATGATCGCCGCGATCCCCGCCACGGCCAGGATCGCGACCATGACCCGGGCGTTCGTCGTCGACAGGCCGAGCGCTCGCGCAAGAGAGAACGGTGAGTAGCTTCGATCTTGCTCGAGGCCGGCGACCCTGCTTATACGGTGCGGATACTCCCTCAGCCCGTCGAAGCCGAGGATTGCCCAGGAGCCGAAGACAGTGACGATGCCGAGGCCGACGGTGACGGCGGCCGCGCGAAAGCGCCTGGTCGCGATCAGCCAGAACATCATGGGCCAGAGGAAGATCTTCGTCACGATGGCTCCGACCAACGCGGCCGCCACCCAGAGCCGCCGGTTCCGGTAGCGCCACGCAGCCGCCCCAGCGAGGAGGAGGAGGGGGCTCAGCGTTCCGATGGTGATCGAGCTCGTCATGGGCATGCAGGCGAGCGCAGCCGCATAGCACCGCCAGTCGGTGACCCTGAGGAGCCGGAGGGCCAAGACCAGGCTGCCGACCAGCACGAGCGTGAACGCCACGACCGCAAGCTTCCAAGGGAGGAGGCCGAACGGGACCATGAGGAAGGCCGCCGGTGCCGGGTACACGAACGGATAGGGCGAGTGCAGGGTGACGATGTCGTGCCCCGCCTTCCACATGACGTGGAGATCGAAGAGGAATCCGCCGTCCGGGAAGTACACCCCGTCGACCGTGCTCGGGTGACTCGTGTGGGCTCCCAGCAGGTACGCGACGATGAGGACGGGCCCAACAAGCGGGAGCAACACGAACGCGCCGGCCTCGAGAGCAGTCCGCGCATGTGCTCCGAGGGTCGTTGGGCGGGGAGCGCGCGAGCCGCTCGGCACCCTACCGGCAGTGTGGCTTAGCGCTTCCACGCCTTCTGACCCTGACGGATTTCCACTCAGCTGCTCAATCGCCCTACGGCTGGGTTAACCCAGCCTTTGGCTTGGTCACTAAGCCTTATCCGAGCTACCCCGAATGGGGGAGGGCCGCGCGGGGTACACGTCCGATGCAAGGCACGACCGCCCGTATCCGCTCGGCTGCGGCAGCCGTTGAAAGGAGAGCCATGACGATTGGAATGTTTCTGATTGCCCTCGGCATCGCCTCGGCGCTCCTGGCTTTCTGGTTCGTCGTCCGCTTCCCCGACCTCGGTCCAGAGGATGGAAAGCGGGCGATGCTTCATGTCGGTGCGGCTTTGGCCCTCGGCTGGTTCGTGCCCGACCTCTTCAATCTGTTCTGCACGTACGGGTACGTCGCGGCCCTGGCGGCTCTCTTCGGGCTGGTCTTCCCGGTGATCTTCTACACGTTCCTCTCAGGCGCGTGGTGGTTGAAGATCGCGACAGGCGCGATGAATCAGTACCGGCACTAGCCGGCTGAGCGGAACGCCCACTCGGAGTGGTGGTTGGGCTCCGAACGCGGAGACGCA
>WNGD01009246.1_pt1 | contig 10460 bp, 9 predicted proteins | sample 5400671 | NCBI WGS metagenome assembly WNGD01 (sample SAMN13153369, study PRJNA577476) | soil metagenome | isolation source: 40 cm soil or saprolite under grassland replicate 2 | place: USA:California | collected 2016-06-15
TCTCCAGAGAAGGGGTCATGCGACCACTTTTCCGGTTCAACTGCAACGACATCGATATGAGACATCAACAAGAGTGGAGGCGCCGATCCATCTCCCGTGAGCCTGGCAATGAATGTGCCGCGATCCTTGCTCGGTCCCATTATTTCGCCGGAGATTCCTTCGGCCTCAAAGAGGGCATGCAGGTGCTCGGCTGCAAGGATCTCGTTGCCCGGTGGGTTGCGCGTATCAAGACGGAGGAGAGCACGTAAACGTGTGACAGTCTCTTCTCCAGCTTCTTGCCAGTTGATGGTATTCGCATTCGTTGATTGAGCCATAAAACACTCCTTGTTTTTCTCTAAATGTATGCTACATGAAAATAAGCATAGCTTTTCTTAGGGTGGGAAATCAAGTCTACAATGATCTGGTGATTCCCCAGAAGTCCACCAGAGATCCTTCGCTGCGCTCAGGATGACAACACCCCAGGCTGTCATCCTGAGCGCAGCGAAGGATCTCTGGTGCGCATTCGTCTAGCAAACCAGCCTCACGTGGCCTTGCGGACTTCTGGGGAATCACCAGTACAATGGTGGGAAAACCTGGCGAGGGCGAGTTTCGCCAGGCTGCACAGTTAGCTCTGCCTCGTTGCGTGAATTATAATAATGATAGCTTGAGTTCAATGTGCAGGGCAACTTACGGAATGAACCAGGGTCAGAGGCGGGCAATAGGAGAGGGAGATTTTATGGAAAACAATCCTCAGAGCCAGCAAGCTTTGTGGTGGAAACAGGGCGTTATTTACCAGGTCTACCTACGTAGCTTCAAAGACGAAAACGGTGATGGTATCGGTGATCTCTCAGGCATCATCGCCAAACTCAATCATCTCACCTGGTTGGGCATCGACGCTATCTGGATTTCGCCCATCTATCCCTCGCCAATGGTCGACTTTGGCTACGATGTCACCGATTTTACCGGCATCGAACCGATTTTCGGTGACCTCGCTACGTTTGATACGCTGGTAGCACAAGCCCATCAAAATGGCATCAAAGTGATTATGGATTATGTGCCTAATCATACCTCTGATCAGCATCCCTGGTTTCTTGAATCCCGCTCCTCGCGCCAGAACCCTAAACGCGACTGGTATGTGTGGGTTGACCCCAAGCCCGACGGTTCTCCTCCCAATAACTGGTTAGGAAGCTGGGGCGGTTCCGCGTGGGAGTGGGATGCCAACACGCACCAGTACTACCTGCATTCCTACCATAAGGCGATGCCCGACCTTAACTGGCGCAATCCAGCTGTCAAAGAGGCAATGTTCGACGTAGCGCGCTTCTGGCTCGACAGAGGAGTGGACGGCTTGCGCATCGACTCGGCTCAACGCATCATGAAAGATCCGCAATTGCGCGATAATCCACCCAATCCAACCCCGGACGTGACAGCCTACAAGCGCCTTGGCGATTATGACTCTCAACTCCACCTTTATGATAAAGGGCACGCCGATATTCACGCAGTTTATCGCGAACTGCGCCAACTGCTGGATACCTACAGTGCTCAGTCACCACGGGTTGCTCTCGGTGAGATGCACATCTTTGACTGGCAGGAATGGGCCCGCTATTACGGGGCGCAGCTCGACGAACTCCATATGCCCCTCAACTTCGGCCTGGTCGGTATATCCTGGAAGGCAAGTGTTGTGCGACGATTGGTGCAGGCGGTCGAGGCTGCTCTACAGCCAGAGGCATGGCCAAACTATGTTCTCAGCAACCATGATGAACCACGCGTTACAACCCGTATTGGGCCAAAACAGGCGCGTATCGGTACGATGCTTTTGCTTACGCTACGCGGCACGCCGACGCTGTACTACGGTGACGAAATTGGGATGCACAATATTGAAGTCCCGCCACAGTACGTACAGGATCCATGGGAGAAGAACATGCCAGGCATGGGCTTAGGCCGCGATCCACAGCGATCACCTATGCAATGGGATAGCAGCCCCAATGCCGGCTTCTGCCCACCAAAAGCGAAGCCGTGGCTGCCTATTGCCGACGACTACAAACAGGTGAACGTTGCTGCTCAACACGATGATCGCCATTCCATGCTCTCTCTGACGCACACACTCCTCAAGGTTCGTCGTGCTACTCCGGCTCTCGCCAAAGGAAGCTATACCTCTATCGAAGGCGTTCCGGAGGATTGTTTTGTTTATGTTCGCCAATTTGGCGGGCAGCGGCGATTGATCGCACTTAATTTTTCCGGCAGCGAGCAACACATACCATTGCCTGAGATGGGCAATGGTTTGGTGCTTATCTCTACCCACCTGGATCGGGAGGAGCCCGTTGACCTGGCTTCACTCCATTTGCGCAGTGATGAAGGGTGTGTTATCGAGCTGCCGGATAGTATTTGACAACTGTCGTGCTCATGTTCTAGAGTTTGGCCCGTACATACTGGGATGGCCTGGTAATATCTTGATGCAGAGCACGAGCAGCGTGCATAGGCCAATATGGATCACGGAGCAATCACGGGCAGACATTTGGAGAGAAGGCTTCCCGTGAGCAGGCTTGAGAGGGGTCAGGCATGTCATCCTGAGCGCGAGCTTTGGATCTGGCGAGACGGCCGCACAGATCCAAAGCTCGCGCTCAGGATGACATGCCTTATCTCCAAATGTCTAATTCACGGGCAAGGATGATGAGATCGGCCTGAGTGGTATGATATAAGTAGCAAGCGGTTTTATTAAAATATATGATTTAAGGAGTTAATACATGGACGAACAAGCGGAGGCATCGCTGAAGGCGCGTATGCGCACTATCACCGTCAAGGGCCAGCGTCTGCGCATAGCTATTCATGCGGGAGACGGCACAGGCACCCCGCTGCTGCTGATGGCCGGCATTGGATCCAGCCTTGAGATGCTTCAGCCTTTTGTCGATGAGGTTGACCCGGCCATCGAAGTCATCCGCTTTGATGTGCCAGGTACCGGCGGTTCTCCGACACCGATCTACCCGTATTACTTGCCGGCCCTCGCCTCGTTAGTGGTACAGATGCTCGATCAGTTGGGCTACAGGCAGGTAGACGTGCTTGGCTTCTCATGGGGCGGCGGCCTGGCTCAACAGTTCGCCTTACAATACTCCAAACGCTGCCGGCGGTTGATCCTGGTCGGCACTGGAACGGGAGCAACCATGATCCCCGGTCTCCCATCTGCTCTTGCCCAACTGTTGATGCCCGGGAGTGCGGGAGAACCATTCTACATGAAGGAGCTCGCCTCGACAGCTTTCGGTGCGAGCCTGCGCTCGCATCCCGAGACCATGCGTGAGTTCACACACGCTTTATACCCGGGGGACCCACTGGGCTATTTCTATCAATTATGGGCTGCGATGAGCTGGACCAGTGTGTCATGGCTCTGGTCCCTACGGCAGCCGACACTGATCCTGGCTGGCGATGACGACCCGGCTGTTCCGCTGATTAATGCGAGGATCTTGCAGTACCTGATTCCGCGTGCGAAGCTGTATGTCTACAAGGGCGCGCACCTGGGGTTAGTGGCGAACGCGCAGGAGCTTGCAGGCGTCATCGAGCAGTTTCTCGCTAATGATGTGTAAGCGGGCGGAGATTGAAAGTATTACAGGCGGTCAAGCCGGATGACTCATAAAAAAGTTATAGATTGCCTGGGTTGCACCTGGGCCCTGGGGATCAGTATAGGTGCCGCTGCTACTCCCTCCTGACCAGCCATGTCCCATACCGTTGACCAGCCAATATTCCTGTACCTCGTTTCCGTTGTTGTCGTTCCATGTGTACACGGAATAGGAGTGACCACCTGCTACCTGTCCGTTTGTGGTGCTCGTTGGACTATTAAAGCTCGCATTGTAGGCGTTATGCGAAGCAAGATGATCCGTCTGCATCCACTGTCGCACAACCTGCTCTCCGTTAATAGGATATACCAGGTAGTCGCTTGTTCCATGAAAGGTAATGGTTGGCACAACACGGGCTGCACTCCCCATAGCGTTATATGCAGCTTGCCCCTGCCGCGCTGGATCGGGGCCTCCCTGGCGTAAGGCAGTATAGGCATCAGTGGATGAAGTCGCCGCTTGATACTCCAACCCCGACTGAACGCCGATAGCTGCAAAGATATCTGGATAGGTGGCGCCCAGGATTACAGTCATTGCCGCACCAGCCGAGAGTCCCGCCGCATAAATACGGTGGGTATCAATGGTCCACTGCGTGGTAGTTTGTTCAACAGCCTGTACGATTCCTGCAATGATAGCAGGTTCCCCGTTCCCTCGCGATTGATCAGCAGAATCAAACCAGTTCCAACATTTCTCCTGATTGTACGTGCTCGTCTGTTGTGGATAGACGACGATGAACTGTTTTTGATCTGCTAACTGATCCATTTGTGTGCCAGCGGCGAAGTCTGCCGGCGCTTGTGTGCAGCCGTGCAGCATGACAATAAGGGGGACTGCTGTGCCAACCTGGTAGTTGGCGGGAGTATAGACGAAGTAGGGACGGCTACCAGCAGGGCCATTGTACGTGTACTGCTGCCATATACCGCTACTGTCTGCCCGCGCTTTGGGGAGTACTTGCAGCAAAAGGATTGGAATTACAACGATGATGATGCCACAAATGAAAAGGTGCCGCCAGCGCTTCAGGATTGTGGTGCGTCCTCTATTCACGATATCCATGTTTTCCTCCTAAAAATCAGTCGTTTATTCAGCACTAGATAGAACGCACTTGCATATTGTGATTTGGGGCACTGATCAAAAAATGTGTGAGAGTGAACAGCTCGCGGATAGGTGATGAGCTTGTTCTTAGGTTGATACGTATTGGACGACCCTCGCTCCTCCCTTCCTTTTTCCCACCCTACAGAAAGAATGACTAAAAAAACTCTCGAGGTGCCAGATTGACCACCAGGCAGATCATCGCATTGCCAACAACAGTACATATCAAAATAAGCTCACCCATTTCCAAAAAAATCTCTCGCAAAATCGGACACATATTCCCAAAAATCTCTCGCATCTCGATCTCAATCGCCTGGTGCCTCCAAATCTGTTAAAAGAACGCACTCGGCTACAGATGTGACAAGTGCGACAAGTGCGACAAGTGCGACAAGTGCGACAAAAAGTAAGCAGCGTACTCAAATCGATGCTAATCAGGGCCGATCAATCGGCCATGGGCGCGGTAAACCGGCCCCTACGGGTGTCGGGATGATTTTGTTCATCTGTATATTCTGGACGCAGATGGACTCCTGGTGTTACACTACAGAACGTAAGAGTTTTGTACTGCGTGTAGAGAGCACGTTTCGGACCAGCAGGAGGAGAAAAGCATGAATAGACCACAAAGAAATAGTTCACAAGGGATAGCGTTTCCCTTCCAGGATGCTTTTAAATACTTCATGATCGATCCAACGACAAATTGGCAACGTTTCTACAATCCGCAGTTTTATATTAACTGCAATACCGGGGATGTGGACGTTGAGAACGCTGTGCTCCGAGAAGTGGGCAGCTATGGTATGCAGCTTGGGCGCATCTTGGATGTAATAGATGTACTCGTTGCCCGCTTACCGCAGGATGAGCTCACACCGCAGGAGCGCGGCGTACTGTACCAGTTTCATACACTCTCCGAGAAGGTTACAGCGGCCGTTGCCACCGTCAAGGGACCAAAGGAGAAAGATACCACGCTCTCTGACGTCGATCGGTTGATTAGTGGCTTGCAGTCGTTGGAGCGATCCGATCCAGCCGCTTATCGCCTGCTCGTTGACCGGCTGCAAAACGCTATTGGTGCAAACGACAAGGAATAAGATGCAGGGCTGTTGCTAAGTAGCCGGTACAGCCTGATCAGGAGTGCGCTCGCCCCTGGGTACCCAGGGGCGAGCAAAATCAACTACCAATTCCTACCCGACCAACTACGGTGTAGGATCCGGGTAAGACCCTCCGAAAATGTCCGAGTTGCCGAACGTTGCAGGGCAGACGATACCAGGCGCGGGGCGTGGGACCGAGCCGCCAGTTTGCAGGGACATACGCCAGGCATCGACGGCGGGACAGTCTGCCGCATTGCGCACGTCGTTCCAGACTGCCGCTCCATACGCTCGCGTAGCTACGGCATAGACATAGTCTCCCAGGAATTCCGAGATCAAGCTATTCGCGCTCGAACCTCGTGGGTCGCCTGGAGGGCTGCGATGGAGCTCCGTGAAGGCGCCAGTGGGTGTGGCGGGGTTGGCCGAGGTGTCGGCATGCAGGACGACTCCCACCATACTACGAGGATCCGTGGTGTTGGTGCGGAACGGCGTCGTGAAGGCGTTATACACAATGTAGACATCCGATCCGTTGGGCGAGATGGCCGGAGCCGTGTAGTAGCCGCGATCGCCAGCGGTCTCGATGTTTCTTGGAGCCGACCAGGTGGTGCCGCCGTTCGTGGACTCGCGGAACACTACATGCGGTGAGGCGGTCGTGCCACTCACGTATGACAGAACCATCCGGTTGGTCGCGTCTGCGCCCGTGGGAGAGCCGTTGGCGATGTCGACCGAGGGAGCAGTCGCCAGGTCGTTGCGAGCGCCAGCGACGCCGTCCTCAACGGGCCTTCCCTGCACCGGGTCAAACACCCCGGGATGGGTGACGGCGCCAGGGATCAGGACGGGCCGACCCCAGTTCTGGCCGCCGTTGGTGGAGGGAACCATGTACTCGAAGTGCAGCTTGGTGGTTGGATCTGTCCCGATGCCGAAGACGTACACGTTGCCATGGCTGTCGGTGCGGATCGTGCAGCCGTCGAGCGGCTGGATCTGCCCGTTGTTGGCGGCCGCCGTAACCTGCTTCTGCGTCCAGGTGTTGCCCCCATCGGTGGAGGTGGCGACGATCAGCGGGGCGGGGACGGCGTGTCCCTTCTCCTGGCCACGGAACGAGGCCCAGCACACGTACACGTGGCCGAAGAATGGGCTACTTGACGCGTTGTCCGCCCAGACCTGTTCTTTGTCGCTAAACGTCGTCGACGACTGCTTGGAAAGCACGACCGGCGTCTTCCAGGCGCTCTTATCGCCAGCTGCGGCGGCAGTCACGTTGTCGGTCCGCGAAACCGCGATGGCCTCGAAGCCCTTGAAGGCCTCTTCGGAGCGAATCGCGCTGAAATTGCTGCTCAGGTTGGCGTAGTAGAGACGAGAGCCATTGGACCAGCTGAACTTGCCGTTGGCACCAAGGCGAGGGCCGAAGGCGACTGCGGGGTCACCATCTGAGACCAGGCCATTTTCATAGTACCAGGGCAATGTACCGATTGGCCCCACCTGCGGGGTACAGGTAAAGCCGGGGGCGCCAACGCACTGCCTAGCTGTCCAGCCAGTATAGGTTGGCTGCGTCCAGGTTGTACCGCTATCGAACGAAAAATAGACGCCCGAGACACCTACTCCTGGAGTGAACGGGCAGGTTGTGGGGTCTCCGGCGTTGCAGGCCTCCATGTCAATCTCATCGTTTGAGCCCGCTACCAGGATATTCGGGTGATTGGCGTCCACGGCGATTGTCGGCTCGTTTTGCTTGTTCTGGGAAAACGGCGTGGGAGGACTGCCAACAGTGACGCGTGTATCACTATTGAAAGCTGCAGCTGGAAGGGCCATTGATAGCATTGATAGAATCGTCAGCATCGAGAAGAGTGGGATTAACCACTTGATGCTTGACTTCCCTTTAAGTACGCGCACTACATCGTGTCGTTTCAAGGCAAGCTCCTCTTCCTTAAATAAATAGTAGGATTTCCTAAGCTATTTTAGGTGTACGACTTGTCGAACCTGGATACCAGTGGTTACGCTAGAAGAAATTTCCCCCTTTCTCTGTTCTGGATAGGAAGGCACTAACCAAAACAAAAGCACGATAGCAGTTTAGCAGTTTTTCCCTCTATGTCAAGCTGAGCTATAAAAGCTAACATTGCTCTGAAGGAGGATTGGCAGTATCCAGATGAAAGGGGAGGATGTCTCTGGCGGTGCTCTCAATGGAGTTCCATATGAAAGTGCCTGGGATCGTTAGTGTCAAAGACAACGGGGATAGGATCTCCTGCCCGTTGTCTCGGAGGGTAGCGGAGAAGAGGACTGCGAAACGTATAGATTTGTCCTGTCTGAGCATCTGTCCACGCGGCGAAAATACACCAGCCTCTCGTCCACGTGGTGGATTCCACCTGAACTTGTATCACGGTGGCAATGACTTGTCTCTCGTGTCTGCTCCTGTTTCTTCTGTTGGCATTGATGATAATAACACCTACCTGCAAAGCCACTCCTAAAGCGCAGGCAATAACAAGCAAATCAAATAGTAACTGAGACATAGATCATCAACTTCTTTAGAGTTACCTGTACTCAGGAGAGTGCTTCCTTTTAGAGCGGCTTCGCGCCATGAGGAGCGTGCTGACCATTGTGTTGAGGTGTGCTTCTCGCCTCAAAGGCCATTTTGGTCAAGCGGGCGTTTTCTCCTCGCAGCCACCGATTTTCCTCCTCGGCCTGCATGGACCTGCGCAGACGTGTCAACAAGATATTGAGCGCGCTGCCAATGCGCCAGAGGATGTTGTCCGTCTGGAGATTCGCACGCACATTGTGTTCACCATTGGCAGCGCGTACCAGCACCTCTAGGAGATGCTGGCTTCCCCGGTCGAGTTGGCGCGTGCGTTCCGCTTCGCGGCTCAGCAACTCGGCCTCGCGCTGCTGCAGTTGGGTGATCTCTTCGGCACGATCAGCTCGTGCAATGGCACGCAGGGCGCTACGAACCCAGAAGTAGGTGATGAGAGCCACAACGATTTGCAAGCTTATCGGTTGAGCCACAGCATTATAGCCCATCTCCGATGACAGCATCATATTGAATGCGGGCGTATGTGGTTGGAAGGCGATGACGAGGAGAATGAACAGGACATTGGTGATAGCCACGGGAAAGACGCTCACGGCAGGGAGAAGTGAGACCGCGATGAGTTCCGACACGAGCAACACGTCGAACACCGGCAGATCTCCCACATCCAGACCCATGGGGGAGGTCAAGAGCATGAGGCCGCATCCCAGGTCCACGACCAGGATGAGAAGGATGCTGACGACTGTGACTCGCCCAAAATGATTGAACACCAATGCCAGACCGCAGAGTGCCAAACCAAGGAGCGCGATGCCAATAGAGGTCGCATCCGAGAAAAGGATTGCCATAGCAGTGCTCACTTTCATTAAGGCGCTTCACCGCACTGTGCAAGCGAACGTTGGTCGTATCAATGGAGAGAGCTGTTCAGAACACTTTCCTTCTGACACGCCGCTTGACGTTTTTCATAGATAAGGGTCACAGGGATTGTCGCTTTTAGGATGGCATTACAGGAACAATTCGAACCGCTGAGTGTAATTGGCTCTGAGAGTGTTTCATTCTAAAGAGAATGAACGATAACAAAGTATAAATTCAATCGTGTTTGTATTACACTACTAAGTATAGAGAGATAAGTTCATGCGTCAAGGCTGTGGTAAAAAAGTCCTACTACTGCAAATGTGACCCTCTTGACCCGTTTTTGCAATCCTCAACATGAATGGCCGATAACCGCCTAAAGAGGCGAAACAGAAGGCCACATCATGACGTGATGATAGTGTTCTATCGTTTTGCTATTTATAACGCGGATAAACAGGAGAAATACGATGTTACGAGGTGTACTCTTTGGCGTTGTTGCCGGAGCCATGGGCACGGTTGCCCTGAATATAGCAACTTACGCAGATATGGCAATTCGTGGCCGCCCATCGAGTAGTGCTCCATCCAAGATGGTCAGCATACTGGCAGAAAAAGCAGGCCTTTCCCTCTCCTCTCAAGGTAAGGGGTCCCAAGACCAGGCGGCTCAGAACCGTGAAAGTGGGTTGGGAGCTTTATTAGGCTACGTGAATGGTCTTGGTATGGGTGTAGCGTATGGGCTGCTGCGGTCACAACTTGAGGATGTGCCCATACCACTTGCCAGTACCGCTGTCGGTCTGGCCGCAATGGCTGCCAGTGACATTCCCCTTTTTGCATTGGGCGTGAGTGATCCGCGAACATGGGGAGTCTCGGGCTGGGCGGCTGATATCATTCCCCATATCATTTATGGCTTCGTTACGGTTACTACCTACGAGTTATTAACGAACAGCGATTAATGATACTTGAGGTGGGTCAACTGCGGTGCCTCCTCATTTCAGGATAGACAGATGAACATGCGTAGCATAGTAATTGAAAATGGCCGAGATCAGCCAGTGAGTACTTTATGAGGTTGTATAATAAGGCCATGATCAAAGAGCGTTTCACCATGCTCTCCTGAGGAAAAGGAGGTTTTTTGATGCCTCGTATTTGTGTCTTCGATGTCAACGAGACCCTGCTCGACTTGCGGGCCCTGGATCCTCATTTCGAGCGGGCCTTTGGTGATGCCCATGTACGCCAGGCGTGGTTTTCACAACTCCTGCAAACCGCTTTCGTCTCGACGATCACAGATAACTACAAGGACTTTGGGACCATCGGAGCGACTGCATTAGATATGATTGCTACGCGTCGAGGAGTGACGCTCAGCCAGCA
>WNGD01010762.1_pt1 | contig 10458 bp, 10 predicted proteins | sample 5400671 | NCBI WGS metagenome assembly WNGD01 (sample SAMN13153369, study PRJNA577476) | soil metagenome | isolation source: 40 cm soil or saprolite under grassland replicate 2 | place: USA:California | collected 2016-06-15
TTCTCGCTGTCGACGTTTCGGACGATGCGCTCGCGCTCGCTCGAGAGAACGCGGCCAAGCTAAACCTTCGCGATCGAGTCCGGTTTGTGAAAAGTAATCTCCTTGAAAACGCGGAGGGGACCTTCGATCTCATCGTCGCCAATCTTCCTTACGTCTCAACACAAGACCATCGCAGTCTCGCCCGCGAGGTTTTGCACGATCCGGCGATCGCGTTGTTCGCCGGTGCGCGCGGCGATGAGCTGGTGCGCGGACTGATTGCGCAGGGGCCATCTCAGCTCCGGTCCGGTGGACTGTTGGCCCTGGAAATAGGACTCGACCAGAGCGAAACTCTTCTTTCGGCCCTGGCGGAAAAAAATTACCGCGACATTTATTCAAAAACCGATTATTCAGGTGTGACCCGGTTCCTATTCGCGCGATATGGATAAGATTCTCATTCACGGTGGCTACCCGCTCTCCGGTTCCATCAAGGTCAGCGGCTCAAAAAATTCTTCGCTGCCCGTCCTGGCGGCCACGCTCCTCACCCGGGAAACTTGTGTCGTTCATGGCGTGCCTGATCTAAGCGACACGCATTACATGCTGCAAATTCTGACTCATTTGGGCGCTCAGGTGGAGCGCGCCAGTGGCACAGTCAGCGTTACGGCGGAGAAGGTCCACTCTGTCGCGCCGTACGACGTTGTTCGCAAGATGCGCGCTTCAGTTTGTGTGCTTGGCCCATTACTGGGTCGATGCAAAGAAGCGACCGTGGCATTGCCAGGCGGCTGCGTCATCGGTGATCGGCCAGTTGATTTGCATCTGAAAGGTTTCGAAGCGCTCGGCGCAGCAGTTCGGATGGAGAGCGGCGACATCAAAGTTTTTGCGCCGAAATTGACCGGCGCAGTGATCAACGTGCAGGGCAAATTCGGCCCCACTGTCCTTGGTACAGACAACGTGATGATGGCAGGCGTGCTGGCTGATGGTGTGACAGTAATTGAAGGGGCGGCGCAGGAGCCCGAGGTGGTAGATCTGGCAACGTTCCTAAACAAAATGGGCGCCAAGATCGAAGGCGCGGGGACGCGTCGAATTATCATCGAAGGTGTGGCCGCGTTACACGGAGCGGAACACAGAGTGATCCCGGACCGGATTGAAGCCGGAACGTTTCTGGTGGCAGGCGCAATTGCTGGCAAGACAGTCACGGTTAACCGAGTCGAGCCAGAGCATGTTCGCGCGGTTACCGATGCGTTGACGAACTGCGGTTTTCCCATCGACATCGGAGACCACGCCATTTCGATCCGACCAAATGGGGACGCAAGCGCGCTGGAGCTAACCACCGAACCATATCCTGGTTTTCCTACCGATATGCAGGCTCAGATGTGCGCGTTGCTCTCCACCAGTAAAGGTACCAGTTCTGTGACTGAAAATGTTTTTCCGCAGCGTTATATGCATGTGGCGGAGTTGAAACGCATGGGGGCACAAGTGCAATTGGAGGGCGCGACGGCGGTGATTGATGGCGTCGATAGTCTTCTTGGCGCGCCAGTGATGGCGAGCGACTTGCGAGCGTCGGCCGCGTTAGTGCTTGCGGGATTGAAAGCGGATGGAGTTACTGAAGTGAGCCGCGTCTATCACATCGATCGCGGCTACGAACATCTCGACGAGAAATTGAGCGAGCTCGGCGCGCACATTGAGCGTGTAAAAGCGGCAGTCTGATCTTTTTTTCTTGCTCTTCGAGCGGCAAGCGGGCACTCAGTGGTTTTGCACAAGCGAAAGGATAAACATGGAAACATCCACATCTTCCTCCGACGTTCGGCTCTGGAACGTGCTTTGCCACGCCACGGCGCTAGCCGGATTTTTCGTACCATGGGCTGGTCACATTCTTGGTCCCCTGATTGTCTGGTTGGCTAAGCGAGGCGATTCGCCGGAAATCGACGCGCATGGGAAGGAATCGCTCAATTTCCAGATATCGATGCTCATCTATAACGTGATCGCTGGCGTCCTATGTCTGGTGCTGATCGGTTTTGTAATCCTGGGGATCCTGCACATTTTGAATCTGGTGCTGGTGATCGTTGCCTCGATCCAAGCAAGCGAAGGAAAGTTCTATCGTTATCCACTGACGATCCGACTAATCAAGTAAGGGCTTAGCCACGTTAAATCGTTAAAAGAGTTACAAAGGGATCTCTTGTAACGATGTAACGTTTCTAACGATTCAGGTTCATTTGTTTGCGAGGCTTCGCAGTGTCTTCAGGTTCATTACGTCCTCAGCGAGGTCTTTGCCTTTCGGTGTTTCGAGCACCTTCGGAATTTTGCGGAACCGGCGATCGCGCATGATAAATCGGAAAGCATCGAGACCGATTCGGCCTTTGCCGATGTGTTCATGCCGATCCCCAATCATCCAATCGAATTCGCTAAAGGTCTTTCGCAGCGAAGATTCATTCCTGATGTCGTAACCGGCGGCGAAAACGTGCGCGGTGTCGAGGCAAACACACACACGCTCGGGCTCGCGGACGCGGCTGATGATGTAGGCAAGTTGCTCGAATTTGTATCCCAGGCATGATCCCTGGCCCGCAGTGGTCTCCAGTGCGATCCGTGTTTTGATTTTAGGAAGACCAGCCAGCACGCGGTCAATCGATTCGACGACTTTGTCGAGCCCGGTTTCTTCGCCTGCGCCGAGGTGCGCACCTGGATGCAACACTAGAAATGGCAATTCGAGTTGGTCTGCGCGCGTAAGTTCCTCGGACAAAGCGCGAATAGAATTCGTGTGAAATTGCGCATTCGTCGCAGCAAGATTGATGAGGTAATTAGCATGGGCAAATACTGCCAGCAGCTCTCCCCGCTGAATGTGGTCGATGAACTCACGGATTTCTTCGCGCGCCAGCGGGCGGGCAAACCATTGCATGTTGTTCTTTACGAACATTTGCATGGCCGTGCAGTGGACTGAACGCGCCCGCTCAATCGCCATGCTCACACCGCCCCGGATGGACATGTGCGCGCCCAGGAGAAGTCGTGGTTGGTGATCGGTGATCAGTGATTGGTTGGCCTGCCGCGGCACGCGTTTGTTGTCATGTTGAGCGGAGCGAAACATCTCTGATTGTTTCCCTTTCGCGGAGATTTGAAACCGATGATCTGAGATTCTTCGCTTCGCTCAGAATGACAAGATGGGTCTAAAACACCTTTGGATGCCAATCGGGTTTTTTGAGGCTTCCTGTGCCGGCGTATTCGAAGAGCTTGTACATCGGCGTGAGTACAACACCGGGACCCTTCATATTCAGACGCACGCTGAAATCCAGCTTGTCGTCGAGAAAATGGATGTCTCCATGACCCAGCATGTTAAAGAGCGCGCCGGCTGCATCGAAATCGTCAGTATGAATAATTCCGTTCTCAATCTTGAAATTCGCAGTCGCTTCGTGAGCGATGCTGTATCCGCTGCCGGGAACAATACGATTCAGAATTCCTGAGAGCGGGCCGAAAACTGGGATGGCGAAAACGTTTCCGTTGCTTACCTCCACTTTTCCACGACCGCGCATGGTGCGCCAATCAGTGCCGAGTCCAGTGAAATCATATGTGCCGCTCAGAACGCCCTGCGCGGTTTTGTAGTTGTAGTATAAATCAGTCAGCAGCGGAAAATTGATTCCATTAACCGCGAGGCTTGCGTGGTAACGGGGATCGTTTCGCGCCAACGAAATATCAGCATTTCCATGTAACGTGCCGGCAAGGAGACCGCCTCGAACTTCCGTGATCTGCAACCGATCGTAAGTGAAGAGCAATCGGGCTGAGATGTGGTCGAAGGGAAGCGTTTTCCCAAGAAAAACGTAGTCCATTCCATTAGCACCATCGACGTTTACCTCCAGACGCGTGTTCTTGCCGCCGCGAAATTGATAAACGCCATTAGCGATGACGTTCGGCGGCCGTCGAAATTTGTACGGCGCGACTGTTTTCGAAACCTTTGGGTCAATCCAGAAAATTACTTCGGCCGGATTCAATGAGCTTCGGATATTTGAAACACGCACCTCCTGTTTCTTGAAATCGTAGGTGAAACTACCCGTGCCGATCCCTTCATCGCGCGCCACATGCAGATCCTGGCAAGTGAGTGCGCCATCGGCGAAGTGAATTCTGGTATTGGCGCTGTTCATCCATGTGCCCCGGAAGCGGCTGCGCCCTAAGACGATATTTCCATCGCCTTGCCAACTGCCCGGATTGCGGTCTTTGCCCCGGATCGCAAGCCGAATTGCCGGAGAACGTTGCCATTCCCAGTCACGGAGAAATTCATTCAACTCCCGCGGCACGAGCCCACGGAGTGCCCCTGGAGATATTGTGCTCTCAATGTTTATGCGAAAATCGTTTAGCGCATCCAAGAGATCAGCTCGCAACTGGCCGGTCTGGTGATGCACGCGCAGATCCCGCACGAACGTGCGCTGGCCATCCCAGGAAAAATCGGCAGTAAGATCGGAGAACGGGACCGTCTTGTAGCTAAACTGCCCAAAGGTGGCGTGCCCGATAATATCCGGCCGAAATCCATCCGGCCCGAAATGTAACGAGCCCGAGATTTCGACCAGAGGCGGCGAGTGAAACTCCATTCCGACGAGCGGTTCGCCCAGTTCAACCGCATCAAGAAACGCCTTCAAATCCAGGCTGCTGCGAACTTGGAAATTGGCGCTATCGATTTCGCGGTTCCAATCAGCGCGGCCAGCAAAATTGCCCTTTCTGTCGCTCCACTCGCAATGCGCGATGGTCAAGTGCTGGTCGTTCCATTCGGCAGCGGCAGACAAGTCTCTCACCTCGTAGCTGCCGCGTTGCAATCGCTCGCCGCTCAGCGTCGCCTCTACGCGCGCTTTTTCGATTTCTGCGACGTCTCCGCTGAACTTTAACTGCAATGATGGAAGAGCAGCCGGGAACCTGAATTTTTCCAGTTCATACACCACGCGCTGCGCGATCGATAACCGTCTTTGCCATTCGTCGGGCGAAATCGGGGGCGACGGCTGGTAATTCTCACGCTTGATCAGTTGGCCGGTCGCAGAAATCCGAATTCCGCAGAAGATGCCCTGAGCCTGACTGACGTAAATTTGTTCCGGCGGAAAATAAACGTGCGCCCGGAAATTTGTTAGTTGCGCTTTGTCGGCTTTTCCTTCCGCCGTTCTGAGCGGAAGCCTGATTTGCGCATCGCGTACATCGAGAGCGTTGAGAAACGGCTGACGATGGATGAGCGCAGCGTAATTGATGTCGAGCGATACCTCGCTGATAACGGCAAGTGTGTTTTCGCGATTCTTGTAATCGAAAATCCTTACATTTCTTGCGACCAAGCCCCGAAACGGGTCCAGCGTGAGGCGGCCAATGTCGGCTTCGACACCGCGTTTGTGTAATTCCTCGACGACGCGGTAGCGCCATTCACGCCCAAATCCCCGCCGGGCGAGATAATAACCGCCGCCGATAACGCCACAGATTGCGCCGAGAATCGTCAGACGCATCAGGCCGAGGCCCATTCGGTGCCTCCAGGTGTGGCGTCGATATCTTGTGGAAGGCCGAACCTGCGGTGGTTCAAGGACGGGCGGCATCAGGATTCGATCAAGCGTTAAAGCGTTGCAGCGTTGAAGCAACAGGCCAATTTAACCCTCTAACGGTTCAACGCTTCAACGTGATTTCAACCTCCGATTTACCTGCCATTAATGCGTCGTTTAATCTGTTGAGCACAATCTTCATTTCGATGGGCTGGTACTTCATCCGCCACGGGGCATGGCGGCGTCATATGTTGTGCATGATCACGGCCGTGGTTTCATCGACCTGCTTCCTGGTTGGCTACATCATCTATCACGCCCGGGTTGGTGAAAAATCGTCAGGATACACAGGTTGGATCGCCGCCGTTTATTTTCCGATACTGGCTTCGCACGTTTTGCTTGCTTTCGTGACGCTGCCGCTGGTGATTCTAACGCTTGTCCAGGTTTTCCGTCGCCGATGGGATCGTCACAAGCGGATCGCGCGATGGACGATCCCAATCTGGCTGTACGTCTCGGTCACAGGCGTGTTTGTGTACTTGATGCTCTACAAATGGTTTCCGCCGGGAACGTGATGCAGGCAATCGCGTCCGCCATTCGAACGGACTGGTGCAACGGCGAGCCTGCAGAGACTGGGGCGCACATAGCATCGTCTGCGTCACGCCAAAATCTTGCGCACGGCAATGATTTGATGTTTGATCACACGATGCGCGTTGGTGCGCCAGAAAATTTATGGTGACTATTGCGACGTTCAACGAGCCGGCTAAAGCGCGACAGCTGAAACGACGTTTTCAGGACGCGGGCATAAAGGCCGATGTTCACAATGAGGCGCCGCTCCAACAGGTCGGCTTCATGTCGCGCCCGCAAGCGAATGCAAAGGTGATGGTAGAAGACGCCGACTTCGAAAAGGCCCAGGAGCTGATGATCGATTGGGAGGCCACCGACCCCGACATCTCCGCCGCTCTGATTCGTTGTCCTCAATGCGGCTCTTCGAATATTGAATATCCACAAATGACCCGAAAATTCATGACGCCGGCGCTCGTGGGCGTGCTTTGCGCGATGAAAATTATTCCCAAGGAGTTTTACTGCCAGGACTGCCACTTTACCTGGAGCAACCAGGAAGAGCCTACGATCGGACGGCTTTGGCATCGGTTCTTCCCCGGAACCGAATCGAGCACGGAAGCCTCGTAGAACGCCGATCTTATTGTCCGGGCGCTTGATTCGTCCCACACGATTCTTCTTGTGATGGATGTTCATTTGCCCAGAGTGATGGGAATCTACTGCGTCTTCTGCTCTCGCCTCACTAAGGGGCAGTCTCGAGCTTCGCTCGCAGTCACAATCGCGGGTTGCCAACGATGAGGTGGCTTTTTGTCTTACTGCTAGCATTGGCCATCTTCGGCGGCGCTGCCTGGTTCGGTTACAACACCTTTGTCAAAGAAGAAATCGCGGTAAAAAAGGAGCAGCGTGGAGAAGTGACTCCGCCCCCAGCGGTAGACGTCAGTCTGCCGGAATTTCAGGCGGCGCTCCAACTGCGCCAGGAAGGAAAACTGGCCGAAGCTCGCGACGCCCTCGTGGCGTTCATCCAAAAGTATCCGTCCGGAAAACATCTCGACGAAGCGCGGGATGTGCTCGGAGAAATAAATGTCGACATCCTGCTATCGCGCCATCCCTCTCCGGAAAAGATCGAGTACGTGGTGAAATCGGGGGACGTACTGGCGAAGATTTCGCGGAAGCTGAAGACGACACCGGAGCTGATCATGCGCATGAACAATATGAGCAGCACTATGTTGCATATTGGAGAGCATTTGCTCATTTCGCACCCTGACTTTGCGATTGTGATTCAGAGGAAGGCGAACCTGGTTGTTCTTCTCAATCACGGCGCGTTTTTCAAGCAATATCATGTACGCGAAGCAAAGTTTCCGCCCAAACAAGCGGCCAAAATCGCGGCAAAAGTCGCCGAAACAATGGCTTGGAAAGCCGGCAAACGCGTAGGTATCGGTAGCAAAGACTATCTTGGCAGCACCAGATGGATTCGGTTCGCTGGCGCCCCGGCGTACACTCTTTATTCGGTGCCGGATGCTGCACATCCGAATCTGGACCAACCGCCGCCCCCGTTGGGCCTCGGCCTGGCGGCCACTGACCTCGAAGAGCTAAGTAGTCTTGTAAACAACCGCACCCCTGTCACCATTATTGACTGAATTCGTTGAAGCGGGCAAACGGACGGCTTACTTGACGCTGGAACTCTTCAACGCTTTAACGCTTTACCGCTCATGGAATGGCAACCGCTGGATTTTGAAAGACCGATCTTTGAACTGGAACGGCGGTTGGAGGATTTAAAGGATCATTCCGACAAACACGACGTCGATCTCAATCCCGCGATAAAAGAGCTGGAGGCAAAGCTTCGCGAAACGCGCCGCCGGACTTATGGCAATCTCACGGCCTGGCAACGTGTCCAGATCGCGCGACATACGCAACGGCCCTTCGGTCTCGATTACGTCGATCGGTGTTTTACGAATTGGATTGAACTACATGGCGACCGCCGATTCGCTGATGACAAAGCGATGCCGTGTGGTTTGGCGATGCTCGGCGGCCAGCATTGTATCGTCATCACTCACCAAAAAGGACGCAATACGAAGGAAAATGTGATGCGAAATTTTGGTTGTGGCCATCCTGAGGGATACCGCAAAGCGCTGCGGTTGATGCGACTGGGCGAAAAATTTGGGATGCCGGTGATCTCATTGATTGATACGCCAGGCGCTTTTCCCGGGATCGGATCGGAGGAACGCCACATTTCAGAAGCCATTGCCGTAAATCTTCGTGAAATGATGAGGCTGCGTGTGCCGATCATCGCCGCGGTTATAGGTGAGGGTGGCTCTGGCGGAGCGCTGGGGATTGGCGTTGCAGATCACGTGTTGATTCTGGAAAACGCTTATTACTCAGTAATCAGTCCCGAAGCGTGTTCCGCGATTTTGTGGAGAGATCGGCGACACGCAGCTGAAGCGGCCGAGGCGCTCAAGCTGACTGCGCAGGATTTGTTGAAACTCGAAGTTGTGGACGAAATTGTTCCCGAGCCGGAGGGCGGCGCGCACCGGGATTATGATTCCGTTGCTGCGACTGTTGGCAGCGCATTGCGCGGGGCGCTCCAGAAAGTTTCTCAGCTTCCCATTGCTCAATTGCTGGAGAAGCGATATCAAAAATTTCGCCGGCTGGGTGTCTTTTCCGAAGGTAAAACCGTCACCGCATCGGCTCGCTCTTGATGTGATGTTTGGGAGTTGGGGTAAATCAACAGGTGTTTGCTGGCTGACGGCAGTAGCTGCGGTCGCGGTGACGCGCGCCGGAGCTACTGCATCAGAGTTCCGTTTCGATCGGGACACGTTCGCGTTTCAAAACGCCACCGTGCTGAAGTACCACGACGGCATTGCGTTTTTCCGGCCGAAATCCGAAGCCGATGATCCTGCCAACAAATATACCCGTCGCTGTTTTGTCATGACGCGCACAGTGATACAGTTCCGCAAATTTGCCCGGTTTGATCCGCGTGCTGCTCCATTAAATGATCAGCCACTAGCGACACGCATTCGCGCGGTCGTGCACCTCGAGCCTTGGCGCGAACCACTGGCAGACAATCAGCGAATCGTGTTTCCAGGCTACGCGAATCTGCGCGAAATAAGCAAAGCTCGCGCCCAGGTGTTTCAAGACAATATCGGCAGCGGGTTCGTAACTTATTTCCGTCCGAGCAACATCCGCATGGTGTTCCTCCAGAGTCCAGGATATCAGCAGAAAACTCACGCCAATCTCGATGCCGCTCTTTCGCGTGGTGACGTCTTCGTCGCCTATCTGTCGACTTATCCGAAAATGAGTATTAACCACTCGGTGCTGATCTACGGCAGGAAAAAAAGTCATCCCGGAGACGAACTCGAACGTTATTTCGTTTACGATCCAAACCATGCTGAAGCACCGCGCGAATTAACCTGGTCGCCGCGTGAGCGCGCGTTCGCGTATCAGAAAGATATAGACTTCATCGGCGGATTCGTTCGCGTTTACCAAACTTATGACAAGCCGTTGCAGTGAAAACGATTCGACGCATTCTTGACGTGCTTGCCAGCAATTCGCGTACAGCGGCAGGTTTTTGGCAGCTCGGCGCTTTCGTAGCTCTCGTCCTTCTACGAAGCAGCGCGGCAGCGTCGGATTTCTGTTTCGACCGCGATACGGCCAGCTTCGCCAACTCAACCGTCTTCGAGTATCGCGAAGGCCATCCCCATTTGCGGCGGCAAAGAGAGAAAGGAGAGCCGAAAAGGTACACCCGCCGCTGTTTTGTCCTGTGCCGGACGACGATGCAGTTTCAGAAGTTTGCTCGCTTCGATCCGCATGCCCCTGCATTAGACGACAAAGCGTTGGCCGCTCGCATTCGAAGGGTCACCCGTCGGGCGGCTTGGGGAAAGCCGTTGCCGGTGGATCAGCGCGTCGTGTTCCCGGGCTACCCCAACTTGCGCGCAATGAGCAAGGCGCGTCGCGAAGTCGTGCGAGCAAATATCGGTCTTGGCTGGCCGACTTATTTTCGGCCCGGAAATTTTCGGATGCTTATCGTACACGACTCTAATTACCACAAAGAGACCCACACTAATCTCGATGCAGCTTTGGCGCGCGGCGAGTTATTCGTCGCTTTTCTCACAACTTATCCTCGTCTCAGCATCAATCACGCAGTCCTGGTCTACAAACGAAACCCTGTCTCTCAGAATGATGGAATTGAACGTTATCTCGTTTACGACCCCAATCATCCAGAATCGCCGCGCGAGCTTACCTGGTCCCTGAGCACTCTTAGTTTCTCGTATCAAAAAGATTGGGATTTTATCGGCGGCTTTATTCGCGTTTATCAAATTTACGGCAAGTGGCTGCAGTAAAGACGATTCTTTAGAGGGGTACCAATGCCAGAGAGTCCATCACCGCCCAAACCGGCTCCGCCAACACCGACGCCTCCTCCTGAGCCGTTACCGCCTAATCC
>WNGD01017168.1_pt1 | contig 10458 bp, 11 predicted proteins | sample 5400671 | NCBI WGS metagenome assembly WNGD01 (sample SAMN13153369, study PRJNA577476) | soil metagenome | isolation source: 40 cm soil or saprolite under grassland replicate 2 | place: USA:California | collected 2016-06-15
TATCTTGTTCTACTTCTGCTATGTCATATTCCTTAAAAGTTTCATTTTCATACATGGAAGGCTTCTCTTCCTGACAAGATAGGTTTATACAAAGACTGATATGACACATCTGGAATTGGTATGACCAAGATGTGATTTTGGAATGGTTGGCTAAGCTAACACATCCTAATCTTTAGTTTACTTCTTTATTCCCTTTATCATCCTGATTATTCTATCTTGTTCTTCTTTTCCAAGTTGTATTTGCTTCAGCTTTTCTTTATCCTTTTTACTGGTTGGTGACATTCGTAACGCCATACCGCAACAAGGACAGAACACGCCATCATAGGAAAAGTAAATTTCGCACCTTCTACAATATTTCTTACCACCTTCATAATGGCTCTTACCAACAATTATTTTGGAATACAACCTCTCACATAGATTCCTGCAAACCATAGTGAATTCTAGAGGAGCTAATAAGTATTGTATCAAAAAGAATTGGAGCTCCTAACAGGGAGAGGGAGTCATGAAAAGAAATGGCCTAAAGAAATAATATTCTATGGTCACTTCGGTTACGGTAGGCATGATAATATTTTAACCTTATTCGTTACAAAACGTAAACATCAGGACTCAAAAAAGAGATGTGGTTGTTTTATTTTGTTTTCTCACAATATCTTTTTAATCTACCCAAGAAGTAAGTCCAACCTTGATCGTGTGACCCTGACGATAATTTCCCCTCTTCTTTTCCTGTAAAGCCCGAATTAACTAGCTCTACTCTCGTTTTGTTAGTATCAGTCTCTTCCAGTTCCCAAGTTGCGGTAGTTTCAGGAAATTCTGGTGCGTCCTTAAACTGCCATGTATAAGATACTCTTTTGTTTGGAATAAACTCCTTGACAGTGCCTTCATTCTGTCCTGAGCATTCATCCTGCTCCTTTGATCTTTCTTTATTGAAGGTGAATCTGACCTTTCCTCCAATCCTACCATCAAATATGGCATTGTCTGGAAACCAATTTGTTAATTCATTTGGATAAGTGATAGCTTTGACCTGTATCATTTCCATGTTGAAATATTTACTATTGATATCGATCGAAGCTTATTTGATCCGTCTATTGCACCAAAGTTTGATTCGTATCTAAGCGTAGGTTCTGTTTATGATAAAAATGAAATATATCAAAACCATAATTATAATACAACCCTGATATCTTACTATGAACATATAGACAATCTCAAATTTGACCCATCGAAACCAATGTTTAGCTGGTCAATGCCTTTTGATTATAATATTACTCGTATTAATCAGCAGCCTATTTTTGTTCATGAGGAGTTTAGACTCCCAAAATCATGGAAGGGATTTGGGAATGTGAATACATACAATGCAACAGTGAATGGTCAGCCCCTGTCAGGCCGTTCGCTAGCTATCGATCCGTTTTCTTTCCCGAATGAGACGATTGTGCATTACCTTGTTAACAAGAATGATATCATAAAGATCGCAGAAGCATTTAACACAAATCATACCAAAAATGTTGCTGAAGGTGGAACACCAAAATCCATTAATACCACTGGTTTGATGAATTTTGAATTGACACCATTCACCGGTACAAGTCAAATATCGACATCTTCAGATACTCCTACAAACACTGGTAGTATTCATGCTGCAATCTCATGGTCTCCGAACCCTCTAGTACCAAATACACAATCAAGATTAAAGATCTCCTTCTATGATCCTACGTTCTTCTCCTACTCCATTAACGAACACCAATGTAAAATATAATCTACTAATATACAATAAAAATAACCAGCCTGTGATAACTAAACAGAACTTGTTAGCAAAGAATGCGGTAGATACAGAAATAATTGTTTTTCCGGCAGCAGAAAATTATCATATGCAGGTACAAATAACAGGATTACTTAAACCTGGTCTGACGCCTGATCTAACTAGGAATGGAGTAGCAACAGGTTATGTGGTAGTTCCAGAGTTTCCATCCGCTATCAGCACAACGTTGATAATAGGTGCAATACTTGGAACGTTTATCATACTACAAAGGGTAAATTCAAGGCAGAGTGCCCACTTATAAATTGCCGTCAACAAATTTTGCATCATGCCATACTAGTAATACAACACCTGAGATATCCTAATCTGATGATAAAAACATAAACATGGAAATTCGTGAAACGAAATCAAAGACAGAAGAAGAAGAGGCCGACAAGCCTCAGATACCAAAGATCATAACGGATCTACATCTGAGCGCAGGTAATAGTAGATTATAGAAAGTATTATTACATATGTTTGCAAACACTGGTTATCAATGTGACAAAAAAGGTGCTAGTTCAAACCTATGAAAGCTGCGAGAATTGTTAGAGTAAATGAACCTCTACAAGTACAAGAACTTCAAACCCCAAAGCCAAAAGATTCACAGGTTCTAATTAAAATTCAATCCTCAGGTGTATGTCACAGCGATGTCCATGTATGGGAAGGTTATTACGAAGGTATAGACGGGCAACCATTAAAAACTGCAGATAGTGGTGTAAGATATCCTCTTACTCCAGGACATGAGATTGCAGATATTATAGATAGTTTAGGCGAACAAGTGGAAGGATTTAGCAAAAACGAAAAAGTCCTTGTATACCCTTGGATAGGTGAAGGACTATGTCCTGCGTGTAGAATTGCAGAAGAGAATCTGTGTGACAAACCTAGATCATTAGTTATCTATGTCGACGGTGGTTATGCAGAATATGTATTGGTTCCAAGCAACAAATACCTGGTGAAAATAGGGGACGATATGGATACAGATACAAGTGCACCTTATCTAAAGCCAGACGATAATGTTGTGATTGTTGGTACAGGAGGTTTGGGCCTGATGGCCATACAACTTACCAAAGCAGTCACAGGAGCCAAGATAATTGCAATGGATCTAGATGATCAGAAATTGGATGTCGCAAAAAAGAATGGTGCTGATAATATTATAAATTCAAAAAAAGAGGATGCTGTAAAAGCCATCATGGAGTTGACTGACAAATTGGGTGCGGATGCAATAATTGACTTTGTCAATGCTTCCAAAACTGTAGAAACTCATATGCAATTTCTTAGAAGAAGAGCAAGGTTAGTCTTGGTAGGACTCTTTGGTGGCGAACTGAAATTGAGTTTAGTCACCATGCCAACAAGAGCATACAAGATAATCGGATCATATACCGGAACTGTAAGTGATCTGATAGAGTTGGTATCGCTAGCAAGAAGAGGAGTAATCAAACCAGTTGTTTCAAATCGATTCAAGCTTGATCAAGCTACGGAAGCATTGACAATGCTAAAGGATGGCAAAATTCTTGGTAGAGGTGTAATGAATCCTTGAAAGGAGCAGAATTAAAAACTACCAATCCTGCAACAGAGGAGGTCCTTAACACCTATAGTATTATGACAAAAGAGGAGATAAATGCCGCTACAAAGAAGGCTAGAAATGCGTACAAAGAATGGAAGAAAGACTCGGACAGAAGAATAGATTCTCTTCATGATTTTGCCCAAGAATTAAGGAAAAATAAAGAAGAGCTAGCTAGGACAGCTACAAATGAAATGGGTAAGGCGATAAAAGAAGCCAGATCAGAAGTAGATAAATGTGCATGGGTAATGGACTATTATTCTGATAATGGTGAGATTCTTATTAACGATGAGGTTGTCAATACAGATGCTAGAAAAAGTACAATAAAATTCCAACCATTAGGAGTAATAGGAAGTATAATGCCTTGGAATTTTCCTTATTGGCAAGCACTAAGATTTGCAGCTCCTTCATTGATGGTTGGAAATACAATTGTACTTAAACCAGCAAGTGCGACTATGCAGTGTGGAATTGAAATTGAAAAAACCTGTAATAAAGCTGGATTACCAGAAGGAGTTTTTCAGACTGTAATTGGGGATTCCAGTATTGCAGGAATGCTTATAGATTCTTCAGATGTTGGTGCAGTAACGTTCACTGGAAGCGTTCCAGCAGGTTCAAAAGTAGCAGAAAGAGCTACTTCTCAGGTAAAGAAAACGGTTCTTGAACTAGGAGGAAGTGATCCATTCATAGTGTGTGAAGACGCAGATATCGAGAAAGCATCCGACGGTGCAGTCAAAGGTAGATTCATTAATTGCGGCCAGAGTTGTATAGCCTCAAAACGGTTTATCGTAGTAAAAAATATTGCAAACAGGTTTATCGAAAAGTTTGTTCAAAAGACTGAGAAGCTTAAAGTTGGAGATCCTCTATCAGACGATACAGACATAGGACCTCTTGTAAACGCTAGCGGCTTAAGGACTATCGATTCTCAAGTCAAAGACTCGGTCAAAGAAGGTGGTGAAGTACTAATAGGAGGGGACCAAGTAAGAAATAAAGGTTATTTTTACAAACCGACAATTATAAAAAATGTTACACCGAAAATGCGTGTAGAACAGGAAGAAGTATTTGTATCTGTCAATAATGTAGTAATCTCTGATCCTAGGATCCCATTTGGAGGTGTCAAGAAAAGTGGCTTTGGTAGAGAATTGTCGAGGTATGGGGTGCTAGAGTTTGTTAACATCAAATCAGTCAGGTTCTATGATCAATTGGTTCACATTCACTATGTCGAATAGTGTATTTATCAGGTTAATCCAAATATGAATAATGAAGAGGGAAGTAAAGGTGGATACCGACAAGATGGAAACAAAGAAGGAGTAACCACTAGGCCAATAAAGCTTCAGTTAAAATTGGATGACAAAACACAGCACGCAGGAACAGATATTATGTCTTTTAAATTCGAAAGAAAAACTGATATCGATAGTGGAAAGCAACTTCAAAACCATCAGCAACAGCGACAGAACTACTATCTTAACTACAAGGCAGGCCAGATATTTGAGTCCAACCGAATTGGATAATTCAATATTTTATATCGGTGGTCCTTCAGCCATGCTAAACGCCATGAAAAAGCTGTTACAAGAGGATTTAGATATTCCAAAAGAAAGAATGAAGGTGGAAGAGTTTAGTGGCTACTAGGGTTACACCTGTACAACTAAAAGTCAGAGATACAGGAAAAGTACAGCTTGAGACGGTTCTAGTGATGCAAGGTGGTGGATCCTTAGGTGCATATGAATGTGGAGTCTACAAGACATTAGCTAACAGGGGCATAAAATTTGACATCATAGCGGGCACCTCTATTGGGGCCATTAATGCAGCAATAATTGTAGGTTCAAAAAATGACGAACCAGCAAGAGATCTAGAAGATTTTTGGCTTGATGTGGCAGAAAAGATAACACCACCAGCGCTGCCTGATAATATAAGATTCTTGGTATCGTCAACATATGCAGCGATGTATGGTAATATGAAGGCATTTGTACCATTATGGTTTATGATGCCACACCTAAATGCAAATGAAAATCAAAGTCTTCTTTCTTACTACAAATGGCCTTACCTATATTCTACTACACCATTAAAGACTACGCTACTCAAATATGTTGATTTTTCAAAATTCAATCCTTCAGCAGCTAATAGTACTCGTCCAAGACTGATAATAACTTCAACTGACATACAAAAAGGTGAATCTGTTACATTCGATAGTAAGTCTATGAGTATAGATGCAGATCATGTTATTGCATGTGCTGGTTTTCCATTTTATGGGATAGCGTGGACAGAAAAGGATGGTAGATATCTCTGGGATGGTGCCTTGCAGAGCAATACCCCATTAAGGGAGGTAATAGACGCATCACCTAAATCCCATAAAAATGTCTATATCGTTAATTTATTTCCTCGTATACAAAAAGAACTTCCAGAAAACATGCTAGATTCATGGCATAGGGCCAGAGACATAATGCATACAGACAAGACAGAACACAGCATAAAGATGTCAAAGGTAATTTCAAGATACATAACATTGTTGAGAGAAATGCATGATATCATCTGCAACGTTCAACTAGACGATAAGATGGACGCATGGTTCAACGAGATAGAGAAAGAATACCATAAGTTGGCAGATGAAAAAGGCGCAATAATCCAACAGATAACACGAATCGAAAGAAACGAGGATGTGCATTTCCTCTTCGAGGATGCCGATTTTTCCGTAGACACAATAAAGAAATTAATAAAGCAAGGGGAGAAAGACACAGAAAATATTTTAGCAACAAATTAGAATTATATGGATTCGTCTTTTTTAATTTCTACTGTCATAATACCATTAATTGCTTCTTCTATGGTACTTGGAGGTCTGCTTAGCATATCAATACTACAACTGCCTACAATAAGAAAAAATATGCGTATGCAAACAGAACAAGAAATCTATGCAAGGATAATGGAAGCTAGGATTAGACTCGAAAACACTGAAGTATTTACAAACATGGCAAAGGAAAGCCCAGTCTTTGCAGAACATTTTGGACTAGTCGATACTCCTGAGGAGTATTATACTGTAATGGCATTTGTTGATTTGATTGAATTCTTATTCAGACTAAACAAAGCAAAGATGGTGGATGCTGAGATTTGGTCTCGTTGGAAACTGTTCGCAAAAACAATGCTTACCATCCCAAAATTTAAGAAGGTATGGGTTAAAACAAAAGACATTCACAGTACTGAATTCAGAGATTTCATTGATTGCCTATGAGTATTTGGAGAGCACATCACAAACATCGGGGTTAGTGAGAACATAGAACAGAGAACTCTTTCAGATGTACAGGCTAAAATATATGCACAGATTAACTAATCTTATCATAACATTGATGTTTTCCTATACAGCTCACCCATACTAACTAACTACTTGTGTAAGCAATTCTTTATAAATTGACTAACCTTTATTATGGTTAGATAATGCCTGTCTTAAAAACGTCTTTGAAGAAAAATGATTTACAGGAAGGCGAGCTCTTAAGGGCTGAGTAATTTGACGATGTATCCCGACACTGTGGAAGAGATCAAGACAGGTACAGTCAAAAACGTACTAAATTCGTTCTACGAGCACGTAAGGACGTGTAAAATTTGCCATAGATACCTTAACGCCATATTGGAACACTCAGTAAAGAGTAAGGAGCAGTAGCAGTTGCACTTTGGTCCTTACTCCATAGGGGTTTAGGACTATTCCTTCTACGAATTATTATTACCGTTTGAATTCTAAATGTGTCGTTCATACTGGATACCACCGTCCACATCTTAAGAGTGAGTTCGATTAATTTCCTAAATAATGTGTATCGTTCATATTCTGGTCATACAGTTCTTTCTTGTTTCGAAGTGGTATGACGGTGAATTGCCTTGTAGCCATTAGTTTTATCGTCTCTTTTCAATATCAAAATTATATCTAATCACTCCTGAGATTATTTCTGTATCTGAAAGAAGGTAACAAACTAATCTCGAACCTGCAAAATCGGTCATATCATCAGGCTCACGATATGTTTTGTTACTAAATTTGACCTCTAAACTATCGAAGTCTTTAACCCTTGACTGTATTTTATAGAACTTGATTTTTTCCTTTCTAGGAAGGATATTAGTTAAGTCGCCAACCCTGTTTAGCAATAACTCATATTTCGGCTTATTGTCAAGATATTACTCGTGATAATTTCTTGTTTTATCTTACCTCTTTTGTTCAAAGCTTGTGGGACACTAGGTTACGCGACACGAGTGCCTTACTATTCAACTTGTCTTATTTGCCAAAAAGCAATTTTTTTTCATTTGAAAGTTGACCCAGTGCTACTCCTTTCAGGCGAGTCCCTGAAGTGAGCAAATAATATAACGAACTGCAATTAATTCTGCTATAATGTAAATGTTAGATCGCAAAGATAACAACAGAATAAAAAGGGATTCTCCAACAGTAGCTAACATCTTAAACGCGATTTCTGATGATAAATCTTTGGCTCTCTTCAATATCATTGCTAATCACAGCAGTGACTTTCGTATAAGCAAAGCAAATCTTACTTGCAAGCAATACTATTCAAGAATATCTAATCTAATAAAATCTGATTTGATCAGTAGAAAAAACAGAAGATATTTCCTTACCTCGTTTGGTAAAATAGTTTATGACGCTCAAAAGAGAATTGAAGTGGCTGCTGAAGACCATTGGAAACTTAAGGCTATTGATTCTGTTGAAAGGTCTGATAATCGTGGATTACCAGCAGAAGAATTTAATAAAATCATTGACACCCTAATAAAGAATCACCAAATCAAAGATATATTATTCGAAAGTCCATCACCGGCGACAGATTGCAACTACAGCTTCTCACGAACTGAAAAAGAATAGCTACAACCATGCCCCTCTAGGCTATAACTTGTTCTCTCACATAATGTAATTTTCATCAAGCAATTAATCTATTGCCAGTGTTCATTCAGGTTTTATCTCCTCTCGGTGAAGAAGAATTAAATATTCCTCTAGTCGCTATGTTTCGTTGATTTCCTTCTTTATGATTTTTGCTTGCATTCTGATTGAAGGTTGGTCTTCATGTTTTTCTAAAACATGACTAATGTATTCTTCATAGCTCAGAAATTCTGAGTTACAAGAAGGGCATACGACCAGGTATTTAGGCATTTGACTTCTATACTATACTAGTCAATGTATGCCTCTTAAGAATGCGCATGGCATATTCCTGACACCTTCCCTTTGATTATATCGTCGTATATGGCATATTTTTCTTGAGATCATAGCTAGACTTCGGAATGACAGATAATGTAATTTAGTGTAAAAGACAATATCAGGAAAAACTAACCTACTGATTGAAACGATTTTGGTCTTGCACTCACCCAGCAGCAGTAGACATCCTCTTGTCCCAGTCCGTAGAATAGACTGCTTTCACTCGCTTCTTCTAAGGTTTGATTTTCTTTTGAATTAAATACCTCCTAAAGTCACGTTATATCCAGTTTATGCAAGGTCTCTGACCGTCCCAGCGCTTTTACACCTTTTCGAAAAAGAACCAATCTCTTATTCTTTTTCTGGTATAACACCCCTTATAGAGTCTAAAAAAATCAGTATGATTTTACACTGTATTTTTACATCTGGCCTACAACTCAAGTGAAATGGCATAACGGCGCTGCATTGATATTAGTGCATGCTTTCAATCAACCACAATCACGTAACCTAGATTTACTTAGGGAAATGTTTAGGGAATTGGAGCTACATGTTCAGCTACACGGTATCGAGCTTAGAGATTATTTCCAGGTGTTGACTGAGGAACAGTATTGGATACGGAACACGTTGCCTGGTCGGGAGGACAAAGATAGCTTAGTCACTTTCGAACCTCCAACGGCTGAGGAATTAGCGTATCAGAAAGAGCTTAAGGCAGAAATGAAGAGAATTGAGGAAGAGGCATATGAGTACGTAACGAAGCAAGACACCGACGAAATAGAGAAAATGAAAAAGGAAACGGTAGGATTTGAAGGACTTAATGCATTTGAAAAGGTAGCGAAAATAATTGAGAAGAGGAGAACAGAACCGAAACAACCGAAAGAATCAAGAATAAAAAATCTCTGTATTGATTGTAGTATGCGAGCGGAAGATTATGGAGTTGAACGGAGTATGAAAAAATGTTCAAAGGTGAAATTCTGCAAGGTATGCAATTCAGCCCATATCACAGCTCACACATGGAAGGAGCAGCCTAGATAACTCTAATCTTCTCATAGTCCTTTACCTTACGGATCATGTCTAGTTGAGATTCAGTTAGGTTCCTGGGTTTGGTTTCATTTGGCTACTACGGCATCGACAGAAGCAGAAAGGAACATAGTCAAAGCTAGGAGTGATGCCTTTTAGTGAAGATAGTAAGTTAGAGAAATTCCACAGTGAGATACAAAACCTGATTGATGACTGGGTTCAGAGAAGCATTGACGAATTGAGAAACAAGGTATCGAATATTTCATTCGAGTACAAAGATAAGCCAAACTTGTTTTCTCTAGCATAAGATTCGATTCAAGTCCTCATGTTGAAAGCATGCAATTTTATCCACTTGTCCTAGCAGCAGCTAGGCAGCGTCGCTCGTTATCAGGGGAAGGCGTTAAAGAGTGAGGTAATGAAGGAAGAATGAATATGCTCGTTTTTAGGTTGGACACTTAGTATACTTGCTATTATTTTAATAGCACCTGAAATATTTGCAATTTTTTTGATAGCATTGAAACATTGATTTCTCTTCTGATCTTGGATCATTAAATCAATAGAATCTAAAATATCTTTAAGTTCATTTTTATCTAATTCAATTGTTACCATTTCTGAGGATTTGTCGATTTTTAATGTCTTGGCCATTTTGTCGTATATTAGAAATGTATAGTTAATGGGTATAATATACTATGTAATACCTGAAATAGCATCATATTGCACCTGCAATAATCAACTTCTCTAGTAATTGAAATAAAGGAGAAAGTCGCATTCTTCACAAACACAAACATAGCCTATCATGCGTTCCTGACATTCTGACATCAATCTTCAAGTTTAATGCAATAAATTTATAGGCTGAACTATTAAGTTAACATAATGAGCGTAGACGATAGTGATGAATTGGCCTATCTATGGACTAAAATTAAATTTGTG
>WNGD01011310.1_pt1 | contig 10457 bp, 9 predicted proteins | sample 5400671 | NCBI WGS metagenome assembly WNGD01 (sample SAMN13153369, study PRJNA577476) | soil metagenome | isolation source: 40 cm soil or saprolite under grassland replicate 2 | place: USA:California | collected 2016-06-15
GGCCGTAAACATGCCCTTCTGGTAGTGCCGCTCGATGTTGCACGCCAGGACGTAGTTGCCAGGCTTCAGATCGATCGTGGTGCTCTTGGTCTTGCCTGGTTTGGTCTCGCTGTCCTCGCCCACGCTGGCGTCCTCGCTGACCTCGTGGTTGGCACCCACCTTCAGCTGGGCGGCGGGCGTGTCGGTCTTCAGCACGATCACCTCGTGCTCCATCGTGCCCTGGTTCGTAAACGTGATGGTCGTCGGCCCCGCCTTCACGGACCCCGGCGTCACGGTCAGATAGTACTTCCCGGCGGACTTCTCACCACCCACCACGTTGACGACCGTTGGGCCCCCACTCGCGGCCGTCGTCGTCACCGTCACCCCGCCACCGGCGCCCTGGGCGCCGCTGGTGGTGCTCGTGGGACTCTTGGAGCTCGAGCATCCTGCCAGCGCGACCACGACCAGACCGGCGACAAGCAGCGGCACGACCTTGTAGTTGCTTGGCATCGGACCAACCCCTCCTCCGTCTTGCGCATCGAGCGAAACCGGATCGCACCACCGGAAAGTTCCGGCGGGTCGTCGTTCCGATCTGGCCTCACGTTGCGCACCGCTGCAGGTGCATGCACGGGCCGTACAGCCCAGGATGGGCGGGACTCCAGTCCTCTTCCCGCGTACGGGTCCGGTGCCAAGCCGACGAGCGCGGCCAGCGGAGGACGCGCTGCCAAGTCCCGGGCCTTGGCACGTCTCGGCGCAGGAGGCTGAGCTGCAGCCTGATGCAACCGGCCAGTGTAGTTGACGCAAGGCTGCGTGCCGGGCGGTTGGCGTGCGCGGACGGGGCCGGACAACCCGGCGTCGGCGGGACCTTCGGCTCTGGCGGGAGGCCCTCGCCTTTCCCATGGTGACGGTGACCGTCTTCGAGACATCCAGGTGAGGGGAGGGTGCCATGGAGCTGGCGCGCCTGGGGCGGCTGTCGTTCTTCCAGGGCATCCCCAGGTGGGCGCTGGTCCGTCTGGCCGAGGCGGCCACCGAGGAGGAGCTTCCCGCCGGCGGGATGGTGTTTCGCCAGTCCGACCGGGCTCGGGCGGCCCACTTCCTGCTGGCTGGGTCGGTGCAGATCCTGATCCAGGTCGGCGAGGAGGACCTGCTGGTCGCGGTGCTGCGCCGCGCCGGCGAGCTGATCGGCTGGTCAGCCTTCCGAGCCCCGTACCGGTACACCGCCTCGGTGCGTTGCGAGGAGCCAAGCCGCCTGGTCAGGGTGCCGACCGCGGTGTTCGAGGAGCTCTTCGAGCGCGACCCCGCGCTCGCCTACCAGATTCTCCAGCGTGTGGCGGCCAGCGTCGCCGACCGCCTGGAGCACACCCGCGAGCGCCTGTGCCCGCCGCCCAGACAGGCCCTGGTGGCAGAGGGCAAGCCATGAGCGCCGAGACCCTCGAGCTGCTGGCCGGCTCCCCGTTCTTCGAGGGGTTCGACCCACAGGACCTGGCCGAGCTGGCCAGCCACGCCCGGATGATCGCGTTCCAGGCCACCGAGCGGGTCTTTGCCGAGGGCGACCCGGCCACCGCCTTCTTCCTGCTCGTCTCCGGCGCCGTGGAGCTCTCCTTCGCCCCGCAGGCGGACCAGGAGGGTCCGAAGCTGGCGGTGCAGACCATCACCCATGTGGGCCACCCGATCGGCTGGTCGACCATGGTCGAGCCGTACGCGTACCGGGCGACAGCCACCGCCCGAGAGCCGACCCGACTGCTCGCACTGGCCCGCGACGTCCTGGAGCACCAGGCAAAGGCCCATCCGAGCTTCGGGGTGGCGCTCATGCGCGCCATCGTCGGCGTCGTCGGCGACCGCCTACGCGCGACCCGCCTGCGGCTGGTGGCGCGCCGCTACGACGACGTCGTGGTGGCCATCCGGGATCTGCTTGAGCAGAACGGAACCCAGCTCAGCGTGACCTCCCCGCTGCACAAGCTCCCCTACTACCTCCAGCACCGGCTCACGCTCGCCGACGCCTTCCACACCCTGGACCTGCTTCGGCTCCACGGCGACCAGGCAGAGCGCAGCCTCGCCGCGCTCTGCGCGGACGTCCTGGAGCGGGTGCACCAGGAGCTCCGCCTGTACCAGCAGCTCCAGGCGATCTATCAGGTGGTCGCCGGCGCGCCTTCGACGATGGACCCGGAAGAGGTCCGGCGGCGCAGCATGCTCGAGTTCCGCCGGCTGTTTGCTGGCACCCGCCACCGGATCGTCGGATGGGAGCAGCTGCCGGAACGGCCTGGCCACATCGTCATCATGAACCACCTGGATAACCACCCCGACAACCTGCTGCCCAACAACTTCAACCTCACGCTCGACACCCATTTCGTGGCGAGCATGATCCTGTTCGAACGCTACGGCGAGGCGCCCATCCGGGTGATCCGCAAGTCACGGCCGGACGAGTACGGCCACCAGCGGTTCTACGACCGGCTCGGCTATGTCTACGCCTACTCCGGCCACGTCGACGCCGACGACGAAGACCCATGCAGCTCCCCGGAGGCGCGCCGCCGGTTCTTCCTTGACGCGGCCGGCTCCTGCCTGCGGATGGGCAAGAACGTGATCGTCTGCCCGGAAGGCGCTTGCGCCACGACTGAGGAGTCGCCGCGCCGCTTCCGGCCGGGCGCCTTCCGGCTCGCCGCCCACGTCCACCCCGAGCCGCTGCTGGTGCCGATCGCGGTGGCGAACTTCGACAAGAAGCTCACCCGCACGACCACTGCGGCGGTGGTGCAGGAGCCGTTCAAACTCTCGGACGCCGTGGGCGACCCCACCGACGAGGGCGCGGTGCTAGCGTTCATCAACCACCAGCTCAGCCCGCGCTTCCGGGGCTGGGTGCGGGAGGCCGCCGCGCTGGCCGGGTCACCGGACGATTAGGCCCCGAAGCCGTCCGGCACGCCGGTGAGCGCCAGCTCCAGCCAGCGTCGCTCGAACGCCCGCCAGCGTCGCTCCTCGGGGGTTCCCGAGTGGCTGACGGGGAAGCGCATCAGCTCGTGTGGCCCGCCGAGGTGGGCGGCGATGGCCAGCACGGTCGGCGCCGGCACGACCTCGTCGACCAGGCCGACCCCGACGAGCGTCGGGCAGCGCACCAGCCCAGCGAAGTTGACCGGGTCGAAGTAGCGCAGCACCACCATGACGTCCTCGGCCGCGTGCTCCGGACGGCGCTCCAGATAGCGGTTGATCTCCCCAGCCGACCCAGAGCTGGCGAACAACCGCCGGCCCTCCGCCCAGCCGAAGGTCGGGACCGCTACTGCCACCAGGTCGCCCGTCCCGGCCAGCGCCTCGGCCATCAGGGCAAGCCCGCCGGCGAAGCTCCACCCCTGCAGCACCGTCCGGGTCACCGCGGCGCCGAGCAGCTCGCGGCCCACCCAGACAGCGCGCAGGTAGTCGCAGACCGCGCCGCGCAGCACATGCCGCTCAGGCGACTCGATCCCGGTCAGGACGTAGCCCGACCGGGACGGCGACGGCAGCGCGGCCCTGGACCGTCCCCAGCCGCGGACGTCTACGCCGACGACGTTGAGGCCGGCGCGTGCCCACCCCCACTTCGCCGTGCTGCGGCCGCCGTAGCCATGGCCGTGGACGACTAGTGGCCGTGGCTTGCCGTCGACCCAGTGAAGCAGGTAGCCGTGAATGCGCGCACCGCCCAGCGAGGCGAAGGAAAGTCTCTCGAGCTCGAGCCCGACCCGCGCGCCGGCTGCCTGGAGCTCCACCGCAGGCGGGGTCCGGTCGAGCTCGTCGATGGTTGTGGACCAGAACTCGAAGAAGTCGACCGGACGGCTCAACGGGGGACGCGGGGTGGACACCCCGACAGCGTACCGCGCGGGACCAGCTTGGCCTGGGCCTTGGCAGGCGGGCTTGGCCTGGTCGGCGGCAACAGCCAAGCGATCACCACGCGCCTCCGGATCTGGTGCGCGACCCCGCAGAGGCGACCGTTGACGGACTTGACGGAGTACTACAGCAGCACACGCGGACCACAGGAGCACAGCCGGACGGAAAGCACCAGATTCTGGGACGTGAGCAGCACGGACGGACCACGGGGCAACGGACGGACGATCAGCGGCGGGCTACGGATCTGGGGGTTCGAGTCCCTCGCGGCGCGCAACGTCATCGCAGGTCAGCCGGCATGTCTCCGCTACCCCACTCTCGTCCTGATCATCTTTGGACCGATCTAGTACAGTCCCGCGTTAGTTTCTGACGTATGGTGGGCTCCTCAGTGAGGCAGTAGGAGGAGTCCCCGCCTGCCGACCGTGCCACCACTTGTGATCACCGACGACAAACGCGCCGAGCTGCAACGCCGGGTCCGTGCCCACACCACCCCCCAGCGGGCCGCCAAGCGGGCCAGGGTCGTGCTGCTGGCCGCCGAGGGCGTCCCCAACCGCCGATCGCCCCGATCGTGGGCATGACCCAGCACACCGTGGCGCAGTGGCGCCGCCGCTTCCAGACCGAACGCCTGGCTGGCCTCCAGGACCGCAAGCGCCCAGGCCGCCCCTGGTCTACGACCACGACCAGCGGCTGCGGATCGTGGCCACCGTGACCCAGCAACCCCCTGACCCGGCCAGCCACTGGAGCCATTCGCAGCTGGCCAAGGAACTGGCGGAGGTGGGGATCTCGGCCTCCCAGATCGGGCGGATCCTGGCTGACCTGGATATCAAGCCGCACCGGGTGCGCAGCTGGATCACCCGCCCCGACGATCCGACGTTTTGGGAGCGGGCCGCCGACATCTGTGGGCTGTATCTGGTGCCCCCCACCAACGCGCTGGTGCTCTTGGTGGATGAGAAGACCGGCATGCCCGCGCGCAGCCGGACCCGGCCCACCACCCGGCTGGCGCCGAGCCGTCCCAGCCGCCAAGCGCACGAGTACGTGCGCCACGGCACCGCGATCTTGCTGGCCGCCCTGGATGTCCACGGCGGCGGGATCTTCACCGCCACCGACCTGGACCGCAACACCGCGGCCAACTTCACCTGCTTCCTCGACCAGTTGGACGCCAAGATCGCTGCCGGGCTGGAGGTGCATCTGGTGCTGGACAACGGCTCCTCCCACATCGCCCGGGACACGCGCTGGTGGTTGGTTGCCCATCCCCGCTTCACGCCCACTCCACTCCAAGCATGCCTCGTGGCTGAACCAGGTGGAGCTGTTCTTCTCGATCCTGGCCCGCCGGCTGCTCAAGCGCGGCGAGTTCCGCTCGGTCGAGGACCTGGTGGGCAAGGTGATGGCGTTCATCGCCGACGATAACCGCACCGCCAGGCCGTTTCGCTGGACCTATGACGGCCGCCCTCTCAAGGCCAGCTGACATGTCAACAATTAACGCGGGGCCGCACTAGGTCGCGCAGCGAGACCATGCCGACCACCGCACCGGCCTGCACCACCGGCAGGTGCCGGAAGTCGAACTCCAGCATCGCCGCCACCACCTCGCGCACATCGGTGTCGAGCGAGACGGTCAGCGGGTCCTGGGTCATGTACTCCCAGACCGAGGCGACCCCGACGTCGACGCCGTCGGCCACCGCGCGAGCGATGTCGTGCTCCGTCAGGATCCCGCGGAGCTGGTTGCCGGCCAGGACCACCAACGACCGGACCTGGCTGTCCTGCATCCGCGCCGTGGCGACCTCCAGCCGCTCGTCCGGCCGCACCGACATGACCCTCGGGTGGTAGATCGCCTCGACCTTCATCGTCCTCACCTCGCCGATCGCTCCCGCCTGCCTGACACGACGACCCTACGTCGCGTGCCACGGGCCACCCAGGGACCATTGCCCCGCTGGTTCAGGGCCGTCTCCGGATGGGGGTCAGGGGGCGAACGAGCGGGTGGGCGGCAGCGGCAGCCGGTCGTCGTCCATCTCGTAGGTGAGCTGGCTGACCACGCCTACCACACCCGGAACCGTGCCCGTGAGGTGGACGACTATTGGCACGAGGCTCTTGCGCTCCAGGTGCCCGGCGAGGGTGACGACCCCGTCCCGCACGGTCACCAGCACCGTGACGGGGTCGATCCACAACGCCCGCCGCAGCACCTCGTCGAGGATCTCCCTGCGGATCGCGTCGTCGTCACGCAGGAACAGGCGCAGCAGGTCCGCTCGGCTCACGATGCCGATCAGCTTGCCGTCCTCGTCGACCACCGGCAGCCGCTTGATGCCATGCAGCGCCAGCAGCTTGGCCGCCAACGGCACGGTCGCATCCGGGCCGATTGTGATCGTGGGCGTGGACATCACCTCCACGGACCGAGCCGTTCAGCCACGCCGGCTGGTGTTGTCGGATGGCCATGATCTCCTCCTTGCTCTTGTTCGTGGTTTAAGTTTCGCCCCGTACCTGACCCCACATATGGGCCGAAGGTCCCGGCAGCCCCCGCGTCCTTGGGCGGCGCCTGTGTGGGCCCTACCGACCGGCGCCCGACAGTGACAGCGCCGCCGCACGGTGAAGAGCTCGAGCCTGACTCGGGCTGCGCGCAGGTCAGCGTGATAACCGAACTGATGGCGTGGCATCGCATGGTTGTCTCCTCCCGGCGGGTCGAGGCCCGCCGCACGGATCGCGGCGAAGCTCTCGGCGCAGGACCTAGCCGCCGCCCGCCGCAGCCGGTCGCGCCCGAACGGAACCACCCGGTACCCGCTCGGGTAAGGCCATCGCTAAGGCGATGCCCTAGGAACGCCAGCATGCCCCCTTCTCCGCTCCGACGGGCGCGCGCGTTCTACCCACGACGCGCGGGATCCCGTCGCGGTCGGTCGGGCAGGCAAGGCGGCCACAACGGCCTCTACGACCTGGGGCTTTCGTCCCTGCCTCGCCGGTCCGAAACACCGCAGGATGCGTGGTGACACCGCGTAGCGAGGTGCCCGCGGTGCTGAGAGGAGGCAAAGATGCGTACTGTGCGTACCGCGCCGGTCCCGGCCGCACCACCCACTCTGCCGCCCGGACGTCCCACCCGCAGGCCATCGGCCGTCTGGTATTGGGTCGCGGCCGCCGTTGCGCTCATCGGGCTGGCCGCCGCCGTGGTTCTGGGTGCCGCGGGCATCCGGGACTACCGGCAGCGCATCGACGGCCTCGCCCGCCTGACAGCTCCGGGGCAGATGAGCGTGCAGCTCCGCGGCGCCGGCGACCGTGTCGTGTACTACGAGGGCGACGGCTCGCCGTCGCTGGCCCAGCTTGGGATCACCGTCATCGATCCACGGGGAACGACTGTCCAGGTTCACGGCTACCTGGGTGATCAGCGGTACGACGCGCCCGGCGGGACGGTGGGCCGCGCGTTCGGCACCTTCCGAGCGGGAACTGCCGGGACCTACCAGGTGCGGGTCACCGGCAGCGCCGCGCAGGGCGGCCAGGTCGCCGTTGGCGACAGCTTCGTGTCCAAGGTGGTCGCCGACATCCTGCGGGTGGTGCTGCTGGCCGTCTTGACGCTGGGAGGAAGCCTGACGTTGGCGATCGTGGTCGTCGTGCGCCGGTCCCGGACGGCCTGACCGTCGTCGACCGCCGCGCTGCGCGGAGGGAGCCATGCCGATCATTACGGGCGACCAGCCCCCGAAAGCTTCCCAGCTGGCCGTCCAAGTGCGGGTCGTGCGGCCACGGGCCGGGCCGCTCGTCCAGGCGGCGACGGTCATACAGGGCGTGGCGTTCATCCCCTGTTGCCGGACGGCACCCGTGGTGGCGGGCCGTGCGGATCTTGGTCGTTGCGGCAGTCACCGCGGCTGGCGTGCTGTGTGAGCGCCGTGGCGGACGGTCGCGCGGGGGGCCACCGCGCTTGTCCTCGGTATCGTCGGGACAGTGGCCCCTGGCGTGACGATCACCCGGTCAGGGCTGGTGCGCAGCCGCCCCGTCCGCTCCAGGAAGGCCGCGACCGCCTCCCGCAGCGGCATGATCCCGGGTGCCGGTACGTGTGGGTGTGGCCGGCGTCCAGCGCGGCCTTGGCCGCCTCGCGGATGTGCTCGGGCGTGTCGAAGTCCGGCTCGCTGATCTCCAGATGGATGATGCTCCGCCCTTCGGCCTCCAGCGCCCTCGCGCGCGCCAGCACCTCGAACGCCGACTCGGTGCCGAGCCGCCGCATGCGCGCGGCCAGCCTGATGTTCGTCGCCACCGGACTCGTCCTCCCCTCGCAGCGCCGCAATGCCGGGCGCCCCACGCCTGGTCGACGTTGACGGTCACGTCATCGACGAAGAGGCATCGCTCCTACGGCGACCCGCAGCGTCGGCGCCCAGGCCTTGCCTGGCTGTGGCACCACCGGTCGCGGCCCGCACCGCCTGGGCTCAGTCAGCGTCGGGACGGGACTGATTCTGCGCCGCATCTTGAGTCCGGGCCCATTCTTCGTACGCCGCTACTGCCGTCGGCAGAGTGGGAAAGAGCCGGTCCGCGCCGATGCGGTCGACAAGCCCGAAGGCGCGAAGGGGGACGAGGAGGTCTTGCTTCACCCGGGCGAGCGCGAAGACGATGCCACGGCCGGTGAGCTGAGAATGTAGCTCCTCCAGCGCGTCCAGAGCGGTGATATCGACCTCGACGTTGGCCTCGACGTTGAGCACGAACCAGCGAACTGGGACGGTTTGCGCGTTGACGGCCGCCATGGCTCGGAGCTGGAAGTCTTGCGCGTTGGCGAAGAACAGCGGCGAGTCGTATCGGTAGACGACCAGTCCAGGGATCAGCTCGGCCTGGGGGTAGTCGTCGATGTCGTGCATCCCGGCCAGTCCGGGCACGCGTCCCTGAATCGCGTCGTGGGGCCGGGCCACCCGACGGAGCAGTTCGGCCACGGACAGGCCGATGACCACGAGGATTCCGTAGAGGATGTCGAAGACCAGAACTCCGACGAATGCTGCCAGCGCGAGCACCAGCTCACTGCGGCGGAACGCCGCCAGCCGCCGGAACCCAGCGATGTCGATGAGCCGCGTGGCGGCGTAGATGACGATGGCACCCAACGCGGCCACCGGGAAATGGGCCAGCAGCGGCCGCAGGAAGAGCAAGACGAAGATCACACACACCAGCGCAACCAGTGAGTGGAGCTGGGTTCGGCTTCCGGATGCATCGCCGACCGCCGTGCGGCTGCCGCTACTGCTCACTGGAAAGCCCTGGAAGACGCCGGCGCCCACATTCGCCGCGCCGAGGGCGAGGAGTTCCTGGTTGGCGTCGATGGCGTCGCCGCCGCGGGACGCGAACGCGCGTGCCGTCAAGACGTTGTCCGTGTACCCGACCAGCAGGACGCCCACGGCCGGCAGCAGCAGAGTTGTGTAGGTGTCAAGGGATGGCAGCGACAGATGAGGGAGCCCGGCCGGGACATCGCCCACAACCCCGACACCTCTGCGCTCCAGGTCAAGAGCCACGGTCAGGGCGGTCGCAAGCAGGACGGCGAGCAGCGGCCCGGGCAGGCGGGGAAACCGCCATTGAACGACGAAAAGGAACAGCAGCGTCGCTACAGCGAGCATGAAGGTGGCCGGCTGGAAGTCGTCCATCGCACGCAGGAACGACCACAGCTCCGACCCCAGAGTGCCGCCTTCGACGGGCACACCGGTCACCTTCCCGAGCTGCCCGACGATCATGATGACCGCCACGCCGGCCAAGTAGCCGACCAGGATCGGCTGCGAAAGCAGGTCGGAAACAAATCCGAGCCGAACTACCCACGCCCCGACCGACAGGACCCCGACGACGATCGCCAGCGCGGCCGCAAGCGTCGCGTACCGCGCTGGATCGCCGACGGCAAGAGGCGCGACGACGGTCGCAGTCATCAGCGCGGTGGTCGACTCTGGGCCGACCGAGAGCTGCCGCGACGACCCGAGAAGCGCATAGATCGCCAACGACGGCAGGATCGCCCACAGACCCACAACGGGTTGCAGGCCGGCCACCTCGCCGTAGGCCATGACCTGGGGCACGAGGTATGCCGCCACCGTGATCCCCGCAAGCGCGTCCCACCGCAGCCACGACCGTTGGTAGCTCTTCAGTTGTAGCAGACCCGGCAGAAGGCGTCGTGCCGGGGGCGTCCGCACCGGCGAGGCTCCCCCCAAGTTCCGCACCTCCGACACACCTGCGACGGCACCTCATCCTAATAGCGACGGGTGAATGTTGACCCCTCTTGAACCTGGCTCGAGCGGGTCCTTCGGCTCCACCGTCAGCGGCGGCAGCTCGGGAAGCCTACGTGTCCCTTGAGCGCTGCGCCTCGTGACCGAGGCTGTCCAAGAAGGTGAGAGCGATCATCCTGAGCACAGCGGCCTACCCGACCGTCGAGGGATGACAGAGGGTTCAACAGCCGAACGGCCGCCCGCAGGCCAACTGCGGTGAGACCTCGCTGCTGTCGGCCTATCTGGCCGGCGTGGACCGGGCGATCATCTCCGAGGTGCCCTTCGACCCGGAGCTGCTCGCCAACTACCTGCTGGAGGACAAGGCCAGCAACCCGTCCAAGTACGCGATGGTGACGGTCAGCGAGGGCGCCAGGATGATCGGCGGCGAGCTGCACGAGCGCGGCGAGGCGGACGCCTACGGCCACCGCAAGCTCGGCGGCATCGGGCTGG
>WNGD01007271.1_pt1 | contig 10456 bp, 9 predicted proteins | sample 5400671 | NCBI WGS metagenome assembly WNGD01 (sample SAMN13153369, study PRJNA577476) | soil metagenome | isolation source: 40 cm soil or saprolite under grassland replicate 2 | place: USA:California | collected 2016-06-15
GTCGGACGCTCCGCATCGACGACAAGATGCGGCTCAATCAAGGACTCGGCAGAGAGAGCGCGCATCAGCGTACGACTGGCATCATCTTCTCCGACGACGCCGAGGAAGATACAGCGCGCGCCAAGCCCGGCGATGTTGCGCGCCACGTTGCCAGCGCCGCCAACCGTGAGCTCGTTGCGTTTGACTGCGAGAATCGGAGCCGGTGCCTCGGGCGAGATGCGCGAGACTTCGCCATAGACGAAATCGTCGAGCATCAAATCGCCAACGCAGACGATAGTCTGCTCGGGAATGAGTTTGAATGCGTCTTCGAAATTGAACATGCCGTTATTGCCTGGATGACTGACGGTGCCGCGAGCTTACCGATACCGGTCCGGCTGGTTCAGGAACAAGGTGACATAGCGATACACCCCCTCTTCAAGCGGGGTGAAGCCCGCGTTGTAGCCTGCCCGCCGCAGATTTTCGACGTTAGATTGCGTGAAATACTGATACTGGTGGCGGATCGCTGGCGGCATATCGACGTACTCGATATCCGGCTCACGCCCGAGGGCACGGAACATAGCGGTGATCAGATCGCGGAAGCTTCTTGCTTTGCCGCTCCCGACGTTGAACATGCCCGATACCGACGGCGTGTCGAGCAGCCAGCGCATCACCGCGACCGCGTCATCGACATAGACGAAGTCGCGTTTCTGTTCGCCGTCGGCAACACCTTCGCGATGGGATTTGAACAGGCGCACCGATTTGCCGCTCTTGGCTTCGTCGAAGCGCTTGGCGACCAAGCTCATCATTTCTCCCTTGTGATACTCGTTCGGCCCGAACACATTGAAGAATTTGAGGCCCACCCACTGCGGCGGGAGTTTCGCGCCGTTCGCGAAGCGATCGGCTATCGCGAGATCGAACAGGTGTTTGCTGAAGCCGTACAGATTCATGGGCCTAAGCCGCTGCAAGGCCGCAAGTGACCAATCGTCATCGAAGCCTGCGGCGCCGTCGCCGTAAGTTGCAGCCGAGGAGGCATAGATGAAGGGAGTGCGCGTCGTCGTGCACCAATCCAGAAGCTTGAGCGAGAGGCGAAAATTGGTGGCGAGGACCAGATCGGCGTCGGTGGCAGTCGTGTCGGAGATCGCGCCGAGATGAATGACGGCCTCGAGCTTGCGGTTATCCAGCCAGCCGATCAGCTCGCCGGGAGGCACGACGTCGGCGAGTTGGCGCTTGCCGAGATTGCGCCACTTGCCGGCATCCCCGAACGAGTCGTTGACGACAATGTCAGTACGTCCGGCCTCGTTCAGGCCGGCGACCAGATTGGAACCGATGAAGCCGGCTCCGCCTGTGACCAACAACATTGCTCACCCGCCGCAATTATTGGCTCCCCTTTGCCCCAGTGCATTCGCACGTGCAACGTCACTGCCCAAAAAGCGTAAAATGGCCCCTCATCGCCCTGGCGCGCCGCGCACACCGCAGAGGCACTACGGGGCACACTGGACAGGCACTAAATGGCAAGCTACCGGGCCTTCGGGCTCATCTGCCACGCTGCGACACGAAGGGGGCCGGACCCTCGCCCCCCATACGTATTAACAAATGAATTTAAATTCGTTTATTTCCTCCCCTCTTGAGAATGCCACGGCGGACATGTCGGCGGCTCGAATTCTGATTATCCCTTACATGTGGATCGGCGACTTCGTTCGCTGCCACACGGTGGTGAAGCTGTTGAAACAACGCTGTCCGGGCGCTTGCATTGACATGTTGACCACGTCGATGGTCGCGCCACTCCTCGACTACATGCCTGGCGTCCGCAAGGGGATTGTCGCCGACCTGCCGCGCCGACAGCTAGCCGTGAAGCAGCGTCGTGGGCTCGCCCACAGACTGCGGGCGGAAAACTACGGCCAGGTGCTGATCATGCCCCGGACCTGGAAGGCCGCTCTGGCGCCGTGGCTTGCCGGAATTCCGCGGCGGACCGGCTTCGTCGGCGAGGGCCGCGTCGGCCTGATCAACGATCTCCGCTTCGGCGAGCGCCGTCTGCCGCGCATGGCGGACCGCTGTGCCGCGTTGGCCTTGGCCAAAGGTGAGCCCGCGCCGAACCAATGGCCATTGCCCGAACTCAAAGTGCCGGCCGCCGAATGCGCGGGTTGGCGCCGGCGGCTGGGGCTTGCCTCCGAGGGCCGCGGCGTTGTTGCGCTCGCACCCGGCGCCGTCGGCCCCGCCAAGCGCTGGCCTGCAGCATTCTACGCCGATCTCGCGCGCCGGCTTGCCGCGGAGGGTCACTGCATATGGGTGATCGGCGGACCAAAAGAAAAAGAGATTGCAGCCGAGATTGCTGCCGCTGGCGATATCCGCGACCTGACCGGGGCCGACCTGCGCAATGCCATTCTGGCGCTCGCCGCGGCAGATGTTGCGATATCGAACGATTCCGGTCTGCTGCACGTCGCCGCCGCGCTCGGCACACCGGCGGTCGGAATCTTCGGCCCGACGAGCCCATGGCACTGGGCTCCGCTCAATCCGATCGCCGCGATTGAAACGACCGACGATCTGCCGTGCCGGCCTTGCCACAAGCCGGTCTGCCGGCTCGGCCATCACCGTTGCATGCGTGGCATTTCCATTGATCAGGTCGCCTTATCAGTCCGCCAGGCGATTGCGCGCGCGCCAGCACCGACGTCGCCATGAGCCCTGCCTGGGCGAGCGCCGCCGATGACATCGTGCACTTGCCGAGGCTATGCCAGCGTTTCGAGCGCGCCCAGGACGTCGGGTACGCTCGCCTGCCTGTGCTTGCTGCCGACGACGGCGATCGGTCCATGCCCGATCGGTCCGGTGCGGCCGGGCTCGCTCCCCGCAAAGATTGCAACGAGCGGCACGCCGAGTGCCGCGGCAAGATGGATGAGCCCCGTATCCACCCCGATCACAAAAGACGCGCCCCCGATAAGCCCGGCCAACCGGTCGAGCGGTTGTCGTTCGGGCACGCGGGCATTCGCGACCGCCGCCGCGATGCGCACACTGCGCGCGTGCTCCGCCTCGTTCCCCCACGGAAGCAACAGCAAACTGCCGCGCGCAGATAGCGCGCGGACGAGCGCGATCCATGACGCCTCCGGCCATTCCTTTTCCGGCCGTGCCGTCGCATGCACCAAAATGGCGTATGGAGATGATGTCGTCGCGGCAATGTCCTTGCGCGACAGACCGAAATCGACCGCGCCATTGGGGGCGTAGCCGAGCGCCAGCCCAGTGAGCATGCGATTGCGCGCGATGGCATGAAGATCGCGCGCGACGCGATGCTTGACGTCATAAAGGAAGGACGCGGCCGGCTCGCGGATGCTGCTTGCATCGTACCCGTGGCGGTGGCCGCGGGCGAGCCGCGCAATAACCGCCGAGCGCACGAGCCCCTGCGTGTCGATGACATGCTCGTAGCGGCGTGCGCGCAGCGCGCGCCCGAAGCCGGCGATCTCCCGCCACGTCGCTGATGCAAGAAGCCGTTCCCGCCAGCGGCGTGATGCAACAGGAATCAACTCGGCCACCGCAGGGTGGATCCGAACCAGCGGCGCGAATGCCTCCTCTACGACCCAGCAAAACCGTGCCTGCGGCCATTGCCGTCGCGCTTCCGTCAACGCCGGCATGTGATGAATTACATCGCCGAGCGAGGAGGTTTTGATGAATAGTATGTTTGACATTCTTTTGCTTTGTCGCTCCCCGTCCCTCGCGTCGGCTTGCCCCCAGGCGAGAACCCGTGCATTCACGCCCGGGACGAGAGGTTCATGCGATGCAGCCAGCGCCGCCAATGCACATGAGCGAGCTTCCTGCATGACGGTCCTGGTCACCGGCGGCGCCGGGTATATCGGAAGCCATATGGTTCACGCGCTGCTCGATGCCGGCGAGCGGGTCGTGGTGCTTGACAATCTCACCACCGGTTTCGATTGGGCCGTGGCGCGGGACGCGCCCTTGGTCATCGGGGACGTCGGTGATCAACGGCTCGTGAGCGCACTGATGACCGAGCATCGGATCGACGCCATCATCCATTTCGCCGCCTCGGTCGTGGTGCCGGACTCGGTTCGCGATCCGCTCCGCTACTATCTCAACAATGCGGTGAAATCGCGTGCCCTGATCGAGGCCGCCGTCAAGGGTGGCGGGCGCCATTTCATCTTCTCTTCGACCGCCGCGGTTTACGGCAATCCCGAGCGGCTGCCGGCGCGCGAAGACGACCCCACGGTTCCGACCTCGCCCTACGGCTCCTCCAAGCTCATGACCGAGATCATGCTCCGCGATGCAGGGAGCGCCCATGGGCTGTCGCACGTGATCCTGCGTTACTTCAACGTCGCCGGCGCCGACCCGCTCGGCCGCACCGGCCAATCGAGCAAAGAAGCCACCCATCTGCTCAAGGTCGTGACGCAGGCTGCGCTCGGGCTGCGAGCGAAAGTCGATGTCTTCGGCGCCGACTATCCGACCCCGGACGGCACCTGCATGCGCGACTACATTCACGTCTCCGATCTCGTGCAGGCACATTGCGAGGCGTTGGCGTATCTGCGTGCGGGCGGTGGCTCGGTCACGCTCAATTGCGGGTACGGCCGGGGTTTCTCCGTGCTTGAAGTCATCGACACGATCAAGCGCGTCTCCGGGGTCGACTTCAAGGTCGAGTTCGCCCCTCGACGGTTGGGAGATCCCGCGTGCGTCGTGGCGGCTTCCGACCGCGCCCGCTCGGTGCTCAAATGGCAGCCGCATTTCGACGACCTGGAAACGATCGTGTGCCACGCGCTGGCATGGGAGCGCAAGCTTTTGTCGCGCGCCCGGTGACATACGCAGCCATCGATTTCCGCTTGAAAAGCGCTCTGGTCTGGGCAAGAACGGATCCGCCGCCGCGGTGGTCGCGCCGCCTCACGGACGAGGCATGCTGAAGTCATATTTTCAAAGATTATTTGCCGATCCCGACGGCGCAGCCGCTTTGGTCCGCCGGCTGCTCCTGGAACAAGCGGCGGGGCAGTGGCGTCGTTACGCACTTGCATTCGCGCTGATGGGAGTAGCGGCCGCGAGCACGGCGCTTGGCGCGTATTTGGTGGGAGACGTCATCAACCAGGCCTACGTTCACAAAAACCTCCCGGGCATCATCGTCCTCGCCCTGGTGACCGCCGTGATCTTCATGATCAAGGGAGTGGCTACCTACGGGCAGGCGGTCATGCTGGCACGGATCGGCAATCGAATCATTGCCGACAATCAGCGACGGATGTTCGCCAAGCTGCTCGAACATAACGTCGGTTTCTTTGCCGACCGCCATAGCTCGGAGTTCATGGCTCGCCTGACCACCGGTGCTGCCGCCGCAAGCCAGGTGCTCAACCTCGTCATTACGTCCTTCGGCCGCGATCTGCTGTCGCTTGTCGGGCTCTTCGCGGTGATGGCCGTGCAAGATCCCGTCCTGTCCACGCTCAGCATCATCGTGGTGCCGCCGGCAATGTTGCTCCTGCGCAAGATGATTCGCCGTATCAAGACGATTGCGCACCATCAGTTCACTGGCAGTGCTCGGATCCTCGAAATCCTGCAGGAGGCGCTGCAGGGCATGCGCATCCTCAAGGCATTCACGCTCGAGGACGCAATGCGCGAGCGCTTCAACTCGCGCGTGGCCGACCTCGAAAATGAGTCCAACAAGTGGGCGCGGGTGGCCTACCGCTCGGGACCGTTGATGGAGGCACTCGGCGGCTTTGCCATCGCCGGCGCGCTGGTTTACGGCGGTTTTCGCGTGATCGAGACCGGGGCGACACCCGGTCAATTCTTTTCCTTTCTCGCCGCGTTCATGCTGGCTTACGAGCCGGCCAAGCGGCTTGCCCGCCTCAATCTCGACCTCAACAGCGGCCTGGTCGGAGTGCGTATCCTGTTCGAGGTCATCGATCATCCACCCACCGAACCGGCCGACGCAGGCAAGCCGCCGCTGAAGCTCTCGCAGGCGCGCGTGGAATTCGGGAACGTGCAATTCGCGTATCGTCCCGGCGAGAGGGTGATCAAGAACCTGTCCTTCGTGGCGGACCCGGGAAAGGTAACTGCATTGGTCGGCGCCTCGGGAGGCGGCAAATCGACGATCTTCAATTTGATGCTGCGGTTCTATGAGGCCAACGGCGGCGCCATCGATATCGACGGGCAGAACATCGCGGCGGTATCGCGCCGCTCGTTGCGCAGCCAGATCGCCTATGTCGGGCAGGACGTTTTCCTGTTTCGGGGCTCGGTGCGGGAGAACATTGCCCTCGGGCGCGCGGGCGCGAGCGAGAACGAGATCATCGCCGCTGCCAAGGCCGCGTACGCGCACGACTTCATCACGGCCTTCCCGCGCGGCTATGACACGCCGGTCGGGGAGCACGGAGTGCAACTCGCCGGCGGCGAGCGCCAGCGCATCGCCATCGCGCGCGCTCTGCTCAAGGATGCTCCACTCATCCTGCTCGACGAGGCAACCGCCTCGCTCGATTCCGAATCCGAGCGCCAGGTTCAAGGCGCCATCGAGCACCTTTGTCGGGGCCGCACGACGATCGTGATCGCGCACCGCTTGCATACCGTGGTGGACGCCGACCGCATCTTCGTCATTGAGGACGGGACAGTCGTCGAGGCGGGTCGCCACGACGAGCTGTTGCGCCGGGGCGGGCGTTATACGTCCTTCTATCGCCTGCAGCTGCGCGAGCAGGAACCGCCGCCGGTTGCCATCGCGTCCTCCGCCTGAAGTCTGCATCGCTGCAGGAGAGATCATGTCTGCCGCCGCCCACAGCTACGTCATTACGCCGCCGCCCCAGGCCGCGATCGCGATCGCCGGTACCGACAAGATGTTTCCGGTGCGTCGCATCTGGTGCGTCGGCCGCAATTACGAAGAACATATCCGCGAGATGGGCCAGGACGTCCGCGATCCCCCCTTCTTCTTCGCCAAGCCCGCGGACGCCGTCGTGCCCGATGGGGCACACGTGCCCTACCCGCCCCTCACCAAGGACATGCACCACGAGGTCGAGCTCGTGGTGGCGCTCAAGTCGGGTGGCCGAAATATCCCGCTCCAACGCGCGCTCGACTGCATCTACGGCTATGGCGTCGGCATCGACCTGACACGGCGCGATCTTCAGATCGCCTCGCGCGACATGAAACGGCCGTGGGAGATCGGCAAGGCTTTTGACGCCTCCGCGCCGTGCGGAGCGTTGCAGCCCGCCAGCAAGATCGGCCATCCCAACAAAGGCCGCATCGCACTCAAGGCGAACGGGAAGCTGCGGCAGGAGGGCGATCTCGCACAGATGATCTGGAAGGTGCCGGAGGTCATCGCGAAGCTCTCGGAGATGGTCGAGCTCGCAGCCGGCGACGTCATCATGACCGGAACGCCCTCCGGAGTGGCGGCAACGGTCGCCGGCGACAAGCTCGAGTGTGAGATCGAGGGCGTCGGCCGCTTGACGGTGACAATCGCCCCACCCGCGGCGTAGATGGCGCAGGATCGACTGCCGAGACCTTACAGTCCGAGATAGGCCCGGCGCACGCGATCGTCGGCCAACAGCGTCTCACCCGCGCCGGAGAGCGTGATTCGCCCGTTTTCGAGCACATAGGCATGGGCCGCGAGCTTGAGCGAGACCGCCACATTCTGCTCGACCAGAACGCAGGTGAGGCCTTCGCGGTTGAGATCGCGGATCGTGCGCAAAAGCTGCTGCACGACGGCGGGGGCGAGCCCCAGCGACGGCTCATCGAACATGACGAGTTCCGGCGCGCCCATGAGACAGCGACCGATCGCCAGCATCTGCTGCTCGCCGCCCGAGAGAGTGCCCGCCGCCTGACCCGAGCGTTCGGCGAGCACCGGAAACAGCGCGAATACCCGCTCGAGATTTTTCACACGGCTCCCACGCGCCCGCGGAAGCATCGCGCCGATCTCGAGGTTTTCCGCGACCGACAAGGTCGCAAACACTTGCCGGCCTTCCGCTACCTGACCGATCCCAAGGTTGCAGACGCGGTGGCTTTCCCATCCGCCGATATCGATGCCGCGAAACGCGATGCGTCCACCGGCCGGCCGATGCATGCCCGCGATGGTGCGAATGAGCGAGGTCTTGCCGGCTCCGTTCGCCCCAACGATGGCGACGATGGTTGCCTCCTCGATCTCGAGCGACACGTCGTCGAGGGCCTGCGCGTCGCCGTGGAAGACATCGAGATTATCGACGCGCAGCATCAGTCGACCGCCTCTGCGCCGAGATAGGACTGGATCACCGCGGGCTCGCGCACCACGGCCGCGGGCGCGCCTTCCGCGATCCGTGCACCGTGGTGCAGCACCAGCACCCGCGCGGCGAGCGCCATCACCGCCCGCATGACATGCTCGATGAGCAGGATGGTCAGGCCGAATTCGCGGTTGAGCTCGGTGAGAGCCGAAACCATGCGGTCGGTCTCGGCCGGCCGCAAGCCCGCCATCACCTCATCGAGCAGTAGAAGTTTCGGCTCGGTGGCGAGCGCACGCGCAACTTCCAGGCGCTTACGGTCCGGCAGCGTCAGCGCGGATGCCGGTTGATGACGTTTGCCGAAGAGGTCGAGCCGAGCGAGTACCTCGCGGGCATGGCGGCGCGCCGCTGCGGGATCGTGCCGACGCAGCATGGCGCCGATCACGACGTTGTCCTCGACGGACAACGCGGGGAACGGCCGCACCAGCTGGAATGTGCGGCCGATGCCGCGGCGACAAATCTCGTCAGGGGCAAGGGCGTCGATGCGTTCACCGGCAAAATCGACCGAACCCCGGTCCGGCGCGAACATCCCGGCGATGATGTTAAACAGCGTCGTCTTGCCCGCCCCGTTCGGGCCGATGACGGCAAAAATCGAGCCGCGCGCGACGCGAAAGCTTACGTTGTCGACCGCGAGCAGACCGCGAAAGCGCTTGCTGACGCCTGCTACCGATAAAAGGTCCATCATGGGTCTCGCCTCGTCACGCGCAGTTTGCCGGCAAGCCAAGGCCACACGCCGCCCGGAAGCGCCATCACCACCACGAGCAGGCACAATCCATAAAAGACCTGCTTGGCCCCGGGTGCGTCGAAGCCGAGCGCCGACAAAAGCTCCTGCATTGCTTCCGACAAACCCGTCAGGAGAAACGCGCCGATCAGGGGCCCGAACAGCGTGCCGATACCGCCGATGATCGGCCCCAGAATCAGCTCGATCGAGCGCGAGATGTGAAACACCTGCTCCGGGAACAAATTGTTGTAGTAGAACGCGAAGAACACACCGGCCACCGCCGTCATGCCGGCGGAAAGGACGGCCGCGTACATCTTGTAGCGGAACGTGTCGATCCCGAGCGAGCGCGCGGCAACTTCGTCCTCGCGGATCGCCTGCCAGTAGTAGCCGATCCGGCTCTTGAGCAGAACATGACACAGCGCGAAAGCTGCGACCGTAAGCGCGAGCATCACGTAGTAGAACATGGTCGGATCGCCGCGCAGGTTCCACAGGTCGTTGCGCGTGTAGTTGGCGACCGGCAGAAAGAAGCCGCTCGAAGCGCCGACCCATTGGAAATGATCGAAGCCGATGCGTGCGAACTCGGCAAACGCGATGGTGAGAATCGCGAAATAAACACCGCCGACGCCGAAGCGGAAGGCGAGAAAGCCGATGATGGCGCCGCAGGCCACGGCGACGGCGATCGCGGCGGCCAATCCGAGCCAGGGGGCGATCCCGAAATGCACGTAGAGCGCCGCCGCCGCATAGGCCCCGAGCCCGACATAAATCGCGTGACCGAGCGAGAGCTGGCCGGCAAAGCCCATCATCACGTTCCACGCCTGGCCGGTATAGGCGGAATAGAGCACGATGATGAGGACGGTGAGCAGATAGTCGTTGGCGATCCAAGGCGCCGCCAGCAGCACCGCGAGCAACACGGCCAAAAGTGCAACACCTCGGTGCGAAATGCCGTCGAGCAAGCGGCTGGTCATGAGACCCTCTTGCCCAAGATGCCCTGCGGCCGAAACAGCAGCACCAGGACAAGGAGGCCGAACGAGAACATGCTCTTGGCGGATGGCGTGAAGAACAGACCGGCCATCGCTTCGGTGAAGCCGATCAGCAATCCGCCGAGCACCGCGCCGGCCATCGAGCCGAGCCCGCCGGTGATGACGATGATGAAGGCGAGCAGCGTCAAGGCGGGGCCCAGCGACGGCGTCACGTCGACCAGCAACACCAGCATCGAGCCTGCCGCTCCGACGCAGGCGGCCCCAATGCCGAAAGTGAGCGCGTAGAGGTGCTTGACGTTGAGCCCTACGATGAGCGCGCCGGTATAATTGTCAGCGCAGGCACGGATCGCTTTGCCAAGCGGCGCAAATTGGAAAAAAGCAAACAGCGCCGCGGTGATCACGAGCGTCGCCGCGCCCGCGTAGACTTTCGTCGCGTCGATGATCAGCGGCCCGACCAGAAAGCTGTCGAACGCATAGGACGCTTGAACACTGCGGGCATCCGGGCCGAAGACGATCAGAAGCACGTTGAGGACGATGATCGCGACGGCGATCAGCAGCATGAACTGGCTGTACTC
>WNGD01007272.1_pt1 | contig 10454 bp, 10 predicted proteins | sample 5400671 | NCBI WGS metagenome assembly WNGD01 (sample SAMN13153369, study PRJNA577476) | soil metagenome | isolation source: 40 cm soil or saprolite under grassland replicate 2 | place: USA:California | collected 2016-06-15
CTTGACTGAAACGAGCGAGCACCGGAACACTGCCGGAGTGGTAGAAGGGGCCCGTACAAAGGCGGACGACATCGGCCTCGCCATCGAGGAAGCGATCGTGGCGGGCGAGTTCGCGCCTGGCTCCACCCCTTCGCCAGGGGCAGCTCTCGGAGCGGTACGCGGTCAGCCGAACCCTCGTGCGCCACCAGTGAACGCCGGAAACGGCTTGGTCTGAGGTGGAGCCGACGGGACTCGAACCCGTGCCCTACTGGCTGCCAGCCAGTCGCTCTCCCAACTGAGCTACGGCCCCCTGCTGTTGTCGGATTCTAGCCGCGAAGTCGAACTCTTCCGCCCATTTGATTCCGACGCGCTGATTGTTCAGCGCTGGCGAAAGTCTGAGTTGCACATGTGAGCGGCCGTCGAAGAGCTCAGGCGGGAGTAGAAAGCAACGGTCGAGATCCGCGCAGTACGCGGCGATCACGTCGATTTCATCAACCGTGTAGACGCGCTTGATCATCCCGGTCCGCGACCTGCGGCACGAATAGCAACGAATGACCACTACTGCTCCATGGCGGACAGCCCACTTGCACTGCACTCGCAGGAGACGGCCGTCGACATCGAGGATGACGTCGTATCGACCGCCCTCGCTGCATGGCTTGTAAGCATCGACGCCGAGTTTTGTCGCAACGTGGACGATTGCAGATTCTGCGATCGCCCCTTTTTGGTCCGGTGAGAGCAGCACCCCACCGATGTTAGTTGTCTAATCGGACGACAAACTACGCCGTCGCGGAGGCGTACTCGATCGCCGGCACGTCGCCCCAGAGCTCCTCGAGCCGGTAGTAGCCGCGGGTCTCCGGCGTGAAGACGTGGAGAACCACGTCGAGGTAGTCGGCGACGATCCAGTTCCCGTCGCGCTCGCCGTCGACTGCTCGCGGAAGCGTCCGCCCGTTGGCCTTCAGCTGCGCGTGCACCTCGTCCCAGATCGCCTTGGTCTGGCGAGTGTTCTGCCCCGTGCAGAGGACGAAATAGTCGGTGTAGGAGCAAACCGGCCGCATGTCGAGAATGATGATGTCCTTCGCCAGCTTCTCCTGGGCGAGGCCGGCGATGCGGCGGGCGTAGTCGATGGGCGTCAGAGTTGGCTCGGATCCTTTCGCAGTCGACGTAGTCTAGCCACGGGGCACGGACGAACGGTAGAGCCCGAGCTCCGAGATCAGCCGGGCCACGTCGGGCGGGACGGAGTCGTCGATCGGGCGTCCTGCGGCAATGCGGCGGCGGAGCTCGGCCGAGTAGACCTGGACCGGCGGAATGTCGAAGAACGTGACTCGCCCCGGATCGGAAAGCCGTTCGTGGACGACCTTGAGCTGCTCGGGCGGGATGCCGGGTCGCGTGGCAACCGCGAGGCGAACCTTCTCCAGGACCCCGTCGGGATCCTTCCACGTCAGGAAGTCGCGGAACTCGTCCGCGCCGACGATGAAGATCGCATCGCGGAACCGCTCACCCTCGAGTGCATCGACCGTGTGCGGATGATGGTCGAGCTCGACCTGGTACTCCGGAAACGCCGCGTCGGCGAGTCTGAGCCGCGCCCAGGGCTCGGTGAGCACGTGCTTGTGCCCGGGTTGAGCCGCGACGAGGACGACCAGCGCGTCGAGCCCGAAGCGGTCGACGGCTGCTTTGGCAAGAGCGACGTGGCCGTTGTGAGGCGGGTCGAAGACTCCCCCGAGGATGCCGGTCATTGAAATTCAAGCACCTCGTCGCCGAGTTCGATCTCGTCGCCTTTCTTCACTCCCGCCGCCCGTAGCGCCTCCTCTAGCTCCTCCTGTGCGGGCGGGCGGCCCGACACGCGATAGCCGCGGTCGGTACGCAGGATCCGGTAGGCGCGCCGGGCATCCGGCTTCGGCCGGTAGACCAGGAAGTCCGCCAGAGCCTCGGTTTCCCCAGGCGCAGGTTCCGGGGCAGGCGGGCAGACCTCGAAGAGCGCCCGCCGGAGCTCCTCGATCCCGGCACCGGTCGCACACGAGACCATGAAGACCCGGAGAACATCCGCCGGCGGCTCGAACGCGGGCGGCTCGCCCAGCAGATCGATCTTGTTCAGGACGACGACCTCGGGCAGCTCGTCGAGCCCGGCCCCGTACGCCGAGAGCTCGCGTCTGATCGACTCGTACCGCTCCGCAGGGTCGCCGTCGGCAGCGTCGATCACGTGCACGAGCAGCCGGGCCCGCTCGAGGTGCGCCAGGAACTCGTGTCCGAGCCCGACGCCCTCGCTTGCGCCCTCGATCAGGCCGGGCACGTCTGCGACGGTCAGCTGCCGGCCATCCGGCGCGTCGACCGTGCCGAGCACCGGCGCGAGCGTCGTGAAGGGGTACTCCGCCACCTTGGGGCGCGCGTTCGAGATCCGGGCGAGGAGGGACGATTTGCCCGCGTTGGGCAGGCCGACGAGCGCGGCATCGGCCAGCAGCTTCAGCCGCAGCTCGAGCGGAGCCTCGTCGCCGGGGAGTCCTGTCTCGGCAAAGCGCGGCGTCTGCCGAACCGAGCTCGCAAAACGTTTGTTGCCGCGCCCACCCGCGCCGCCGTGGGCAACAACGGCACGGGCGCCCGCATGAGCGAGGTCCGCGATCAGGTTACCGTCCTCGTCGAAGACCTGTGTCCCGAGCGGGACCTGCAGCTCCACCGGCTCTCCCGAGGCGCCGTGCTTTCCCGACCCGCCGCCCGAGCCTCCCTTACGCGCTCGGTATCGCCGGGGCGAGCGATACGCCGACAGGTCGCGCAGGTCTGGATCAGCCGCGAGCACCACGTCGCCGCCCGGGCCGCCGTCGCCTCCGTCGGGCCCGCCCTTCGGCACGTACTTCTCGCGCCGGAAGCTCAGTGCGCCGTCACCGCCACGGCCCGCGACCACGTGGATCCGGGCCCGATCGTGGAACAAGACCTACTCCGGCGGGACGATCGAGACGGTGCGCCGCTCGCCGCCCAAGGCGTCGCTTGCGATGCCGCTCAAGAGGCCGCCGGGCTTTGCCTGGCGGCCGCTCAACCCGCTCCTAGGACCCGTCAACGACTGAGATGAGGCGCCGGTCGCCACTTGTTCGAAACTCGACCCGTCCGTCACGCGTGGCGAAGATCGTGTCGTCGCGGCCGATTCCCGCGCCCGAGCCTGGGCGGAACCGGGTCCCGCGCTGGCGGACGATGATCATTCCGGCCTTCACGTCCTGGCCCGAGAAGAGCTTCACTCCGAGCCGCTTGGAGTTCGAATCGCGGCCGTTCCTGGATGATCCGAGACCTTTCTTGTGCGCCATTACTTCTCCGCTTTCTTCTTGGCGGGTTTCTTCGCCGCGGGCTTACGCGCCGGCGTCTTCGGCTTGGCCGCTGCCTTCGGTTTCGGCTTCGCCTCTGCTTTCGGCTGGGTCTTCGTGGCGGAAGACGACTTCGACCCGATCGACTCGATCTCGATTTCGGACAGCGCCGCACGGAAGCCCGTATGCCGCTTGTAGCCGGACTTCGGGCGGTACTTGCCGATCCGGATCTTCTTCCCGCGCCGCTCGGCGACGACCTTCGCCGTCACCTGGACGCGCGGCGAGAGGTTGGGCTTGCCGTCGCCTCCTCCCGTGAAGAGCACGTCGGGATGGAAGGTCTTGCCCTCGCCGTGCGAGACCCGGTCGACAAGCAGGCGCTCGCCCTCCTGGACGCGGTACTGCTTTCCGCCGAGTGAGATGATCGCGTAGCCCGTCATAAGCGTGGAAAACGCGGGCTTGCGGCCCGCGGAGCAGCCAGTTTAGCCACGATCGTGCCCCGTCGCTACTCGGTCGTGGACGAACCCGGCGACGCCTCCGCCGAGGCCGGCGTCTTGCGCTTGCGGCCACGTCCGCCGCGGCTTCCTCGGCGGCGACGCTTCTTCGGCGCGGCTGCGGCTCCGTCCTGGCTTGGTTCCTCGGCGGCCGACTCGGGCTCGGCGCGGCCGAGGCCCGGATCGGGCACATGGATCGTCGCCGGGGCCTCAGCGCCGTTGCCGGAGGCTGCACCGGGAGCTGCACCGGCCGCCGCCGCTCCGGCCGGCTTGCGCTTCCGGCCTCGCCCTCCGCGCGAGCCGCGGCGCGTCCGCTTCTTCGGCTTGTCGGCGGAGTCCTCAGCCCCGTCCTGCTTCGCCTCGGGCGGCGTAGGCTTCTTCTCGGCTTTCGGCTTCTTGGCCGCGGGCTTGGGCTCGGCCGCCTGCGGCTCTTCCGTCTCGACCTCGGGCTCCGGCTCGTCGGCTGTCGTCTCCGCGAGCTCGGCCTCGGCCTCGGAGGCCTTCTTCTTGGTCGCCGGGAGCTTGCGGGTCGGCTTCTCGGCTGCGCTCTCGGCTGTGATCGGAGCGTCAGCCTGTGGCTTCGTCTCGACGAGTGTTGCGTAGGCGACTCCGTCGAGCACGCGTCCGATCCGGGCCTTCACTTTCTTGCCGATGAGCTGGGCGGCCTCGCCCACGACGACCGTGAGACCGTCGAGCTTGCCGACGCCCGCCCGTCCGTCGTGGAGACCGACCTCGCCGAGCTCGACTCGAACCTCTGCCCCCTCTTCGACCGGCGGCTTTCCGGGCGCGAGCTTCTCGAGCGTTCCCTGGCCGAGCACCTCGAAGTGGTCGACCGGGAGGTCCTCGCGGGCTTCGATCAAGAAGCGCCTCTTCGTACGCTCCTCGATCTCGGCGAGCCGAGTGGCGCCGGGCCCGATCAGGATGCTCGCGACCCGCGCGTTCAGCTCGACCTTGTACGCCTTGTGGCGCGTGGAGGCAGCGAGGGCGCGGAGCTTCCGCTCGGTGTCCACGGCCGCGGAGGCCTCGGAGAGCAGGACGCCGTCGCCGCCGCAGAGCGTGCACTTGCGCGTGAGGATCTCGCGCGGGCCCTCGGTGACGTTCTGGCGCGTCATCTCGACGAGCCCGAGCGGCGAGATCTCGACGACGTACGTCTTCGTCCGGTCGCGCTCGAACTCGGTCTTCAGCGCCTCCTCGACCGTGGCCCGGTTCTTCGGGTTCCCCATGTCGATGAAGTCGATGACGATGATCCCGCCGACGTCGCGCAGACGCAGCTGGCGGACGACCTCCTTGACGGCTTCGAGGTTGTTCTTCGTGATCGTGTCCTCGAGCCGGGCTCCCGAGGTCTTCGAGCGCGAGCCGACGAACCGGCCGGTGTTGACGTCGATCACGGTGAAAGCCTCGGCGTAGTCGAAGACGAGATAGCCGCCCGAGGGCAGGTCGACCCGGCGGGAGAGGGTCGAGCGGATCTCGGCGTCGACGCCGAACTTCTCGAACAGCGGCTCCTTCTCGCGGTACCGCGTCACCCGCTCGGCCATGTGCGGCGAGGTCTTCCTCAGGTAGCCCATCACGCGCTTGTGCGTTGTGTCGTCGTCCACGTAGGCGTGCTCGAAGTCGCCGGTGAAGAGGTCACGGACGACGCGGAGCGGCAGCTCCGCCTCCTGGTAGACGAGCGCAGGAGCAGTCGTCGCCTTCGCGCTCTTCTCGATCTCCTTCCAGAGCCGCTGGAGGAAGACGAGGTCGCGCTCGATGTCCTCGGCGGAGGCGCCCTCGGCCGCGGTGCGGACGATCACGCCGCCCTGTTCGACTTTCAGGCCCTTGAGGATGTCGCGCAGGCGTGTGCGCTCGTCGTCTTCGAGCCGGCGCGAGACGCCGAGGCCCTCGCCGCTCGGGACGAAGACGACGAAGCGGCCGGGGAGCGAGATCTCGGTCGTGAGCCGCGCACCCTTCGACTTCATCGGATCCTTCACCGCCTGGACGAGGACGTCCTGGCCCCGGCTCAGCAGATCCTGGATCTTCCGGCCGTGACGGCGGCCTTCGAGCTCCGGAGTGACGATCTCGTCGACGTAGAGGAAGCCGTTCTTCTCCAGGCCGATCTCGACGAAGGCGGCCTCCATGCCCGGGAGCACGTTGTCGACGACGCCCTTGTAGATGTTGCCGGCGATCGAGCGGCGCTCCGGGCGCTCGAGGTAGACCTCGGCGACCTGGTCGTCCTCGAGCACGGCGACGCGCTGTTCGCTGACATCGACCGAGACCACGAGCTCACGCTTCGCCGGCGGCAGGGGCGGACGCTTGGCCGGCTGGCGGCGCCGGGTGGTGCTCCGCTTTCTCTGCGCCGCGGGTTTCCGTTCCGCCGGCTTGCGCTCGGATCGCTCGCGCTGCTGCGCGGGCGCCGATGCTTCAGCCTTGACGGCGGTTGCAGTGGTGGACGGTTTCTTCGAGCGACCGCGACCGCCGCGGCTTCCGCGGCGGCGTTTCGGTCTCGGTTGATCGGCGCCCGCCTGAGCGGGCGGCTTCTTTACGACTTCGGGTGTTGCAGCGGCAGCCTGAGCAGGCGCCGCTCGGTCCTCGCGCTTTTTGCGCCGGAACAATTGCAGCAAAGAACATCTCCTTGTGAGTCGCGCGCGCGTTCAGCGGAAGCGCGCAGCGAATTGACGAAAAACTTCGGCATAGCCTGCTTCTAGGCTAGCAAGGGGCCCAGCCGACGCGTTGAAAAACGGGCCAGGGGGGCTTGGCGAAATACAGTCTGTGCCGTCCGACGAGCGGCATTCCGTCAAACCCTCCTAGGCGGCGGCCTTGAGCTTCGCGCGGCGCGCCCGCACGGCCCGCAGGCGCTGGTTCAATCGGGCCCACGCCCAGGGCTCGACTTCCTTGTAGCGAAGCGCGGATTGAGCGCGCGTCGCCTCGAGGTACTCGAACCAGGCGTCCGCCTCTTCGATCAGCAGGAGCTCTTGTGCTTCACGCCTCGCGGCCATCCGGTCACCTCCCGGTCGTGATGCGGGCGATGGTAGGACCGCGGTCGGACGACAACGGGAGCGGGGGAACCCCTGGTTCCCCCGCTGGCCCCTCCTTGCGAGTGTGCGCGCGGGTCCAGGCGGTTCAGGAGCCGTCCGAGCGTCCGTCGGCCCAGCTGTATTTGGCGCAGCGAGCCTCCCGCCGGGCGAAGCCCGGCTCCGGCGACCAACCGCCCGCGGAATTCCCAGCCGTAAAAGAAGGGGCCGGCATGCGGCCGGCCCCTTCTCGTGTCTCGTGCGGTGTTTGCTAGTTGCTCGCCGTGTGGGTGACCGCGTTGAACGCGTCCACCTGGCCGTTGCCGTACCAGGAGTTGTAGCCCGTCCCGCCCTTGCAGGCGTAGAACTGCCCACTCTCGGTACCGACGCCGAAGATCGACTCGTACGTCGGTGGGAGGAAGGTCGGACACGGCTGCGGATCAGCCGTCTGGTCGAGGTACGCCTTGACCCGCTCGTGACTCATCTTGCCGTTCGGGCTGTCGAGCTTGCCGAACATGCTGACGATGAGCGCCGCGGTTCCCGCCACGTGCGGCGAGGCCATCGACGTCCCCTGCAGGTAGCAGTAGACGACTGTCGGCTCCTCCGGATCGCTGATGTTCTCATGGACGCTTCGCGTGCACGGTTCGTACGGCGGCCAGGTCGAGAGGACTCGTCCGTTGACCGCCTCCGCCGTGCGCCCGAAGACGCTGTCTCCGCCAGGCGCCGCCAACTGCGTCACGCCGACGCCGACGTTGGAATAGAACGACTTCAGGTACCCACCGATCGGGTTCCCGTTGCTGTCCGTCTGCCGTGCGTTGCCCGTCGCGGTGACGCCGATCACGCCCGGGATCTCGACCGGGATGACCACGCAGGCGTTCGTGACCGCCCGCGTCACCGGCGTCGTATCGTCCGGGCTCGTCGCGTCGACCGTCGGATGCGCGAGATCCTCGCTCTCGTTACCTTCAGCGGCGACGACGGTGACGCCGTTCTGCTCCGCGTACAGGATCGCTCGCTGCTCCGCCTTCCAGATCGCCCGCTGAACCGGGTCGTTCCTGCAGTTGAACAGGTATGGGTCGGCGAAGTAGCTGTTGTTCGTCACGTCGACGTGGTGGGTTGCCGCCCACACGAAGGCGCAGACGACCGCCTCCGGGAAGAAGAATCCGGCCGCGTTGCCCGCCTTGATCGCGGCGATGTGGACGTTCGGCGCGACGCCGACGATGCCGAAGCCGTTCGAGGCAGCGGCGATCGTGCCGGCGGTGTGCGTGCCGTGGCCGTTGTCGTCCTGGGCCGCGGTTCCCGGAACCGGAGCGCCGCTGACGCAGTTGACGCTGTTTGCCACATCGATGTTCGGACGCAGATCGGGATGATGAAAGTCGATCCCGGTGTCGATGTCGCCGACGAGCACCGCGGGGCTACCGCCCGTGATCGCATGGGCCTGCGGCGCGTTGATCTGACGCATGTCCCACTGGAGCGGCGACAGGCTGTCCGCGTCGCTCGCGGTCGCGTTCGGTAGATCGCCCGGAGGCGGCCCCGAAGCGTCCGTCGAGTCGAGGCTGCTGCCGCTCGAGTCGTTGACCTGCGTGGCGAAGCCGGCCGTCGACGAGGCGTTCTCGATCCGGCTGTCCTTGAGCAGGTTGGCGCGGAACGACGCGTTGCTGGACTGCGCGATCGCAACGCCGATCTGGTCGTAGCTGTACAGGAGCGTCCCACCTGCCTTCTGCACCGTGCCGGCCACGTCCGCCGGTAGCGCGGAGTTCTTGTACAGCACGATGTAGTTGCTTCCGAAGGCGCTCGACGCGAACGCGAGCGCGGCCGTGACGGCAGCGCTCAGCACGACGAGGCGCACGACGAGGTGCTTCCTCACGGTGTCTCCCCCTTCTCTGTTTGTGTCCCCTGAGACGGCGTGACTATAGGAAGCTAGATCCCGCGCGTCAAACGCCGCCGCCGCCCGGGCACTACCGACCGGACGTAAATCGCCTCGAGGACGCCGATCGCGAGCAGGTTCGCGATCATCGACGAGCCGCCGACGCTCATGAACGGAAGCGGAATTCCCGTGATCGGCGCGATTCCGATCGTCATCCCGACGTTCACGAAGATCTGGAAGAGAAACGCGATCACGATCCCGCCCGCCGCGATCGCCGAAAAGGCATCTCGGGCAACGGCCAGGATCTTCAGCCCGCGCCAGACGACGAACAGGTAGAGCAAGAGCAGGATCGAGACGCCGACGAATCCGCGCTGCTCGGCGAGCGAGGCGAACACAAAGTCGGTGCGGTGCTCGGGGAGGAAGTGGAAGCGCGTCTGGGTCGAGCCCGCTACGCCGCGCCCGCGGACCCCGCCGGCGCCGACGGCGTCTTCCGACTGGAAGAGGTTGTACGTCGCGCCCTGCGGGTCGCTGGACGGGTGCGTCCACTGCGTCAGACGCTGCTGCTGGTACGGCTTCAACAGGTGCACTCCCGCCGCCGGGAGCAGCCAGAGCACCGCGAGGATCGCGATGACCGCGCCGGCCGCGAGCGCGCCGAGGTGAACCCAGCGCGTGCCGGCAACGAAGAGAACAGCCGCCAGCGCGGCCCCGTAGACGAGTGCCGTACCGATGTCGGGCTGGATGAACACGAGCAGGATGGGGCCGGCCGCGTACCCGATCGCCGCCAGCGAAGTGCGCCCCTCGCCGATCCGGCGCGAGCGGTCGGCCAGAAACCCGGCCAGAAAGAGAACGAGCAGGAGCTTCCCGAACTCGGAGGGCTGGAAGCGGAAGAAACCCACGTCCAGCCACCGCTTCGAATGACGCGCGACCGCCCCAGCGAGCAGGACGAGCACCATCATCCCCAGCGTGCCGAAGTAGATGCCCCGCTTGTAGCGGTGGTAGTAGGCAGGGTTGACGACAATCGCGGCGACAAGCGCGACCACCCCGATGGCCACGTAGACCACCTGGCGAACGAGGTAGAAGTCGGGGCTGCCTGCCACGTCGTGCCGGGTGATCCCCGCGATCGCCCAGAGGCCGTAGCCCAGGAGGGCTCCGACAGCGGCAAGAAGCGGCCAGTCGAGCCGGCGAACGAACGCGCCGATCTCGAGGGCTTCGAGGCGGCGCGCCCCCAGCCCTCGGGCCCTGGCGTCGACGGACTCGATCACTCTCGTGGCCACTAGTCTGATTTCACCGTTCCGGTCACGCTCGCCTTTTGGCGGAAATAGCTCTCGAACACCTTCAGCGCGGCGGGCCCGGCCGACGTTCCGCCGTGGCCCCCGTTCTCGATCAGCGCGCAGACGACGATCTCGGGGCTGTTGGTCGGTCCGTATCCGCACCACCAGGACTGGTTCATCAGCCCGGTGAACCCGGGGAGGTTGACGGCCTTCTCCGCCGTTCCGGTCTTGCCGGCGATCGGGATCGGGAAATTGCCGAAGACGCCGTAAGACGTGCCGGTGGGATCGTGCGTCGCCTGGTAGAGACCATCGTGCACCGCCGCGAGAGCGGTCGGGTCGAGGCCTACGGAATGCGGCGCAGATGAGACGAAGCGATGAATGACCCGCCCCGGTGAGTTTGGACCGCTCGCTTGCTCGACATCCTCGACCACGTGGGGTTTGACGAGCTTCCCGCCGTTGGCGAGGAGCGCGTAGAAACGGGCCTGCTGGAGGGGGGTGACGAGCAGGTCCTTCTGGCCAATCGCAAGCTGCACGGAATCGCCGGGCTTCCAGAGGCGGTCGATCTGCCAGTTCGTCGG
>WNGD01013356.1_pt1 | contig 10454 bp, 13 predicted proteins | sample 5400671 | NCBI WGS metagenome assembly WNGD01 (sample SAMN13153369, study PRJNA577476) | soil metagenome | isolation source: 40 cm soil or saprolite under grassland replicate 2 | place: USA:California | collected 2016-06-15
CGGCAGCCCTCGGTGATGAGCACGCCCGTCGGAGCCAGCGTCGTGGGGTGGAACTGCATCATCTCCATGTCCTTGAGCGGCAGGCCCGCGCGCAGCGCCATGGCCATCCCGTCGCCGGTGCAGGAGTAGGCGTTCGTCGTCCCGACGTACAGCCGGCCGGCGCCGCCGGTCGCGAGGATCACCGTCTTCGCCCCGATCGTCTTCAGGCCGCCATCGAGCAGGTCCCAGCAGACGACGCCCTGGCAGCGGCCGTCGTTCTCGACGAGCTGCCAGGCGAAGTACTCCTCGTACGTCGGGATGTCGCGCTTGCAGACCTGCTCGTAGAGAACCTGGATCAGGACGTGGCCCGTGATGTCGGCGGCGTAGGCCGTGCGGGGTGCGCCGGCCGCGCCGAAGGGACGCTGCGCGATGCGGCCGTCCTCCGTGCGCGAGAACACGGCGCCCCAGTTCTCCAGTTGGTAGACGTCGCCGGGCGCCTCGTCGCAGAGGATCTGGATCGCGTCCTGGTCGCCGAGGTAGTCCGACCCCTTGACGGTGTCGTACGCGTGGATCTCCGGGTCGTCCTCCGACGCGTTTCCGAGCGCCGCATTGATGCCGCCCTCGGCAGCACCGGAGTGCGAGCGCGTTGGATGGATCTTCGAGATCATCGCCACGTCCGCGCCCGCGTCGAAGGCCTCGATCGCGGCGCGCATGCCAGCGCAGCCCGCTACGACGACGAGCACGTCGTGCTTCGCGATCACGGAATTGACGCTAGCGCAAGGGAATGGAGCGACGCCCGGCGAACCGTCCCTTCGTGGACGCACGCGCTGCAGCCGATCGCTTCCTCGCCTCGCCCGCGCTGAGCGAGGCGACTCGGCGCGCCTACGGCGGCGACGTCGGAGAGTTCTGCGCCTGGCTCGAGGATCACGGCACCGACCTCGCCTCGGTCGACGTCCGCGTGCTCGCCGACTACGTCTCCTGGCTCGGCGGCGCGCGACGCGGCAGGAAGCTCGCGCCGGCCACGATCAGCCGCAAGCTGGCCGCGGTGCGCGCCTTCCTCCGGCATGCGCTCGGGCCCGAACGCGTCCCCGACGCGCGCCTCGGCCCGCGCCGCGCGCGGCGCCTGCCAGACGCCCCCACCGCCGCAGACGTCGAGCGCACGCTCGAGGCGCTCGAGGGCGAGGGGCCGATCGCGCTGCGGAACCGCGCTCTCGTCGAGCTCGTCTATTCCGCCGGATTGCGGAGCGCGGAGGCCGTAGGCCTCGATCTCGGAGACGTCGACTTCGAGCAGGAGCTCTTGCGAATCCGGCGCGGCAAGGGCGGCAAGGAGCGCGTCGTGCCGCTCGGCGAGGAGGCGGCGCTTTGGCTCGGCCGCTACCTGCGCCAGGCGCGGCCGAACCTGGCGAAGGGAACAAACGACGCATTCTTCCTGTCCGTGCGCGGGCGCCGCCTCGACACGAGCACCCTGCGCCGGATCGTCCCCCACCCGCACCGGCTGCGGCACGCGTTCGCCACGCACCTGCTCGACGGCGGAGCCGACCTGCGCACCATCCAGGAGCTGCTCGGCCACAGCTCTCTCTCGACCACGCAGATCTACAGCCACGTCGACCCGCGCCATCTGCGCCGGGTCTACGACCGTTCGCATCCCCGCAGCTGAGACGGGAAGAATGGGGCCCCATGCGGGTCTCTGCCAAGGTCGACTACGCGCTCCGGGCGATGGCGGAACTGGCCGCCGCGCCGCCCGGGCTGACGACGGCCGAGCAGCTCGCCTCGGCTCAGAGCATCCCGCCGAAGTTTCTCGAGAGCATCCTCTCGCAGCTCCGCAGTGGCGGGCTGGTTGTGAGCCAGCGCGGCGCCGAGGGTGGCTACCAGCTCGCGCGCCCCGCGGAGAAGATCTCGGTGGCCGAGGTGATCCGCGAGCTCGAGGGGCCGATCGCCACCGTGCGAGGCGTGCGACCTGACGAGCTCGAGTACGACGGCGCGGCCGAGGGGTTGCGCGACGTCTGGCTCGAGTTGCGCACGCAGATCCGTGGTGTGCTCGAGCACACCACGCTCGCGGACATCGCAGCGGCACAGCGCAAGACCTGACTGTTCGGATTCTGTTCGGATTGGCAGCGCGACCGACGCTTATGGTAAGTATCAGCATCGCCAATACCTAGTAAGACGGTAGGTAATCCCGAGAAAGGACTTCTACGCGATGCGCCGATTGCTCCTCTTCGCCCTGGTACTCCCCGTCGTCTTCGGCTGTGCGAGCAGCGCCGCCCAGGCCCGCCAGACCGGGACGACGCTGAACCTCGTCGCCTATTCCACGCCCAAGCCGGTGATGGAGAAGCTGATCACGCGCTTCCAGCACCAGCCCGCCGGTCAAGGAGTCTCGTTCTCGCAGTCGTACGGCCCGTCGGGCTCGCAGGCACGCGCGATCGTCGCCGGACAGCCGGCCGACCTCGCCTTCCTCTCCACCGGGCTCGACATCGACACGGTCGCCGACGCCGGCCTCGTGTCGAAGACCTGGACGAAGGCGCCGCAGGGCGGGATCGCGGCCGACTCGGTCGTCGCGTTCGTCGTGCGGCCGGGGAACCCGAAGCACATCCACGGCTGGAAGGACCTGGTCAAGCCAGGAGTGCAGGTCGTGACGCCGGACCCGTTCCCCTCCGGCTCGGCGAAATGGAACGTGCTCGCGGCTTACGGCCAGGCGCGGAAGTCGGGCCTGAACAACCAGCAGGCGATTCAGTGGGTGACCAAGCTCTTCAAGCACGTGGTCTCGCAGGACTCGTCCGGATCCAACGCAGCGAACACCTTCTTCTCCGGCAAGGGCGACGTCCTCATCACGTACGAGAGCGAGGCGTATGCCGCGTTCGCCGCCGGCAAACAGGGGAAGCTCGTCGTGCCCAAGCCCACAATGCTGATCCAGTTGCCGATGGTGGCGACCAAGAGCGCTCCTGCGGCAGCAAAGGCGTTCATCAAGTACGCACACGCGCCGAAGCAGCAGAAGATCTTCGCCGTCAACGGCTACCGGCCCGTCGTGAGGTCCGTGCTGAAGAGCCACGACCTCGCAAGCTGGCGCAAGAAGTACAACACCGGCCCAACCTTCAACATCAGCGACAAGCTCTTCGGTGGCTGGCTGAAGGTGAACAAGGTGTGGTTCGACCTGGACAACGGCCGGATGGTCAAGATCGAGCAGGCCGTCGGAGGCCCCACCCATTAGCGCCGTCGCGGCGCGCGCGACCGCGCCGGCACGCAGGCTCAGCGCCGACGGACGTCTCGAGCCCCGAAGCAGTCGGAGCACTGAAGCTCACCTTTGCGGCGGCCTTCGTCGTCGTCCTGATTAATGCGGTGCTCGGCACGATCACGGCGTGGGTGCTCGTCCGCGACGACTTCCAGGGCAAGTCGCTCGTCAACTCCGTAATCGACCTGCCGTTCGCCCTGCCGACGATCGTTGCCGGCTTGACGCTGCTCACGCTCTACGGCCCGAATTCGCCGGTCGGGATCGACGTCGCCTTCACGCGCACCGCGATCGTGCTCGCGCTCTGCTTCGTCACGCTCCCGTTCGTCATCCGGACGGTGCAGCCCGTGCTGATCGAGCTCGACGTGGAGATGGAGGAGGCGGCTCGCTCGCTCGGCGCCGGCCAGTTCACCGTCTTCCGGCGGATCGTCTTGCCGAACATCCTGCCGGGGATCCTCTCCGGCTCCGTCCTCGCGCTCGCACGCGCACTCGGCGAGATCGGCGCCATCGTCCTCGTCGCGGGAAGCACCCTCCACACCGAGGTCGCGTCGGTCTTCATCTTCAACGTGATTCAGGACGGCGAGCCCGCCCAGGCATCGGCCGTCGCGATCGTGCTTCTGGGTGCAGCCTTCGTGCTGCTCCTCGCCGTCGGCGGCTTGCGCTTCTACGCCACGAGGCACGAGCGTGCCTAGGCGGCTCGGCCTGCGCGTGGTGGCCCTCGGCTACCTGACCGTCATCCTGCTCGCGCCGCTCGCGATGGTCTTCTACCGCACGTTCCAGCACGGGCTGGAACCGGTCTGGCAGGCGCTGTCCGATCCCGACACGCTCCACGCCTTTCAGGTGACGCTGATCGCGGCAGCCATCGCGGTCCCGCTCAACACCGTCTTCGGCGTGCTCTGCGCCCTCGCGATCGTGCGCCGCCGTTTCCGCGGCAAGGGGCTGCTGAATGCCTTCATCGACCTTCCCCTCGCCGTTTCGCCGGTCGTCATCGGCCTGGCTCTATTTCTCCTCTACGCGCCACGCGGCGGCTGGTTCGGCAACTGGCTGTCCAACCACGGGTTCCAGGTCCTGTTCGCCCTGCCGGCGATCGTGCTCGCGACGATCTTCGTCTCGGTGCCGTTCGTCGCGCGCGAGGTCATCCCGATCCTCCGCGAGCTGGGCAACGAGCAGGAGCAGGCCGCCGGCACCCTCGGTGCGACCCGCTGGCAGCGGTTCCGGCTGATCACGCTGCCCTCGATCCGTTGGGCGGTGATCTACGGCGTGATTCTGACAACGGCTCGCTGCCTCGGCGAGTACGGAGCCGTGGCTGTCGTGTCGGGCCGGATCCAGGGCCGGACCGAGACGGCCACGACGCGCATCGACGACCTGCTCCAGAACTTCCAGACGAGTGGCAGCTATGCGATTGCCGTGGTGCTTGCCGTCATCGCGGTGCTCGTGCTCGTCCTGATGACCGTGACCAAGCCGAAAGAGGGAGCTCTCTAGATGTCGATCGAGATTCGCAGCGTCACCAAGCGCTTCGGCACCTTCACCGCCCTCGACGACATCTCGCTCGAGATCCCCGACGGCTCACTCACGGCCGTGCTCGGCCCGAGCGGATCGGGGAAGTCGACCCTGCTGCGGATCGTCGCCGGCCTCGAGCGCCCCGACTCGGGCGAGGTTCTGCTCGCGGGCGAGGACGCGACCCGGCTCACGCCGCAGCGGCGGAACGTCGGCTTCGTCTTCCAGCACTACGCGGCGTTCAAGCACATGACGGTGCGCGACAACGTCGCCTTCGCGCTCACGATCCGGAAGCGGCCGAAGCAGGAGATCCGCGAGCGCGTCGACGAGCTGCTCGAGCTCGTCCAGCTCTCGGGCTTCGCCGATCGGTACCCGTCGAAGCTGTCGGGCGGCCAGCGCCAGCGGATGGCGCTCGCCCGCGCGCTCGCCGCGAAGCCGCGTGTCCTGCTCCTCGACGAGCCGTTCGGCGCCCTCGACGCCCGCGTGCGGGCCGAGCTGCGCGACTGGCTGCGCCGCCTACACGAGGAGGTGCACGTGACCACGGTGTTCGTGACCCACGACCAGGAGGAGGCGATGGAGGTCGCCGACCGTGTGGCGGTGCTCGATCACGGACGGCTGGAGCAGGTCGGCGCGCCGGCCGAGCTCTACGACTCACCGGCGTCCGAGTTCGTCCTGCGCTTCGTCGGCGATGCCGTGCGCCTGGGCGAGCGCCTCGTGCGGCCGCACGAGGTCGTCCTCCGCCGCTGGCCGAGCGACGGTGCCGTGGAGGTCGAGATCGAGCGGATCGCGGTGCTCGGCGTGGATGCCCGCGTCGATCTCGCGAACGGCGGCGGCGAGCGTCTCACGGCCCGCCTGCGCCGGGACGATCTCGAGGATCTGGACCTCGCGCGCGGCGAGATCGTCTGGGCGAGCGCCGAGCCATTCCGCGGCCTGGCCTCAGCCGGCGACGCTGAAGCCGGCCAGGCCCTCGGGTGATTCCTCGTCGACCTCCACGCGCTCGACGTCGGCGCCGCGGGGCCCGCGGCGGCAGAAGTCGACGAGCGCCTCGACGTCCTGCGGCTCGCCCTCGAAGACGGCCTCGACTGCGCCGTCGGAACGGTTCCGCACCCAGCCGGACACAGCGCGCGAGCTCGCGGCCCGCTCGACGGCGAAACGGAATCCGACCCCCTGCACGAAGCCGTAGATACGAACGTGTCTGCGCTGCACCTCACCATTCGAGCAGGCGTCGCGCGTCGTGGGCCGAAGTCAGCGCGCGTGACCGAGAAGTCCGATCCGGCCGTCGAGAGCTTCCTCGCCCTCTCCGCGGCGCGCCTCGCGCCTCGCACCGTCGAGGCGTACCGGCGCGATCTCGCCCACCTCACCAGGTGCCTCGGCCGGTCACCCGCCGACGCGAGCACCGACGACCTGGCCGCCTACGTCGCGCAGCTCCGCGCGGACGGGCTCGCCCCGACGACGGTCGCGCGCCGGCTCGCCGCCGTCCGCTCCCTCTTCCGGCACCAGATGCTGCTCGGCGCTCGCACCGACAACCCGGCGGCGAACGTCGAGCTCCCGAAGCGCCGGCGGACGCTGCCGCGCACGCTCTCGCCGGCGGAGGTCGAGCGCCTCCTCGACGCGGCTGCCGGGACGACGCCGAGGCACCTCCGCGACCGCGCGATCGGCGAGCTCCTCTACGGCGCCGGGCTGCGCGTCAGCGAGGCGGTTGCGCTCGACCGCCAGTCCGTGGATCTCGAGAACCGGCTCGTCCGCGCCTTCGGCAAGGGAAGCAAGGAACGAGTCGTCCCGATCGGGCGCGAGGCGGCGAACTCCCTCCGCCGCTACCTGGCGCGCGGCCGTCCGTACCTCGACCGGCGCCACCGGCAGGAGCTGTTCCTGAACGCGCACGGCGGGCCGCTCACCCGCGCCGGCGTCTTTCTGATCCTGCGCCGCCTCGCCGACAAGGCCGGGCTCGAGCCCGAGCGCATCCACCCGCACCTCCTCCGCCACTCCTTCGCCACGCACCTGCTCGAGGGAGGCGCCGACCTGCGCGCGGTCCAGGAAATGCTCGGCCATGCCGATCTCGCGACGACCGAGCTCTACACCCACGTATCCGATCGCAGGCGGCGCGAGTTGTACTTCCAGGCGCACCCGCATGCGCGCCGTTTGAAGCAGGCAAAACAAGCAAGGAAGTAGGCATGCACCTCGATCCGCACGCCGCAATCGCCGCGGTCAGCACCCTCGCAGCTGCGTGGCTGATGATCACCGCGGGCCTCCAGAAGAGCGCTCTCGAGCGCCGTCGGCGCAAGCGTGTCTGCCCGTCCTGCGGTCGCGAGATTCAGGCTCGCGTCTGCACGACCTGCACGTCCTAGCGCTTGTCCTGAGCCTTCCGCTTCAGCCCATGGGCGACGGTTCCGGCGGCCTTGCGCAGCTCTGCGTCCGCGCGGTCGTCGACGGCCAGCCCCTCGAGCAGCACGACCGTGTCGCGCTGCGCCGAGCCGTTCTTCAGCACCAGCACCGCGAGCCGCCGCACGGCGGAGTTCTCGTCCTCGTCCGCCAGCATCCTGTGCAGGAGCGGCCGCACGGAGTTGACCGTGCTCGGATGGTCGCGGGAGAGAAGCTCGAGCGACAGCAGCGCGGAGCCGCGCGCGGCGGGGCTGCCGTCGTCGAGGCCGCGGCGCAGCAGCTCCTCCTTCGCACGCCAGCGGAACATGCCGACCGCGCGAAAGGCGAGCGCCCGCTCGCGGAAGTCCGCACTGCGAGCCGCGGCCTCGAGCTCGTCGTCCCACTGGGCGCGCAGCTGAGAGAGCTCGCGCTCCGACCCCGCCTGCGCGAGTTCCTCTGCCTGGGTTGCGGCTTCCTGCAACGACATGCCGCGCACCTTAAATAGAGTGGGCGCCGTGGCGCACAGGGTCGTCCTCATCCCCGGCGACGGCACGGGGCCCGAGCTGACCGAGGCGACGCGGCGCGTTCTCGAGGCGACGGGCGTCGAGCTCGAGTGGGACGTGCGCGAAGCCGGAGCGGACGTGATGGAGAAGCACGGCGGCAATCCGCTGCCTCCCGACGTTCTCGACGCGATCCGCGAGACCGGCGTCGCGCTCAAAGGGCCGATCACGACCCCCATTGGCGGCGGCTTCCGCTCGGTCAACGTCGCGCTCCGCAAGGAGCTCGACATGTACGCGCAGGTGCGGCCGTGCAAGAGCTACCCCGGGGTTCGCAGCCGCTTCGCCGACGTCGACCTGATCATCGTGCGCGAGAACACCGAGGATCTCTACGCCGGCATCGAGTACGAGCAGGGCACGCCGGAGGCAGCCGAGCTGATCGAGTGGATCGAGGGGCACGGCGGCCGGCTCCGCCACAACGACGCGGGCATCTCGATCAAGCCGATCTCCGTCACCGGCACCCGCCGCATCTTCGAGTTCGCATTCGACTATGCGCGTAGCAACGGCCGCCGCAAGGTCACGGCCGTGCACAAGGCGAACATCATGAAGTTCACCGACGGGCTCTGGCTGCAGGTCGCCCGCGAGGTCGCGGCCGAGAACGTGGATGTCGAATTCGACGACCGGATCGTGGACAACATGTGCATGCAGCTCGTACAGCGGCCCGAGGAGTACGACGTGCTCGTGCTGCCGAACCTCTACGGCGACGTCCTCTCCGACCTCGCGGCGGGGATGATCGGCGGGCTCGGCGTCGCCCCCGGCGGGAACCACGGCGAGGCGGTCGCGGTCTTTGAGCCGACGCACGGCTCCGCGCCGAAGTACGCGGGACAGAACAAGGTCAACCCGATCGCGCAGATGCTGTCGGGCGTCCTCATGCTCCGCCACCTCGACGAGCGCAGCGCGGCCGACCGGCTCGAAAGCGCGATCGCCGCCGTGATCGCCGAGGGCGAGAGCGTCACCTACGACATGAAGCCGAACCGCGACGACCCGACCGCCGTAGGAACGAGCGAGGTCGCGGACGCGGTCATCGGGAAGCTGGAGGCTGAGGTAACCGCATGATGAGAAGGAAGATCACGATCGTCGGCGCGGGCGCCACGGGCGCGACCGCGGCGCACATCCTCGCGGCGCGCGACTACGCGGACGTCGTCCTCACGGACATCAAGGAGGGCCTGCCGCAGGGCAAGGCTCTCGACCTGAACCAGATGGGCCCGGTGCTCGGCTTCGAGCCACAGATCACCGGTACGAACAGCTACGAGGAGACGGCTGGCTCCGACGTGGTCGTGATCACCGCCGGCCTGCCGCGCTCGCCAGGCATGTCGCGCGACGACCTCGTGACGACGAACGAGAAGATCGTCGGCTCGGTGACCGAGCAGATCGTCGCCCAGAGCCCGGACTGCACCATCGTCATCCTCTCGAACCCTCTCGACGCGATGTGTCACGTCGCGAAGACCGCCTCCGGCTTCCCCAAGGAGCGGGTCTTCGGCCAGGCCGGGATCCTCGACACGGCACGCTTTCGCACGTTCATCGCGTGGGAGACCGGAGCCTCCGTCCGCGACGTGCAGGCGCTCGTGCTCGGCGGCCACGGCGACCAGATGGTGCCCGTCGTCTCGGCGGCGACGGTCGGCGGAGTCCCGCTGCGCGAGCTCGTGTCCGAGGAGCGGATCCAGGAGATGGTCGAGCGCACAGCGAAGGGCGGCGGCGAGATCGTGCAGCTGCTCGGCACCTCCGCCTGGTACGCGCCGGGCGCGGCGATCGCGGAGATGGTCGACGCGATCCTCCTCGACCAGAAGCGCGTCCTGCCCTGCACGGCGCTGCTCGAGGGCGAGTACGGGATCGACGGCCTCTACATCGGCGTGCCGGTGAAGCTCGGCGCCGGCGGGGTCGAGGAGATCGTGGAGCTCGAGCTATCCGACGACGAGCGCCAGGCGCTCGGGCAGAGTGCCGAGGCGGTTCGGGACGTCGTCGGCGTGCTCTCCACGTGAGCCGCGTTGCTCGAGACGATCGAGAACCGGTTCCAGGGGCGCGACTACCTCGTCGAGCTCGGCGCGCCGGAGTTCACCTCGATCTGCCCGCTCACGGATGCGCCCGACTTCGGCGAGCTCACGATCCGCTACGTCCCTGACGCCAAGCTCTATGAGCTCAAGTCGCTCCGCGACTATCTGACGTCGTTCCGCGAGCGGAAGATCTTCCAGGAGGAGGTCGTGAACGAGGTGCTCGACCAGCTCGTCGCCGACGGCGCGCCCCGGTTCGTCGAGGTCGAGGGCGAGTTCGTGGCCCGCGGCGGGATGACGACGCGAGTCGTCGCAAGCTCCGGAGCGCTGCCGGAGTCATGGATCTCGGACTGAGCGGGCGCACCGCGCTCGTCTGCGGTGCCTCGTCGGGCCTCGGCCTCGCGAGCGCCGAGGCGCTGGCCGAGGAGGGCGCCAACGTCGTCCTCCTCGCCCGCCGCGCAGAGCAGCTGGATGAGCATGCCGCGCGGCTCGGCGGCGTCGCGGTCGCCGGCGACGTGAACGACGACGGCGACCTCGAGCAGGCCGTGTCGACCGCGGTCGAGCGGTTCGGCGGCCTCGACGTCCTCGTCTGGAACGGCGGAGGCCCGCCGCCGGGGACGGCCCGGGACGCCGACGAGGCGTCGCTCGATTCGGCCTACCGGCTCCTCCTACGGCCCGCCGTGACGCTCGTGCGGCTCTGCCTCACGCATCTCGAGCGCAGCCCCGCGGGCCGGATCGTCGCGATCACGTCGCTCGCCGCCCAGGAGCCGAGCACGCATCTCGCGCTCTCGAACACGTTCCGGCCCGCACTCACGGGCTGGCTGAAGACGCTCAGCCGGGAGGTCGGCCCGC
>WNGD01013843.1_pt1 | contig 10454 bp, 10 predicted proteins | sample 5400671 | NCBI WGS metagenome assembly WNGD01 (sample SAMN13153369, study PRJNA577476) | soil metagenome | isolation source: 40 cm soil or saprolite under grassland replicate 2 | place: USA:California | collected 2016-06-15
TTCCGCGTCCTCCGCTGCGAGCGCGCACGACCAGAAGGTTCTGCTCTCAATCGAAATGCCGACGCTATTGGACGGAACCGTCCGAATGGCATCCACTCACAAGGAACGTTCTGACCAAAGGAGGAAACCCCCACCGACCCTGGACGACGTCGTCACCCGGGCACACGAGCTGCTCGACGACGCGCGCTACCTGCCCGGCCCGGAACACGCCGACCCGGCGTACGACGGCATCGTCGGCAGTCTGCAGGAAATCGACGCCAATCTCGAGTACGTGCATTTTCTCCTCGGCCTGGAGAAAGAGCACCCGCTCCGGCAGCACTTTTTTAGGGTGATCGCCGATTACCCGGAGCAGGCGTCCAGCAACCTGGAGAGGGTGGCCCGGCAATTCCAGCAGCCCCCGGCGATCGCAGCGCGCATGGAGCCGGTCCGCTGGGAGCCGGATGCATCGCGCCGCTGGGAGGATGCCGCCCGCGACGTCCGCCCGGTCCCGGACGCGGAGGTCGATCCGTGGCGACCCGCGGTGATCGCCCACTGTCTCGACCGCATCGGGCGGGCGATCGAGAAGACATCGAGTATCGCCGCGGAGATCAACCTTCGCACCAGTAGCTACTGAAACCTCGCCGACACCCGCGGCCGGTGCGCCGGCCGTCCGCTAGTACAGGATCCCGCGTGTCGAAATGTCAGCATCGTGCTGGCCTGGCGTCATGCCGACGTCGATTGCAAGGGAGGCGTCATGCCATGCGAGGACGAACCGCCCACGCCGGATCCAGCTCCGGCGCGAGCGCCTGTTAGTGTTCCAGCCTCTGGACGGTTCCGGCGAGCCGCGCTTCGAGCGGGACGTCAGGAGAAGGATCGACGGTTCGTCCTCCCGATCGGGATGGCGGCCGCGGTATAGAGCGAGATCGCGAGTCCGTCCGCGGGGGCGACAGGAGCTCGATCGTGATCACTACGGCCGGCAGGAGATAGATCAGCGTGACCGACACCCACATCAAGGCGCCGGCGAATTCCTGGTCGTGGAGAGGTGCAAGACTCGAGAGCCGCGGGGCCGAAAGGTACGAGGGGTATACGACGCGATCGCAGAATACGAGAAACGCGGACAGTGCGTCGCACGGCAACGTCGCCGCAAACAGGTACACAGGGATCAACCAGGGGGACGCACTCACCACACCCGCCCGCCATCGAACGACCGGAAGCCAGAATAAAACTCCAGTCGCGAAGAAGCTCGCGGCCTGGAGATCATGCCACCAGCGCGAACGCACGCCCAGTTCGAACACGGCGGGAACATGCCATCCGATCAGGGCGGCCACGGGGGCGAGCCAGCAGACCACCGGGCGCGTGAGGAACCGTCGGAGCGACCGCGCAGGTGGCGATCGGAGAAGGCGCTGAACCGCGCGGCGCGCCGAGCGCCAGGGAAGCCCATACTGGAGCGGCAGGGCCGGTGCGCCGATCAGCATCAAAGGAGGTGCAACCGCCATCAGCAAGACATGCTGCACCATGTGGACGGACAGGAGCGCATGGTGAAATGCCGCGAGGGGAGAGCCAATGGCGACCCACACCGACGACAGCCCCACCATGAAGGCAGCGAGCCGCCGGGTCGACATCGCGCTCGGAAAACTCCGCCGAATGCGCGCCCAGCCGAGCGCATAGACCAGCGCCGCGAGAGCCGCCGCGAGCGTCGCCGGCACCTCGAGCAGAGTGTGGCCCGGATGCGACACGGCTGTCTACGGCCGCAGGGAAGATGCGACCGCCTGCGAGGCATCGCGTGCCGGCGCCTGTCCGGCGGGATGCAGCGTCTCGAGGAACGCCACGAGAGCGGTCGTCTCCGCAGGACTCAGATTCTTTCCATAGGCGGGCATGTTTCCCCCGCCCTGGATGACTTGCCGGATCAGCTGATCGTGCGTCAGCCGGACGGCCACGGCGTCGAGCGTCGGCCCACGCTGGCCGCCGTGCTCGTCCAGCGCATGGCAGTTGTGGCACTGCTTGACCTGGAAGACGAGCGCTCCCTGCCGCTCGAGGGCGGTGCGCCCCTTCAGATAGTGCGCGGGAATCGGCTCGCCGCTCCACGCATCCATCACTGGACTCCACGGCGCATGACCGGACAGGTGCGTGAAGCTCCCGAGCGCGACCGCCAGCAGCAAGATGGTGAGCACCGCGATCGGGCGCCGCCGCCAGCTCTTCTCGCCCTCACCGGACACGAAGGGAAGCGCCAGCAGCACGAGCAGCACGATCCCCGGTACGATCAGCAACGCGGGAGTCTCGAGCGACGGCGGCAGCAGCGACAGCACGGCGTAGAGCCACAGGAAGAAGTAATCGGGACGCGGCGCGGTCTGGATGATCGTCGGGTCGGGGGCACCGCCGGGCCCGAAGGGGCCGAGGATAGCGGCGCACGCGACGATCGACAGGAGGATGAAGCCCGAGAAGAAGATGTCCTTCCATACGGCCGCCGGTACGAATGGGATCCCGTCCGCTCCGTGCGTCAGCCGGTGATACTCCTCCAGGTACGTCGCGCGTCGCACGACGCGTCCCGGCATCGGCCATTCGTTGATCCCGAGCGCCAGCACGAGGATCAGGTGGACCACCACGAAGGCGATCAGCAGCCCGGGGATGACGAACACGTGCAGCGCGAAGAAGCGCGACAGCGTCGCGCCCGCGATGATCGGACCGCCGAGCAAGAGGTTCACGAGCCAGGGCCCCATGACCGGCACGCGGCTCGCGATCGACACACCGATCCCGAGTCCCCAGTACGCGTCCTGGTCGAAGCGAAGCACCTGCCCCGTGAACGCCATTCCGAGCGTCATCAGAAGCAGCAGGACGCCGACGATCCACGTCAGCTCTCTGGGATACTTGTACGCCCCGAACAGGAAGACCTGCACCATGTGGATGAGCACGATGGCGATCATGAAGTTCGATCCCCATCCGTGCACCGCGCGGATGAACCAGCCGAGGGAAACGTCGTGATTCAGGATCTGCAGGCTGCTCCAGGCCTCGCCCGCCGACGGCACGTACACCAGGGCGAGCAGGATGCCGGTCACGATCTGGAGGACGAAGACGGTGAGGGCGGCGCTGCCGAAGACGTAGAACCAGCTCGCCGTCTCGCGCGGCACGGGGTGCGCCATCGTTGCCCGGATCGACGTGCCGAGCTGCAGGCGCTGATCGAGCCAGTCGCTCACGCTCTCGATCAGGCGCACGACGGCTTCTCCGCGGCGACGGCAGCGACGCGCCCGGGCGTGGGGATCTCACCCGCCCTGATGAAGAGATTTCCCGCTTCGATCTTGTAGGGATATTCGAACAAGCCACGGTCCGGCGGTCCGGAGGCGCGCGAGCCGTCCGCGTAGTAGGCGCCACCGTGACACGGGCACATGAACAAGTTCGATTGCGGGAACCAACGGACGGGGCACCCGAGGTGCGCGCAGTTGATACCCGAGGTGCGCGCAGTTGATCGCGAAGACCTGGAACTTCTCGCCAGCGAGACGACGCACCCAGCACGCGATCGTCGCGGTCTCGCCGTCCCACGCGTTCACCACGGGGTTCCGATAGGTGGCGAAACGCGTCTGGCCCTCCGGGAACTGGTCGAGAGAGCCGAGCGAGAGCCACGACTCGTATCCCGGCCGGCGCTCGCGCGTGATGGGCGAGAGGATGTAGCGCACGATCGGTACGCCCAGCAGCGTGGCGACGATCGCGTTGAAGCCGATCCCGAGCCGCGCCAGGAACACCCGTCGCGACACTCCGTCGGTCCCAGTCATTGGAGTCCTCCCACGACGAGGTGCGGCCGCTTCGCCGCGAGCCATGCGACCACATCGGAGACGTCCTCCGATGAGAGCGGGTTGCCAGGGACGTCACCTCGCCAGTCCGGAGCGCCCAGCTCGGGGCGCCCGACGATGACGGTCGTGCGCAAGCCCTGATCGCTCACCAGGGCGAGATATGCGGGGTCTACGATGGAGCTCCCACGCTGTGCGCCGCGCCCGTCGGCGCCGTGACACGAGGAGCAGTAGCGGGCGTATACGGCCGCCCCCCGCGCGGGATCGCCGGGCGCCGGCGCCGCGTAGGGCGGGACGTTCGCGTCGGCGAGGGCGGTCGGCTTGGCCCAGCGCGCGCGGATCCCGTTCACGATGACGTCGATCTGCGCCGCGGTCAGGAGACCGCCAGCGCTCTGCGCGAACGCCGGCATGGCGGTTCCCGGAACACCGTCGGCGGTCACGCGACGGATCGTCGCATCGTCGGCGATCGCGAGGTACACGGGATCGGCTAGGCCGATCGCGGCTCCGCCGGTGCCGTTCGCGCCGTGACATCCGGCGCAGTTCGTCGCGTAGAGGACGTCGAAGTCGACGACCTTGTCGGGCGCGATCACCGCCGAGTCGGGGGCCGGCCGGCCGGGCGCGCCGTTGCACGCGCACGCGGCACCCGCGAGAGCGGCGAGGAGGAGGACCCGGTAGCTCATCGCCCGCGATCCTCCCGGTGCTCGTGCATCATTCCCGGCGCCTCGATGCCCGCGCGCACGGCGAAAGGCAGGCGCTGCCACGTGCGGACGCGTTCTTGCCGCGACACGACGATGCCGGCGACGATTCCGAATCCGACCTGCGACAGCACGAACCAGAGCCAGTTGATCCGTTGATTGAGCACCGGATTGATGATGCCGAGCGCGCTGTAGAGGAGCCCGGACCACATCAGCGGCGCGATGAAGCCGCCGAGCAGAATCGGCCGCCGCGGCAGCATCGGCAACGTCGCTCCGTAGAGCACCCCGACCAGCAGCGACGTCAGGAGGTGGATCGGGACGGCCACGAGGAACGCCCCGAGATGGAATGCGGCGAGCTGCTCCGTGGTCGCCGTCACCGCGGCCGGGAAGAAGCCGGCCGCGAGCAGGTTGATCGGGTACCAGATGCTGCGCTGGCTCAGCAGCCCGTACAGTATCGCCAGCACGGCCATGGCGACCGAGCCCGCGAGACCGCCCTTGATGCCGGCCGAGATCGGATAGACCTCGAGCGGCAGCCAGGCGCGGGGCAACTCGCCGGGAATCGGGAAGCGGGCCACCTTCCGCCGCGACGTCACTGGGGCCGGCAGCTCCGGCCGCACGGGCACGACCTCATGCGCCTCATGCGGCAGGACGTCGCGGAACCAGCCGACCGCCGCTGCGATCATCAGCATGGCGCCCAGAACGCTGACCGGCGCGCTCGTCACCAGTCCGGCGAACAGCAGCGTCGTGCCGAACGCGAGCACGATGGGCCATGCGGTCGGGGCAGGAATCGCGAGAGTGTTCGTCACGCGTTCAGTGGTCATTCACATCGCCTCAGCGCCCGATGACGTACACCACGGTGAACACCACGACCCAGACCGCGTCGACGAAGTGCCAATACAGCGACAACACGTCGAGACGGCCGGCATGCTCACGTCTGACGTGTTCGCCGAGTCCGAGAACCAACACCAACGAGAGACCGAGCAGGCCGACGGTCACGTGAAACGCATGCAAGCCGACCAGCGAATAGTAGGACGTGCCGAACAGGTTCGTGCGGATGGTAAGACCTACGTCGTAGATGAGGTGATGCCACTCACGGGCCGTGCCGCCGAGGAACACCGCGCCGAGTGCGATCGTGAAGGCCCACCAGAGCAGGAAGGCCCGCGTTCTCGCGTCGCGCAGCGCGGCCACCGCCAGGTGGATCGTGAGGCTGCTCGACAGGAGACAGATCGTGAGGACGATCGGGGCGTGAAGGACCTGATTCGGCAAAGGACCCGACAGGCTCTTCCCGACGTAGAAGAGGTAGGCGACGACGAAGATCGTGAAGATCGCCGCCTCGGCGGCGATGAGACCATACATGCCGACGCGGCCGCGGTCGGGAAGGGACCAGGCGACCTCTGCCTCGAGCACCGGCACGGCGACGGTGTTCGTCATTGCTCGTACTTCCAATCGGGATCCTCAGGGTGCTTGAGATCCCAGAGCGGCCGCCGGCTGCGGACGACCGGGAGTGTCGCGAAGTTGTAGGCCGGGGGCGGCGATTCCGTGGACCACTCGAGCGTCCACGCATCCCAGGGATCGTTCCCCGCGCGCGCGCCCTTGAAGTAGGACCAGACCAGGTTGGCAACGAACACCAACGTGCCGAGCCCCTGGAACACCACGCCGATCGTCACCAGGAGATTCCACGTGTCCCAACCGCGCCCGGGCTCGTAGGTGTATATTCGCCGCGGCATGCCGAGAAGCCCGGGGATGTGCATGCAATCGAACGTCAGGTGGAAGCCGATGAAGAAGAGCCAGAAGTGCAGCCTGCCGAGCGTCTCGCTGTACAGCCGTCCCGAGAATTTCGGGAACCAGTAATAGAAGGCGGCGAATACCGTGAAGAGGATTGCGCCCACGATGACGTAGTGAAAGTGCGCGACGACGAAGTACGAATTCCCGAGGTGCCAATCCAACGGCGCGGAGCCGAGCATGATCCCGGTGAGTCCGGCGATGAGGAACTGGAACAGGAAGGCCGTGCAAAAGAGCATCGGCGTCCGGAACTGAATCTTGCCGCCCCACATCGTCGCCAGCCAGTTGAAGATCTTGATCCCGGTCGGCACGGCGATCGCCATCGTCGACAGCACGAAGAACCCATTCCCGGCAGGACTCATCCCCACCGTGAACATGTGATGCGCCCAGACGCTCATGGAGATGAACCCGATGCAGACCGTGGCCGCCACCATGACGGGGTAGCCGAAGATCGGTTTGCGCGAGAAGACGGGGATGATCTCGGACGCAAAGGCGAAGGCGGGGATCACGAGCACGTAGACCTCGGGGTGGCCGAAGACCCAGAAGAAGTGCATCCACATGACCGCCGAACCGCCCGCCTGCGTGTCGAAGAAGTGGCCGCCCAGGTAGCGGTCGACGAGCAGCATGATCTGCGCCGCAGAGAGCGGGCTCACGGCCAGGATCACCAGGACTGCCATGGTGAGACTCAGCCACGCGAGCAGCGGCATTCTTCCAAGGGTCATCCCCGGGCACCGCATGCACAGGATGGTGGTCAGTATGTTGATGGCCGTCCCGATGCTGCCGAAGCCCGACACCAGGAGCGCCAGCGTCCAGTAATCCGTGCTGTGCCCGGGCGAGAAGGTCTTGGCGGTCAGGGGTGCGTATGCAAACCATCCCACGTCCGGCGCGTTGCCCGCCCCGTAGAGGCCGCTGCCGCCGAGGAAGCTGAAATACAGGAGAAGTCCGCCGAACGCGGTCAGCCAGAAGCTGAACGCGTTCAGCCGCGGGAACGCCATGTCGCGCGCGCCGATCATCAGCGGCACCATGTAATTGGCGAACCCGAACACGAGCGGCATGGCCACGAAGAAGATCATCGTGGTGCCATGCATGGTGAACATCCGGTTGAACACCTGCGGCGACACGAAGTCGGTGTGCGCGGCAATCAACTGGATCCGCATGATCATCGCTTCGATGCCCCCGATCACCAGGAACACCAAGGCATAGACGATGTACAGGACCCCGAGGCGCTTGTGGTCGACGGTGGTGACCCACTCGTGCAGTCGCTCGACGACCGGCCGCGGTGCCACGTCGGTGTCCGTCCAGGTGACCGAAGCGGTCGTCATCGCAGGGACTCCAGGTAGTCCGCTACCGCGTTCACGTCCTCATCGCTCAATTGCATAGCCGGCATCAACGATCCGGGTTTGATGGCGCCGGGGTTCCGGAGCCACAGCCGCAGGTTCTCCGGCGTGTTCGGCGCCGCTCCCGCGGCGAGGGTGTCCCGGCTCATGAAGTGCGACAGATCCGGGCCGAAGCGGCCGTTCGCATTGGTGCCGCCGACGGCGTGACAGTTCACGCAGGCCGTCGTCTCGAAGACCCGCCGGCCGCGAGCGACGGCGGCATCCGCGCGCGCCGGTCGGCGCTGCGCTTCGATCCAGCGGTCGAAGTCCTCGCGCGAGTCGACGTACACGCGCAGCAGCATCTTGGCGTGCTGCGTGCCGCAATACTGGGCGCACTGGCCGAGGTAGAGGCCCGTCTCGCGCGGGTCGATCCACATCGAATTCGGGTGGTTGGGAATCAGGTCCGTCTTCCCGGCGAGCCGCGGTACCCAGAAGCTGTGGTCGGTATCGGCGGACAGCAGGGTCAGGAACGTCGGCGTCGGGTGCGCCGGGTCGCTGACCGGCACGTGCAGCTCGTTCGCGGACACGACGCCGAACTTCGGATATCGGTACTCCCACCAGTACTGGTGCCCGATCACGACGACGTCGAGGGCATCCTTCGGCTTCGGCGGGTGCTGGACGCTCGCGATCACGCGGGCGGTCGCCAGAAACAGCGCCACGACGATCAGTACGGGAACGATCGTCCACGCGAGCTCCACCTCGTAGCTGCCGTACACCTGCGGCGGTTCGGAGCCGTCGTCGTCCCGCCTCCTCCTGAAGCGCACGACCGCGTAGACCAGCAAGCCGAAGACGACCACGAAGATACCCGCTGTCACCGCCAGCACGAACATCGACAGCTCGAAGATGGAGTCGGCGGGCGTGGAAACCGGAGCGAAGATGCTGGTCGGGCTCATCGCAGCGGGTGCGTCATGTCTTCCGGCCGTACCCATTCGTCGAACTGCTCCGCCGTGACGAAGCCGAGCTTCAGCGCGGCATCGCGCAACGTCAGATCCTCGCGGTAGGCCTTGAGCGATATCTGCGCCGACTTCTCGTAGCCGATGTGCGGGTTGAGCGCGGTCACGAGCATCAGCGAGCCGTCGAGGTGCTCGCGAATCCGCTTCTCGTTCGGTGCGATGCCGGCGGCGCAGCGTTCGTCGAAGGAGCGCACGCCCTCCGCCAGCAATTGAATCGACGCGAGGACGTTGTGCAGCATGACCGGCTCGGTCACGGGGTTCAAGCTGTCGCCGACGATGCCGTAGACGCGTCGGATGCCGGCGTCGATCAGGGTCTGCAGGAGTCTTTCCGCCACGGTCTCTGCCATCACACCCTCGCTCGAATGATTTCGACTCGAGTAACGTCGTCCGATGCTCCCGTCCAATAGCGTCGGGCGTCTCGATTGAGAGCCGGTGGCACTGGTGTGTCGCTGCCGTGCTCATACGGCCGGCGTCTCGACGGATCGCGTGCCGCTATTGGACGGGCCCGAGCCGCGGGCGCATCTGATGGATGTTGACCCTGGAGCCGAATATCGCCGTCGGCCGCATCGCGGCCGACGGCGCGCTGTCGATCACACTTTCGGGCGCGTGGACGCTCAGGAGCGGCTTTCCGTCCGCTGGACCCATCGCACGCGAGATCGCGACCAGCAGACCGCGCTCACTCGTCTTCGATGTCCGTGACCTCGGCGCCTGGGACAGCGCCCTGGTCACCTTCCTCCGACACCTCGACGCGCTCTGCGCGAGCCACCAGGTCGCGATGCGCCGCGACGCTCTCCCCGTCGGGGTTCAGCGACTCCTCGCGCTCGCAGAGGCGGTGCCGGAGAAGCCGGGCGTGCGACGGACTTCCGTCCACACGCCGTGGATCGCGCGCCTCGGGACCACGGCGCTCGATCTCGGAGCGGGCAGCGTGAGCGCCGTCGCGTTCGTCGGAGAGGTCGCCTCGGCGACGTGGCGGCTCATCCGGCGCTCGGCGCGCTTTCGGATCGGCGACCTGGCCGTCGTCGTGCAGGAGTGCGGCGTGCAGGCGCTGCCGATCGTGACGCTCATCAGCATCCTGGTCGGGATGATACTCGCCTTCGTCGGGGCGGTGCAGCTCACGCGCTTCGGGGCGCAGATCTACGTCGCCGATCTCGTCGCGATCGCAGTGGTCCGGGAGATGGGATGCATCATGACCGGCATCATCATGGCGGGCCGCACGGGATCGGGGTTTGCCGCACAGCTGGGCACCATGAAGGTGACCCAGGAGATCGACGCGCTCACGACGCTCGGCCTCCCGTCGATCGAGTTTCTCGTTCTCCCGCGGATCGTGGCGCTCTGTCTGATGATGCCGATTCTCTGCGTCTACGCCGACGTCCTCGGTATCGTCGGAGGGGCCGGCGTCGGCGTCAGCATGCTCGACCTCACCCTCGTACAGTACGTCCGCGAGACGGTCGCCGCGATCACGCTCACCAGCTTTGCGACCGGCATCGCGAAGAGCGTCTTCTTCGGGGCGCTGATTGCGATCGCGGGCTGCCTGAGGGGCATGCAATGTGGAAAGAGCTCGGCGTCCGTCGGTGAGGCGGCGACCTCGGCGGTGGTGACCGGGATCGTGCTGATCATCGCGGCGGACGGTCTCTTCGCGGTGCTCCTCAACGTCCTCGGGATCTGACCGATGGCCGACCCGCGAGCCCACATCGTCGTCCACGCGCTGACCCTCGCCTACGGCGATCGCGTCGTGCTGACGGACCTCGATTTCAGCGTCAAGCGCGGCCAGGTCTTCATCGTCATGGGTCCCAGTGGCTGCGGCAAGAGCACCGTGCTGCGAAATCTCATCGGGCTCGATGAACCCGCGAAGGGCGACGTCTTCTATGGCGACGTCAACTTCACGAGGGC
>WNGD01007275.1_pt1 | contig 10453 bp, 10 predicted proteins | sample 5400671 | NCBI WGS metagenome assembly WNGD01 (sample SAMN13153369, study PRJNA577476) | soil metagenome | isolation source: 40 cm soil or saprolite under grassland replicate 2 | place: USA:California | collected 2016-06-15
AGAGTCCGGCATACTCTCGGCCAGTCAGCAGACCGGTCTATACTACCGGAGCAATCGGTCCGAGAAAATATGTCTAAGTTAAGCCTTATCCGGAAACGTTCTACTCCATCGGCGGACCCTGACCCTTCGGCGTCGGCGGTGGCTTTGCAGCAGCAATTACGTCATCGATCCGAAGGATCATCGACGCAACCTCAACCGCGGAACCTATAGCGTGTTCCTTGACCTTGACCGGTTCCAAGACCCCTTCTTTCATCATGTCGCTGATCTCGCCCGTGTGAACGTTGATTCCGCTCCAGAGTCCCTTGGTCTCGTGGGCGGCTCTAAGACCGACTAGGATGTCGATCTGGTCCAGGCCAGCGTTGTCAGCAAGAGTCCGAGGGATCGCTTCCATCGCGTCAGCGAATGCTTCGACCGCGAGCTGTTCTCTGCCACCTATCTTGGTTGCATGGTCCCGGATTCTCTTTGCAAGCTCGGTCTCAACGGCTCCGCCTCCGGCGACGATCTTGTTCTTCTTGACAACGTCGATAACTACAGACAGCGCGTCTTTCAGGGACCTCTCGGCCTCGTCAACCATCCTTTCCAGACCGGCGCGGATGAGAATGCTCACGGACTTTGGATCCTTGGCGTCTTCGACGAAAATCATCTTGTCGTCTCCGATCTTACGCTCCTCGACAAGACCCGCTGCTCCGAGATCACTCGCCCTCATGTCTTCAAGGTTCGTTATGATTCTGCCACCCGTTGCACGCGAGAGCTTCTCGATGTCGGATTTCTTGATCCTTCTCGCGGCCAGGATTCCCTGTTTTGACATGAATGATTGCGCTATCTCATCAATGCCTTTCTGGCACAAGACCACGTTCGCTCCAGCCTCCGCGATCTTGTCCACCATGTCCTTCATCAACTTCGTCTCCTCGTCCAAGAACGACTGCATCTGCTGAGGGTTGCTGATCTTGATCTCAGCGCTGAACTCGGTCTTCTCGATCTCAAGCGCGGTGTCGAGTAGCGCAATTCTTGCCTTCTCCATTCGCCTCGGCATTCCGGGATGGACCACTTCCTTGTCGATTATCACACCGTTCACAAGCTCCGTATCCATCAGGCTCTTCCCCTCCTTCTTCACGAGCTGAATATTGTCAATATCTGCGACAAACGATTCTCCCCTCTTCTCAACGACCCGATTGACAGCCTCAACGGCGATCTTCGCAAAATGCTCGGTTGCTCCGCCGAGACTCTTCCCGTGCATAGCGGTCATCGCCACCTTTCGAAGAGTCTCAATATCTTTCAAGTCAACCGTCTTCGAAATCTCGTTGAGAACCTCTCTGGCCTTTTCTCCGGCCTTCTTGTAACCCGCGTTGATTACGGTCGGATGGACACCTTGATCGAGCAAGAACTCGGCCCTTTTCAGAAGCTCGCCCGCTATTATTACCGAGGTGGTTGTTCCGTCGCCAACTTCATCGTCTTGTGTCTTGGCGATCTCCACGAGCATCTTGGCAGCGGGATGCTGCACGTCTAACTCGTCAAGAACGGTGGCTCCATCACTCGTAATTGTCACATCGCCCAGACTGTCTACGAGCATCTTGTCCATCCCACGTGGACCAAGAGTGCTCTTGACAACCTCTGAGACTATACGCGCGGCACTGATGTTTCCTCGCTGCGCGTCTTTTCCTCTATTCCGAGAGGAACCTTCTTTCAGAATCAGAACCTGTTGATTTGCAAGATAGGACAAGGTACTACCCGAAAAGTCGTTGCGAGGATGTTTCAATAAAAACGTTACTTTGGTCGTTGCGAAGGTTTTTGGCTTACTCTTTCCAGATTCGTTTCACTGCGAGCCGGATATCCTCGGCTCTAACTGTTTTGCGTCCCGCATGGGTCGCCAATTCCAGAGCTTCCTTTCCAACCCGCACTGCAACTTCTTCCACTACCTTTCGCAGTTCTTCCGCCGCATCATCCCCTATTCTGCCTGCACCACCCTTTTTTATGAGCCGATGTACCGCGGCGGTTGATATCTCGGTTTCCGCCAAGTATGCGACCGATTTCACCTCACAAAATCGTCTATTTAACGATTGGTCGAGGCAACATTGGTTTCGAACGCCAATATTTAATAGACCAGCGGCCGGCCGGCACTTTCCGGAAGTGCTAGAGTGGGCAAAGTTCGGATAGCAGCAGTCAAGAAAGTTGCGCGAGAACTTGTTGCACGCTATCCGGATAAGTTTACAACCAATTATGAGTCTAATAAGAAAGTCATGGCGGATCTAGTCGACGCTAAGACGAAACGGCTTAGAAACCGGGTTGTCGGCTACGTTACTCGACTAAAAATAGTTGAGATCAGGAGAGCAGCCGCTCCGACCGAGATCGCGCAGGAATCCGAGCAGGAATAGAAAACTTCCCCCCGGTCCGATGGGGCTGTTGGAAGAAGAAACGAGTCCACGAGGCTTCTCAATAACAGGCAAGATTCCGATTCTGCTAACCCTCAAGAGAACTGAGGACCTCAAGCCTCACGAAGGGACAGTCCAAGAAGACCTCGATGGAATCGTGAGAACTCTTCAAAAGGACCCCATCCTTCGACACCCGATTATTGCTGACTCAATCACCGGCGCGGTCCTCGATGGCACGCACAGACTAGCCGCTCTGAAAGAACTTGGCTGCCTTACGATTCCAGCAGCCTTAATCGACTATCAGAATCCGCTTGTCGTAGTCGACAGATGGTTCAGAACCATCAAAGGAACGAGTCTACGAGATATAGTGAAGCGTGTCAACGAACTATCCCCTATTCGCATGTCCGTGTCAGAAGCAGACGAGAGCCTGTTGGCTCGGTCGTGCTATGCCACTCTTCGCGATTCGCGGGAATGCTTCGTGTTCAGCTCGAAAGACTCGACGCCGATCGACTTGTGCAGGCATGCGTTCGCGCTCGAACAGATCGCAAGGGAGCATCATTCGAATGTAGCCTATACAGACGACGGGATCATGAAAGACCTCTCGGGGTCCGGCGTCCTAATGTCTACTATTCGCCTTGAGAAGGGAGAAGTAGTTGACAGTTGTCTGAAAGGCCTCCTGTTTCCTCCCAAGTCCACTCGTCACCTGATCCCATCGAGACCGCTAGGAGTTGGGGTCCCACTCCGATGGTTAAGAAATGCGGACATGAAGGAGGCTGAAACAGAGTTTGAGAAACACCTCAGGGCGATGACTGTCAGACGGCTTCCTGAAGGGTCTATGGTTGGGAGCCGCCGTTACATGGAGGAGGTCTTCCTCTTTGAGTGAAACCGAGACGATATCGAGCGCGAATTATCGCGTAAAGCTGATCGGAGTTCTAGCCACCGCCGCGGGAAGCCGAGCAATAGAGATCGAGAGCTCAAGATTATTGGTCCTATCGGATCTAATCTCTACGCTTCTTGCTCAAGTGAACAAAAGTCAGTTCACAGATCTTCTGATCGACTCTGCAACAAACAGTCCATTACCCAACGTGATAATCCTGCTGAACGACCAAGATTGCAATCTGTTTCAGGGCTTGAAGACGAAACTTAGCCCTGGAACGCTTGTAACAATTATCCCGGTGGCCCACGGGGGCTAGACTTCGACGACCTCGCACTTTAAACGTCTGATGACATCATCGGCGCGCTCGACTTTCACCTTGTGAGTATAAAGACGGCTTGGGGTCCTGAGTTTTAGCTTGACAAACTCGTTTGACCGTTTGACGCGGCATTCGAGAGCTGTCTCTGAAAGCCCTACGAACTCGTCAGTATTGGTTATTTCTGCTGGCAAGGCTGGCCTCAGATGCTCGACCGGGACATTCCACTATAAACAATTGTTCCCGGATAACCTGGACTCCTCCACCGGTGATCTGACCGAGACCAGCGCCCTTGGGAACGCGCGTGGATCAGCTCTAATATCACCTGTGACTGACAGGCAACAACTCCGAAATTGATTCGAATAGGAATAATCGGCAAGACCAACACTGGAAAGACCACATTCTTCAACGCTGCAACCTCGAGCACGAGTGAGGTTTCGACCTACCCGTTTACCACCAAGAAGCCCAACATTGCGACAGGCCATGTCCAAACGCTATGCGTCTGCCGAGAGCTGGATGTAAAGGACAGGCCTCGAAATTCAAGGTGCGTCGACGGCTGGAGATCCATACCCATCGAAGTGATAGATCTGCCCGGACTTATCAAAGGCGCTTTCGCCGGCCGTGGACTTGGAACACAATTTCTGAACGTAGTCTCTCAAGCAGACGCTCTGCTGCACGTTGTGGACGCGTCAGCCAGCATCGACCAAGAGGGGAAGATAACGAGACCCGGGATGGGCAATCCCATCATCGACGTCTACGACATCGAAGAGGAGATGATCCTCTGGTTCAAGGTGGCAGTCGACAGAGCTCTCCAGCGCGTCAGGAAGAGAGATTTCAAACCCGGATCCTTCAACAAAGCCTTGACTAAGGAACTGGTGGGCATCGGAGTAAAAGCAGAACACGTGACTAATTCTCTAGAGCAGACCGGCCTGGCTCAGAAGAATCCTAGGGAATGGAAGGACGATGACTCGAGGAGTTTCTCTGAAGCTCTGCGGACTATCTCAAAGCCGACTCTAATAGTCGCCAACAAAATGGACTTGGCCTATTCCGAGAAGAATTTCGAAAAGCTCCGAGAAGAATTCAAATCGCAACTCGTTGTGCCAGTCTCCAGCGAAGCCGAAGTAGCGCTAAACCGTGCGAAGCAGAAGGGCTTCGTTGAATATGTCCCCGGCGAAGAAACCTTCCGGGTCGTTGATGAGTCGCGCTTGACAAAGGAACAGTCTTGGGCCTTGGCCTATGTTGAACAGAGGGTAATGACTAAGCTGATGAGAACGGGGGTCCAGTTCGCTCTCAACTCAGCAGTCTTCAAACTCCTAGGTATGAACGTTGTATATCCGGTCGAAGATCCGAAAAACCTCTCAGACAAGGAAGGCAACATTCTCCCAGACGCGTCCCTTGTCCCTAAGGGATATGTTGCCAAAGATCTCGCCAAGGCAATCCACTCCGACCTCGCAAAGCGAATGCTGCACGCGATTGATGCAAGAAATGGGCTTCGGCTACCTCAAGACTATTCTCTGAGAGACCGCGACGTGATCTCGATCGTGACTGCCGCACCAAAGAAATAGATTGTTTCGAAACTATTCCCATTGGAATAGCGTGACGAAACGTTAATAATGGAAATTCCTGAGGACCAACTCAAGAGTTCTTGAGAATGCGAGACACATGGGCATAAGAGTCAACGAACTACACCAGGTCCCACTGGAAGAACAGGACCTAGAAATTGTCGAACGAAAAGGCGTCGGGCACCCTGACCATATTTGCGACGCGATCATGAACGAGGTATCGGTCGCCCTCTCCAAAGAATACTTGAAACGCTACGGACACGTACAACACCACAACATCGACAAAGCACTCTTGGCCGCCGGAGAAGTCCAACGCCGCTACGGAGGAGGCGAAGTAAAACGGCCAATGTTGATGGTCTTTGGAGACAGAGCCACTTATGATGTGGACGGAGACCCTATTCCTGTAGACGAATTGGCTGTAGACACGGCCAAGAAATGGCTAAGAAAGAATCTACGTTTTGTCGACCCTGATCGACATATGAGATACCAGGTTGAGCTGAAGAAAGGGTCCGCAGCACTAACCGATATTTTCAAGAGACAAGGAAAATACTTCGGAGCCAATGACACTTCAGCCGCCGTTGGCTACGCGCCGTTGAGCAGCACCGAGAAAATTGTGTTGCAGACGGAGCGATACATCAATTCTCCAAGCTTCAAGAAAGAATTCCCCGAAACAGGCGAAGACGTCAAGATCATGGCCTCGCGCGAAGGAAGGGACCTCTCGCTCACCATTGCACTCGCGTTCGTAGACAAGTTCATCGAGAACGAGAACCAATATTTCAAAAGAAAAGCTGAGGTCGAAGAGGATGTCAACCGCTTCGTTCGCAGCCGAGTCAAGTTCGACACTGCGAACGTCAACATCAACACCCTCGACAAGAAGGGCAGAGGCATGGATGGGATCTACCTCACAGTTCTCGGAACCTCCGCGGACGATGGTGACGGTGGCCAGGTAGGGCGCGGCAACAGGCCGACCGGAGTAATTCCATTGAACAGGCCAACATGCTCCGAGGCCGCTGCTGGCAAGAATCCTGTAAGCCACGTTGGCAAGATCTACAACCTCCTGACCTACGAGATTGCCAATCGGGTCTACGAGAAAGTGCCAGGCATCAAAGAAGTATACGTTTGGCTGCTCAGCCAGATCGGACGACCAATAAACGAGCCCAAAGTAGCCGGAGTCGAGCTGATCCTCGACAAAGGAGTAGAATTCAAGCCTACGTCAAAGCTCGCATCGGAGATTGTTAGGGCCGAGCTGAACAGTATCAACGACTTCACGGACCGGTTAACACAAGGAAAAATACCAGTCTGCTAGCCAAGAGCTAGCATGAGCTACGACCTGCGATCCGCACTAGGCTGGATAACAGTCATTGCGGTCGTTGTCAGCGTAGCATCCTACGTAGTATCGCTCGCCGTCAGCTCCTTGGTGATAGTAGGCACATCAATTGGAACGCAGCTTGCCACGACAGCAGCACCGTTGTACATTGAAGCATATTTGCTAATATTCCCAACCCCGTTCCAAGTCAATGTACTTCTGATCGTAGCCATTTCACTAGTCGTGTTCGTCGCATCCTTCATCAAGGCCGCCCAGTCAAACGGAGGCTTTCTGTCCGGTCTTCGCACTCTGTCTCTAGGATCTAGACCTGCTCAGTTGCCCAACTGGCTTTCCCTGATGCCTCTAGTAGCATCCGGGATTCTCATCATCGATCTCTTGCTGAGTTTCTTGCAGGATCTGTTCGGGGTCAGTACCGGTATGCTGAGTACGACAGACCCTAACGTGTTGTTTGCAAGTCTTGCCCTGGCCCCGATAGCGGAAGAGATCGGTTTCCGACTCTCGGCAATGTGGCTGTTTATGGGAGTTTTAATCGCCGTAAGCTATGGAAACAAGATAGCGCAGGGTTCGAAGATCGCAACGAAACTAGAACTGAGTACCTTCTTCGTTGCAATCATTTCCCCAGGATTCGCGAAAGAACGCGCCGGGCTTCCCAGTATCAGGACCAGCGGCCTCAAGGGAATCAGCATACCGGAGTGGATTGGCCTTGCTCTTACATCAGTTGTTTTCGGCCTCTACCATATCTTGGGTGGAGGAGGATGGGGACCAGGAAAATTCTTGACTGCAGCATTATCTGGATTCGCACTAGGAATTATCTACCTAGCCTACGGGGCGTACGCGGACATCCTGCTGCACTGGTTTTTTGACCTAAACTTTTACGCTTTCAGCGTCTACCCAGCCTTCGACGGCGCTTTCTCACTATTTGGCGACCTAGCCACGCTTGGGGCTGTAGCATTAGGGATCTGGGCTATTATAGTTGGCATCTACTGGCTCGCAAACAGAAAACCTTCTTCGATGATTTATCCGACAATGATGGGGTTCAGTGATCCAATCCCCTAACCAAGTGATCGCAAGCTTATCGCCTCGACGAAACCATAGGCGATGGCAAGGAGAGGCATCTGAGATTTGTTGCGGCCGATGCGCGTCTAAGCGACTCTTGGCCTCAATTCCTTATAAGCTACCACCCGCCCGTTCGATTTCGGTACGGAAAAGGGGCTTGCATCACCGCCAAGTCGAATAGAATGTAACTTGAGCACCTCTCCTAGTCCCGATTCCAAGTTAGACTCAAAGACTGATACTGATTCGAGCCAGAGCTTCTCTCTTTCAAAGAGTTATGATCCTTCAGCAGAAGAACCGAGATGGCAAGAATATTGGCAGAAACAGAACCTCTACCGGTTCCAACAGGCTGACCGGACGCGGCCTACCTACAGCATCGACACACCTCCACCCTACCCAAGTGGTGATTTCCACGTTGGAAACGCTCTGAATTGGAGCTACATCGATTTCGTCGCGCGTTATCAGAGAATGAAGGGGTTCAATGTCCACTTTCCTCAGGGATGGGACTGCCATGGACTTCCAACCGAAGTAAGAGCAGAACGGACGTTCAAGATCCGGAAGAACGATCTCCCCCCATCCAAGTTCATCGAGATTTGCAGAAAACTCTCCGAGGAGTACATCCAGAAGATGAAAGAATCCATCATCGTTCTTGGAACATCCTGCGACTGGAACCTAGAATACAAAACGATGGACCCCAGCTACTACAAGCTAACACAGCTCTCCTTCCTGCTCCTCTACAAATCAGGACACATGTACAGAGGACAGCACCCCGTAAACTGGTGTCCGCGAGACGAGACTGCGATAGCTGAAGCGGAAGTAGTCTACGTCGAACGACAAGGGACTCTTCACTTCATGCGCTTCGGTGGTGACAGCAAATCCCTCGAAGTCGCCTCCACGAGGCCGGAACTTCTGGCAGCTTGCGTGGCCGTTGCGGTCCATCCAGCAGACCCCCGGTACAAGCCAATGGTTGGCGGGTCGACAACAGTCCCCGTGTTCGGACAGAAGGTACCCGTGATTGCTGACGAGGAAGTCGATTCTAAGTTCGGCACAGGTGCCGTCATGGTCTGCACATTCGGAGACAAAATGGACGTGAAATGGCAAAAGAAGCATGACCTACCCGTGATCAAGGAAATCACCGAGAACGGCCGAATAGCAACCCAAGACCAGCGTTTCAACGGCCTCAAAATCGAAGACGCTCGCAAAAGAGTCTTGGAAGAGCTGAAGAACACGGGAAAGCTGCTTCGAACTGAACAGGTAACACAAAACATCGGGACATGCTGGCGCTGTAACACACCAGTTGAGATCATCTCCAAGCCTCAGTGGTTCATGAAGACCAAGGAAATGAGCGACCTTGTAACGAGGTGCGCAGACAAGCTGCGTTGGGTTCCCGCCTTCTCGAAGCAGCGTCTTATCGACTGGACCAACTCTCTCGACTGGGACTGGGTAGTATCAAGACAGAGGATCTTCGGAACACCAATACCCGTGTGGTACTGCCAAAAATGCGGCGAGACGGTAATTCCCGCTGAGAGCAAGCTGCCAGCCGACCCCCGAAATGACCCTGCCCCCAGACAAGCGTGCCCCAAGTGCGGGTCAAACGAGCTGAAGGGAGAGACGGATGTGTTTGACACTTGGATGGATTCTTCGATAAGCGCAGCCGTACACGCCGGATGGCCGGCTAATCCAACCCAATTCGCTAGACTCTTCCCCGCAGATCTTCAACCAAATGGACTCGACATCGTAAGAACCTGGGACTATTACCTCCTCGTCCGAAGTCTTGCGATTTTTCAGAAAGCACCATACAAGACCCTGCTGATCAACGGCATGGTGAGAGGAACCGACGGCAGAATGATGCACAAATCCTACGGAAACTCCGTCGAAACAGGAGAAGTCATCAAAAAACTAGGAGCAGACGCCTTTAGACAATGGGCCGCTTCGGGAGGTGCCACGGGCTACGACATACCGTTCCGATGGAACGAGACCGAGCATGGAAAAAAATTCCTTACCAAGCTTTGGAACATAGCCAGGTTCATACTCACGAACTGTTCAGAGGAGGCAGGAGAACTACAACCCGACCGATTGTCCACGCTTGACCTGTGGCTGCTCGGGTCACTCCAAGACCTAATCGCAAACGTAGGCAATGCCATGGAAAACTTCCAATTCAATACGGCCCTTGAAGCGATCAGAGACTTCACCTGGCACTCACTAGCAGACGACTACCTAGAGGCAGTGAAGTATCGCCTCCAACCCGATAGCGACCCCGCCGATTCCAGAAACGCAAAGGCATGCCTAATTCATACTTTGACCGTCATCTGCAAACTCCTGGCTCCGATCTGCCCCCACATTACCGAAGCGATCTTCCACGAAATCCAGAAGGGGGAAACTGGAAAAAGCATACACTCAGAGAGATGGCCTATGCCAGACAAGAACTTCCAAGGGGAAGGAAAAATTCATGACGGAAAGTTAATCGTCGATACGATTGCAACAGCTCGACGAAAGAAGGCAGAGAAAGGACTGAGTCTCAAGACTCCAATTCAAGAGATTATCATAAAGACCCAACCATCAAGAAAAGGACTTTTCGAGTCTAACAAGGAACCGATCCTCAGGACCATAAGGGCTGAATCCCTTACAATCGAGAACGACCCGGCCGCCGAGCAAGAAAAAGGCTCGCTGAGCATAGAAATCGTTCCATAGGTCAAATCTTTAATATCAAACGACAAAAACTCAAGCCCGAGGACCGGTCTGAACACCAGTTAAGTTGGTATGAGAGTAATTCTACTCGCAACCCAAGCTTGTGGCGTTGCTCTATCGTACTGACGGACTAGCCAGTTCGACCTGGGCTCAATCAAGTGATAGAAAAGAAATGTCAAATGAAGGTGGAGAGGAACGCCCGCGCAGAAGCTACGGTAGAAGAGGAGGCAGCTACGGTCGAGGTGGTGGCGGAGGATATGGGGG
>WNGD01007277.1_pt1 | contig 10451 bp, 11 predicted proteins | sample 5400671 | NCBI WGS metagenome assembly WNGD01 (sample SAMN13153369, study PRJNA577476) | soil metagenome | isolation source: 40 cm soil or saprolite under grassland replicate 2 | place: USA:California | collected 2016-06-15
TGTTCGTCACCTTTAGCCGCAGCCGCGAGATCGGCTAGCAGGATTACAATTCCAGCGAGAATTATGTCGTAAGGTCGTTTCAAATGATGGTGTGGTTGGTTTACCCTCTAACGACAATTGTACCGAATTATTCGGCATTTGAGAAGCGGAATTCTGCGCTCGCCTTCCACAGATCAAAAGCGGCACAATGGTTCGCGTGAAGTATTGGGAAATGATCGCTGACAACCTCAGCAAAGCCGGTTGGAGTTGGGGCTGCGTCTCAGCCGTGGATTCTCGCGGACGAACAATCTTCGTTGGTGACGCACATCGCGGCAACGGAAGGCGTTTCGTTGTGCGTGCGGATGAAAAGTTGACGGCGTTTTTGGAATTGGAATCGGTGACTCGGGGCTGCGGCGAATTGGCCTCGACAGCGGACGAGATTTTTCCGAGACTCCCCGGATATGAAGACAAGCATTCCACCAGTTCTAGTTACAATTGCGCTCGTCTGCTTTGCGCTCTCCCCGATATTGCAAGCACAAGACCAAAACACGCGATTCGGGGTTGAGGCATTGACTAGCAACAATAGTGGCGACAAAAACACGGCCATTGGTTTTAAGGCTATGCATGACAATAGGTCAGGCTCTCTCAACACGGCCACTGGGTTTAGAGCGCTCTTTAGCAACACTACCGGCACCCTGAACACTGCCACTGGCGAGTCAGCACTCCAGAAGAACATTAACGGCAGCTTGAACACAGCCAACGGCGCTGGTGCGCTCGGCAATAACATCGATGGCCGCCTCAACGTCGCCATCGGCACTGATGCGCTCTCGCTCAATAGGGCCGGTGACGGCAACATCGCCATCGGCGTTCAGGCGCTCCGCAATACAACCGGCGACCGGAATATCGCCATAGGCGACGGAGCCGGTGACAATCTCACGACGGGCGATAACAATATCGTTATCGGGTTCGTCTCCGGTACTGCCACCGACGCCAACACCATCCGCATTGGCACGCAAGGAACCCAGAAAGCGACCTACATCGCCGGGATCGCGGGGGCAAGAGTAGTTTTTCCGGCCGCGCAAGTTTATGCAACCATTGCCAATGGTCAACTGGGAACGGTAACCTCATCGCAGCGTTTCAAGGATGATATCAGGCCCATGGAAAAGGTGAGCGAAGCGATTTACGCGCTCAAACCCGTCACGTTCCATTATAAGCGGGAGCTCGACCCTGAGGGTACCTCGCAGTTTGGCCTTGTTGCTGAGGATGTCGAGAAGGTGAATCCAGACTTGGTCGTGCGCGATGAGAAAGGCGAAACCTACTCCGTCCGCTATGATCAAGTGAACGCGATGTTGCTCAATGAGTTTTTGAAAGAGCACCGCGAAGTGCAAGAGCTGAAGAAACAAGTCGCAGCGCTTACCGCTGGTCTCCAAAAAGTGAGCGCACAGCTTGAAGCGAGCAAACCTGCGACGCGAATGGTTAACAATCCCTAAAGCCGCGCCGCATTTTCGCAATCAGCCGTCACACTTCACCGTGTGGCGGCTTTTTGTTTCGCCTCGCTACCACTCTTTGAAGTCGCCCTTGTGCTCGTGCGTTTCGATCAGATTGCCAGCTTCATCATAAACGCGAATCACGGCATCATGTGAAGAAGATTTTTGGTCTTGACAGTAGCAAGAAATTTGCCCAAATGGGGCGTTTCCGAAGGAGGTGAAATCAATGAAGCGCAAAATAACAAGCTTAATTCTAATCTCCCTAAGCTTGGGTTTTCTTTGGCAGGCATTGGCAGATAATGGCAAGGACTGCCATACCTTATGCTGGGAAAGCTTTAAGGCCTGTGAAGATTCAGCGAAGGCACGATTCGACGGGTTAGTGCAAGCCAACGCTGTGCAAAATTGCACGAGGGGCTATCACCGTTGTTTGGGGAATTGCGTACGCTGAACCCGCCACCTCCGGGAAATCATCGCGGGAGAAGCTCGAAAGACGTTCGTGCACTGAAAGGAAAAAATAAAATGAAGCGCAAAATAACAAGCTTAATTCTAATCTCACTAAGCTTGGGTTTTCTTTGGCAGGCAGTAGGAGTCCCCAAACCAACAAACTGCCATCGCCTTTGCGAGCAAGGATTTATGGACTGTATTGCCCCCGTCAAGACTGGTTTAGGCCGTGTTGCATCTCTCGTCATAATGGGTTGCAGGGAAAAGTACCACACGTGTATGGGGAATTGCGTTTTGCGATAACTCGCCACCCCTACCACTCTTTGAAATAGCCCGCGTGCTCGTGCGTCTCGATTCACCGCGTGCGCCAGGCAGGGCCCTGAATAAACCTTTGACAGATTTCCGCGGTTCCCTCAAAAACGGTATCCGCAAAAAAGGAGGTGAAATCAATGAAGCGAAAAATAACAGGCGCAATTCTAATCTCCCTAGGCTTGGGTTTTCTTTGGCAGGCAGCATCGACCACGGCGCTAGGTCAGCGCTCTACAATAGGTCGTGGTCGAGTGGAGGGCCCCTGCCATCGAAGTTGTCTCGAGAGTTTTAATCGCTGTAGTGATTTGGCTAAGTCGGGATCCGATGGGCGGAGGCAAGCCCTCAATATCCAAGGTTGTCAAAGGCTCTATCACTCGTGTCTTGGGAATTGTGTTTTTTAAATCGAACCTGCCACTCCTGCACTACCCCGGCTCGATCCGATGTTCGATCCGCATCAAGCGCGCCGAAAGAAGCAGCGCCAAATAACAGATAGAGCGACCGATTGAAATCGCCCTTGTGCTCGTGCGTCTCGATCACGTTGCCTGCCGCATCGTAAACGCGGATGACTGCATCGTGCGACCGGCTGAAGAACTTCTGCATCGGGCGCTTGGTCGTACCACAGCCGACCGAATCGGAGCTATCGGAAAAACTCTGATCGAAAAACGTCTGACTTAGAGCTGAGAGGCTCAAGCCACCGTCTGCGAAACAGCACTCTCGCCGGACAGTTCGGCTTCTGTTTTTCCACTGCCGAGCAGATACAGTTGTCGATAGTGCGAAAAAATAGCCGAGCTCACGCTCGAGAACTCTCGGTAGTTGACACCAAACTCCTTGCACGTCGCTACCACGATCGGATTGAGCTTAGGGTAGTGAACGTGATTGATGTTCGGAAACAGATGATGCTCGATCTGAAAATTCAGGCCACCGAGATACCAGCAAACGAACGGATTTGCGGTCGCAAAATTAGCAGTCGTGATGACCTGATGCCTTGCCCAGCCCCCTTTGATCTGTCTGCTTTCGTCGGGTCCTGGATAGCTTGCGCCTTCGTGAATATGAGCGATTTGAAAAACAATCGAGAGCACGAGGCCTGCGGTCGCCAACGCCACTACGTAACACGCCAAAACAGATTTGACGGGATGAAAAGCAAGCGGAACGGCAAGCGCGTAGAAGGCATGAAACGCTTTGAAAAAATAAAACAGGCCCTGTTCCTTAGCTGTTGGTTTAGTCATCTGCAATGAACAGACTTTGAGCCGAGCCATACGGTCATAATCCCCGCGCCAGATCCAATCGAAGGCGAGGAAAAAATAAAGAGCTGTTGAATAGATAATCTGATAGCGATGATAACCGTGATGTTTCTGCAAAGGAGACATCCGAATGATCGGGCTCTCTTCGATATCTGGATCCTCACCTGGAACGTTGGTGTAGGTGTGGTGCATGATCGTATGTTTGATGCGATAAAAATTTCCGCTCGCACCAAACAGATCCATTGAGTAATAAAGAGCTTTGCTCAGTTTCGATTTTGCCGTGAAGTTTCTATGAATCGCATCATGCATCACATTGAAACCAAAACCGGCAAGCGTTAGTCCAGCCGCTATACTCAGGAGGACAGCGGTACCGCTCGAAACGTTTCCAAAAACCAAAGTGAAATAAATCGCGATCGCCGAACCCAAGAAGAAAACAGCCTTGCTCCAGGATCTCCAGTCGGCTTTCTGAGAAATCTTGTTCGTCTTAAAATAATCCGCCACACGTGATTTCAGGACGCGCCCAAAATCCGCTCCTTTTCCGTCACCTTTTTCATCGAATGTAATAGCAGCCATCGCTCCCCCGGTTAGTCACTTCCATGTAACTGACGCCACAAACACTGAATCTTAGATTGGAACAATTAATCATAATTGTGTAAAGAATTTTCACCTGTAGTTATGTGGGCGTCATTTGCGCAGGCCCTCCCACATACCCAGGACCGGCCATCTCTTTACAACCCTTCAACTTTGCTTCCAGATCCACCTTGCAGCCGTGATTTAGTGCATTCGGGATGCCAGGCGGAGGATACCAGCCCTGCTACCGAATAAATGATGCCGGCATCCTTTCGGGTAATGCCTCGCGTGAAGTACTGGGAAATCATCGCTGACAATCTCAGCAAAGGCGGTTGGAGCTGGGGCTGCGTCTCAGATCGCGTTATCGATAAGGAAGTGCCGCAAACGCCGCCCCCAGCGCCAATCATCACTCTCACGTGTGCGCGCCGATGAAAATGGGCGCTGACTTATTCATATCCTTCGCGAATCATACGCCCAGTGGAGCAAGGCCTGCCTTTGTCTTCGGCGGCAGTTCAAGTCACGATCACGGCAGTTCTTCTTCACTTGTGCGACGTGCCTTCTGACGGCCCGCCATCGCCGGATCTGACGCTCATCGTCACCGCATCGTCTGCCCATATAGTACCGGCAGCACCATTGAAACCATCCGCGTGGATCTTCGCGAGATATCCAGCCTTTCCCCCGCCAATGCGAAAGCGGCTGCGAAGCGTTTACGCCAAAATAGTTCAGAGTGGGGTCGTGGCGTTCATGACATAGTTTGGCGCGTTTGAACCAGTGTGAAGGATACTCCTGGACGCAATCGGTCATGTACTTCCCGCCAAATACACCGAGTTCCAGCATTTGCTTTGGGGTAAGTTCAGGGCGAAAGCGCGGATCGAAGTTCCGACCGATGGGCTCAGTTAGCAGATACACGTAGCTCTGCTGCATCAGATCATCGACCTCTACCCGTACGGCGTCCATGGTCGTTTCACGCTGCCGGTGCGCCAAAGAGCTGCCGCAATTGTCCGGTTCGAAATGCAAAGATTTGCTCGACATCGCGGCGTACAAAAAGCCAGTTGACCACCGCACCACCGAACACGGAGTAGCGCACGAAATCCGTGCAGAGTGTCCCCTTGCCGCTCTCTTCGAAGCGATGTTCGTGAATCCATGTGCGGTAAGGTCCGCGACGTTGCTCGTCAACGAAGCAGGTTGGAGGTTCCCACGCCGTGATTTCCGAGCGCCATTTCAAGGGAAGGCCATGCACGCGCAATTTGTAATCGATGAGCGTCCCAAGATGCATCTTTATCGGTGGCGGTGTGAGAACGCAAAATCTTAGCGAAGGTGGAGTAAGCACCTCCAAGTTCCCCGCGTCGGCGAAAAACCGAAATATTTCGTCGCGCTTTCGAGGCAATACTAATTGCGTGCGGAAGGAGAATTCTTGCATCCTGTTATATAAACAGGCTCAAAAATTCAAAATCTTCAAGGCTCGTGCCGTGCGGAGGCCGTCAAGAGTAACCAAGTAGTAATGGAGTGATGTAGGATGCACGCGCGCGCTCAAGACTGGTGCACGAGTTCGATCCCCCGACGGACATCGCGGCGACGGAAAGCGGTTCGTTGTCCGAGCGGATGAAAAGCTGACCGTTTGTGGAACTTGAATCGGCGCTTCGCGCTTGCCAAGATAAAAAAACTGGCAGCGCCGTTATTAGAGCAAGGTGAATCACGCGTGTCAGACTAGGCCTTACTTAAAATCTAATTGACGGACTTACGCGGTTTGCCTTAAAAACGCTTCTCATTAAAAAAGTCTGGAATCCGAGGCTAAAATGCCGAAACCCCGCCGAATCCCCTTAGCTATGAAAACACGAATTCTTCTTTTTCTGATCACGCTGGTCTGCGCAGCCGCTGCGAGCATGCCAAGCGTTTATGCGGCGACCATCACAGTACAGGACACCGGAGATGGCACGGCAAATGCCGCGAATTGCCCGGGCTCAGGCTGTCGGCTGCGCGATGCACTGGCGGCGGCAACCGATGGTGACACCATCAACTTCTCGGTCACAACACCGGCGACGATCACGTTGACTAGCGGCCAATTGGTCGTGGGCAATAGCGTGGCCATCAGTGGTCCCGGTGCTGACCAGCTATCCGTGAACGGCAACGCTGCCAGCCTCGTCTTTTACATCAATTCAGGCCTAACCGTCACCATCTCCGGCCTGACCATCACCAACGGCTCCGCCGACAATGGCTCCGGCATCTACAATGACCATTCAAACCTGACGGTGAGCAGCAGCACCGTCAGCGACAACTCGGCCTCCTACGGCGGCGGCATCTTTAACGACGGCGGCTTCGACGGCCTCAGCTTCGCGAGCTTAACGATCAACAACAGCACCGTCAGCGGCAACTCGGCCACCTCCGGCGGCGGCATCTACAACAGCGGCGGCGGCTTCCGCCCGTTCTTCCAGGGCCTCGCGACGGTGACGATCCAAGACACCATCTTGAATGCCGGCGCCTCAGGCGAGAACATTTATAATGATAGTGGCGCGGTTACGTCACAGGGCTACAACCTCAGTAGCGATAACGGCGGCGGGTTTCTCACTGCTACTGGTGACCAGATCAACACCAACCCGATGCTTGGGCCGCTACAGGACAACGGCGGCCCCACCTTCACCCATGCGTTGTTGAGCGGCAGCCCGGCCATTGACAAGGGCGATCCCAACTTCAATCCGAATGATTTCAATCCACCGATGCTCTACGATCAGCGCGGCCCGGGTTTCCCGCGTGTGGTGAACAACCGCATTGACATCGGCGCGTTTGAAGTGCAGACCATCGTTTGTCCGCAAGGGAAGGGTTATTGGAAAAATAATCCGAATGCGTGGCCGGTGAGTAGTCTGATGCTCGGTAGCCAGACATATACCAAGTCGGAATTGCTGACGATACTACGGACTCCCATTAAAGGAGACGCCAGTCTGATTCTGGCCGATCAGCTCATCGCCGCGAAGTTGAACATCGCCAGTGGCGCTGATGGCACGCCAGTGACCAGCACGATCACGCATGCAGACTTTTTATTGAGCAGCTTCAGTGGCAAACTGCCGTATAAGGTCAAGCCATCGACCTCCACCGGACAAGCTATGGTGAACGACGCCGCGACGTTAAATGATTATAATAACGGCTTGCTGACATCGGGCTGCGGGGGATAAATCGACGGCTCTGACGGCGAAACGCGAAGTAGTGTCGTGCGGATTCGCTGATCTCTACCGCTCTTTGAAATCGCCCTTGTGCTCGTGCGTCTCGATCACGTTGCCCATAGCATTTTAAAGAAATTTTTTCACTGCTGTAGTTTACGTGGGCGGGTTTGCTGCAATTCCCGCCTGTCCCCCCAGAACCGGCCATCTCTTTGCAACCCCTGCTTCCAGATCACTTTGCAGCCGTGATTCAATGCGCTTGGGCCGACAAACTGCGTACAGCCCTGGCACCCCTGCATCCCTAACACTCGACTACCCTGCAAAGAAGGTTTCAAACAGTCTCCCGTACCACTAGCAGACTCGAACTGGCCTGTTTCCCCCCAATGCCCCACCAGGGGTAGGCTACGAAGTCTGAGCTTGGTTTTGATTAGTGGAAACCCCATTCCCCTGTATCCCTTTTTCCTTTGAGCCCCTGCGACCTTGGCTCCATGGCTAAATTGAGACAGGGGGAAACGGGCGTGCCGGTTTTGATACTGGCCGGTGTGAATTAAAGGGGTTGCGTCTCGGCCGTGGATTCTACCAGGCGAACGCTTCTGAAAAAGAGACCCCGGGTCCTGGTGGGTATACCCCCTATGCACGAAGGCCGGCTCCGTTATCGGTCTTTGCGGCTCCAAAACGTATAGGACTAAAGTCCCATATACGGCTTTCGGGAGTGGGGGTACAATCGTCTTTAGTTACGTCATCCGACGTTTCAACGCATCTTCAGCCGGGCTGAAGAAGCCCTTGCAGGCTGGATCTTCGCTGAGGCACCGCTTTACGCGATTTCCAGGTCCAACTGGAGCTCATCAAATACATATATGCCAGATTTAGATTTTTCGTTGAAACACCTCCAAGAATCAGGTGCACAAGCTTCGCCTTTACAAGTCGATGGCTGCAATTCCATCTGGCTCCTTGACGACGACGCTTCTATGCTGAGGGCGCTTGGGCGTTTGGTGAAGGCGGCGGGTTTTAGTGTGGAAAGGTTTAACCATCCAATCGCCTTTCTCTCCAGGCTCAAAGAAGCAATATGTCAGGTGGCAGTCATCGACGTGTGGATGCCCGTCATGAATGGCTTAGAAGTGCAAGCCTGCCTCATCGAGAATTCGCCGGCGACACGGATCATTTTCATGACCGGGCGGGACGATCCATTAGTGCGCCAGACCGCACTCGATGCGGGAGCTTTCGGCTTCCTTGCAAAACCGTTCGAAGACGAGGCACTGGTGCAGCTCATTCATAAGGCTGTTGCAGGCTAGGTAGTGATGCTCCGGCCTGGGCGGGACAAACCTAACCCTTACTTCTCCTATAAAGCCAGGGAGGAATCAGGCGCCGCTGAAAGGTTGTTTTGTACGTTGCACGCGGCTTTTCAAGTCACGCGCATCAAGGTAGAATGCTGCCGTGACGAGCGCTTCGTGCAGGGCGCGCAGAGTGAACCCAAAAACTTTCTTTTCTGAGCTCAAGCCATATGTCCGCTGAGCGTAAACCGGATCTTCATCTCGAAATCGCTCATGTCCTGTTTATGGACGTGGTGGGCTTTTCGAAACTTCTGATCAACGACCAGAGCGAGATACTCGAGCAACTTAATCAACTCGTCCGGGAAACACCGCATTTTCTCGAAGCCGAAGCGGCCGGCAAACTAATTCGGATTCCGGTGGGTGACGGGATGGCGCTGGTCTTTTCCAATAGTGCGAAAGCGCCGGTGGAATGTGCTTTAGAAATCAGCAGGGCGCTGAAGAGTTATCCGCAGATCCAATTGCGGATGGGTGTGCATAGTGGGCCGATAAGCGGTTAGGGATGTCAATGACCGTTTAAATGTGACCGGCGCTGGAATCAACGTGGCGCAGCGCGTCATGGATTGCGGCGATGCCGGGCATATTCTTTTGTCCGGGCATATAGCGGAAGATTTGACCCAATACCGGCACTGGCAACCGTATTTGCACGATCTTGGCGAGTGTGGGGTGAAGCACGGGCTGAGGATGCACCTGGTTAATCTCTACAAGGACAATCTCGAACCCCGCCTCATCGAGAATCGCGTATTTCGGTGGGGACGATGTCGATCTCAGCGCCGGGCACGGCTGCCTCAGCACGTGCTTTGATTTGTTCCAACGATTCCACGATTACGTGCGCTCGATCTTTGGCGGATGAAAGACATCAGGATTCGCTGGCGGTTCCAAGTCGTGTGCGCCGAACGATGGCACTGGAAACTCACTTGGTTGCGCGGCATTGAGATGCTCGGCCTTGTTAGTGCCGGTCAGTTTCTGGTTGTCGATCTTGCGCTGCAGCTCCATGAACGCGTGTAGCAATGCTTCGGGCCGGGGCGGGCAGCCGGGAATGTAAACATCGACTGGGATATAGCGGTCGATGCCTTTGAGCACGTTGTAGCCTTCTTTGAACGGTCCGCCAGAGATTGCGCAGGCGCCCATGGAAATGACGTATTTCGGGTCGGGCATTTGGTCATAGAGTCGCACAATCTGCGGCGCCATTTTCTTGGTCACCGTCCCGGCCACGATCATCAGATCGGCCTGGCGGGGCGATGGACGGAAGATTTCGCCGCCGAAGCGCGCGATGTCATAGCGCGACGCTGCCGTTGCGATCATTTCAATGGCGCAACACGCAAGACCGAATTGCAGCGGCCAGATCGAGTTCTTGCGTCCCCAATTGTAAAGTTCCTGCATCGAGGTCACCCAGACCCCCTGGCGTTGCAGCTCGCTGCGAAGCCCTTCGTCGATTTGCTCGCTCATTCTTCCTTCATCACTCCCTTTCCCTGATTACTCCATTACTCCGTTGTTGGCTTCACCTCGCCCAATTTAGCACCCTTTTCTCCATGCCCAAACGAGTCCCTCAATTAGCAGCAACAAGAAAACTAGTATCGTGCGAACGGCCACAGTAATCAGTGTCAATCTGTGGCGTTCACTTCTTCTCGTTCCACTTTAGAACGACGCCGTGCATCACACCGCCGATCTCCAATAGCTTTTCCTTGTGATGCACCATATCAGCGCGCGTGAATCCAGTGATGGCGTAATCCTTGCGCAGAAAAATCGCCTGCTCCGGACAGACCTCCTCGCACATCCCGCAGAAAATGCAGCGAATCATGTCGATATCGAATTCCTCTGGATATTTTTCGACTTTGGCGAACCGGTCTGTCGAAGGAATCTCGCCTGGAATAATTTTGATCGCGCGCGGCGGACAGATGAATTCGCACAGCTGACAGGCAACGCAGCGCACACGCCCGTCCG
>WNGD01009132.1_pt1 | contig 10449 bp, 9 predicted proteins | sample 5400671 | NCBI WGS metagenome assembly WNGD01 (sample SAMN13153369, study PRJNA577476) | soil metagenome | isolation source: 40 cm soil or saprolite under grassland replicate 2 | place: USA:California | collected 2016-06-15
CCTGTCACCCAAGACGGTCGAGTTCCACCTGCGCCAGATCTACCGCAAGCTCGACGTCCACTCCAGGACCCAGCTCGTCGCCACCCTCGCGGAGATGGACACCGCCTTCTAGTAGGCGGGGCGAGCGGGACCGTCTCCCTGGAGGGTCGCCGCGAAGCTTTCGAGGCCGACCGAGCGGGAGGCCTTGATGAGGACGACGTCGCCGGGCTGGAGCAGGCGGCGCAGCAGCGGCAGGAGGTCGTCCGGGTCGTCGGCGGCGTGGATGACGGGCGGGGCGGGGCTGGTGCGGGCGGCGTCGGCGAGGCTGTCCATCAGGCCGTGGCCGACGGTGACGAGGATGTCAATGCCGAGGTCGGCGGCCAGGCGGCCGGTGTCGCGGTGGGCGGCTTCGGCGGCGGGTCCGAGCTCGCGCATCTCGCCGAGCACGGCGACCGTGCGGCGGGGGCCGGCGTAGCAGGCCAGGCTGCGGAGCCCGGCGGCGGTCGATTCGGGGTTGGCGTTGAAGGCGTCGTTGATGATGGTGATGCCGCCGTCGGCCTGGAGGATCTGGAGGCGGCCGGGTGAGCGCGGTTCGGCTGATGACAGCGCCGCGGCGATCGAGCCGGTGTCCATGTCCACGGCGTGCGCGGCGGCGGCCGCGGCCAGGGCGTTGTGGACCTGGTGCGCGCCGAGCATACGGAGGGCGACGGGCGCCGAGCCTGACGGGGTGTGCAGGGTGAACCGGGCCGCGCCGTCGATGAGGTGGATGCCGGCGGCGCGGACGGCGGCCTGGCCGGTGCCGTAGGTGATGACGGCCGCGGTGGTGCAGTTGGCCATGCCGGCGACGATGTCGTCGTCGGCGTTGAGGACGGCGATGCCGCCGTCGGCGGCTTCGGGGAGGGCCTGGACCAGTTCGGCTTTGGCCTGGCCGATAGCCTGGCGGGTGCCGAACTCGCCCAGGTGCGCCGACCCGACGTTCAGCACGATGCCGACCCGGGGCGGGGTGAGCGTGGTCAGGTACCGGATGTCACCGGCGTGCCGGGCGCCCATCTCCAGCACCAGGTAGCGGGTGGTCTCGTCGGCGCGCAGGACGGTCAGCGGCAGCCCGATCTCGGTGTTGAACGATCCGGGTGTGGCCACGGTGGCGCCATGGCGGGCGAGGACCTGGGCCAGGATGTCCTTGGTGGTGGTCTTGCCGGCCGAGCCGGTCAGCGCGATGACCGTGACGTCCTTGATCCGGCCCAGGGCGTGCCGGGCGAGCTGGCCGAGGGCGGCGGTGACATCGGGCACGATGACGGCGGGGCCGCCGACGGGCCGGGAGGCGAGGACGCAGGCCGCGCCGGCGGCGAACGCCTGGGCGGCGAAGTCGTGCCCGTCGACGCGGGCGCCGCCGATGGCGGCGAACAGGCCGCCGGGTGTCACCTGGCGGGAGTCGCTGGCGGCCGGGGCGCGGGGGTCAGCAGCGGCGCGAAGGTGATGCAGCGGCCGGTGTAGGAGGCGGCGAGCCGGGACAGCGGTACCCGGTCGCAGGTCTGGCCCCAGCCGGACGGGTCGCGGAACAAGATGTCGGGGTCTCCGGGCCCGGTCTGGTGGTAGCCGCGGGCCACCACCAGGTGGCCGCCCTTGCGGCCGTCGGCGGGGAACTTCTCGGTCACCGAGACGATCACCGGCGCGGCGGCCAGGTGCCCGGGCAGGTCCGGGGCGGCGACAGCCTGGGCGCTGGCGGGGACTCCGAACTGTTCGGCCAGCCGGGCGATGCCGGCGTGCAGCCAGCCCCGGCTGGTCATTGCTCCTTCGCGGACGCCGAGCGCGACCAGCTCGGTCAGCGGCGGCGCGGGCCGGCGGTAGGCCAGCAGGATCATCCGCAGCGCGGCCATGCCGCAGGCCCGGTCGGACCATTCGGCCCGGTCGCCGAGGGCGGCGCCGCCGTGCGCGTCCCATTCGCCCGGGTCGATGCGCTGCCGGCACATCGGCACCTGGTGAACCTGGGACACGGGCAGGCCTCCTTCGCGGTCAGCACGGCGCGGATCCCCTGTCCGGGCGGGCGAACGCAGGGGCCGGTAGCGGTGCATCGTATCGCGGGCGGGTCAGGGCCTCATGCAAGAGCGCCGCGACGACATCGGCTAGCCGCAGTCCGCACAGGCCAGCCGCGGTGATGAAGTTCGAGTCGTTGGACATGCCGGGGGTGGTGTTCACCTCCAGGGCGAAGACGTCCCCGGGTTCGGTGACGATGAAGTCGGCCCGGGCCATACCCTGGCAGCCCAGGCCGTCCCACAGGGCCAGGGCGTGGGTGGTGACGGCGGCCAGTGCCGGCCCGGGAAGATCGGCGTGCCCGTACCAGACCGTGCCGCCGTGACCGGCGCCGAGCTTGGCGGCGGCGTCGTAGAACTCCGCAGCGTCCACGCGGGTGGCCAGCGGCGGGAACGCCAGGACGCCGCCGGGAAGTTCCAGCAGGCCGACGGTGACCGGCAGGCCCGGGACATAGTCCTCAACCAGCACCCCGGGCGGGTCGCCGGCTTCGGCCAGTGCGAGCGCGGCGGGCAGGCCGTGCTGGTCGCGGGCCAGGCTGATGCCCACGCTGGAGCCGCCCATGCGGGGCTTGACCATGACCGGGTGCCCGGGCCACGGGGCGGCGGGGCCGGGCCAGGTCCGCCAGGCCGGGGTCGGGATGCCCAGGGCTTGCATCATCTGCTTGCACAAGATCTTGTCCGCGGCGATCGCCGAGGCGGCCACGCCGCTGCCGCAGCAGGGGGTGCGCAGGTAGTCCAGCAGCCCTTGCAAGCGGCCGTCCTCGCCGAACGGTCCGTGCAGGTTGGGCAGCGCGACATCGAAGCCGGCCAGGGCCGCGATGAACTCCGGGCGGCACGGGTCCAGGACCGTGAAGCGCATGCGGACCTCGGTCAGCGCGGCGGACAGCGCCGTGACCGACAGCTGCTCCGGCGGGCTCTTGGCGATGTAGAACTGGTCCTCTTCCGACACGCCGCCGTAGGCCAGCGCGATCGTGAGCTGCCCGGCCGCGCGGTCCGCCCAGGCGCGCAGGCCGCGGATTTGGCTAGCCAGGAAGGCGCGATCCGACGGGTCGATGACGGCGGCCATCAGATCTCGCCCCTGAAGACCACGGCGACCGGACCGCTCACCCAGAACGCCGCGCCGGGCGGCCCGCTCGGGTCGGGCCGTACTTCCAGAGCGGCCCCGGCGCGGTTGTCCACGGTCAGCGGGCCGGGCGTGGTCAGGCAGCGGGCTCGCGTCACGACCGCGGCCGCGACGGCGCCGCTGGCGCACGACAGGGTCTCGGCTTCCACGCCCCGCTCGTAGGTCCTGATCCTGACGGCCTCAGCGCTGGTCACCTGGACGAAGTTCACGTTCGACCCGAGCGGGGCCAGCGAGGGGTGGCGACGGACCAGGCGCCCGCAGCCCGGCACGTCGATCTCGTCCACCTCGTCGACGATCGCGACGACGTGCTCGGTGCCGGTGTGCACCGCGTCGAACGTGACGTCTTTTCCGTCCCACGTCACCTGGACCTGCCGGGGCACGACGGGGCCGGCTTCCGCCGTGACCGCCACGTCGTCGCCGCGGACCTGGGCGCGATGCTCGGCGCCTGCCATGACCAGGCTCATCACCTGACCGGCGTGGTCGCAAGCGGCGCAGAACGCGGCGCACCGCAGCGCGTTGCCGCACATGGTCGCCGCCGACCCGTCGGCGTTGAAGCACCGGACCTCGAACGCGGCCGGGCCGAGCCGGGTGGTCACCATCAGCCCGTCAGCGCCGATGCCCGTGCCCCGCGGGCACAACCGCCGGGCCTCCTCCGGCCAGTCCCGGTCCCCGGCCGGGTCGGCGACCAGGATGAAGTCGTTCCCCGCGCCGTGAACCTTCCGGAAGGTCAGCGCCGCGCCCCCGTCCTGGCCGACGCGTGCCGGAAATCGTTGTATCGCTGGGCTCATGGCAATGAGCATCGCGCGGCCGGAGCATGCAGCCACCCCCGCAGAGAACGCAGCTTCACACCCGCCGTCCAGGGCGGCTGGCCAGCGCCGTTTCCCGTGCAGCGGGGAAAATCCCTCATCCGGGGACGCGGCGTCCCGGGGGGCCGTGCCATCAGGAGGCCAGGTTCAGGGCCTTCCAGGGCTCACTCTGGGTTCCCGACATCAGGTCCGCGATGCGGCGGCTGGCCTCGGCCTGCGCGGCTGGCTTGCCGGTGCTGCGGATGTAGGGGACCAGGGTGCGCAGCTCGCGCATCTGGCGCAGCACGGCCAGGTCGGGCAGGCCGTCCGGGTCTACGCCGTAGGCGGCGCAGAACTGGTGCCACTCGCTCTCCGGGCGGCCGAACCGGTACCGGATGCTGGTCGGCACGATGTCCTGCTCGCGGGGTCCGTAGCTGACCGAGTCCCAGTCGCTGAGCACGGCGCTGTCGCTGGTGTGGATGATGTTCTCGGCGTAGGCGTCGCCGTGGACCAGGCCCAGGCCGAGCGTCCACGTCGCGGAGTCGTAGCAGCGCTGGAGTTCCTCGAAGCGGCCGAGCAGCCAGGACCGCTGCGAGGCGGTCAGCCAGTCGCACCGCTCGGTATCCTCGGGCAGCGAACCGAGTGGGCTGGTCTCGGGCAGCCTTACCGGCGGCGCCAGATCGAGCCGGTGCAGTCGGCGCAGCAGGCGCCCAAGCGATGTCACGTCTTCCCAGGGCGGCCCGGTCGCGGCGAGGTAGTGCCAGAACGTCACCAGGTAGCCGTGCGCGGCGACGGGTTGCGCCACGTCGGCCGGGCAGACGGTGGGGAACCCGAGCTCCTGCAGCCACGCGGTGACGCGTACCGATGCGGTCAGCTTTTCCATCCAGGCGGCGGACCCTCGGGTGTACCGCAGCCGGGCAACTACTGGCCCTCCGGCCAGCTTGTACACCGTGTTGGCCCGGTCGTGGAGCACCTCGGCTCCGGCGGGGTCCAGCCCGGCCGCCGCGCACGCAGCTGACAGCGCCGCGGCTGGTGAGGCACGGGAAGGCACGGCCCGGCTATCCGGTGATCTGCCGGGGCAGGGCCTCGCGGTCGTAGGTCTCGATCTCGTCCTGCAGCTGCCGGGCCTCGGGTGCCTGCGCGAACCGGGTCAGGGCCAGCGATTGCCGCAACCGGTGCAGCTGCTGCACCAGCGGTTCGGTGCGCATGTCAGCGGGCAGGTCCAGGACCGGCCGCAGCGCCCCGGCTGCCCCGTCCAGATCCGGCTGCCGCAGGTGCGCGGCGGCCTGATCGGTGCGGACGAGCAGCTCCGCGTACAGGTGCCGCTCCTCCGCCGGGGCCGCTGAGGCCAGCGCGATCGCCTCGGTTGCCTCGGCGAGCGCCGCAGCGGGCTCATCGAGCAGCAGCCGGGTGCTGGCGGCCAGCCCGTGATACCGGGCCGGGGTCAGCTCCCAGACACCGCCCAGCAGGTCCGGGGAAGAGATCCGGGCCCGTTCGGTAGCGGCGAGGGCCAGAGCCTGGCCCGACGCTTCCCGCCGGCCGGTCCGGGCCAGCGCCCGCGCCTGGAACAAGGCGAGGAACGCCCGGGCCGAATCAGCCGGGTGATAGCTCAGGCCGTCCTCGGCGAACTGGGCGGATTCGGTGTAGCGGCCGTCCCAGTAGGCGAGCTTGGCCTGGGTGGCACGGACCCAGGCGCGGGCGCCGTCATGGCCGGCCTGCTCGGCGCACATCCACGCCGTCCAGGCGTGGGTGTCGGCGGCCCGGTAGCTGCCCAGGTCACCGGTCATCCACGCGAGCAGCCCACACGCCTGACAGGCGAGCAGGTACAGGTCGCGGGCCTGGTCCAGGCGCTGGTGCCCGCGCAGCCGCGCGGTGACCCGGTCCCGCAGCCGCCGGGCTTCCAGCAGCAACGGGAACGACATCTCATACTCGAAGACCCGCGCGAGGTGGCGCACCTGGCTGGCGTACTGCTCGATCGTGGCGTCCGCCACCTCCGACATGCCTGCCCACTCTCCCAGCTCCTGCGATTCGTCAGCCACGACCGCGATCAGCTCGTCCCGGCTGACCTGCCGCCGCGTACCGCCATGCGGCGAGGAGACAGGACCGGCGGCCGGGAAGGTCTCGCGAGGCGTAGCCGGGCCGTGTGCCTTCTCAAGATACTCAAGCCGGTCACCATCGGGCATATGCGCCAGGTCACGGGCATCGACGAGCTGATCCCACGTCGTGCCGTAGGCGTCGGCGAGGATCTTCAGCACGGCCACCCCCGGGCGGACCCCGCCGTCGGGCCACTGCTCGTAGTCGCCGATCCGGTTGCCGGTCATCGGGGCCCGCGGATTGCCGGTGAGCTGGTTGAACCGCTGGGCGGCCTCGCGCTGGGACAGCTCAGCCGCGTACCGCCAGGCCTGACGCGGCCGGGCGCCGTGCTGCAGGAGGTCCCGGGCGACCAGTTCGGTCACCCGCTGCCCCCGGGCGCCTATGGCCGACAAGCTGGCGCGCAACTGGTCACGGTAGGGCTTGCTGCCCGGCTTGTGCCGGACGGGCATCAGGACCACCTCCGTACCACCGGCCTTCCCGGAACGGGCCACCGCTGACAGTGTGCTCCCGGTTACCGCGTGCCGCCAGTGCCGATGAGGGCAGCGGAGCGGGCGCGGACGGGTGAAACGCGCCAGGCGGAGCCGCATTCGCGCTGGCCAGCGTCGCGGAGGGTGGGCTGGGAATCTGGGCAGCCTGTGATGGTGGCTGGCCGCGCCGGTTACGGCAGTCTCGGCAGTCATGAGAAAGCTCAGCCACCGCTCCAGTACAGCCGGGCTGACCGCGCCGGGCCAGTACCAGCGCCGTACCCCCGCGCCGGCCGGGGTGACCTTAAGGCAGTCCGGCCGGCCCAGTCAGGGCGGGCCGGGGCTGGGCGGGACCGGACTGGTCGCGGACGACCTGTACCTGATGGCCCACCACGAGGTCAGCGACAAGCCGTTCCTGCAGCCGCGTGCCCTGGGTACCGGCCTGGCCGGCGGCCTGCTCGCCGAGCTGATGCTAGACGGCGGCATTACCTGGCGGCACGAGACCCAGGGGTAATCGCCATTACCCGCGCCGCCAGGAGCATCGAGACCGGCGCGGGGCAGCCGAGAGGACAACGTATTCGCCCAGGGCGCGACGGGTGGTCCGGCCTGATCCTCGATGCAGGCTTTCCGAAGTCAGCTGCGGCTCACGGTACGACTGGACGCGCTTTCGCGACCAGGAAGAGCAGGGGCAAGAATTGTCACGCCTTCCGCCGGGGGTACGCCGGGCGTGACGCCTGCACCTTCCACGTGCTGGGCTGCAGCGCGGTATGCGCGCAGGTCGCGCGGAGCGCGACGCCATGTGCTCCTTCCTCGGCCATGGGTACGGCGAGTTTCATGTGGTTCGATTTTGGAAATGGTTTCCCTCCTTACGTTTGTGCGGAGTGGAGCTGGAGTGATCCCGACCTCACCCCCGGGGTGGGGGTGAGGTCGGGATCACGGAAGCGGAACGCAGCGACCGCGTCCTCCCTGGTAGGAGGGGTACCGGGCCGGAATCGCGGCGCGCAGTGCCCGCATATGTGGGCACTGCGCTCTGCATGCGGTATGCAGGGGTTTGCCGCGGACATGTGCGGGAGGCCGGCCCGAAGGACTTCCGCATCACCGGGCGGTCCGCCTTGCGCCGGGCCACGACCTCGAAGCCGTGCCGGGCGAAGGCCGCCGCGATCCCGGGGAACAGGTTGCCGGTATGCGACGGCACGGTCGTGTCGACCGGGTAGGCCTCCAGGGCCGGGGCGCCCGCCGCGGCCGCCGCCGGCAGGGCGGCCCCGATCAGGGCGTCCATGACGCCCCGGCCGCGGTGCGAAGACCGGACGTAGAAACACGGGACCGACCAGACGGGCAGGTCATCGACGGGACCGAGGTACCGGGTGCGCATCAGCCAGGCCAGTTCGGCTCGCGGGGCGAGCTCGCACCATCCGACGGCCCGGTCCTCGTCGAAGGCAAGCAGGCCCGGCGGCCGCCCGGACGCCGCGAGCTGGCGGAGATCTTCCTTGTTGTCCGCACGCGGCCGGTCACGGTACCGCGGGCCGATGCGCCAGTACATGCACCAGCATCCGTTGGAGGCCCCGGCCCGGCCGAACAGGTCCTCGAGCGCGGGCCACAGCGCGGAGGTAACGGGCTTGACCGTGAGATCCATCGTGGACATCAACGATAATGAGCCAGCCCGGTTACCCGTTCCGCAGGGCCTCGATGTCTGGTGAGGGCACGCCGAACCGGCGGCAGACAGCGGACGCGAGGATTCTCGTCGCGCTGGTGCGCCACAGGCTGAACAGCTCGCCGAAACACAAGTCGCGCAGGCTGCTGTCATGCCACTGGCGCAGGGCGACGAGCGTGCCGTCCTGCTCGACGTGGTCCGGGAGGCCCTCGAAGATCTCCTGACAGGTGATGCCGGTCTCCCCGTGGGCCAGCAGTTCGGCGATGGCCCGCCGGGAAGCCGCGGTCGCCCTGGCCGCGTGCAGCGCTCCGTCTCCGCCGGCCAGCAGGTTGCGGTCGCCGTGGATGCGGAACGGCGGACCGTCCGGCCCGGCCGCCACGACCAGCGATCGCTTGTTGAAGTACCCGTGCAGCAGGCTGGCGGCCAGCTGGGCCACGGTGCTGCCGAGCATGGCCAGGTAGGCCGCGTAGGCGTCACGCCGCTCCTGGTCACTGCTCCCGATTACCCCGCTGGCCTCGATGCGGGCCTCCAGGGTCGGCGCCTCGACCACACCCTGCGGATCCCACGGCGGACGCGACGAGGCTCCGGGCCCGGCGGATATCCGGTCGTAGTGATCGGGACCGTGCAGGAACGGCTGCCTGCTCGTGGTCATGCCCGCGAGCACGCGCCGGTCGAGGCAGGGAATGCGCGCATCGGCCAGCCATTCGATGTACCACTGCATCACCAGGGTCTTGTTGACCAGGTGCCCCGCCGCGTACGAGTCCTGGAGGAAATGGTCGGCGTATCCCGCGTAGATCCGGGCCCTGGTCCTCAGCCTTTCCCGGTCCGGTCCGGCCGCCGCCAGCGAGCGCGCGATCAGGTCCCGCGCCATCAGGTGATACGACCGCCAGCGATACCACGAGAACGGGGCGAAGTGCCCGGCGTTACGCCCGACGGCGGAGGAGTACAGCTTCCACGGCGCGAATCCGCAGCGCCGGCCCAGGGCATCGACCTCCAGGACCTCGCCGATCTCGGCCAGCTGGCGCAGGCGCGAGTACTTGAGCGAGCCCGGTAGCCGGGGGCGAGGGCCGGGCCGGAACCCTGATCCGGCCAGCCGGCGCAGCTCCGCGATGTTCAGGCTCCGGACCGACTGGATCAGCGGGAGCAGGAATGCCTCCGGCGCGTTCTCGATCTCCGCCGGGTGGGCCAGGTAGTCGGGCAGGACGTTCAGCTCCCCGAGCGTCACCACCAGCCCGCTGCCGGGCAGGCGCACCGTCTGGGCGCCCGGGTACCTGGCCCGCAATCGTTCCTCGTCGACGTGGCGCGGATCCCGGCCGAGCTGCTCGAGCAGGGCGCACTGCGCGTCCAGGTGCTCCGCGCCGAGCAGCGCGGGGTCCAGGTCGCCGAGCATGCAGTGCTCCCAGGCCATGTACCGCTGGACTACGCGCCGGCCGGGGCCGGGCGCCGCGGCCGGGACTCCGGCCGGAGCCCCGGCCGCAGCGAAATCGCCGGCCGCCCCGAAGTCGAAGGGGCGGCCGGCGAGCAGGGCGTCCGCGGCCGCGTCCGCCTCGCGCTCCCCGGCCGACCCGGCCGGCGCCACGGCCAGGCCACCTGCGGCTTGCGCCGCGGCGACGGGTCCGCGGTGCTGCTGCACCACGTGCGCGACCTCGTGCGCCAGCAGGCGCAGGCCCTCGGGCGTGTGCGGCGCGAACGCTTCCTCGCGGAAGTAGATGTCCGAGCCGACGGTCAGCGCGGTGGCCCCGAATGCGCGGCAGAGCTCATCGACGCCGCGGTAGTGCAGCCGGATCGCGGAGAACTCGACTCCGCTTCCGCCGGTCAGGTAGCACGTCTTGAACAGGCCCGCGAGCGTGGCCATTGTGCCTCCACAGCCTGTCCCGGCGGCTGCTCCTGCGGCAGCGGGTGCAAGCCCATTGTCAGCCCCACACGATGGGACGGTCGAAGTAGGGGGTCACCTGGTTGGCCGCGGACGGCCCGTTGTCCCACTGGACCTTCTGGATCGAGCCGCCGCCCGGGATCAGGTAGGTCAGGCAGCTCTGGTACGTCTTCCCGCTCACGAACTGCTTCGGGGGGAACGGATCGTCGCAGCGCGAGAACGTCCCCAGGAAGGTGACGCTCTGCTGCTGCTGGCCGCGGTCGTCGATCGCGTTGAAGGTGATGGCGGGGTCGCTGTCCTTGGGCGGCGCGGTGCTGCCCAGCGCGGTGACACGCAGCTGCACGTAGTACGGGGTGGATTTGCGCTCGTTCGCGTTGAGCTCGACGTTCCGGAAGTCGGCCAATGTGCCCTTCTGGATCGACACCACGGTGACCCGGAGCTTGAGCCCCT
>WNGD01007279.1_pt1 | contig 10448 bp, 6 predicted proteins | sample 5400671 | NCBI WGS metagenome assembly WNGD01 (sample SAMN13153369, study PRJNA577476) | soil metagenome | isolation source: 40 cm soil or saprolite under grassland replicate 2 | place: USA:California | collected 2016-06-15
GTGCGAATCGACTACTCGCAGGTTGTCGACGAGCTCGTGGCCGAGATCGAAGAGGAACTCCGGCGCCACGCAGCCTGACTTCCTTTGGTCCGTCGAACTCGCGCCGACGAACCGTGCCAGCGGCAGTTTGACTCGTTCGGGCCATACCCGAATCCGTCTCGTCCTCGTCTCAGTTAGGGAGCGGGGCGTTCCTCTTGGCTCGTCGTCCTGGAGACTCGCCACAAGGTCCCTGGGCTGTCAGGAGGCTGCCCCGCTCGACCTCGGCACAATGGCGAGATTGGCCCGACTGGAAGTGCGCCCAGCGTTAGGCGCAGTGGGTGATGGGCACATATTTATTGCGGCAGGGCAGACTGCGGCACCTGGCAAGCGCGCCTCAATGAAGGCGCGAATGTCGCTCGCCCTGCCGCTTCTTTGTCGGCGATTCGCCGCCATCCCGACGGCGCGCTACCGTGGGCTAGTGGGGGCGAGTCTTGCGACCCGGTAGTTGCCGCAGCTCCGGGTCGATCCCTCTCCAGGGCTGCTCGCCCCCCGCTGCTGAAAGTCTCGCGGGCGAGTCTTGGGATGTCTATGGGCCGTTCGGCCTATCCAGCGCCGCGTCCTCGTAGCGGTTTCCCGAGAGCGCGGCGATATTCGCCGGTCTATTATCGATTTGCAAAGGGAAATCCATCCCCTAAAACCCTGCGAGCCGACCGGTGGACACCGCGCGAAGTGGTGGCGCTCTGTCTGCTCAGGATCGAACGCGCGAGCGGCGGGTCTTCGCCAGATCAGGCCGTAGAGTGATCCACGTACAAGGCCGCAGGTAGGCCCACTTCAAGAAAGCTAGCGGGAGCCGGTGGTAACGTCGCCGGTAGTGGTCTTTCACCAGCGCGTCGATGACGACCTCGGCTGCGCGTCCTACCTGATCGGCGACGAGACGACCGGGGAGGCCGTCGTCGTCGACCCTGCGTACGAGATCGAGCCGTACCTCGAGGAAGCGAAGCGGCACGGCCTGAAGATCACGCGTGTCCTCGAGACGCACACGCATGCAGACCATCTCTCCGGGCACGGGCGGCTCGTCCTCGAGCACGGCGCTGTCGTCCACGTGCACCCGCTCGGCGAGCCGGAGTTCCCGTTCGAGCCGCTCGCGGACGGACAGCTCGTGCACGTCGGGCAGACTGCGATCCGTGTCCTGCACACGCCCGGCCACCGGCCGGAACACTGCTGCTTCCTCGTCGGAGGCATCCTGCTGACCGGGGACTCGCTGCTAATCGGCGACGCCGCGCGCCCCGATCTGGCCGTCGAAGCCCGCGAGGGAGCAGAGGGGCTCTACGGCTCGCTTCGGCGCCTGGCCGGCCTCCCAGGAGACACCGGCGTCTTTCCGGGCCACGTCGCCGGGTCGCTGTGCGCGACGGGGATCAGCACTGAGCACTCGTCGACGATCGGCGCCGAGCTCAAGACGAATCGCGCGCTCGCGTTCTCGGACCTGCAGGAGTTCGTTGCGGCGATGGCCTCGGTCTCCGCCCCGCGCCCGCCCACCATCGAGCGCGTGGTGGCCCTGAACCGCGGCCCGTTCGTGGGCGAACCGGCGCCGCTCGAGCCGCTCCAGAGCTTCGACGGGCAGGTCCTCGACGTCCGCTCGCCGCACGAGTTCGCCGAAGGCCACGTGCGCGGCGCGATCAACATCCCGCTCGAGAGCTCGTCCCTGGGAACCAAGGCGGGCTTCGTGATGGACCAGGAGCGGCCGGTGGCGATCCATGCGTCCTCCCCCGGGGACGCCGAGGCCGCCGCGTCGCGCCTGCGCGCCGTCGGCCTGCTCGACCTCGGCGGCTATCTGGTCGAGCCGTCCGCGACCGACCGCCTCGAGCCGATCGGCATCCGGGAGCTGGAGCAGCTACTCGCGACAGACGGGGTCGAGGTGATCGACGTCCGCGAGAAGGACGAGCGCGACGACGGCTACATCCCCGGCAGCCGCCACATCCCATATCGCCTCGTCGGGGAGCTCGCGAACGAGCTCGAGAACGGCTACCCGATCGTGACCGTCTGCAACAGCGGCGCGCGCGCCGCCGTCGCGGCGAGCGTGCTCGCCGCCCACGGCATCCCGGCGCGGCCGCTCCTCGACGCGGGCGTCCCCGACTGGGAGAAGCGCGGCAACCCTGTGACAGCCTTCCGCCGCTGCGGCTCAGGCTGACGCGGCGAGCAAGGCCTCGGCCTCGGCCTGCCAAGCGGTCGCCCCGAGCTCGGCGAGGACCGGCAGCACGAGCCTGAGTTGCGCATCCGCATCCGAGCGCCGTCCCTCACGGACGAGTTGCTCCGCGGCCCGCAGCCGCGCATAGACCTCGTCCGGAACCGAGCCGATCTCGGCGTAGGTCTCGGCCGCCCCGGCGAGGTCTCCCGACGCGATCCGGCGCGCGCCCTCGTGCCAGGGCGTCTGCGCCGATGCGCGTTCGATCGCCTCGACGAGCTCGGCTTCTCGGCCGAGACCGGTGAACACCCAAGCGCCGTCGACCGACTCCTGCATCGGCCGAACCCCTCTGTCACCCCACAGTTCGAGCAGTCCGTCCGCGAGCTCGTGCGCCGTCTTCAGGTTCCCCGCAGCGAGCTCGACGCGCGCCTCGAAAGCTACGGCCGGGTGCAGCGCCTGTGGATCCGTGACCGAGCGGGCCACCTCGGTGCCCCGCCGTGCGTCGGCGAGCGCAGCCTCGACGTCCCCACGCGCGAGATCGATGGCGCCCCGGACGTACCGGCACACGGACTCCATGTAGTGCGGGGAGCCTGCCTCGGCGGCCTCGATGAACTGGTCCGAGGTGGCGAGGGCCACCGTCCACCGGCCCTGCAGGTAACGAGCCATCGCCAGTTCGGCCTCCTGCCAGCGGATGAAGCCTGCCAGCCCTTGTCGCTGCGCGCTCATAAGTGCCTGCTCCTGGATCTCCGCCGCGCGCCGCACGTCCCCGAGCAGAGCCACCATCGTCTGGAGATTCGCAAGTGCACTCACCTCCTCATGGGAGCTCGCGGCCGCGCCGATCGCGGCCGCTTGTTCGAGATCGTCGAGCCCGCTTGGATCCCCCATCTGCGTGACCTTGCCGCAGCCCAGGGTGTTGAGATTGCGCGCGCGCGACGCATCGAGGCCCAGCTCTTCCGCAAGCCTCAGAGACTCCGTCGCAAGCCCGAACGCCCGCTCGTCGTCGGCCATCATCATTGCGCGCGCCAGCTCCTGGAGCACGTATGCCTTCGCGGGCGAGGGCCCGCGCTCCTCGACGAGCCGACGGCCGCGCTCGAGGTGCTCGATCGCCCGTGCGCGATCGCCGCGGTTGAGCCAAATTCCCCCGAGCCGCGCCTGGGCCTCGGCTGCAGCTTCGATCTTCCCAGCCCGGAGCAGGCCTTCCGTCGCGTCCCCGAGCACCGAATCGTGGAGAGCGTCGTCGTCGACGCGGCTGCGGGCATACGCGAGGAGCAGCTCGAAACGCTGCTCGTCGTCGGGCGGCCAGAGGTTGAGCGCGGCTTCGTAGAACCGCCGCGCCGCGGTGAACGACCTGAGCGCGTTCGCGCGATCACCCGCGTCGCGCGCGGCGAGCCGGGCCGACTCGACCAGCGCGGCCGGCTGCTCCGTGCTGGCCGCGCGTCGCAGCTGCAGCGCCTCGAGGTAGTGGTGGGCGAGCATCTCCGCGTTGTCATCTGGCCTGCCGAGCGCGTCGATCCAGGCGGCGGCCCGCTCGTGCCGCTCGGCGCGCACTCCGCGCGGGATCTGTCCGTAGGCGACATCGCGGACGAGGACGTGGCGGAACGCGTGCTCGTCCTCGCCGCCGACTGAGGAGCGTCGCTCGCGGCGCACGAACTCCTTCCGCTCCAGTGCGTGCAGCCGCACCTCTGCCTCCCGCCGCTCCATGCCGCCCACCGCGCAGACCGCGCCGAGCCAGAAAACCTTGCCGAGGACAGCGGCATCCTGGAGGAGCTGCTTCTCCTCGGCCGGAAGACCGTCGAGCCGCGCCGCGATGATCCCCTGCACGTTCTCGGGCAAGGGCAGCTCCTCGCCCCCCGTCTCGGCGAGCAGTCGCGCGAACTGCTCTGCATAGAGCGGGTTCCCTCCGGCGCGTGCGAGCAGTGATGCCTGCTGCTCCGCCGGCAGCACCGACCGCTCGAGCAGTTCGGCGAGAAGACGCGCCGTGTCCTCGTCCGAGAGCGGCGAGATCGAGAGCGTGAGCGCGTTCGGCTTTCCTCCGCCCCAACCCGGGCGGCGATCGAGCAGCTCCGGCCGGGCCGTGCAGACGACCAGCAGCGGCACGCCCGAGCCCCAGTCGACGAGGTGATCGACGAAGTCGAGGAGGTCGTCATCGGCCCAGTGCAGGTCCTCGAAGACGAGCACCGTCGGTCGCTGCTCCGCCAGCGCCTCGAAGAACTGCCGCCACCCGGCGAAGCGCTCGGAGCGGTCGCCGTCTTCGACCTCTCCGGCGAGGCCGATCAGGGGCCGAAGGCTCTCCAGCGTCCGCTCCGGGCGCTCGACTTCGAGCCCTTCGAGGGCCTCGGCGAGCTTTCGCTCGGCTTCGTCGGGCGTGTCGGTCTCCAGGATTCCCGTGTGCGCTTTCGCCATCTCGGCGAGCGCCCAGTACGTGACGCCCTCACCGTAGGGAAGCGACCGGCCCTGCCGCCAGTGGATCAGCTCCGGATCGGCGTCGACGAGCAGCGAGAGCTCGTAGACCAGTCGGCTCTTGCCGATCCCGGGCACGCCCACAAGGGTCACCAGCTGAGGCGAGCGCTCCTCGCGCGCCCGGGCCAGCGCATCCGCAAGGAGATCGAGCTCGCGGCGGCGACCCACGAGCGGCGCTCCCGCCTGTGTGACGTCGACGCCGAAGCTGGACCGGGCCTCCTGCGCCTCCCACACGGGAACCGGCTCGGCCTTTCCTTTCGCCGTCACTGCCTCGGCCTCGCGGTAGGCGATCCTGTCGCGCGTCGCACGGTACGTCGTCTCGTCGACAAGGATTCCGTTCACGGGTGCTGCATTTTGGAGGCGGGCGGCGGTGTTGACCACGTCGCCGGCGGCCATGCCTTCTCCCTCGCTCGGCTGGGCGCCGAGGGTGATGAGCGCCTCCCCCGTTGTAACCGCGATCCGGACCTGCAGCCGTCCGTCCTCCGTCATTGCCTCCCGGATCGCGAGCGCCGCGCGCACCGCCCGCTCCGGATCGTCTTCGTGGGCCGCGGGTGCACCGAAGAGGGCCACGACCGCGTCGCCGATGAACTTCTCCACCGTCCCACCGTGACGCTCCAGCTCGCTGCGCAGCCGGGCGTGGTACGGGCGCAGGATCGCCTCGACGTCTTCCGGGTCGAGCGACTCCGCACGCGAGGTGAAGCCGACCAGGTCGGCGAAGAGCACCGTCACGACCTTGCGCTCCCGGCGCGGCTCCTGCGACACGACCGCTACCTCAGGCGCTCGACCTGGTACCCGAGGCTGCGGAGCGACTCCAGCAGGACCGAGCAGTGGTGCTCGTCGCGCATGGCCACCGTGAGCTCGACCTCGGTCTCCGTCACGGGAATGGCCATGCCCTCGCGGTGGTGCTCGACCGAGATCACGTTCGCACGCTCTTGGGCGATGGACTTGAGGAGCTTGATCAGCTCGCCGGGGCGGTCCTGGAGTCGCGTGCGGACGACGAGGTAGCGCCCGGCGGTGGTGAGGCCGTGGCGCATGACCGAGATCAACACGGTCGGGTCGATGTTGCCGCCGGAGAGCAAGGCAAGCGCCGGCCCGTCGCCGCCGGCCTTGCCGCTGAGCAGCGCCGCGACACCGACCGCGCCGGCCCCTTCGACGACGAGCTTCGAGCGCTCGAGCAGGAGCACGATCGCCTCGCAGATCTCCTCGTCGGTCACACTCACCATGTCGTCGAGCGTGTCTTCGAGGATACGGCTCGTCATCTCGCCGACGGACTTCACCGCGATCCCGTCCGCGATCGTCCAGCCCTGGAGCCCGGCCTGGACGCCGACGATCCGGAGATCGGGCTTGACCGCCCGCAGCGCGAGCGAGATTCCCGAGGCGAGCCCGCCGCCGCCGACCGGGATCACGACCGTCTGCACCTCGGGCACCTGGTCGGCGATCTCGAGCCCGATCGTGCCCTGGCCCGCGATCACCTTCTCGTCCTCGTACGGGTGGATGAACGTCGCGCCCTTCGACTCGACGAGCTCGACCGCGGCGGCGAGCGCCTCCTCGAAGTTCGCGCCCTGGAGCACCGCCTGGGCGCCGTAGTTCTTCGTCGGCTCGACCTTCGCCATGGGGGCGTCTTGCGGCATGAAGATCGTCGCCTTGATCCCGGCCTCGCGCGCGGCCCAAGCGACCGCCTGGCCGTGGTTGCCCGCGCTCGCAGCGACGACTCCCGCGCGGCGCTCGCGCCCCGAGAGCATCGCGATCTTGTTGACGGCGCCGCGTATCTTGAACGAGCCGGTGCGCTGGAGGTTCTCGGCCTTGAGCGAGACCGGCCGGCCGACCTTCTTCGAGAGCGTCTCCGAGCCGTAGACGGGCGTCACGCGCGCGACGTCGTCGAGGCGTGCCCTCGCCTCCTCGATCTCGGTCAGGCCGGGTGCTGTGTCAACCGCCAACTTTGAACACCTTCCTCATGATCTCGCGAACTGCGGTCAAGGGGTCCAATTGTCGCTGCTGGACCTCTTCCAACAAGCGCCGCAGCTCGGGATCGTCCGCGACGGCCTGCTCGAGGTGCTTCTTCGCCCGGGCGGAGGCGACCGCGAACACCTCGTTGGCGAGGTTCCGGCGCCGCTGCTCCTCGAGGCGGCCGCCCTCGTCCAGGAACGCGCGGTGCTCCTCGATCCGCGACCACAGCTCCGCGACGTTCTCGCCGCGCATCGCCTCGGTGAGGACGATCTTCGGCCGCCACTCGCTCTCCTTGTCGAGCGAGAGGATCGAGGCGACTTCGTTCACCATCGTCTTCGCAGCCGGGTGGTCCATCTTGTTGATCGCGATCACGTCGGGTATCTCCATGATCCCAGCCTTCAGCGCCTGAATCGAGTCCCCGGAACCGGGCATCAGCACGAGGACGACGGTGTCGGCGATCGAGATCACCTCGACCTCGCCCTGGCCTGCGCCGACCGTCTCGAGGAAGACGAGGTCCTTGCCGGCGGCGTCCAGCACGAGCAGCGCCTGCAGCGTGGCCTCGGCGAGCCCTCCGAGGTGGCCGCGGGTGCCCATCGAGCGGATGAAGACCTCGGGGTCGAGGAAGTGGTCCGAGAGCCGGATGCGGTCGCCGAGGAGCGCGCCCTGCGAGAAGGGGCTCGAGGGGTCGACGGAGATCACGCCGACCGTGCGCTCCTGCTCGCGCACGTGCCGGACGAGCGCGCTGATCAGGCTCGACTTGCCGACGCCGGGCGGGCCGGTGATTCCGACCGCGTAGGCGCGGCCGGTCTCGGGGTAGAGCTCGCGGACGACGTCGTAGGCGAGCGGCTCGGAGTTCTCCACGAGCGTGATCGCTCGGGCGAGCGCCCGGCGGTCGCCGGAGCGAACGCCTTCGGCAAGCGACTCGCGCGTGAATTCCCGGCGTGCGGCCACGCGGGGATGCTAGGCGTGTGGCCCGGACTCCGCCGCGTGCGCTTGGACGGCGAGCTCCGGCTCGTGGGCCTGCTCGGGTGCCGCTGCGCGCCGCGCGAGGACGAAGCCCACGATGCCGGACAGCGCGTACGCCGCCGCGGCCGCGCTCCAGACCCAGCGCGGCCCGACCTCGTCGGTGAGCCGGCCCGCGATCACCATGCCGAGGACGAGGAAGGCCACGTTCGAGCTCATCAGCACCGCGAACGCCCGCCCGCGGAGGACGTCAGGTGCGCCTCGCTGGACGAGCAGCGCGTTGCAGACGACGGCCGCGCCGTTCCCGCAGCCAGAGATCACCACGCAGGCCGCGGCAACCCAGACGTTGGGGCTGAGGGCAGCACCGCCGATCCCCACGGCCATCAGGCCGAGCGATGCGCCGTAGACGCGGGGCAACCCGCGCCGCTCGATCCAGGCGCCGGCGAGGTACGCGCCCACCGCGAGCCCGGTCCCTGCGGAACCCATCATCAGGCCCAGGCCGAAGCTGCCGGCGGAGAAGGTCAGCAACGCGAGGCGCGGCTCGGCGACGTTGACGGCGGCGTTCGAGAACATCGCGACGTTCCAGGCGATCAGGACCGTGAGCAGCGCCCGCGAACGGACGGTGATCGCGAAGCCGTCCTTGAGGTCGCGCCAGTGCCCGCGGCTCGCCGCCGCGGCCGCCTGCAGCATGTGCTGCGGGATCCCGAACAGGAACGCGGCCGAGAGGAAGAACGTCGCAGAGTTGATCCAGTACGCGGCGTCGACGCCGACCGCCGCGGCAAGCGCGCCGCCCGCCAGCGAGCCGAGCGCCCACGTGAGGTTGTCGATGGCCTGAAGGAGCGAGTTCGCGGTCGGGAGATCCTCGTCGCGAACCAGGTTCGGCAGGCCCGCATAGACGGCCGGGCGGAAGAAGCCGGTCGCGACGCCGACGACGGTCGCGAGGACGACGATCTGCGTCGCGTTGGTCGTGAAGGTCAACGCGACGAACACGCCCGCGCGGACGAGGTCGGAGACGATCATCAGCCCGCGCCTGGAGAGCCGGTCGACGAGCGGGCCAACGAGCAGGCCGATTACGAACGTCGGCAGGAGATCGGCGATCAGGAGCGCGGCGATCCACGCGGAGGAGTGCGTCCGGTGCCAGACGTCGATCTCGAGCGCCACGAGCGCCAGCCAGGTGCCTGCGCCCGAGCCCAGGGTCGCGAGGAAGAGGCGGCGGAAGCTGGGCTCGCGGCCCAGGAGCCCGAGACGGCTCCCGCCGGTCGCAAGCTGACGGCGCATTCAGTCCAAAGCTAACACCGTTTTCAGACCTCAAACGAGGGTTTTGGAGCGGGCCCTCGAGAGCGCTTCGGCCAGGAGGCGGTGTTCTTCCTCGGTGCCCACGGTGACCCGGATCGCGCCGGGCGCTCCGAAGCCGTGGGTCGGGCGGACGATCACGCCTTCGCGGAGGAGCCGCTCGAAGAAGGGCCGCGAGTCCTCTCCGACCTCCGTGAAGAGGAAGTTCGCGACGGCGGGGCCTAAGGGGTCGAGGCCGTGCGCGCGCAGGATCGCCTCCAGCTCCGGGCGTCCTTGGTCGTTCGCCTTGCGGCGGCGCTCGAGCTCGCCGGGCGAGTCGAGGCTCGCGAGTGCGGCTTCCTGCGCCGGGGTGGTCATGTCGAAGGCGCGACGTACCTTCCCGATGGCGGTCACGATCGGGGCCGGAGCGAGCGCGTAGCCGATGCGAAGCCCGGCGAGGCCGTAGATCTTCGAGAATGTGCGCAGGACGACGACGCGCCGGCCCTGCTTGAGATACGCCTCGATCCCGTCCGGGTAGTCCGGGTCGTCGATGTACTCGAAATACGCCTGGTCGAGGACGGTCAGGACGTGGTCGGGGACGCGCTCGAAGTAGGCGTCGAGCTCTGCGCGGGTGTTCGTAGTGCCGGTCGGGTTGTTGGGGTGGCAGACGTAGACGATCTTCGTCCGTGGGCCGACGGCGTCGAGCATGGCGTCGAGGTCGTAGCGGCCGTTCTTCAGCGGGATCGTGCGCGGGGCCGCGCCGAGCTTGCGCGCGTCGATCACGTAGCTCGGGAACGAAGGCCAGCCGCAGATGATCTCGTCCCCCGGCTGCAGGCTCGCCTGGCTCAGGCAGTCGACGAGCCCGTCAGAGCCGGCGCCGGGTGCAACCTCCTCGAACCGAAGGTCGAGTCGCTCGGCGAGTGCGGCCCGGAGCCGGTAGGCGCCGCCGTCCGGGTAGCGGTTGAGCTCGGAGGCGGCGCGAGCCATCGCCTCGAGCGCCTCGGGGAAGGGGCCGTAGGGGCCCTCGTTCGAGGCGAGCTTGACGACGCGCTCGAGCCCGAGCTCGCGCTGGACTTCCTCAACGGGCTTCCCCGGCTCGTACGGGACGAGATCGTTGACCGCGGGCGTGAAGAAGCTGTCCGCGATCTCCGCAAGCGGGCCGGCCACGAGTCGAAACTCTACCGCCGAGCCTCCTTGGTCCTGTAGTTCGGTTCGCCCGGCCTCCTCCCCGAGGCGATCGTACCCAGGCAAGGCGCACGTGTCTGTCACGGGACCGTGACGAAAGCGTGACTCTTCAAAAGCCCGAGCCGACTAGCATTCGCGCGGCATGCGGGTCGGGGTGCCTAGAGAGAGCGCCGAGGGCGAGCATCGTGTCGCGCTCGTCCCTGAGCTCGTATCGCGACTCGTCGACGGGGGTTTCGAGATCCTCGTCGAGGACGGCGCGGGCGAGGCTGCCTCGTTTCCAGACGCGTCCTACCAGGAAGCCGGCGCGCAGCTCGGCGCCGACCCGTACCAGGCCGATGCCGTCGTCAAGGTGCAGAAGCCGAGTGCGGAAGAAGCCGGGCGGCTCCGCGACGGGCAGGTACTGATCGGCTTCCTCCAGCCGCTCACCGACAAGGAAGGAATCGAGCGCCTGTCCCAACGA
>WNGD01017410.1_pt1 | contig 10446 bp, 8 predicted proteins | sample 5400671 | NCBI WGS metagenome assembly WNGD01 (sample SAMN13153369, study PRJNA577476) | soil metagenome | isolation source: 40 cm soil or saprolite under grassland replicate 2 | place: USA:California | collected 2016-06-15
GCCTCAAGCGGCGGAAACGCGAGCAATAACAAGAATGCGGTGACGAATTGCGCCCATACGAAAAACGGAAGCCGCATCCAGGTCAGCCCTTTGGCGCGCAGTTGAATGATGGTGGTGATGAAATTGATCGCGCCAAGCAACGATGACGAGATCAGAAAGATGAATCCGATGAGCCAAAGGGACTGGCCGTTGAAAATCGCGTGATAACCTGCGCCCTTGTCCGCAATCGCGGCCAGCGGCGTGTAGGAAGTCCAACCGCTTTTGGCCGCGCCGCCCGGGACGAAGAAACTGGTCAACATGATCACGCCGCCGACAGCGAACGCCCAGAAACTGGCGGCGTTCACTTTTGGAAACGTCATGTCCGGTGCACCGATTTGGAGCGGCACCACAAAATTGCCAAATGCAGCGAAGGCCACCGGCACCACGCCGGCAAAGATCATGATGGTGCCGTGCATCGCGCCCAGTGAGTTGTAAAACTCGGGCGTCATCTTGCCGTCCGGCATGGTATTCGGCCCAAAAAAGTATGGGAGCCACTTGCCAAGGAAAGGAAGCGCCTGGCCCGGATACGCCAGCTGCCAGCGCATGATCATCATCAAACAAAAACCGAAGAACAGAAAGACGAGACCGCAAAGTCCGTACTGGATGCCGATGACTTTGTGATCGGTTGAGAAAATGTATTTGCGCCAAAAACCGAGCTCGTGATGCTCGTGCTCGCCGGCGTCGGCGTGTGGTTCGTGATGTCCCGCGGTTGCGGGAAGAGAAGTGGAAGCGTCCATTCGAGAAAAAGTTAGCCTGCAAATATTGAAAGGGAAAGTCCCATTGCAAAGTCCGAATTTGATCGATCGTCAATCTTGCGTTGGTCGTAGAGGGTCGCGTTGGCGAAGCTCTCTTACTCCAAATATCCAAACCTTCGAAGCGAAGTCGCGGCCAGGGTCTCGAGCCTGGAAATGATTCGCGGCGAACAACCACGCCAGCGGCCAAGACTTCTCGGCGCGGTTATTTCCGTTTGCGCGATCGGTACGGGATCAACCGGCGCTTCCAGAAAGTTCACAATTCGGGCCGTTGTTTCCAGCGATTCGGTGCAAAGATCTTCAAAACGTACGCGGAGATAATTTTCCCGAAGACTGGACTCGCCATAATCGGCCGCGCGCAGATTCACCTTTTCCCATAGCACCGCCGAACGCTCCGATATCGAATGAAATAGTCGCTCGCGCCACCTCAGCACCGCGCGTCCATGTTTGCGAAGCTGAGCCTGGTTTTGTGAAAGCGCCATGTCGCGGCCATCGCGCAACAGATGAATGAACTTTAGTTTTGGGAATTGCGTGGACAAGAACGGCAGCAGATAAATACTGCGCGGCGCTTTCCAGCCCCAACGCGTTCCGCGTCGTTCCGCTTCCGGGATGTGACGCGCCAGAGCAGCGTAAAAATCCTCTTTCATCCGCGCCGATTGCCAGGGCGTCATTGCTTCGTCCCGGCGTTGCGCGGAAACGAACGGATTAATCCACGCGTCGTGAAACGAATAAAATTCCAGCGCATCCTCGGATGAATTCAACCTGCTCCCAAGATTGTAGCCGGCGTGTTTGGCGATCCGCGCAATCACCCGGGTGCCGGAGCCACCGGTCGCACCGATGACTAATGGAGTCGAATGGGTCACGCCGACACTTGCCACGGCGAAGGCTGATGAGCAATATCCTGCCCTGCCACAAGTTTCCGCATGTCGATGAAGAGCAACCGCGCGATCGTGTTTTCCGCCTGGGGCACGGAGTACGTGGAGCGGGTCGCAAGTTGTATCCGCGAAAGCCAGCTGCCGCCACATCCGATATTTGTGATCACCGATGCGGCGACGGATGTGACCGGTTTACCAGCGGGCATTGAAGTTGTGCGGCGCGATTCCCAGCTGTCGGGCAAGGCGAGAAAGACCGAGTTTTTCACTTGTTTGCCAGAAGAGATCGAGACCGCGTTATTCCTCGATGCCGACACGCGCGTCATCGGCGACATCTCGCTCGGGTTCCAAAAGGCGGAGCAACATGGCATCGCCATTGTCCCGGCGCCGCATTACTCGCTGGCCGATTTTCGCGATTTCCGACAGGTGATGCTTAACGAAGGAGTCACGCCACTTGGTCAAATCATTTACAACTCGGGCGTGCTGTTTTGTAAGCCGCACCAGCCGGACGTGCGCGCGGTACTCGATCTGACCCTCGCCTTGGCGCAAAAATATCGGGACAAGGTGTGGAGCGATCAAACCTATCTGAGCCTGGCGATGGAGCTACTGAACTTTAATCCGTACACGCTTTCTCCGAGTTTCAACTATCGGGGGTTCGGCGAATTGATCAGCGGTTCGATCCGCATCTGGCATTCGTATGAGCCATTGCCAGACAATGCGGCTTCACTCGAAAAAGGTTATCTTCACCGATACGAAAGAGGCAAACTCGTGAAGGCGGTGAAAGTTCCATTGTGATTGCGGCGAGCAGCCCGCGCATTGTTCTGCACGTCGGCGCTCCAAAGACTGCGTCGACTTATCTACAACGCCGGTTGCGCGCGGATCCGGGCCATTTGCGTCAGCACGGGATCTACGTACCGGTGCTGCCTGTCGTCGCGGAAATGGCGGGCAATGCGAAACTTTTGGCGACCGCGCTGGGCCAACGCCCGTCGCTGACTTTCCAGCGCGCTTTTCCCGAAATCAATGTGAGCGCGCTCGATCCGGCAAAGCTCGTCGCCGAACTTCTCCGGGATTGGCGAGCAGATTCGGAGTCAGTCGTGCTTTCAGCCGAGAACTTTCGACCACATCATGCCCGGCGATTACGCGAGCTGCTTCCGACAACTGTACCCTGCATCGTCGTCCTGTTTGTGCGCCGACAAGACCGTTGGATCGACTCCTACTTCAATCAGATGGTGAAAACGAACGAGATCTCCGAAGATATCAGCACATTTGTCGCGAGACTTTGCGACACGGACGGCGAACGCCTGTGTCGCCCCGATTGGTACGCAAATTACGAAGCGTGGCGCGACACTTTTGGAAGCTGCAAGGTTGTCTTCTACGACGAGGTCGCTTCGGATGTGTTCGGCGCCTTCATCGCGGCAGCGGGTCTTGAACTCGTGCCAGATTTAATCGATATCGATCGCGCTCAGGTGTCGCTCAATGTCTACGACCTGGCCTACGCGCTCGATTTGAAAACGACGATCGACTACGCGGATTTTCTGCAGCGCCGAGCAGCAAGCGAAAAAGCTTCGTGGCGTCTCGGCCTTGATGAAACCCGCAGTCTCCTGAGCAATGCCGACCTGGAGCGACTGCGCAATCGATTCGAAGCGTCCAATCATCGCCTAATGACGGCGTTGGGACGAAATAATAGTCCAACGCTGCTGCGATTGGACGTCAGTTCAGATTCGGATTCGTACTGCGATCTAAAGGAATTTTACGCTTCCGAGTCGTACGCGCGCTATCGGGAGCTGGCGGACGCTATTTACACTCGGCACAGTCGCCGCCACCGTTTCAAGGCGCTTTTCAAGCGCTGACTGTTTGTGAAGCCCAATATTTTGTTCATCATGTGTGACCAGCTTCGCGCCGACGCGCTTGGCTGCACCGGAAACTGGGTTAAAACTCCGAACATCGATCAAATCGCGCGCGACGGCGTTCGCTTTTTGAACTGTGTGACGAACTCACCGGTCTGCATTCCGGCACGCGTTTCAATGGCGACCGGGCGTTACCCTCATAACACCGGTGTTTGGGACAATTGCCCGTATGAATTGCCAGAAGGAACTCCCACCTGGATGGCAGCGATCCGCGACGCCGGTTATCGAACGAGCTTGTTCGGAAAAACCGCCCTGCATCGACGAGGACCAGACCTGCGCAAGGTCGAGCACGTTTTGCATTCTTACGGCTTGGACGATGTCGATGAAATCCGGGGTCCGCGCGCCAGTGTCGACACCATTTGTCATATGACGGCGCGCTGGGATTCGTTAGGCCTGCTCAAAGCCTTTCGAAAAGATATTCAGGAACGCGTTGGAAAAAATAAAACGCTCGTCCGACCGTCGCCGCTTCCGTTGGCCGAGTACTACGATGTTTATGTTGGGCAACAGGCCAAAAATTACCTTCGCGATTACAAACGCTTGGAACCGTGGTTTTGCTGGGTCAGCTTTGCCGGGCCCCACGAGCCGTGGGATACACCGGAGCCGTACGCCAGTATGTATCGCGCGGACGACATGCCGGAGCCGATCAAGCGATCTCGAGTTCGAGATCACGGCCCGAAGGGAGAACTGGATCAAAAGTTCGCTGAGTCGCCGGGCAAGATCGACAATGCCCGAGAGCTGCGAGCCAGTTACGCGGGAAAAGTGACACTGATCGACGACCAGATCGGGCAGATTCTCAAGGAAATCGAAACCCGAGGGGAATTGGACCGGACCGTCATCTTATTCACTTCCGATCACGGTGAAATGAACGGCGACTACGATCTGATTCATAAATCCAACTTTTTGAATCCAGCGGTGCGCATTCCGCTGATTGTGAGCGCGCCCGAAATGAAAAGATCATCTCTCGCCCAAAAAATCATTGATAGTCCGGTCGAATTGTTTGATGCCGGCCCAACTCTGAGCGATTTCGCCGAAGCAAAAATCAATTACGCCCACTTTGCGCGTTCGTTAGCCCCAATTCTGCAACAGCCAAATATTGGGCACCGGCGTTTTGCGATTTCAGAACTGGCGCTCGAAATGATGTATCTCGATCGCGATTGGAAGCTGATGCTGAACCGGGATGGCGAACCCTATCGGTTGTTCGACGTGAAAAAAGACCGTCACGAAATGGAGGACCTGATTAGTCGGAAAGAGTACGAGGATCTAATCGCCGAACTCAAGAGCAAGATCCTCGATCGACGCGCGCAAACTCAGGACGTGTAAGCTCCGGTCGAACGCGTTACGCGCTGCTGCGTTCGTTCCACCACTTCGACAAACGTGATTCCGGAATCTCGGGAATCGCACTTCCCGCTTTGTCGTAATGCGAGGTGTCGTTGAACAAAGTGAGCCGCGCGCGAGTGGCGTCGCGAAAATCGACCACGTTTAGAGCAGCGGGTTTTTGATCGAGATTGTCGCGATAACGGCGGGGATCGAATCCAAGGAGCGAGCTGAGTAGCAGCCGAATGGTCGCTTTGTGGGATACGACCAAAATATTCTGGCCGGCATGTTCGCGTACTAGCTCGATCAATGCCGGCAACGCCCGCGCAGTCACCGCCAATCCGCTTTCGCCGCCCAGCGGCGCAAATGTGTACGGATCTTTTTCCCATTCGGCGGCTTCTTCCGGAAACTTTTCTTCAACTTCGCGCCGCGTCATCTGTTCCCAGCGTCCGTGGTTAATTTCGCGAAACCCGTCTCGAGTCTGAACCTCAAGTTTGTGCGGTCCCGCCAAAATTTGCGCCGTTTCAACCGTGCGACCCAAAGGCGACGCATAGACGGCCATGATTTTTTCGTGACTCAAGCGATCGGCCAATCGCCGCGTTTGTCCGCGACCTTCATCTGAAAGAGCGACGTCAGTCGCCCCGGCAAAGCGATCCTCAGCGCTCAATACCGTCGCGCCGTGCCGTACCATGAACACTCGCGTTACCGCCGGCTTCATAATCGTCGATCGTCATCGCGTAAATTCCGCGAAAACGCAATTCTGCCGATGCGATGTCGCCGAAACCCGCCAGAGGGCAGCCCCTTCAATCGAGGTCGCGCGATCAGAAGAAACAGATTGCTCGAAGAGGCTGGGCGATCCATCCGGTTCAACGAACCGGCTGCCCTCCGGGCGCGAAGCGGGTCGATCTTGCCGCACCGGATCGATTTTAACGTTCGCTTTCGGGCAGTGTCGGCGTGAGGGCGAAGAAAAGGATCGGAATGAGGGCGGCAGCAACGGCAGACGCAATCGTTAAAATGTTCATGATCCAAACCAGCGCGACATTATCCGGATGCCGCGATACCCCTAAGATTGCGAGCAGCAGCAGGACGGCCAATGCCGCGCTTTCGCAGGCAATGAATCGACGCATTTTTGCTTTGCGACGCCGCTTCCACAGAGCAGTTTCGCCGCTTTGCGCGAACTTTTCAAAAAAGTCCACTGGCGGATTGGAGACGGCGACCGGTCGAGCCGGCTTCATTTGAATCACATTTTGCGCAAGAGCGCGCGTGTTCCAACGGACTTTTGGTGTCAAAGTGGGCGGAAGTGGAATCTTCCTGACTGGCGCCTCGGGAATCCGGGCCGGCGGCGCGCTCGCCCGGCGCAGCGGCTTGCATGAAGGAGTGACCGTGCGCGTGAAGTGATCGGGAAAACTGTACGACTCACTCGGGATGAGAGACATGGCCTGCGGGTGGGAGCCACATGTTTAGCGATGGTAATTTTTCCAGTCAACGCAAACATCACCGGCAGCTCCAGATGAGCTCGCCATCTTTTGAAGCTACATTGGCGAGTGACAAGCGACGCAGCGACGCGGGCGATCATTCATCTCGACATGGATTGCTTTTACGCGGCCATCGAAGTGCGGGACCGGCCCGCTTTGCGCGGAAAACCCGTTGGTGTCGGGGGTGCGCGCGATCGTCGCGGCGTGCTGACCACCTGCAATTACGAAGCGCGCGCGTTCGGCGTTCATTCCGCCATGCCGACATTTATGGCGTTGCAGCGTTGTCCGAATCTGATCGTCCTGCCGACGCGCTTCGATGTTTACCGGCGCGAAGCGGCCGTCGTCCGCGAAATCTTGCATCGCTTCAGTCCATTGGTGGAACCGCTTTCGCTCGATGAAGCGTATCTCGACGTCACAGCACACCTCGGCGCGCCCGGACCGCTTGCGCAGGTGATTCGCGATCTAATTTTTCAAAAAACGAAACTAACTTCGTCCGTCGGGATCGGGCCAAACAAGTTGATCGCGAAAATCGCCAGCGCGATGCGAAAACCGAACGGCCAGCTGGAAGTCACCGCGGCTGAGGTCCCTGGATTCATGGAGAACCTGTCCGTGCGCGAAATCTGGGGCATCGGCGAAAAGACGGAAAAGAGACTGCAGGAGCTCGGCGTCAAAACGTGCGGAGATCTTCAGCGGTTCTCGCGTCCGGAACTGGTTGATCTTTTCGGAAAATTCGGCAGCGAACTCTTCGATCTTTGTCGAGGAATCGACGATCGCCCGGTCGAGCCGGACCGGCCGCGTAAGTCGCTTAGCACCGAAGAAACTTTTTCAAGCGATATGGAGACACTGGAACAATGCGAAGAACGTCTCGCCGAGCTTTTTCAAGAACTCATGGCCGATTTGGCCCAGAAAGAAACGACCCGGCGCGTCACAAAAATTTTTGTAAAACTAAAATTTGCCGATTTCACCCGGACCACTGCCGAACGCGCCGGTTTAGAACCATCGCTTTCCGCATTCCGCAGCTTGCTGGCGGAAGCTTTTGCTCGCACCGGCAAAAAAGTGCGGTTGATCGGAGCTGGTGTGCGTTTCGCCGAAAGCGCGCCCGAGGAAATGCAAATGGCGCTGTTTTCCGAGGCGCCGAATTAGCCCATGAGGAATCGCGCTAGGACGAGCCCGACAATCCCACCGGCGAACAGCGCGACGACCACGATCTCTCGTTTCGTTAACAGCGGGTCGGATTTTCCATTTGGGAGCGTGACCTCGCCATTGTTCTCGATCACGCCCATCACATCGTCGCACAGCTTTCGGAGATCCGCCGGCATTGCTTCTTCACTCGCAAACTGCTCAGCGTTAAACGCAAATTTTTTCTTCACACCGTCATGCAGAGCTTCTTCGTAAGCCACGCGGACGTCGGGAGGCAATTCGGCCGGGCTGGAATATTCCTGCCCGTTGTAACGAATCTTCGTTTTCAGGGTAATGCTCACTGCCAGGCGGAAATCACAGCAATTCACCTGCCATCGGCTCTCGCGCTCCCGTTCTTGTGATAAATTAACCGCCAAGTGATCAGTGCCGCCGCTCAACAAAAGATCCGCGCTTCGGGCTGCGACGTGCGTTTCGATAATCTCACCCGCCAGCTTTACGCCACTGACGCTTCGATTTACCAAATCGAGCCGCTCGGGGTCGCCTTTCCCACCAGCGCCCAGGAAGTAAGCTCAGTTATCAAAGCCGCTGCCGATGAAAACATTCCCGTCACGCCGCGCGGCGCCGGTACCAGCCTGGTCGGAAATGCGGTTGGTGATGGATTGATCGTCGATTTCTCGCGCCACAATCGCAAGATCGACAATCTCGACATCGGCAATCGCAGCGTTCGCGTCGGCGCCGGAGTCGTGCTCGATCAGCTCAATGCGTTTCTCAAGCCACACGGATTTTGTTTTGGCCCGGATGTCGCGACCAGCTCGCGCGCCACCATCGGTGGCATGATTGCGAACAATTCGTCAGGCGCGCACGTTCCAGTTTACGGCACGACTGCCGATCACGTTCTTTCGACGGAAATCGTTTTGGCCGACGGTCGAATCGTCATTGTCGGCCCGGCGAGTGAATCTTTGCGCGACGAACAACGCAAGATCGACAATCTCGTTCGCGCGCACGTGGCAGAAATGGCGGAGCGCTGGCCGCCCGGATTGCTCAAACGATGGCCCGGTTACGGTATTGAGCGATTTTCGCGAGCGCGAAATAATCTCAACGAAATTCTCGCCGGGAGCGAAGGAACGCTGGCTGCGATTTTTTCGGCTGAGCTAAAGATCTCGCCACTCCCGTGCAAAAAAGGACTCGGCTTGATTTTTTTTGCATCGGTCGCTGAGGCGATGCAGGCGACGGTGGCGCTGCTCGACCTCAAACCCGCGGCCATCGAACACATCGATCGTCCGCTACTCGATCAAACAAAAGGACAACTCCATTTCCAGGCCGCCCGCGATCTGCTCGAGCTCGACGCACAACCGTGCGAAGCAATCTTGATCGTCGAATTTTACGACGACGCCGAAGAGAAGTTGTCGATCTTGCAATCGCGCAATCTCGGACTGCGCACGAAGATTTGCCGTGACGCCGACGAAATGAATTTGGTTTGGTCGGTGCGTAAGTCCGGGCTGTCACTTTTGACCGGCTGCGTCGGTCCGGCTAAACCGGTGGCATTCATTGAGGACGCAGCGATGCGCCCGGCGCAATTGCCCGATTACGTTCGCGGTTTGCAATCGATCATGAAATCGCTCGGACTGGAAGCGAGCTACTACGGACATGCGGCGAGCGGTTTGCTCCACGTGCGCCCCGTTCTCGATCTCCACAGCACGGACGATTTAAGAAAATTCCGGCTGGTGGCCGATCAAACTTCCGCGCTCGTCCGGCAATTCAAGGGTTCAATTTCGGCCGAGCACGGCGTCGGCATCGCGCGCACCGAATATATGCGCGATCAACTTGGCGACGCGTTGCTCAACGTCATGCGCGAGATCAAGCGCACGTTCGATCCAACAAACATTTTCAATCCCGGAAAGATTTTCGGCTTTGCCCACAAGATCGACAATCATCTCCGCCACAATTTCACGAAGCCGCTCGAGCTGCCGTTCGAGCCTCGACTCGCCTTCGCTTTCAAGGACCGCTCGTTCATCGGCAATCTCGAGCAATGCAACGGCTGCGGCGGTTGTCTCAAACAGACCGGCATTATGTGCCCGACGTTCATGGCGACGCACGACGAAGTGATGTCGACCCGCGGTCGCGCTAATATTATTCGGCGCTCGCTCGAATTGCGCAGCAATGGTCGCGATCCGTTGAAATCGGCGGAACTCGACGCCGCGCTGAGCAACTGCTTATCGTGTAAAGGTTGTACGCCGGAATGCCCGTCGAACGTCAACCTCGCGCTGCTCAAGGCCGAAATGCTTTACGCGCGCTACAAACGCGACGGCTTGCCGCTCCGCGAACGCTTCTTCAGCAACGTTGATTTGTTAGGCCGAATCGGATGCACGCTGCCGAGTATCGCAAACACAATTGTCGATCTTGCACCGGTGCGGGGCTTTATGGAAAAGACACTCGGAATCTCCTCGAAGCGATCACTGCCGCATTACGCGCGCAAGCGATTTGATCGCTGGTTTGCGAGGAATGCAACAAATGGCGCGAAACCTTCGCGCGGCAAAGTGATCCTGTGGGACGACACGTTTGTTCGTTACCACGAGCCAAATATTGGGATTGCGGCGGTCAATGTCCTCAACGCGCTCGGCTTCAAGGTTGAGCTACTGCAAAATCGAAAATGTTGCGGCCGGCCCGCGTTCAGCCAGGGAAATCTCGACGCCGCGGCGGAACTCGCCCGTCATAACATTGATCTTTTAAATGCCGGTCCGGCTCGGACCTCAACGCCGATCATCTTTCTCGAACCATCGTGCTGGTCGATGTTTGTGGAAGATTATCGCGAACTAAAGATTAAGAACGCGGAGAAGATCGCGGCACTCTGTTTCCTCTTCGAAAAATTTGTGGACGATTTGTTGGAGCGCGAGCCAGACGCGCTTCAGTTCAAAGATCGCCAAGCCAACGTCGCGATCCATCCACA
>WNGD01007739.1_pt1 | contig 10445 bp, 7 predicted proteins | sample 5400671 | NCBI WGS metagenome assembly WNGD01 (sample SAMN13153369, study PRJNA577476) | soil metagenome | isolation source: 40 cm soil or saprolite under grassland replicate 2 | place: USA:California | collected 2016-06-15
CCTACAACAGCGGCCCCCTCCGCAAGCAGTTCGGCAGCGTGGTCAGGAAGATCTTCCGGCTGGCACTGCCCGATCGCCGTGGTGATGACGGAGCGCGGAGCGATACCCGCTTCCTGTCACAACCGCAGGTGGCCAGGTAGGGGGCTTCGGTCAGGGCGGCTCTCGGAAGGTGGCTCGGCGGACCGCTCAGCTGCTCAGGCACCGGCCGCACAGGGCGTCCGGCCCGGGCGTTTTGGACTCCAGCGCCCCCTGGAGTCCTAAACCCGCGCCGATCTACCCGAATCCGCCGGTACTAGCGCAGCGCGGGGCTCTGCATGAACCGCATGTTCCTGGGGTTTCTGGCGTCTTTCGGGCCGCGTTTCGGCTCCCTGGAAATCGTGGTGTCGGCGGTTCGATTCCGCCCCTCGCCATCCGTCGCTCGCGGCCGAGCGCCGTTTCATGTCGGACTGATCGGGCAATCGCTCAACAGCGTCCCCTTTGTGGGAGGAACCGATGAGCGAATGGAGGCCATCCGACCAGGACGGCCAGGACGAGCCGGGGGCATTCTGAGGCGCACGGTGAGCGCGTTTCGCGCCGACAATCTGACCGACTGGGCAGCCGCCCTCACGTACTACGGCGTGCTGTCGATCTTTCCGGCCTTGATCGCCCTGGTCGCAATTCTCGGATTGGCGGGGGACTCGGCCACGCAGTCCGTCCTCGACAACCTGAACGAGCTGGGCCCGGGGCCCGCGACCGACATCGTCAGCGGCGCGATCAAGGAGATCGCCGCTAGCCAGGGGACGGCCGGAGCCGCGGTGCTCATCGGCCTGGCGGCCGCCCTGTGGTCGGCATCGGGCTACGTCGGCGCCTTCTCGCGGGCCTCCAACGTCATCTACGAAGTCGATGAGGGGCGGCCGTTCTGGAAGCTTCGGCCCTTGCGCCTGGCCATGACGCTGGTACTTCTACTCCTGGTCGCCCTGAGTGCGATCGCCGTCGTCGTCACAGGACCGCTGGCCGAGCAGGTAGGCAAGCTGTTCGGCCTCGAGGGTGCAGCGGTGACGATCTGGGACATCGCCAAGTGGCCGGTGATCGTGTTCGTCGTGCTGACCATGCTGGCGATTCTCTATTACGGAGCGCCGAACGTTCGTCATCCTGGATTTCGCTGGATCACGCCTGGGGGCCTGCTCGCGGTCGTCCTCTGGATCCTCGCCTCGGCGGGCTTCGCGTTATACGTCGCCAACTTCGGCTCCTACAACAAGACATACGGCAGCCTCGCGGCAGTGATCGTGTTCCTGGTCTGGCTCTGGATCTCCAACCTGGCCGTGCTGCTGGGGGCCGAGCTCAACGCCGAGCTCGAACGGGGCAGAGAGCTGGAGAGCGGTATCCCGCCGGAACGAACGCTCGCCGTGGAGCCGCGCAGCGAGCCGAAGCGGGCTTGAGATCGCGGCTGCGTGATCCGTTTCGCGTCAGGACTCCGATGGACTCAACGACACTTCGAGGGGGAGAGTCGGCGTCCGCACCCCCCTCTACTGTGAGCGCGTGATGAGCAAACAGGCTTCATTGACCGATCAGCCGGCGCTGGCCGAGGGCTCCGCCAACGGTGGTGACCCCAGCCATATTGAGCGCACCTGGGTCCGCGACCTAGCCGACGGGCAGGTGGTGGAGGCCGTGTTCGGGGTTCGGGAGCGCGAGCTTCGCCAGCGCCGCAACGGCGGCGAGTGGCTGAGGCTCGCCGTTTGCGACCGCTCCGGCACCGTCGAGGCGGCGGTCTGGGAAGGAGTCCAGGACTCGTTTGAAGTCGCCCTCCCAGGCTCCGCCATCTACATCAGCGGCCGCTTCGCAGTCCATCCACAGTACGGCCCAAAGATCACCGTCGAGGCGATCCGGCCCGCACGCCCCGAGGAGTTCGAGGACTCCGACCTCGCCGACGGCCCGGGCGTTCCGGCGGAGCGACTGGAGGCCGACTTGCGCGAGCTGCTCCAGACCGTCCAGAATGCCCAGCTCCGAGAGCTACTCGACCGCCTCTTCGACCCGGGCTCCCCGGTCTGGGCCAGGTTCCGCGAGGCCCCGGCCGCCAAGTACTACCACCAGGCCTACCGGCACGGACTCCTGGACCACACGGTCTCGGTCGCCCAGGCGGTGAGCGCCTCCGCGTCGGCCTTCCCCGGAATCGAGCGGGACATCGCCGTCACCGGGGCCCTGCTTCACGACCTGGGCAAGACGATGGCCTACAACGACGACCCGCTGGCCATCGACCTCACCGATGCCGGCCGCCTTCAGGGCGAGATACCACTCGGGTACTACCTGGTCCGCCGTGAGATCGAGCGGATCGAGGGCTTCGATCCGGAGCTGGCTCAGGCGATCTTCCACATCGTCCTCTCTCACCACGGCACGCTGGAGAACGGCTCGCCGGTGATCCCGGCCACCCGCGAGGCCACACTCGTGCACGCGATCGACAACCTCGGTGGCAAGCTCGGCAGCTTCGATCGGATCGAGCGCGCCCTGCCCGACGGCGAGGCCTGGTCGCGGTTCGACCGTGGAATCGACTCGGCGGCCTATTTCCGGTCGCGGGCCGCGTAGTTCGCCAATTCCACTACCGCGTTTTGGTCGAATTACCGGGTTACAGGAGGGTTTAGGAGTACCTCGGTAGTAACCACTTGATCTGCGGGAACTCGGTTCTTAGACTGCCGGCAGTCGACTGCTGAGACGCTCGCACCGGCGTCGAGACAGGCGATGACCGAATAAAGGCGGTCGCGATCGAATGCGCGGACGGAGGGCGGCGTTGCCGGCTTACCCAACGGCCAGAGGAGGCCTAGTTGATCGTGAACCCAGTTGCCCAAGGAAAGCGCGGGCTCGGGCAACGACCCGATAACGGCGACCCCAGCGAACGACCGGCGCGGAAGGATCCTTCCGCGCTCGCCAGGAAGCGGGCCTTTCTGCTGCTCGAGGCGCACCGCGAGTCGCTGGCTGCTCAGGTGCCGCGCCAGGTGCGTGCCCGGAGGCGCTACGCGCATCTGTGCCTGGTCAAGATGGTCACCCGCCTACAGCGCGACTATCTGAGCCAGACGACATCGGTAGGCGACAGGACCCCCCCTGAGGGCTACGGCGTCGAACGGCTCGAGTGCGGCGTCGCCGATTGGGCGAGACCGTGGGGGCCGAGCTGCCTTCAGCAGCTCCAAGCGGACCTCAACGTCTTCGACCGCAAGCTGAAGAGCTCGCGGAGATGGCTTTCCGCCACGACCCAGAGAGATGCGGAGGCGAAGGCCGGGGAGCGCTTCGTTGCGATCATGGCCCGGATGGGGGGCACGCTCAAGGTCGCCGAGTTCGCGCTGCCCAGATGGGCAGCCTCCAGCACGCGACCTTCGTCCCGAGAACCGGCGCGGCGCCGCGCCGCACCCCGCGCTGCTTCTCGGCGAGGCGCGGTCCGGCGTGTGGCCGCCGGACGCGCCAAGCCGAGGCCCGTCGCACCCGGGCGGGATGGGCCTCCGGCCGCCATCCGTCGCCGGCTCGACCTCAACAAGGCGACCTTCGAGGAGCTGCGCTCGCTGGACCTCTCGAGCACGCAGAGTCGGCGCCTGCTCGCCTACCGCAAGCGCTTGCACGGCTTCGAGTCGATCGACCAGCTCGATCAAGTTCCCGGCTTCCCGAAACGCGTCCGCGATCAGCTCCAGCACCAGCTGACCGTCTAGCGTAGCCCCGCAAATTGCGCACAAAGCGCGGCGGCCGCTTGCGTGGCCACCGGGGGCGCGCGTCTATTCTCCTCTCGTGGCCAAGGACACCGAGAAGCTGATCCGCCAGCTCTCTTTGATCTCGTTCCTGATGGCGAACGGACGTCCCGTTTCGGCGCTCGAGATCAAGCGCGAGGTGGAGGGCTACAGCTCCATGAACGACGACGCCTTCGCGCGCCGCTTCTACGCCGACCGCGCCGAGCTCGAGAGCCTCGGGATCTCGCTTCAGGTCGAGAAGCCGGCAGAGGGCTTCTTCGAGGCCGAGCTCTACGCGCTGCCGCCCGAGAACTACTACCTGCCGCCGATCGAGTTCACCGATGGCGAGTTGGCGGCGCTGCGCACCGCGCTGGGGCTGCTCGACGGCGAGTTTGCCTACGCCGAGCCGCTGCGCCTTGCCCTGCAGCAGGTCTCCTGGGGGCGTCCCAGCCCGCTACAGGAGGGTGACTCGACCTCGATCGACGTCAAGCTGGCCCCTTCGGGAGGCGGCCACGAGCTCTCGCAACGCCTGGCGAAGATCGAGACAGCGATCTCTCGCCGCAAGACGATCGAGTTCAGCTACTACTCGTTGCAGCGCGACCTCGTCTCCGATCGCAAGGTGGATCCCTACCACCTCGTCTTCCGCAACGGCCAGTTCTACTTGATCGGCCACTCGCACGAGCGGGATGAAGTGCGCGTATTTCGCCTCTCGCGGATCCGCGGCAAGGTCTCCTACGCGACCAAGGCGGAGCACGACTTCACGCCGCCCGAGGACTTCGATCGGCGCGACTACGCGTCGCGAGCCGATTGGCAGATGGGGGAGATCGACGGCACGGGGCAGGTGTTCGTACGCGAGCGGATCGCCTGGCTCGTGGAGCGCGACTTCGGCGGCTATGGCCAGCTGCGCAAGGCGACCAGGGAGGAGGACCTACCCGGCCGTGGGGCGATCTTCGAGACCGAATACGCCTCGCCCCGCCAGCTGATCTCCTGGGTGCTCGGCTGGCGCGCGAACGCGAAGCTGCTCGAGCCCGATGACCTGGCGCGGGAGGCGGCCGAGAGGCTGGAGCTGCTTCGGAAGCGCCACATCGGCGACTTCGCAGTGGCGAAGACGGTCTCCAGGCCCGTGGCCCAGGGCAATGGCAGACCGCGGTCCGCGGACGGGCGCTCGGAGTCGGTAATCCGCCCGGAGCGATTCGCGCGGCTGGTCACGCTCGCCGGCCTGCTGATCGGGGCCGCCCGCGAGCAGGCGCGGCTGTCCGTGGACACGGTGCTCGACGAGCTGAACGTCAGCCGCGATGAGCTGCGCGAGGACATCGACGTGCTCAATGTCGTCAATTTCGGCGGCGGCACCTACGTGCTCTACGCGGAGATCGACGGAGACGAGATCGAGGTGGACGCCGACACCTACGGCGACAACTTCGCCCGCCCGGCTCGCCTGCTGCCGCTGGAGGCCAAGGCGCTGATCGCGGCGATCGATCTCTTCGGCGATCATCTGCCGCAGGCCGGCCTCTCGACCGCTCGTCAGAAGATCCTCCGTGCGCTCGGACACGACCCCTCGCAGGAGGGCCTGGAGATCGCCCCCGGGCGCGACGACTCCGAAGTCGTGCATACCGTCAACGACGCGATCGAGCGCCGCCGGGTCCTCGAGCTCCACTACTACAAGGAGAACGAGGACGAGTTCGTGAAACGCCAAGTCGAGCCGTACCAGCTGGTCAGTGGCCCCGAGGGCTGGTACCTCGGCTGCTACGACCTTCGCAAGGCCGACACGCGACACTTCCGCCTCGACAGGATGAAGGAGGCGCGGCTCACCAGGCGCTCCTTCGAGCCGCGGGAGGGTACGGATGAGCGCCTCGCGCAGCAGGAGTGGCTGGTTCACGGCGAGGTCGGGAGCGCCGGCGTGGCCCGCGTCTGGGTCTCGCCGGAGCGGGCCCGCTGGCTGCGCGAGGAGCGCACCGTGGTCGAGGAGCTTGCCGACCAGGCCGTCGTGGTCGAGCTGCCCTACGGCTCCGCCGACTGGCTCGTGCGGGAGATCCTCAAGGGCGTGGGGGACCTGGTGGTTCTCGAGCCGGAGGACGCTCGGAAGGCCGTGCTCGACGCGGTGACCGGCAACTAGTCCTCGCTACTTCGACTGACCGCCGCGGCACGTGGCTGCGTTTATTCATCTATGTGATGGTCAATGTCAACCACGTCTCGGGGCCACACCAGCGGCCGACTATATTCGCGGCCATCGACACGCCGCCGGGTCACCCGGACATCGTCAGGATCGTCGCCCCGAATCCCGGGCCGATGACGCTCGAGGGCACGAACACCTACGTGGTCGGCTCCAACCCCGCCTACGTCGTCGACCCTGGCCCCGCCGAGGAGTCGCATCTCGACGCGGTGCGCGCAGTGGCCGAGGATCGCGGCGGCATTGCCGGCGTCCTGCTCACCCACTCCCACGCGGATCACTCGGCTGGCGTGCCCCTGCTCGGCGCCCCGCTCCTGTTCGGCGAGGTCGGAGCGGGCGACGAGACCTCCGGCGATCCCGGCGCCGAGGGCCCCTCGGTCGGCTCCGGGGTCGCTATCGAGCCGGGACGCGTGGGCCCCTTCTCGGCCCTCCCGACCCCCGGACACGCGACCGACCACGTCTGCTTGCTGCTGGGGGAGGTGGGCTTCTGCGGGGACCTGGTCCTCGGTCACGGCTCCAGCTTCGTTCCACCTGACGGCGGCTCGCTGGCCGCCTACCTCGACTCCCTGGAGCGCGTGCGGGCGGCTGAACTCGAGCTGCTCTGCCCTGGACACGGTCCCTACATCGAGGATCCGGCCACCAAGGTGAACGAGTACCTCGAGCACCGCCTGATGCGCGAGCGCAGGCTGGTGGCCGAGTTGGAGCAGGGGGAGCGATCCCGGGCGCGCCTCCTCGCCCTCGTGTGGGACGACGTGCCGGAGGTGTTGCGGCCCGCCGCGGCGGTCGTCATGCAGGCCCATCTTGAGAAGCTCGAGGCGGAAGGCCGGTTGCCGGAGGGGCTCGGCGACTGAGGCAACTAGCCGCCCGGGCCTCAAATGATTGAGCTCGATTTTCGCTCGGCTGAGCACGACTGTGCTCACGGCCGCGACCACTAGAGTTGCCGGCAGTGACAATCGGCGGACTGGCAAAGCGATTCGGCCTCGCCGGCGCGGCGCTCACCGCGCTCTCTGGGACCACCGCGGCTGGGCTGTGGCATCAGCTCTTTCGCCGGCCGCTTCCGAGGACCAAGGGGCATCTGCGGCTCGAGGGCCTCGAGGGTCCGGTCGAGATCCGCCGCGACCGCTGGGGAGTTCCGCACATCCACGCCGAGACCAGGCACGATCTGTGGCTCTCCGAGGGCTTCTGCCACGGACAGGACCGCCTCTGGCAGCTCGACCTCTACCGCAGGATCGGCTCCGGCCGGCTTGCCGAGATCGCCGGCCGCCCCGGCCTCAGGACCGACCGCTTCATGCGGACTCTGGGCCTGCGCCGCGCTGCCGAGCGTGAGGTCGCGGCACTCGAGCCCGAGCTGCGGTCGGAGCTCGACGCGTTCTGCGCCGGGGTGAACTCCGCCGCCACCAACCGCACCCTACCCGCCGAGTTCCAGATCCTGCGGGTCGGCTTCGAGCCGTTCGCCCCCGCCGATCCGCTCACCCTCGCGAAGCTCTTGTCCTTCGGCCTTTCGACCAACTGGGAGCGCGAGCTCTTGCGGGCCGAGATGACCCGCGAGCTGGGCGCCGAGCTGGCGGCGCGCCTGGACCCGGGCTATCCGCGCGGCAACCCCGTGATCCTTACTCCCGGCCAGGCGTGGACGGGAGACGGCCTCGATCTCTCGGAGCAGATCGCTCGCATTCGCGCCTCGATCGGCCTTGCGGTCGAAGCCACCGGCTCGAACAACTGGGCCGTGACCGGGGCTCGCTCCGCGACGGGGCGGCCGCTGCTGGCGGGCGATCCCCACCTGCCGCCGAGCATGCCGGGAATCACCTATCAGGTCGGGCTCTATCTCGGAGACCGATTCTGCCGCGGGGCCGCGCTTCCGGGCCTACCGGGTGTGTTCATGGGCCAGAACAACGATGTCGCCTGGTCGTTCACGAACGTGCTCGCCGACGTCATGGACCTGTTCATCGAGCGGATCGACGGCGACACGTACGAGTTCGAGGGCGAGTCACGGCCCCTCGAGCTGATCGAGGAGGAGATTGCGGTCAAACGCCGCTCGGAGCCCGAGCGCCTGGTCGTCCGCGAGACGCACCACGGCCCAATCGTCAACCAGGCGCTCCGCGCCGACGAGGCCGAGCCGCTGGCGCTCCGCTTCATGGCCCTCGACTTCCCCGGGATCACGCAGGCGAGCCTCGGGATGCTCGACTTTGCCTGCGGCGCCGATTTGGTGCAGGCGCTCAGCGAGCACGCGCACCCCGTCTCCAACCTCGTTTGGGTCGACCGCCATGGCTCGATCGGCTACAAGACGGTTGGCCGCCTTCCCCTCCGCCGCGGTGGCTGTCCGGACCTCCCGAAGCCCGGCTGGACGGGCGAGTATGAGTGGGATGGCTGGGTCGCCTACGAGTAGATGCCCGAAATCACCGACCCGGACTCGGGCTTTGTGGTCACCGCCAACAACCGGATCGAGCCCGAGGGCTATGCCCACCACATCACCAGCGATTACCTCGACGGCTACCGCGCGCGTCGCATCGAGCAGATGATCACGGCGCAGCCTGAGCACGATCTGGAGAGCTTCGAGGCGATGCAAACGGACATGCTCTCGCTTCCGGGCCTCGAGACGGTCCACCGGATGGCCCGGCTGCGGCCGCGAGACCAGCGCGAGCTGGCAGCGATCGAGCGCCTGCGTTCCTGGGACGGGCGGATGACCCCGAAGTCGATCGCGGCGACGATCTACCAGGCGTTCACACTGCGGCTCGCGCGCGAGGTCACCCGAGCGGCGATCCGGGACCGCGACTTGGCGGAGCGCTGGCTGGACCGCGCCGACAACGGATTCGTGGCCCACGTCACATCCCCGTGGCGCTGGCAGTCCCACCTGCTGGGCCTGTGGGAGGAGGCCGACGAGGACCTCGTCGGCCGGTCCTGGGACGAGCTCGCGCTCGACGCGTTGCGTGGGGCGCTCGACGACCTCGACGAGAAGCTCGGGCCCGACCAGGAAGCCTGGCGCTGGGGAAGGGTTCACCCGCTTGTCTTTCCGCACCCGCTCGGCGAGACGAATCCCCTGCTCGCCCGGATCTTCAACCGCCGGCTGGAGATCGGGGGCGGTCAGGAGACGGTCGCCCAGGTGGGCTGGGATCCGAACGACCCGTTCACGGCGATCTGGGCGCCCTGCTGGCGAATGGTCGCCGACCCCGTGAGCCCGGAGCGTTCCCGCTGGCAGGCCTTCACCGGCCAATCGGGTCACCCCGCAAGCCCGCACTACGATGACCTGCAGGTCGACTGGCTCGAGGGGCGGACCCAGCCGATGGCCGGCGAGGGGCCGTGGCGGGTGCTGACGCTCGATCCGCCGAGCTAGCCCGCCGCAAATGAGCCGCCGGGACCAGATCAAGCTCACCGACGAGGAGCAGCGCGAGCTGCTCGAGTCAGAGCGGGTGGTGGTCGTCTCTTCGATCGGCGTGCGTGGCTGGCCTCATTCGATGCCGCTCTGGTACGTGCCGCGCGATCCGGACATCTGGATCTACACCTACGCGAAGTCGCAGAAGGTCAAGAACCTGGAGCGAGATCCGCGCGCCACGCTTCTGGTCGAGACGGGTCACGAGTACGGCGAGCTGCGCGGCGTCGAGATCGAGGCCGACGCCGAGATTCACCGCGACTTTGACAGCGTCTACGAGCTCGCCCGGGAGATCACGGTGCGCTACTCGGGCGACATCTCCTCGGTCGAAGGAGACGCCGCCGAGGCGCTCAAGGGGCAGGCTCGCAAGCGGGTCGCGGTCTGCTTCGAGCCAAGGCGGATCGCGAGCTGGGACCACCGCAAGCTGGGCGGGACCTACTAGGCGGGCTCCCGGCCCATCCCGCACGGGGGCGCCGTGGCGCTGGCCGGCCTCCCCCTATGCTTCCGGCGCGATGGAGAACCTCAAGGGCCTGATCCTCTCGGGCGGCGAGGGCACGCGCCTGCGCCCGATCACCCACACCTCCGCGAAGCAGCTCGTGCCCGTGGCCAACAAGCCGGTGCTCTTCTACGGCATCGAGGCGCTCGTCGAGGCGGGGGTGAAGGAGATCGGGATCGTGATCGCCCCCGAGACCGGCGGCGAGATTGCCGAGGCAGTCGGCGACGGCGCGGACTTCGGCGCCTCGATCAGCTACATCCACCAGGAGGCGCCGCTGGGCCTGGCGCACGCAGTCCTCACCGCGGAGGAGTTCCTCCAGGACGCGCCGTTCGTGATGTACCTGGGCGACAACCTGCTGCGCGACGGGATCACCGACCTCGTCAACGCGTTCCGTTCGTCGGAGCCCGACGCCCTCATCCTCCTGACGCGCGTCCCGGATCCAGGCAACTACGGCGTCGCCGAGCTCGACGGCGACCGGGTGGTTCGCCTGATCGAAAAGCCAAAGGACCCGCCCACGGACCTGGCGCTGGTCGGGGTCTACATGTTCGCGCCGCTGATCTTCGAGGCCGCGAAGGCGATCAAGCCCTCGGGGCGCGGGGAGCTTGAGATCACCGACGCGATCCAATGGCTGATCGACGGCGGCAAGCGGGTGGAGAGCCACACCGTGACCGGTTGGTGGAAGGACACCGGCCAGCTTGACGACATGCTCGAGGCGAACCGCCTGGTGCTGGAGGA
>WNGD01007290.1_pt1 | contig 10440 bp, 10 predicted proteins | sample 5400671 | NCBI WGS metagenome assembly WNGD01 (sample SAMN13153369, study PRJNA577476) | soil metagenome | isolation source: 40 cm soil or saprolite under grassland replicate 2 | place: USA:California | collected 2016-06-15
GTGCCTCGAGCCCTCGCATGGTATGGCTCAACGCCGATTGCGAAACCCCCAGCTTTGCGGCCGCCTTGGTGAAGCTCCGTTCTCGCGCCACGGCGAGAAAGGCGAGCAGGTCGTTGACGTTTTCGCGCTGCATTCATGAGTCCACTTCATAAGCCCATGCGAATTGTGCCATCTAATCAGATGGCGCCGCACTTGCTACATTGTCAGCAGTCGCAGGTCGGATTACTGCATCAATCGAACACAGGACTATGCAAATGGACATCAAGCCAAACGGCTCGCAGCCCTCCGCGAGAGGACCAGCCGAGTATTTCACCGGCACGGTACGCGTTGACCCGCTTTTCAAGGCGCCGGCACCAGCGCGTGCGAGCGGTGCCTACGTAACGTTCGAGCCATGCGCCCGCAGCGCATGGCACACCCATCCGCTGGGTCAGACCCTGATCGTGACGTCCGGCTGCGGCCTGGTACAAAGCTGGGGCGGTCCGATCAAGGTGATTCGACCGGGTGACGTGATCTCGTGCCCGCCGGGGGAGAAGCACTGGCATGGCGCCACGCCGACCACCGCCATGACCCACATCGCCATCCAGGAAGAGCTCGACGGCAAGGTCGTCGACTGGATGGAGAAAGTCACCGACGAGCAGTACGGCAACTTGCGGTAGCTCCCTCTTTAGCTGCGCCAACATAGGAGAGAAATCGTGAAAAAGCTCGTCAGCGCCAATGTGCAGGCCACGCCGGCCCAAAGAATGTTCGGCGACATCTCCCCCAAGTTGGCCGAGCTGACCGATAACGTGCTGTTTGGGGATGTGTGGGCGCGTCCGGGGCTGTCGCGAAGGGATCGCAGCTTGGCGACAGTGAGCGCGCTCATCGCAATGAATCGCCCCGATCAGCTTCGATCGCACCTCGCCCTGGCGTTGGAAAACGGCGTGACACAGGATGAGTTGGTCGAAACGATCACCCACCTGGCGTTCTACGCCGGCTGGCCAAGCGCGGTGACCGCGATCTCCGTAGCCAAAGAAGTCTTGCAGAAGAACTGACCAGCGCGGAGCAGGTATGAGCAACAACATTCAGGGAAAAGTCGTCGTCATCACGGGCGCGAGCAGCGGCCTCGGCGAAGCGACCGCCCGAGATTTATCCGCGCAGGGTGCCGCGGTGGTGCTGGGTGCGCGGCGCGCCGATCGCATCAAGTCGCTGGCGGACGAACTCACCCGCCGCGGCGGAAAGGCGCTGGCCGTCCCTACGGACGTCATCCACAGCGGGCAGGTGAAGAAGCTCGTCGACGCCGCCGTGCAGGCACATGGGCGTATCGACGTGATGATCAACAATGCCGGCCTGATGCCGCAGTCGCCGCTCGAGCGCCTGAGAATCGATGAATGGGACCGGATGATCGACGTGAACATCAAGGGCGTGCTGTATGGCATCGCCGCGGCACTGCCCTACATGAAGGAGCAGAAATCCGGGCACATCATCAATGTGTCGTCCGTAGCCGGTCACAAGGTTCGCGCCGGCGGCGCGGTTTATGCGGCGACCAAGCACGCGGTGCTTGCTCTGTCCGAAGGGCTGCGACAGGAAGTGAAGCCCTACAATATCCGCACGACGGTGATCTCGCCTGGGGCGGTGGCCACGGAGCTGCCGAACAGCATCAGCGAGCAAGATGTCGCCGAGAGCTTCCACAAGTTCTACGAGGATTTTGCGATTCCTGCGGATTCGTTCGCACGAGCAGTCGCCTTCGCCATAAGCCAGCCCGAGGAGGTAGACGTGAACGAGATCCTCTTCCGGCCCACCCGTCAGGAGCTCTGACCGTGGCCCAGCGTGCGCCCGTTCTCGCGATCGTGCTCGCGAGCTATCTGATGATCGTGCTCGACATTTCCATCGTCATCACCGGCTTGCCGAAGATACGGGACGATCTCGGCTTCTCGACAACCAGCCTGTCCTGGGTGCAGAACGCGTATACGCTCGCCTTCGGCGGGCTGCTTCTGCTGGGCGCGCGCGCGGGCGACATCCTCGGCCGGCGCCGCATGCTCGTCGCCGGACTGGCACTCTTCACGGCCGCATCGCTCGCCATCGGCCTGGCGCCATCGCCCTCGTGGCTGCTTGCCGTGCGCGCGGTGCAGGGCGTCGGCGCCGCAATCCTGGCGCCGTCCACGCTGGCACTGCTGACGACGAACTTCCCCGCGGGACCCGAGCGCACGCGCGCGCTCGCATACTACGCAGCCGCTGCCGGCGTCGGTGCCAGCGTAGGCCTCGTGCTCGGCGGCATCTTCGCGGGCTGGCTTTCCTGGCGCGTCGGATTTTTCATGAACGTACCCATAGGGGCGGGATTGATGCTCGGCGCTCGACGCTGCCTCGGCGAGACTGAGCGCCGCCCGGGCGAGCTCGACGCGGCGGGCGCCCTGAGCTCGACTCTCGGCATGACGGCGCTTGTCTACGGTCTCATCCGCTCGACGAGCGCCGGCTGGGGAAATCTTCTAACGCTTGCGGCGCTCACGGCCGGCGTCGTCTTGCTGATAATCCTGGTCTTCAACGAGAGCCGCGCGAAGCAGCCCATCATGCCGCTGCGGCTGTTCGCCAGCCGCGAGCGCGGCGGTGCGTATGCGGCGCGCGTCCTCTTCCTTGGCGCAATGGTCGGGTTCTGGTTCTTCACCACGCAGTTCCTTCAGGGTGTGATGGGATACAGCCCCGCGCAGGCCGGAGCGGCCTTCCTACCGACGACGCTCGCCAACTTCGCTGCGGCGATGGCTGTTCCGAAACTGACGAAGCGGTTCGGCAATGCGCGCCTGCTCGCCGGAATGCTGGCCTTGTCGGTAATCGGGATGGCGTGGCTCAGTCATGTCTCCGCCGACAGTTCGTATCTCACAGACGTCGCGCTGCCGATGATCCTGATCGGTATCGGCCAAGGCGGATCACTCGGCCCGCTCACCGTCGCAGGCGTTGCTGGTGTCGCCTCTGAAGACACCGGTGCAGCCGCCGGGCTGTCAATGCCGCCCACCAGCTGGGCGGCTCCCTTGGGCTCGCTGTCCTCGTCGTAGTATTCGCGGCCGCCGGCTCCGGCATGCTTGGCGCCCACGCATTGCTCGCGCACCGCATTGCGGCATCCCTCACCGTCGCCACGGGGATGCTGGCGCTCGCGGTCGTCCTGGTCGTCGGGCTGATCGTCCGGCCGGCGCGCCACGGAACGGCTCGAGCGTTCCAGCCAAATGGTCGCTGAACCGAGAGAGCTCTATGAGTATGAAGCAGGGGAAATCATTCAACGCGCTCTTGCTGTTCGCAGCTGGCATTATTGCTTCAGCATGTACGACAATTAGCCGAAACGACAAGCCCGTGCCGCTGATCATCCAGGAACAGGGCAGCTTTGCAGTCGGGGGCACCGTGATCACCAAGCCCGGTACTTTCGATGCCATCAAGCGCGGTCCTGAGGGGCAGACCTTTCACGGCGATCACGCGTATGTGTTCTATCAAGTTCCGGTGAACGTCCGCAAATTTCCCCTCGTGCTGTGGCACGGCTATGGGCAGTCTACGAAGACATGGGAAACCACGCCGGATGGGCGCGAGGGCTACCAGAACATTTTCCTGCGCCGGGGTTTCGGGGTTTACCTGATCGATCAGCCACGGCGCGGCAATGCAGGACGCAGCACCCAGCCGCTGACCTTGACACCCACGCACGACGAGCAGACCTGGTTCAACATCTTCCGCCTCGGCATCTGGCCGAACTATTTCCCCGGCGTGCAGTTCTCCCGCGACCCGGAGGCCCTGAACCAGTACTTCCGTCAGATGACGCCCGACACGGGTCCCTTCGATGCGAGTGTGGTCTCGGACGCGGTGTCCGCGCTGTTCAACAAGATCGGGCCGGGAATTCTAGTGACCCATTCGCAAGGTGGCGGGCCCGGCTGGCTCACGGCAATCAAGAACCGGAATGTACGTGCTGTCGTTTCCTATGAGCCGGGCAGCGGTTTCATCTTTCCCGGGGGCGAGGTGCCTCCGCCGATGCCAAGTTCCGGCGGCACTCTCGAGGCGGCGGGCGTGCCGCTGTCCGATTTCATGCTGCTCACGAAGATCCCCATCGTCATTTATTACGGCGACAACATTCCCGGGCAACCGATGGCCAATCCGTCCCAGGACCAATGGCGCACACGCCTGGCGATGGCGAGGCTGTGGGCGGACGCCGTAAACCGCCGAGGGGGTGACGTCACGGTTGTGCATTTTCCCGAAATAGGGATTCGCGGCAATACGCACTTTGCATTCTCGGATCTCAACAATCTCGAAATCGCAGACGTTCTGTCCAAATTTCTTGAGAAGAAGGGTTTGGATTGACTTCTACCCTTAGGAGATAACCATGCGAGTCGGCATTCTCGGTTCAGGCTTGATGGGCGCCAAGCTCGGGACGATCTTCGCGCGGGCCGGACACGAGGTGGTATTCAGCTACGCCCGCAGCGAGAAGAAGCTCGAGAAGCTCGCGCTAGACGCGAAGGGCAAGGCGCGAGCCGGCACGCCGCGCGAGGCGGCGCAGGACGCGGATACAGTATTGCTGGCCGTGCACTGGCTGCGGTTCGACGACGTTCTGAAACAGGCGGGCGACCTGTCGGGAAAGGTCGTCGTGACCTGCTCAATGCCGATGAACGAGGACAACACCGAGCTCGTCGTAGCCCACACCTCGTCGGGCGCGGAGGAGCTGGCGAAAAGGATTCCCAAAGCTCGCGTCGTGGCGGCATTCGGGACCGTCCCGAGCGAAGTGTTCTTCGACGTCTATGAAGCGAGGCGCAAGGCAAGGCGGCCGAGCTTGCTGTACTGCGGCGACGACCGGCGCGGCAAGGAAGTGGCCGCCAGCCTGATCCGCGACGCCGGCTTCGATCCGGTGGATGCCGGTCCTTTGCGGATCGCCCGCTATACGGAGCAGTTCACGATGCTCATCGCCCAGCTCGCTTACGAAGGCGAGGGAGGCCCGGAACTGGCGTATCGTTTCGAGCGGTTCGGCAAGTAGGAAAGGCCCACAACTAGATGAGGTGAAGACATGTCGGAGTTCGCCGAATGGGATAGCTTTTACGTGATCGTCGGTTCGGCTGCAGGTGCCTTGATCGGTTTGCAGTTCGTCGTTCTGACGCTCATCGCCGAGAGGCCGCCGCTGCGAGCTGCGGACGCCGGCGCCGCGTTTGCGACGCCGACGATCGTTCACTTCGGCACGGCCCTGCTCCTGTCGGCGATCCTGCGCGCTCCATGGCAAGCGGTCACGCCCGTGGCGGCGCTTTGGGGCTTTGTGGGCCTCAGCGGCGCCGTCTACACCGGCATCGTGGCCCGTCGCATGCGCGTGCAGACGGCATACCGACCCGTGCGGGAGGACTGGTTATTTCACTGCGTGCTGCCGTTGGCTGCGTACGCGATACTCGCGCTTTCGGCATTCGCGGCTCTCTCTCACACCCGCGAGGCTTTGTTCGGCGTCGGAACTGCGGCGCTGCTGCTGCTCTTCATCGGCATTCATAACGCGTGGGACGGCATCGCCTACCACGTACTTGTCAACAAGGGGGACGGGAAAGACTGAGCGGCGCCGAGCGCGCGCGTATGGAGTGGCGATGTTGGCGCCAGTAGGTTGTCGGAGAGCATACTAAAATGACGAGGTGTCCGAGCCCTCTCTCCACGAACACACCCGATGGTGCAGCAATGTAAAGCCCCCGCCTGGCGCGGAGCTTCGAGGCGCGCGGCGTAGACCTATACCGTTACCTATACTGCTGCGGACGCGCCCGAGACGCAGCGGGATTCGTCGTTCGCTGGTGTTCCAATTTGGAACAGCCCTACTTCCGAGCGCGACAACCTGCGCGGCGTGGCGGTGTCTTGCTCAGCCTAGCGATGCCTGTCGGACGATCTCGGCGAGGATTCCATCCCGACCCCGATACGTGAGATGCAGTCGGAGATCAAACCAGCTTGACCAGATGCGCCCTTTGTATTCCCAGGCCCTGCCCTGATCGTCGTAGAAAGAGGCTTCCGATGTTCGACAATCGAATTCCCGCGTCTCGCCCGGCCCCAACGTCAAGTTGGCGATCAGAGGCCTCCGGTAGACCGCGTAGCTATAGTGAGTCAGAATGATATCAATCGATGCGTTGATGTTGGTGACCGGCTCTTCGGTTACGTTCACGACGCGAACGGAGATTCTGTCTGCACTGGACGGAAGCGCTGGAAGCTCCACGAACCCAACGGTCAGCGGAGAGGGCTCTGTAATCTTCCCGAGTCGGGCCTCCTTTGCTCTAATGAGCCGCTCAATCTCTGCGGGCTTGAGACGACCAACTGTACCGGCCCTTCGGGTGTAAACAGCATCCGTCGAAAGAATGGTGTCTACGTCGCGCGTTGCGTAGTGAGGATGGAACTCACTCCAGATGACTTCCAGAACACTCAGTCTCTTTCCGAGGTAGGGAACTTCGTCCAGCCGAACTCTGGGGACCGGGTTGGTATAGGTGTCTAAAAGTTGGGCCACGGTTTCCTGAGAGGGGGCTTCCGACACACCCACGACGCCCCCACCCGCCTTCTTGTCCTCCACGCCAACAACGATGAGCCCTGATTCACTAGGGCTAATGGCGTTGGCCATGGCGAGAACGTCTCTGGCTAGATGACCCTTGCCGAGCTTCGACTCGAGATCCCACCATTGCCTCTTGAGCTCGAAAAGGTCCGTCTCGCCGGCGTCGATCAACTCGCCAAGGCGGCTCGGATCGATTCTAGGAGACGTCATAGGTAGATGAGCGCTGCGTCGCCATTTCCTCGAACGTCTTGGCGATTTGGCGGTAGCTCAGACCCTCCTCGCAGAGCTCCCGAATCAAGTCGATCTCGCGATCGGTCAGCCGCGCCCGGGGGTGTGACTCTCCGATCCTCCGGCCGCGCTCGTTCACCAGCACGTATGTTTAAGAATATTTGCTAGCCATGATACCTCCTGTTGACTCAGGTTGCGTTGTGGTCAGGCGGGCGGGGTGTTTTAGCACCCTGCTCGGCCGCTCTCTTGAACGAATAGACTGGAGCGCGACTGTGGCGGGTGCTATGAGAGAACACTAAACCTATCTAAGGTTGCCAACGGCCCTGCTCGTCGTATAGGTGGCATTGCTCAACATCAAACCCCTGCCACAATATATCGAGCAATGGCCGGGCAACTTGGTCGACTTCGGAAACCATTGCGATGTCCTCAAGCCACGCCTCTGGCAAGATCAGATTTTCACGATCGGCTCGCGCACTGTCCGGTGGGAACCACTTCGGCCCCACTGCGAACTCGTATTCACCAACCGAAAGCACAGCCACGCCGACAATTGCTGGCCCTGCAAATCCAAGCGACCGACTTTCGCGAAGAAACTTTTCAATTCCCGTCCGAACGAAACGCGAAATCCCCGTTGAAGGAATTATCTTGCGATCCCGATCAACCGTCCCGCCGACAGTACGAACCGCTTCCAGTGCCCCAGACCGGAATATTTGAGTGAATGCTGGTGACGGCTCGCCCGTTCGTCCGGCCGAATATACAACCAGGCCGTCCAAATTTGTTGAGCGTGACGCGCCACCCCAATCGCTAAAAATGTACGGCATGAAGTTGTTGTAGAGGGCCTGAATGTCTACTGAGCGATTCCCGGCCATTGAAGCAATAGGAACGAGGTGTACAACGCAAATCGGCCCTTCAACAAGGGGGCGCCCGCCCCTGCCCGCATTGATGGCCTTTAGACGATCTTCTCGAAAGCGCCGAGCGCGCTCTGCAAGTGTGGCGGTTCTATCAAAGGCGGATCGAAGCTGATCGTAAGTGAGCTCCACGGTATGTGTCCCGTTGCGCATGACGAATCGGCCGACGTTGTTGACAGTGTAGCGATGCGGGCCACCAAACGACGCGGGCACCCGCAGTATCAGAACGTAACCCCCGCCGGCAATTGGCACATCCTGAATTCGCAGCCCAACAAGTCGGGGCTCTAAACCGGCATCTAAAATCTGCCCTAAACGGCGCCTTGTCGCGTCCGCACTCTCCTCTGTGATCGGGAGAACGTCTGTAGCTTCGCCCTTCTCTTCAGCAATTCCGTAGACCAGATCACCACCGTCGGAATTTGCGAACGCGCAAACGTCCTTCAAAAACTCGCTCTTCGCTTTGTCATTTAAACCCGGAAGAGCCTGCTTGAATTCCAGCGTTTGAGATTCCGGGCAACGTTGGGCGCATAACTCGCGTAACCGATCCTCGCGTACTTCCGCTGGCAGAATACTCATGTCATTTCTAGAGTCGCGTTACCCATATACTGTATATTATACCAGGCAACACCTCGTCAAAACCAATGAACTTCCGCGTCTACCCCATGCGCCAACGCGGCCGGCGCCTGCCCCGGTGAGAGAAGTACCTACAGCGCGCTCGCGTTGCACCGGCAACCCTGCGGAAAAGGAAAACCCACTGCCCGATCTCTATGAGCCCACACTCGTGCGCTTCGCGCCGAACGCTTTCGTGCTCAGAGGATACGAGCGGGTGGAAACGGAACAGGGTGCTGTCGGGGTTGTGCAAGAATAGCAGTGCAAACATCCGTAATCTGAACAAATGACTATGGCAGACACGACAAGGCAGAAACCAAGCACACAAATACAGGTCGCCGACGGCGCCGGCGGTATGCGGCCAGTCGACGACCTTCGCTTCGAAGGAGGTGAGTGGCCGATCGAGATCGTTGTTCCTGCGAAGGATGCACAGGCGTGGATGGCACACCTGGGCGCCGAGGTGGAGGAGCGCGGTTGGAGCTCGAGCGGAATATCCCAGCTCGACAGTGCCGAAAATAGTGGGACTCTCTCTGTGCATGCGGCGCGCGGCCCTACACCTCCGACACTAAACATCGTCTGGGAAAGACCGCGCGGAGGGGCCCTAAAGGTCAGAGCGCGTCCGAGCGGCGCGCCTACGCTTTCTCTGGAAGTTGCGCGCGAATTCATCGCCGCGGTCGACACAAGACAACGCGCGAATAGAACAATGACAGTCCACTGTCGGAGGCTTTTATCCTACGAAGGGCTTCCATGGCGTGGAGAGCTCTGGCTCGACCCCGATCATCGCCTCGGTCCACCATCGAAACATCCTACGGATGCGCTCCTGGGTCCACAAACCATCATCGTGGATGCGATGATCGAAGGGATCGGAAAGCGGGGAGTCAGTGCGAACTTTGAGAAACGCCTTTACGAGATCCGCGTTTTCCTGAGTGTTGTCCTTGGCCTGGATGCTGTACTCAGCAAGTGGGAGCGGGGATGGGTGTGCGAAATGGAGGAACCTTTTCGCGTCAAGGATTGCAAGCTCGGGTGGGTGGGCTACGTAGAGACTAACGAGACCGCTGGTTTTCCCTCCGTCGGTAGTGCACGACCAATAGAAAAGCGCGAAGCGAGCCGGCCCGGATTAGGACCACGTGGAATTTCGGGTGATATGCATGAGCGATGGGTTCCCGCGGACATCGAAGACCTATGGCGCCGCTTCGTCACTTTGCCAATCTCCAAGCAGGACCATTTCCTGCGCGCCGGTAATGCGCATCTAATTGCACAATCAATGTGGCCAGACCAGCGGACCGCGTATGCGGCCTTTCTGGTCGTGGCGTGCGAAGCCTTAAAGCCGACCGGCAAGCGGTATGACAGACTAAACCTCTACGACGTAGTGGCGAGCCTGTTGAATTCCGACGAGGCTGAAAGGCTGCGGAAGCATTCCGCTCCTCCACAACAAGTTCGCAGCAAGCACCTGCATCGCGGCGAATTGGTAGCAGGAGAGCTTGTTCCAATGTTGATTGGCGACTACTTCGCCGACCCATCATTCCAAGAAATGCTTCGGGAACTAGCCCGCGTATGTCGCACGTGCCTTATAGAATGGTTGCGCTGCGGAGGGGAGTACAAACTTGTCCGCTCGGCAAAATCCAAGCTCGGCTTGCTAACCAGATTGTGGCTGTGGGTCAAGGCGCTCTTCAAGTAACTGTCAGAGGGCCAAACTCGCCAAGTTTGATCTGCCGCACAGCACCGTCGCGTGCGCGATACGGGTAAAAGAACACTCGTGCCGACGATGTACAGCGCACCCGCAAACCCGGGCAGCCTGCATCTGTCCACTGCTCGCCGGGCTTCATATCGGCGATAATTCCCGCCGTGAGCGGTATAGGTTCTCGATGCACGGTCCACCTCCAATGAGCGACCTACACTGTCACCTACACTAAACAGGGCGTCAAAGACGGGTAAGAACTTGCCCGTTGTTGCCCGCTAGTGCAGACCTCGAGGCCGGGAGAATCGTTTTGCGGCAGCCAGTTACGACAGAAATGCAGCACGAAAAGAACGACATGCCCGAGCCTTCTATCGAGCAGCATAGTCCGATGATGCAACAGCGTTTTTTCTCTATGAAGATCTAGCGCCATTTCGGCGACCTACACTGCGACCTACACCGGCAGAATCAGCGCGGACAGACAAGAATGGACAACGTCCGCCGCAACTACAGACCTATACCAACCTTCC
>WNGD01011676.1_pt1 | contig 10439 bp, 3 predicted proteins | sample 5400671 | NCBI WGS metagenome assembly WNGD01 (sample SAMN13153369, study PRJNA577476) | soil metagenome | isolation source: 40 cm soil or saprolite under grassland replicate 2 | place: USA:California | collected 2016-06-15
CGCATGTTATGCTGCTCTTGTACCCATGCGAGCAGGGCGTGCGCGGCCTCTTGTGCCTCTTTGCCTAACCCCTGAGCTTGATAGGTTAACGCTAAGCCATGCATGGCTCTATGCACGGCCCAAAAGTGCCCACGGTGCTGGTTGGCGACCACGATGGAGAAGTGATAGGCCGCCTTATACAGGTCGTTCCATTCGTAATGCACATAACCCAGCAACCAGTGCGCCCAATACCGGCTCAAGGCCAGCTCAGCATCCCTGGCGATCTGGAGCAAATGGCGTGCCGTGTGTTCCACCTGGTGCAGTTTGCCCGCAGCCAGGTACACGAGCGCCTGTGCAAAGAGCAAGCGAGCAGTGCTGTTTACATGTGTCGAGTGGTCTCTCAGCGCCCGTTGCAGCGCATCGAGTGCCACCTCTTCCTGCCCGGTGGCCTGCTTGGACAGCGCCAGGAAAAAGAGGGCCTGGCTCGCTACATACTCCTCACCCGGCGGGATGCATTCTAGCGCCGATCGAGCGCTCTCGAGGCTCGCCTGTGCCTGTCCGGTAAAGTACTGCAAGACGCTCCACAAGATCGCAATTAGCGCACGCAGAAGCCGGGACTGCGCATCATCCGGATAACCAGCACCACTGCCATTAGTTGCTAAGCGCTGCTCGGCCGCCCTCAACACGGGCGGTAGGCCTTCCAACTGCCCGCGAGCCTGTAAAATCCACGCCCTGGCGACAAGCAGGACGGGGCTGCTCTGGAATTGTTCCTCTGGCAGCAGGCGCAGCCAGCGTTCCAGCTGCACCCACTGCTCCTGCTCGAACGCCCACAGAAATTGCGCTTCCACCAGGCGCATCGCACCCGACGCATCTCCTGCCGCCAGCACCTGCGCAATCGCTTGCTCGATCAGCCCCTGCTCTGCATACCACGCGCTCGCTCTCCGGTGCAGCGTGTCCAGCTTCTCCGGGCTGGCATATGCCTGCAAGCGCTGCTGCAACAACCCCTTGAACAGCGGGTGAAAGCGATACCACCCATGGTGCTCGTCCAGGGGAACAAGAAACAGGTTCGCGCGCTCTAACCAGTCCAGGGTGGCTTGCACCTGCTCATGCGTGGCATCTCTCCCCATGATCGCTGCACACAACCCGGCACAGAACTGCTCCAGCATTGACGTCTGTAAGAGCAACTCCTGCACCGCTGGCGCTTGCTGGGTGAGGATTTCCTCCACCAGGTAACTGCTTATAGAGCGGTCAGGGTAGTGGCGCAACCGTTCCAGTAACGCAGCGCGGTCATCGGCGCTGCGCAACGAGAGCGCCGCCAGGCGCAACAGCGCAATCCAGCCATCTGTTCGTTCCTCAAGCACCACCGCGGTCTCCTGTGCCAGTTCGTTGCCCACGACGCGCGTGAGAAAGGCTTCCGTTTCCTCCAGTGTAAAGCGCAAGTCGGCGCCACGAAGGTCATGCAAGTACCCCTTGGCCCGCCACCTGGCAAGCGGCAGCGGCGGATCAACACGCGTAGCCAGCACCAGGTGGAGCTGCGGCGGCAGATGTTCAATTAGCACATCGAGCAGAGTATGCACCTCGCTATTGCGAATGAGATGATAATCATCCAGCACCAGGATCATGTCAAGAGGCACATCGGCCAGCTCGTTACTGAGCAGGGTGGCTACCTGCTCGCCTGAGGGGAACTGCGGTGCCGTGAGCAGGTTGGCCGTGGCCTGTCCCGCGTCGGGAAAGATGGTTTGCAGGGCGGTGGTGAGTGCACGCACGAAGAGGGCAAGCTCGTTGTCGTTCTCATCCAGACTGAGCCATGCGGCTGGGCGCTCGAGCGTCTCTAGCCAGGCAACCAGCAAGGTCGTCTTGCCAAAGCCAGCAGGGGCAGATACCAGTGTGAGTTTGCCATCGAGCCCTGCGTTCAGGCGCTCGAGCAGGCGAGCACGAGGAATCACGTCACCATTCATGCGTGGCCAGTAGAGTTTGGTGCGCATCAGGGAGCTTGGAGAGCCGGCAGGGACTACGGCTCCGGCTACTGGGGAGATGGAAGCGGGAGCTACCACCTGGGACACGCTGGTCTCGGTTGACTCGGCTGCAGGGTGCTCGCCTGCGAGTGACCATGCGGCGGCCAGGAGCCTTGACAGCGTGAGCGTGTGCGAGGGTCCCAGTTGAACGCGGTAGCGCTTCCCTTGACGCGTGCGGGAGGCTTCCCAGGCCAGATCACTGGGATCAGTATCGCGCTTGCGGGCACTAAAGCTGCTATCACGATCGACGAAGAGAAAAGAGATATGTTGCTCCAGCCAGTTGTACCATGCGGGGGTCCCTACAACAATCGGATTGGCTATCTCTGAATGGTATAATTGCCCGCCTTCCACAAGCGGAATTGTGCGCTGCATCAGCCGAATCTTTCTCTAGCTCACATGAGCCCTTCAGAAGCACTACAGGTGTATGCCTAAAATGGACGACTTACGAAAGTAGAGATAGATGGGCTTTGTGCGCTCAAAGGGGCGACTGCGGAGTCATCTGTGGGTGGCACCACTGCCGATGATCCCAGGGCACTTCGTTTGAAAAAAACTCCTGATCATACTCTAGTATACCCTCTTCGCTTACGCCTGTGTATAGCACATTTCCTCTATTTTTTCCCCTTCTGTAAGTAGATCTGATTACAAGAGCATAGAGTAAATTACCTAGTCCTCGCTTCTGTAGGGACAAGGGGTGGTGCGGAGGCGGAGGTGGGGGCCTTGTGCTTGTCCTCCTGGCAGGCTAGACCTCGCTTCTGTAGGGACAAGGGGTGGTGCGGAGGCGGAGGTGGGGGCCTTGTGCTTGTCCTCCTGGCTGGCGCCACGATGCGGCTCCCCTCAAAAACCCTACCCGTGTCCAGTCGTTCTGCGATCTGCTTGTCGGTCAGTCCCATCGCCACCAGGCGCAACACTTCGACTTGACGAGCGGTCAGTCCTCCAACTGGGGGTGAAAGGGACTTCGTTGCCATTAGCACCGGAGCACCCGCCTCGACCTGCGTGCTGCTCGTGCTTTGCCCTTCTGCTGCCAGCACCTCCTCAGGGGTCATCGCCCGCCCTTCTGCCCACAGCGCGGCAAAGCTCTCTTCACCCAGCTTGGTGCGTGCTTCTGCTAGGGTGCGCTCGTAGAACGGCTGCTCAATGCCAATCAGATTCCGGTACTCCCCGGCGGCACGCAAGGTCTCTGCTACCGCAAAGAGTCGAACGGTCCATGCAACTTGTCCCTGGCTTAACGCGATTTCCCCCAGCCCTTCCAGGCAGGAGGCCAGGGCCCATGTGGTCCGTACGGTTAACCTGGCAGCTCTCCACGAATTCAGCAGCGTGGTCACGCCTTCCCCATATCGCATACGTGCCTGGGCCAGCTTGCCCTGGCGCAAGTCCAGGCGTCCCAGCGCACACAGCGTGCGTGCCAGATCTTCCCTATTCTCCCCTTGTTCCCCCAGCGCCAGCGCCTCTTCGAGCAGGGAAGCCGCCATCGCTTCCTCCCCAAGAGCGGTCACTTCGCTCGCCAGGATGGTCAGCGCTTTCGCGGTAAATCCCGGATTGCCCAACCGTCTGAAGAGGGCGACACTCTCCTCTGACAAACGGCGCGCGGCGGCATACGCTCCCTGGCAGTAGCTTGCCCACCCCAGGATGTGCAGCAAGAGCGCGATATTCCAAGAATCGCCCGATTCTCGAAACAGGGTCAGGCTCTCCCCACACAGCTCATGCACCCTGGCAAACTCCCCCCGGTAATGCGCCTGGAAGCCTAGGGCCTTCAGCACCGTCGCGATGCCCGCCCGATCTCCAGCTTCTCGATACAAGCGCAGGCTCTGCTCAAGCAACGCTTGGCCTGCTGCGAAATGGCCGCGATGACTATACTCGATGATGCCCTGCATGTTCAGGGCAGCCGCCATGCCTGCTGTGGCTCCCTCTTGCCGCGAGAGTTCCAGGCTCTCTGCTAACAGCACCGTGGCTCGCTCTATGTCGAACTGCCAGTACGCCAGCCATCCCGCGGCGTACAGCGCCTTCGCCCTCGCCTGGCCTGACACCGCCGCATCGCCTGGTCTGCTGGTAGCTAATGCGTGCTCCAGGAAGCTGCGGCCCTCGCTCAGGTAGCCACGTAGAAACCAGAACCACCCGAGCGCTCCCACCAGCCGCAGGGCTGCTTCCGTTTCGTTGCACGCCACCAGCCAGTCTAGCGCCGCCCAGAGATTGCTCCGTTCCTGATTCAACCGCTCCAACCAGCTCCTTTGCTGCATGTTGGGCAAGGCTGGCTCCGCCTGCTCCACCAGCTCCAGGTAATATCTGGCATGGGCATGCCGCGTGCTCTCGAGCTCTCCGCTGGCTGCAAGCCGCTCCAGGCCATATGCGCGGATCGTCTCCAGCATCTGCAGACGCCACTCCTCGTTCCCCTGCCCGACTCGCTGCAGCAGGCTTGTATCTAAGAGGGAAGCGACCACCTCCATGACTGGCGTGCTCACCTCATCTGAAGTGGTGCACACGGCCTCGGCAGCTTCCAGTGTGCAGCCATCGACGAAGACAGAAAGCCGGCGGAAGAGTCGCTGCTCGGCAGGCGAGAGCAACGCGTAGCTCCATTGCATCGTGTTCCGCAGCGTCTGCTGGCGCACGGGCAGATCTGGTCCTCCGCGCGTCAACACCTCCAGCGGCTGCTCCAGGCGGGCCAGCAACGCACGAGGGGATAGCAGCTTACTATACCCGGCCGCCAGTTCAAGCGCCAGGGGCAAGCCGTCCAGCCGCCCACAGATCGTGGCGATAACGCCAGCGTTCTCTTCGGTCACCCGAAAATCGGGCTTGATCGCCTGGGACCGTTGCACGAAGAGCGCGAACGCCCCATACTGCACCAGGGCTTCAACCGCTGGCAGGTGCTGCAGGTCGGGCACGGCTAGGGGCGGGACCGGCAACTCGTATTCGCCCTGCATACGCAAGACGGCGCGGCTGGTTACCAGGAACTTGAGCTTAGGGCAGGTCGAGAGCAGGTCCGGCAGCAGTGGTGCCGCTGCCAGGAGGTGCTCGAAGTTGTCCAACACTACCAGGAGTTGCTGCTCGCGCAGGAAGGTTTGCAAGTCCTCAAAGGACAGTTGCTTCCTGACCTCGCGGAGTCCGAGCGTTTGCGCAAGGGTGAGCATACCTTGTTCAGCAGTAGTGACGTGATCAAGGGGAACAAAGCAGTAGCCATCAGCAAAGGCCTGCTGCAGGTCCAGGACTATCTGTAAGGCCAGGCGTGTCTTGCCAACTCCCCCTGGGCCAGTCACGGTCAGGAGGCGTACCTCCGGGTCCTTCAGCATGTCACATGCCTGCTGCACCTCGTGGTCACGTCCAATCAGTGGGGTGATGCGGAGAGGCATCTGGCGGAAAGGAAGACTTGAGGAGGCAGGTGAATATCCCGTTTCAAATGCGTGTTCGGAGGAATACTTGGCGGGCATGCGTATCAATATCCTCTCTATCTCTGTACTCGCACCAATACCAGGTCCCTCTTCGAAAGTATCACTTATATAACTCAAATAGTGCGACTCTTCATCCTTGCGGGTAAACGCCCCTTTCCGTAGGGACGAGGGCGGTGTAGGGGCCCGATTTATCGCGCCCTGGGGCGGGCCATTATGTTCGCCCGACGTCCCCTTAAGGAGGGAGAACCATGGTGCCAATACATTGTAAATTTTGACATCCTAAGGTACAGTATAACATATTTTTGAGCGCTCCTCGATTTTAAAATGCACAAGGACTGCGATTAGCGCTTCTTTACTGGAAATATACTGCTCTACTTAAAAGTAGAGAGCATTTGTACGGGTATTTCAATCGCGGCCCTCGCCCAATAGGCATCTACCTCAGACCCACCCCAGAATTCCGTAGAGGCGAGGGCGGCTGCGTGGACGCGGGGAGGACCTTTATGGTCGCCCTGCCTGGTCCTGCACTATTCCCGCGAGATTGCTGACTGTGGGCGGTATTCCTTCACCAAAGAAAGCGTTGATCTCTGCCCCCGCGAGCAGAATCAAAGCGAAATAGTAGAAGAAAAACAGGAAAATAAGAGTGAAACCTATCGTTCCACTATAGCCGCTTAAAAAGTGTGTCACGTAGAATGGGAAGAGTAAGAGGTAGGCTTGTATGGCCACCGCTGCCAACAGTGCCCCAAACCAGCTATTTCGGAAACTGATATGCTTATTGGGCACGACTAAATATATGATCTCCATCAAGCCCCAGGAGACAATCGATCCAGCAATTATGCCGCCCAGGTCAATAAAGAAGTCATAGCCTGGAATCTGGCTTATGGGCGTTGCCTGCAGCATAGAATGTACCAGGGCAGGAAGAGAGTCTGCAAATATAATGAATGGCGTCAAGAGAACAAAGATCAGGAGCATACCTATGGCCATCACATATTGCGGTATAAAACTGCGCGTGCGCGTACGATAGATGATAGCAAAATATCCCTCCATCGTGATAAAGAGCCCTGAGCCTCCAATTACAGCCATTACAATGGCGATTATTCCCAGGATGCCAGCACTCTTGTTCAGCGAATCCAGCGCCAGCCTCACGATTTCTTCTGATGGTATTGGTGGTGGAAAGGCGTTTTGAATAGATTTGATAATACCTGCTTGGACTGTCGGATCTAGCCCCCCGTAGATAAACCCGGCAAGAGCAATGATGGCGATAATCATAGGAATGAGAGCGACAATCAGGGTATATGCGAGTCCAGAAGCAAAGTTGAAGATCCAATCATTGCTAATTTTGGCCCAAAAAGCCTGGAAGGATTGAAAGCTTTTTCCAGCAACCCGTAGGGCTCCCCTGGATTTGGAATGATCTGCCTTTATTGGCGGTGTCTGGTTGTTCATTGCCATAGCCTCGCTTCCTTTTCCATGTTTCACACCTTCATTTCCAGGAAAGCAACTTGCAGTTGCTTCACATGGAGCATAGCCCAATGACTCTTTCCAGTATACCTGCCTGAGGAGCAATCACACATCTTCAGAATACACTATTTTGAGTTTCTTCCTTAGCAGTCCCTTATGGCTCTTCATCCTTCCGGGCGACCAACTTTTCCCGTAGGGGCGATGGCGGTGTAGGGGCCCGATTTATCGCGCCCTGGAGTGGGCCTTTATGGTCGCCCGCCGTTCCCCTATACGATAGAGAACCTCCCTCATGTATGCGCTAGTGTAAACTCACTACGAAGCCTGAGTATGGCGTCTCCATACTCGTTGTGGAGGCATGCAAAAATAGCGTGTTCTGAGGATGTACTTTCGTCCTTACGCCAGTATACTTAATAATGGAGATGTAGGAACCTGGCGTGCATAGCAATCGATGTGAAGCCGCATGGTATGCGTGAGGAAGATTCACCCGCTCCTGCCTGATTTCTTCGTGAATCGTCAAGAAACCGCTCTTTCGTTTATTAGATTTAACTATCGTAGTTCAACAGTGTACTATACGCAAAAGGAGAATGTCCCATGACCAAACCTTTTAAAGGTGTCGTCAACCTGGATATCCGCGACTCTAAGCCCGACTGGTCGCCGTACGAGCAACCAAAAGCGCCGGAAGGCGCGCCCAATATCCTTTTTATCGTGTGGGATGACGTGGGCTTTGCCGCGATGGAGCCGTGGGGTGGACTCATCGAGACCCCCACCATGAACCGCCTGGCACAGGGAGGTCTCACCTACACCAACATGCACACCACAGCGCTGTGCTCGCCGACCCGCGCCTGCTTGATGACGGGACGCAACCATACCACCAATGGCATGGCCTGCATCTCAGAGGCGGCGATCGGCTTTCCGAATGCTAACGGCCATATCCCGTTCGAATGCGCTACCGTCGCTGAGGTGCTCAATGAGAGTGGCTTCAACACCTATATGCTCGGCAAGTGGCATCTGTGCGCCGAGGATGAGATGAACATGGCCTCCAGCAAGCGCAACTGGCCGGTTGGACGCGGCTTCGAGCGCTTCTATGGCTTCCTGGGCGCCGAGACCAATAACTGGTATCCAGACCTGGTTCATGATAACCACCCGGTCGACCAGCCAAGCAGCCCGACGGACGATGGATCGGAAAAGGGCTACCACCTGTCGCGAGACCTGGCTGACAAGGCTCTGGAGTTCATCCGCGATGCCAAAGCCATCGCGCCCGAGAGGCCCTTTTTCATGTACTTCTGCCCTGGCGCCGCCCACGCGCCGCATCACGCGCCCAAGGATTGGGCTGATAAGTACAAGGGCAAGTTTGACATGGGCTACGAGCGCTACCGCGAGATCGTACTCGAGCGCCAGAAGCAGATGGGCATTGTGCCAGAAAACACCGTGCTGCCGCCACTCAACCCCATTGGCACACCAGCAGACACGAAGAGCCCTACTGGCGTGCCTTTCCCGCCATTGGATTACACCAAACCTTGGGACTCGCTGCCTGAGAACGAAAAACAGTTGTACCGGCGCATGGCCGAGGTCTACGCGGGCTTCCTCAGTTACACCGACCACCAGATCGGCAGGATCATCGACTTCCTGGAACAGTCAGAACAGCTCGACAATACACTTGTCATCGTGATCTCCGACAACGGCGCCAGCGGTGAGGGCGGCCCTACCGGCTCGGTCAACGAGAACAAAATAGCCAATGGCGTTCCAGATACGCTGGAGGAGAACCTCAAGTACCTGGATGTGCTTGGCAGTCCGTTGACCTACAACCATTATCCTAATGGCTGGGCGATGGCCTTCAATACGCCATTCAAGATGTGGAAGCGCTATACCTATAACGGCGGCATCTGCGACCCGTTGATTATGTCCTGGCCAAAGGGAATCAAGAGCCGTGGTGAGGTGCGCCACCAGTACCACCATGCCATCGACATCGTGCCGACAATCCTCGACGTTGTTGGTGTCGAAGCGCCGGAGGTGGTCAAGGGCTATACGCAGCATCCCATCGAAGGTGTCAGCATGCGCTCTAGCTTTGACGACGCTCAGGCGCCCACGACCAGGCAGACCCAGTTCTACTCCATGTTAGGGTCGCGCGGCATCTGGCACCAGGGCTGGAAGGCAGTCACAACGCACCCGACGATAGCAGGCTGGGGTAACTACGACAAGGACACCTGGGAACTCTACCATACGGTCGAGGATCGCTCAGAGAGCCACAATCTCGCCGCACAGTACCCGGACAAGCTTCAGGAGCTGATCAATTTGTGGTTCTTCGAGGCAGGCAAATATCAAGGATTTCCCCTGGATGACCGCTCGGCGGTCGAAATTCTGACCACCCCGCGTCCGCAAATGACCAAACCGCGCGAGCGATACATCTACTACCCGGACACGGCTGAGATACCCGAGTCACAGGCAGTCAATATCCGCAACCGCTCCTACGCGATCAGAGCCGAGATCGAGATCCCAGCCAGTGGAGCCGAGGGAGTGATCTTCGCACATGGAAGCCGCTTTGGCGGGCACGTCCTCTACGTGAAGAATGGCAGGCTGCATTACGTCTACAACTGGCTCGGCGACATCGAGCAGAAGATCAGTTCCAGCAAGCCGGTACCGGCAGGGACCTCGACCCTCTCGGCCATCTTCACCAAGGAGGGAGAGAACCCACCGCATGTCGCCAATGGGACGCTGGCCATCTACATCAACGACGAGAAGGTCGGTGAGAGTAAGATCAGGACGCAGCCTGGCAAGTTCTCGATTGCTGGCGAGGGGTTAAACGTTGGGCGAGATGGCGGCGAGCCGGTTACGGGAGACTACCCGGGCCAGTATCCCTGGCCATTCACAGGCACGGTCAAGCAGGTGGTCGTCGATGTCAGCGGGGAGGTGAAAATCGATCTTGAACGGGAAGCGCATGCGATGATGGCTCGCGACTGATATCACAGCGATCTGACCTCTCGTGATTGCGCAGAAGCAAGCCGGCAACGTGATTGACCCCGCAAGGGGTCATCACCCAGCCCATCTCAAGTGAAAGAAAAAATATAGTGCAAACACACTAAGCGAAACCTCCAATTCGTATTTATTCTGATTGTCGATACTTGTAAAATTAGTGCGTTTCCAGGATGTGTTTTCGTTCTCTGGAACCTATACTGGTTCCAGTGATTTATATGCTTCCGTCAGCAACAACAGAAAGAGGAGGAGTCCTATGACTACCACAACTACCCCATCCGCAGTGCCAACTGAATGGAGCCGGGAATTGACATCACGGGCTGAGCGTTATGCGGCCGGCAAGGCGCTGCGTGCCAACGCACCCCGTTCCAGGCATGCAGAGTGGGTACCAGACCCCGAGCGACCCGATCCGATCAGCCTGTTGGAACATGCCAATAGCACGCGCCTGCAACACCTGGTGCCCATCCGCTTTGGACGCATGTCGCTGTCCCCTTTCGCGTTCTATCGAGGAACAGCAGACATCATGGCTGCCGACCTGGCGAAGACGCCCGTCTCAGGCATCCAGGCGCAAATCTGTGGTGATGCCCATCTGAGCAACTTTGGCGTCTTTGCCTCCCCCGAGCGCAGGCAAGTCTTCGAT
>WNGD01030106.1_pt1 | contig 10437 bp, 9 predicted proteins | sample 5400671 | NCBI WGS metagenome assembly WNGD01 (sample SAMN13153369, study PRJNA577476) | soil metagenome | isolation source: 40 cm soil or saprolite under grassland replicate 2 | place: USA:California | collected 2016-06-15
AATGGAGCTCGCCGAGGTCGACCTGACAGTCGCCGCCCTGCACCTGGAACGCGGCGCCTGGGATCGCGTTGCAGCCCCCGCCTGGGAGGGTGAGCGCCGGGCGCGCGCCAACGGCTGGCGACTGCTGGTGCCCCATGGCCCGCTGCTGCGCGGGCGCGCCCACCTGGGTGCCGGACGACTGGCCGAGGCGTCCCACGAGCTCCAACGCGCAGCGCGGCTGGCGCGCTCGCTCGACATGCCTGGCCCGCTGGCCCTGGCCGAGGCGTGTCTCGCCGAGTTGGCGGCGCTTGGCGACGGGGTTGGGCCCGTCGTGGGGCGTGTCGTCAGCTCTGTCGTCGGCGGCCCGCTCGGTCTCCGCGAAGCCGCGGCGATCGGGCACGAAGCCGAGGGATTGCGCGCTCATCGGGATGGTGACATGCCAGCTGCGGTCAGCGCCTTTCAAACCGCGGTCCGGAGCTGGCACGGCCTCGGACTCTCGGTATGGGAGGCACGCGCCGAGCTGTTCAGGGCGAGTGCCCTCGAGCAGCGCAGCCGAGGAGACGCCGCTCGGGCTGCCCGGCGACGGGCGGCCGGGATCTTGGGGGCCATTCGGACCCCGCCTGCGGTCGCCGCCGACCTCGGCGATCAGGCGGCGAGGCTGTCAGCCGCGTGGGCCGGGAGGACTCAGCGGTAGCCCAGCGAGTCCCAGGAGGGACCGCTGGGAGCCTCGATCAGCTCCACGAGCACGCCGTGACAGGAACGCGGGTGGAGGAAGGCCACGGGGCCCTCGGCGCCCTTGCGCGGCGCCGCGTCGATCAGCTCGACCCCGTCGATGGCCAGCCGGATGAGCGTCTCGGCCAGGTTCGGCACCTCGAAGCACACGTGATGGAAGCCTTCGCCCTTGGACTCCAGGAAGCGAGCCACGCCGGTTGACGCATCGGTCGGCTCCACCAGTTCGATTTTCGAATCCCCGAGGGGCAGGAAGGCGATGCGCACGCCGTCCGAGGGGATCGGCAGGACGGTCTCGAGCTCGAGCCCGAGGATATCCCGGTAGAACCCGAGAGCGCGGTCGAGGTCGCGAACCACGACGGCGACGTGGTGAACCCGGTCGAGCTTCTTGATCGGTGCGGGAAGGCCGTCCGAGGCCGACGCGCCATCGGACGCCCGCCGGCTAGATGGTGATGAGCTCACGATGCTCTCCCCAGGCGACGCGGAGTCGATCGCTGATCTCGCCGACCGTGGCATAGGCGTCGACGGCCTCGATGATCGCAGGCATCACATTCTCGGAGCCGCGTGCCGAGTCTTCCAAGCGGGCCAGTGTCGCGCTCCAGGCGGCCGGGTCTCGCTCGGTGCGGACGCGCCGCACGCCCTCCACCTGGGCTCGCTCGGCGTCGGGGTCGATGCGCTGGATCGGCGAGGACTCGAGCGTCGCGTCGTCGGTGTAGCGGTTGACGCCAACGACGATCTGGTCGCCGCTCTCGATCGCCTGCTGGGCGCGATAGGCCGACTCCTGGATCTGGCGCTGCTGGAAGCCGCTCTCGATCGCGGCCAGCGTGCCGCCAATTGCGTCGATCTGATCGAGGTACTCCCAGGCCGCTCGCTCGAGCTCGTTGGTGAGCGATTCCACGAAGTAGGAGCCGGCGAGCGGGTCGGGCGTCTCGGTCACGCCGCTCTCGTAGGCGAGGATCTGCTGGGTTCGCAGCGCAAGGCGGGCGGACTGCTCGGTTGGCAGGGCGAGCGCCTCATCGCGGGCGTTCGTATGCAGGCTCTGAGCGCCGCCGAGGATCGCGGCCAGCGCCTGGACCGTCGTCCGCACGACGTTGTTGTCGATCGACCGGGCGGTAAGCGAGGAACCGGCCGTCTGAACGTGGAAGCGGCACATCATCGAACGAACGTTCGAGGCGCCGAAGCGATCCTTCACGATCTGAGCCCACATTCGGCGGGCTGCGCGGAACTTGGCCACCTCCTCGAACAGCTCGCTCCAGGCCGCGAAGAAGAATGACAGCCGGCCGGCGAATTCGTCGATGTCGAGTCCGCGCGCCAGGGCAGCCTCGCTGTAGGCAATGGCATCGGCAAGGGTGAACGCGAGCTCCTGGGCGGCCGTCGCGCCCGCCTCGCGCATGTGATATCCGCTGATCGAGATGGTGTTCCAGCGCGGTAACTCCCGCGCGCAGAACTCGAAGACGTCCGTCACCAGGCGCATCGACGGTCCCGGAGGGTAGATGTAGGTGCCGCGTGCGATGTACTCCTTGAGAATGTCGTTCTGGGTCGTGCCGCTGACGCGATCCCCAGGCACGCCCTGCTTGCGAGCGGCCGCCACGTACAGCGCCAGCAGGATCGATGCCGTGGCGTTGATCGTCATGGAGGTGCTCACCTCGCCCAGCGGGATGTTCGCGAAGAGCGTCTCCATGTCGGCCAGGCTCGAGATGGGCACCCCGACCCGGCCAACCTCTCCCTCCGCCTCTTGCGCGTCCGAGTCGTAGCCCATCTGGGTGGGCAGGTCGAAGGCGACCGACAGGCCGGTCTGACCGTGCTCGAGGAGGTAACGGAAGCGGCGGTTCGTCTCCTTGGCCGTTGCGAACCCGGCGTACTGACGCATCGTCCACAGGCGCCCCCGATACATGGTTGCCTGGACGCCACGCGTAAACGGGTACTCGCCAGGCCGGCCGAGGTCGCGATCCTCGTCCATTCCAGCGAGATCGGCCGGGGTGTAGAGATCCTGGATCTCGATCTCCGACGTAGTCTCGAACAGCTCGCGCCGTTCCGGGGCGGAGCGCAGGGCAGCGGCCCGCGTGGTCTCGCGCCAGCGATCGCGGCCGGGGTCCGGCTCGGGTCGCGTGCGAGGAGGTGGAGAAACAGGCATCAGCCGATCTCGACCAGGAGGTCCCCGAGGTCGACCGTCTGGCCGGGACCGACGATCACTCGAGCGATCACGCCCGCGCGCGGAGCCCGGAGCTCGTTCTGCATCTTCATCGCCTCGATGACGAGGAGTTGCTGGCCAGGCACGACGTTGTCGCCCGGAGCCACAGCAACCGCCACGATCCTCCCTGGGATGATGGCACGAAGCTCGGTTGCTCCACCATGGCCCTTGCCGCCACGTTCTCGGCTGGCGCGGTCACGCAGGCTGGCGCGGGCGGCATCCTCGACCTCCAGCTCGAAGCGCCACCCTTCAACCACCACCTCGACACCCACGGCTGCTCGGTTTCTCGGCGGCGCCGCGACCGGCGGGTCAAGAGCTGCCATGAGGACGGCGACTTCAGCCGATCCAGGCGCGATGCGAAGCACGCCCAGGCCGGGCCCGACGAGCCGGAGTTGGCCCTCCCCCGGCCCGATGACTCGCCCTTCGCCCGGTGCCGCCCACAGGCTGGAGACACGCACCGGTCCGGCTGCGGTGGCTGAGCTCACCGAGGCCATCGCTCGACGCCGGCTTCCAGCGCCGTCCGGCGCCAGCCCCTCGACTCCGCCGCTCGGCCGCTGCCCTTCTCCGGAGTTGTGGACACCGACTGCGGAGCCCCGGGCGGCGTTTCGATCGCAGCGAGCGCCGCCGCCAACTCTGCCAGGGGCTGCCAGCGGCGCCGTTCCGCGGGTCCGTCCCAGCGGTCGGCAACCCAGTCGGTCGAGACGTCACCTGCATGGAAGCCGGGATGCCTGAGCGCGGCTCGGTGGAACGGCAGCGTCGTCTGGATGCCCGTCACCTCGACCTCGTCGAGCGCGCGGATCAGGCGTGCCAGGGCCGTCGAACGATCTGCGCCGTGGGCCATGACCTTGGCCAGCAACGGGTCGTAATCGGGCGGGACGCGGTCCCCCGCCTCGGCCGCCGTATCGACCCTGATTCCGGGCCCGGCCGGCATGCGCCACCGCCCTACCCGGCCCGGCGCCGGTACGAAGTCCCCGGAAGGGTCCTCGGCGGACAGGCGGACCTCGATCGCGTGGCCGATCGATGTCGCGGCGTTCTCAGCGGCCCGAACCGCCGCCTCCGAGAGGGGCCGTCCGGCCGCCAGCCGGAACTGCTCGGCGACGAGGTCGAGGCCGGTGACCAGCTCGGTGATCCCATGCTCGACCTGCAACCGGGCATTGACCTCGAGGAAATAGAACCGACCTTTACCCGTGTATAGAAACTCGGCCGTTGCCGCGTTGGTGAGCCCGACGCTCCTTGCCGCACGAACCGCCAGGTCGTGGACGGTTAGTCGCTCGTCGCGGGTCAGGCCGGGTGCCGGCGACTCCTCGATGAGCTTCTGGTGCCGTCGCTGGATGGAGCAGTCTCGCTCGCCGATGGCCACCACCTTCCCGTACCGATCGCCCAGCAGTTGGACCTCGATGTGCCGCGCCGGACGAATCTCGCGCTCCAGGTACACCGCCCCGTCGCCAAACGCCGAGGTCGCCTCGGCCTCAGCCGCCGCGAGCGCCGACGGCAGGTCCTCAGCGCGCTCGACACGGCGCATTCCACGGCCGCCGCCGCCGGCTGCGGCCTTGACCAGGAGCGGGAACCCGATTGACGCTGCCTCACGAAGGAGACCGTCGATCCGGTCGGGCTGGAGAGCCGCGGGCTCCAGCGTCCCCGGGACCACGGGTACCTCCGGAAGGCGATCCCCGCCCCCTCGACCATCCTGGCGAAGGCGGCCCGCTCCGCGAGAAAGCCGTAGCCGGGATGGATGGCATCAGATCCTGTCTCCTGGGCTGCACGGACGATGGAGTCCATCCGCAAGTAGCTTTCGGCCGGCGGCGCGGGCCCCAACCGGACGGCGTCGTCGGCCGCGCGGACGTGAGCTGCGGACGCGTCAGCATCACTGTAGACCGCGACGGATTCCATCTGCAGGTCCCGGCAGGCGCGGATGATGCGCAATGCGATTTCGCCACGGTTTGCCACGAGGACCCGGACGAAGGGCGGGGCGGGCGTGTCTTTGTGCAAAGACGTGCGGCTGCCCGGACGCCGCGGTTTGCCTGTCGCCCTCACAGGGGAATGTTGCCGTGCTTCTTTCGCGGGTTGGTGTCCCGTTTGCCGCCGAGCGCCTCCAGCGCCTGGATCAACCGAGGGCGTGTTTCAGACGGAAGGATCACGTCATCGACGTAGCCGCGAGCTGCTGCCACATAGGGATTGGCGAACTGCGCCTCGTACTCCGCCACCAGCTTCGCGCGTTCCTGCTCCGCATCTTCGACCTCGGCGGCTTGCAGCCGGTCCTTGAAGATGATGTTGACCGCGCCCTCGACACCCATGACCGCGATTTCCGCGGTCGGCCACGCGAAGTTCATGTCACCGCGGATGTGCTTGCTGCTCATGACGTCGTAGGCGCCGCCATAGGCTTTCCGTGTGATCACGGTTAGCTTGGGCACGGTCGCTTCGCAATACGCGAACAGCAGCTTGGCACCGTGGCGGATGATTCCGCCGTCTTCCTGTCCTACTCCGGGAAGGAATCCCGGAACATCGACGAAAGTCAGCAGCGGGACGTTGAAGCAATCGCACGTCCGAACGAAGCGTGCCGCTTTCGTCGAGGCGTCGATATCCAGCGCTCCGGCGAGCACCGCCGGTTGCTGCGCCACCACGCCGACGCTTCGACCGCCGAGCCGGGCGAAACCCACGATGATGTTCTGAGCCCAGCCCGGCTGAATCTCGAGGAAGTCTCCGTCGTCGACGACATGCCCGATGACCACGTGCATGTCATACGGCTTGGCTGGGTCGTCGGGAACGACACTGTCCAGCGCGGCATCTCGGCGGTCAATTGGATCTGTCGATTCGACGCGGGTGGCGTCCTCGAGATTGTTCTGGGGAAGATAAGCCAGGATCTGGCGCGTCAGATCGAGCGCCTCCGCCTCATCGTGCGCGGCCAGGTGAGCCACTCCGCTGCGCGTTGTATGCGTAACGGCGCCGCCGAGTCGCTCGGCGTCCACGTCTTCATGAGTCACGGTTCTGACGACGCTGGGGCCGGTGACGAACATGTAGCTCGTGCCCTCGACCATGATCGTGAAGTCGGTGATGGCGGGCGAATAGACTGCGCCGCCTGCGCACGGGCCCATGATCACCGACAGCTGCGGCACCATTCCGGATGCGAGGGTGTTGCGCAGGAAGATGTCCGCGTAGCCCCCCAGCGACACGACCCCCTCCTGGATCCGCGCGCCACCAGAATCGTTGAGGCCGATGATCGGCGCGCCGACCTTCATCGCAAGGTCCATGACCTTGCAGATCTTCTCGGCGTACGCCTCGGACAGGGAGCCACCGAAGACCGTGAAGTCCTGGGAGAAGACGAACACCAGCCGGCCGTCGATTCTCCCGTGGCCAGTCACAACGCCGTCGCCGAGGAACACCTGTTCGTCGAGCCCGAAATCCGTCGAGCGATGCGTCACCAGTGCGTCGAGTTCGACGAAGGAGGCAGGGTCGAGGAGGAGGTCGAGTCGCTCGCGGGCGGTGAGCTTGCCGCGCGCGTGCTGCTGTTCGATTCGGGCGGGTCCCCCGCCGAGCCGGGCCTCCTCTCGCATCTGCATCAGGCGAGCGATCCGCTCCTCGCTCGACGGCACGGCAGTCCTCCAATTACGGCCCGATGCCGGTGTCTTTGTGCACAGACAGTCCTCGGTGGCCGGTCGAGATCATAGTCGGTGGCCCACGCCGGAACACGACAAGGATCATGGATATCCACAGAAACGGTGAACAAGTCCGTACATCTGTGGATAAAGAGGCTGTCGACGCCGTATTCTCCGGGAGTAGCATGAGTGACACTCCGTCTGCCGTTCGGCTCGCCGCCGAGCGACGCCCCGCGTGACGTATGAGAGGTGACGCCCCGGTGACGAATGTGATCGCGATCGCGAACCAGAAAGGCGGCGTCGGCAAAACCACGACGGCCATCAACCTGGCGGGCGCGCTGGCAGAAGAAGGGTTCCGCGTTTTGTGCGTCGACATGGATCCGCAGGCCAATCTGACTGCCGGGCTGGGCATCAATCTCAATACCGTCGACCGCTCGATGGCCGACGTCCTGGCCGACGGTCGTGCGACGCTGGACGAAGTTATCCTTCCGACCGAAACAACGGGAATCGACGTGGCGCCCGCCAACATCGACCTGGCGGCCACCGAAGGCGAACTCTTCACCGCGCTCGGACGCGAGCAGGCGCTGCGGGATGCGCTCGACGGCCGCCTCGACGGGCGGTACGACTTCGCGTTGATCGATTGCCCGCCCAATCTCGGGCTCCTGACGGTGAACGGCCTGGTCGCGGCCGACAGCGTGATCATCCCGGTGCAGACGCAGTACTACGCAATGAAGGGCCTCAACAACCTGGTCAAGGTCATCAACACGATCCGCCTCAAGCTGAATCGGAACCTGCGGATCCTGGGCCTTCTCCCGACGTTCTTCGACGGCCGGACGTTGCTGGCGCGGGACATGCTCGACGAGCTCCGCGTGGTCGGCGACCACCACGTGTTTCACAGCATCGTTCGTACAACGGTCAAACTTGGGGAGGCGCCGCTTGCCGGACGACCCATCACGGTCTATGCCGGAGCATCAGAAGCCGCACGCACCTATCGGGAACTGGCTCGGGAGGTGATCGACCTTGGCTAGGCCCGATTTTCGAGGCGCCGCGGCACGACGCCTGGCGGAGGAGCGCGAGCTCTCGCCCGCGATCATCAGCCTCCTCTCGCCCGACTCTACCGGCCGCACGACTGGTGTCCGCCACGTACCCGTCCACCAGATCGAACCAAACCCCGAACAGCCGCGACTGACCTTCCACCAGGAGTCTCTCGACGAGCTGGCCGCCTCCATCCGCGAGCACGGCGTGCTCCAACCAGTGCTGGTGCGTCCGCTGGGCGGCAATCGCTTCCAGCTGGTCGCCGGGGAACGTCGCTGGCGGGCATCGCAGGCAGCGGGCCTGACGACGATTCCGGCTCTCGTCGAAGACCTCGATGACGACACGGCTCTCGAGATCTCGATCATCGAAAACCTCCAGCGAGAGGACCTGTCACCCCTCGACGAGGCCGCGATGTACGACCGGATGATCCGGGAGCACGGTTACAGCGTGCGTCGACTCGCGCAGAAACTCGGCAAGGACAAGGGCTATCTGGAGAACCGGCTCCGGCTGGCCGCCCGGGGCGAGCTGTCACTCGTCAAGCTGCGCGAGCGCATCGAGGGCCGGCCGAGCCGGCAGCGGGGCGGCCATGAAGCCGAGATCGATGATGTCGCGGGCCCGGAGGAGGGCAACGGCTCTTACACGCCGGAGGAGATGAGCGCCGAGGCGCAGGCAGCCTGGACCGGCGTCCACCCGAAGAAGACCCTGACGGACGAGTCGCTCGTGACTGCGAAGCAGCAGCTGGCGAACGCGGTCGAGGACCTCGTCGACGTCCTGCGCGAACCAGACCTGCTCGAAGGAATCGGCGAGGTCGACCGCTCGAATCTCGCCAAGTACCTGACGATTGCCAAGCTCAGGCTCGAGAACGCGATCACGCTGGTCCGAAGAGGCGACGCGGGCTGACGGTCTGACCGCCTGGAATCAGGAAGCCGGCACCACGGTGCCGGCTTCTTCGTGTGACGCGGGGATTCAGTTGGGCCGGGGCGTCGCCGGCTTGCCGCGCGTCCCTGTGCGAGAGGGCTGTGGGGGTTCTTCGTCGCAATCGACGACACGTACCCCGTGGTTGTCCCAGCCGCCCGGAGTAACCCGTAACGAAGCCATCGCAGGCTCCGTTAGCCGCCTCAGAGTGCGCCGCTCGCGATCATGATCGCGAGCCAACCGGCAGCGGCGCAGCTCGCCCCGACCGCCTGAAGCTCCCAGCCGCGCTCGCGGCGTCCCGGCGAGCCGCCCCCGCCCAGGACAAGCCCGACGCCAAGCAGCCCGAGGCCGCCGAACAGCAGCACCGCAGGTCCCCAGGCAAGGCCGCCGGCAACGACCGCCGTTCCAGTGGCAAGGACGCCTACGATGAGGTGCAATCCCGCCTCGATTCGCCACGCCGCGGTGGGACCGAGTACCACCACGATCGAGCGGACCCCGGACATGCGGTCGCGCTCGAAGTCGGCAATACCGTTGGCAAGCGCGAGGGCGCTGCCCGCAAAGGCGGCCATGACGAGCAGGGCAAGGAAGAACCCGGACAATCCCCTGCCCGCTCCGAGCCACGCATACAGGGGCAGCAAAGGGATGCCGGCGGCCCATGGGAGCCACGACAGCGCCGTGCCTTTGAGCCGGAGGTCGTAGGCGAACCCGGCGAGGACGCCGACGACGGCCACCGCCAGGACGCCGGGACCGCTGATCGCGGACAGGACCAGGCCGGCCGTCAGGCAGAGTCCGAGCGTCGCGCGCGCTGCCCGCAGCTCCACGCTGCCGGACGCCAACGGCTTGGCGGGCTTGGCCAAGCGATCGATGGGGAGGTCGACGATGTCGTTCAGCGCGCCGATCGCGAATTGGAGCAGGACCATCGCCAGGGCGAGCCGAAGCGCGGCTACGGGCGGGCCGCCCGCCAGCAGCACGATCGCGCCTGTCACGATTCCATCGAGTGCCGAGGGAAAGGGATGGACCAGGCGGAGGAGGCCAACGCCACCGCCGGCGAACGACTCAGGCGAGCCGTCCGTCACGCCGCGCTCGTGGGCGGAGTCGTGGGCTGCAAAGGGCGGCTGAGGCAGAGTGTCGATGCGGGACTCAGACCGCCCGACTTGCGAGCGGCCGACCCCGGCGGCCCGGCCTACACGTAGACGAGATCCTCGAAGTTCTCGACCAGGTACTCGATCAGCCGCTCGCGACCGTCCGCGACCTGGCTTCGGATACCGGCCACCAGCGCCCAGAGTGCCACGGCCGGCACCATGACTCGGCCGCTGGCATCACGCCCAAGACTCGCGGGTGGTCCTCCCCCGGCGGCGAAAACTCGCTCGAAGGAACCCTCATCGAGCTTCGCGGCCTTGCGGAAGTCCGCGATGACCTTGAGCACGCCGCGGCGTATCGCGACATCGCGCATCAGCTCGGCAGCCCAGGCGTCGATCTGGCCGTCGCTCTGTTCGTTCAGGCGTTCCCGATATTCCACGGGATTGGCGGACAGGCCGGTTGCAGCCACGACACCTCCTGATCGTCGATCCGAGTATCGCATGAGCCGAGAGGTAGACAAAGACGTCCGCAATAGAACATGCGTTCTAGTCGCTCACCGGACGCTCGGGCCGACGGTCGCCCTCGGATGAAGGCCTCCCCGGCCGCCTGCCCTCCGGCCATTCGTTGAAGATCTCCGTGAGCCAGCGCCAGAACCGGCCCGGCGGCGGCTGGTCGGGAAACCCCCCTACCCGCTCGTGGAGGTCGCGCCAGATGGTCGCCGTGAGATCGGTCACCGTCTCTCGTGTCGGGCGACCCACGGGCTGGATGGGTCGACCGATCCGGACTCGGACCCGCCGTCCGAAACCGAGCCAGCTCGTGCCGTTGATCGCGACAGGCACAACGGGCAACCCGGCGCGCATTGCGAAAAACGCGGCCCCTTCATTGAGCGGAAGGAGCTCGCCTTCGCCGAAATGG
>WNGD01012344.1_pt1 | contig 10436 bp, 9 predicted proteins | sample 5400671 | NCBI WGS metagenome assembly WNGD01 (sample SAMN13153369, study PRJNA577476) | soil metagenome | isolation source: 40 cm soil or saprolite under grassland replicate 2 | place: USA:California | collected 2016-06-15
ATGCGATCTGTTGAGGCGGCATGAGCAGCGTAGGCCAGTGCTGTACCGCTCGCGCCAAGGACTATCGACGATCGAATCCGATTCTTGAGTCCGGCTCTGCCGAGAGCTCGCAGCGACTACGAGAAATGCGAGTAAAACACAGCAGCTGCCCGCTAAAGCCCGATCAGTTAGGGGTGCGGGTGTTTACATGCACGATGGGCGCACTGTGAGTTTTGCTGTGAGTTTCTCACGACACTCGGTTGATCTTCGGGTCCGCTGTTACGACACCGACGCCCAGGACCTCGCGTGATTGCTACTCGGTGTCGTAACTCGGTTCCCTCGAGAGCCGCATGTGGTACCCGTGAGGCTCTTGGGGCTCTTCGTGGGCGTAAGAGGCAGACCCAACGTCATTAGGGCGAACAGGTAGTTGGGTGTTGTTTCTAGTCGCGGGAGGCCGATCAGAGGCTGAACAAGTGGCGTCTCACCCCAGGCTTCAGGACCGTGACCCCCTAGTCCATTCAGGGGGCCGCGCGCTGTCAGTTCGGCTAAATCCGTGGAGGTGGATGTCGAGTAATCCTGGGCCGCTCACTCGAATTCGATTCGACGTGGTCGTCGGAGGTTGGAGCACAGGGGTGCGCAGAATAGGCTGAACGGCAGGTTCGTTGCACAAACGCAAACTTCCGGTCTCCAGCGGCTCCCAGCACGTGTTGTAGGGAGCAATTGCTCGCTGGGGGCCGGAGGAACGTCGGGCACTCCATCAGGGAATCTGCATGGAGGAGGGGTGGCATGTCTCCGTGCATCGGCGCATCTTTTTCCCCGCGCGGGCGATACGCGTGCTCTTTTTGGCGGCGGTCGATGCAATCACCCTGGATTGAATTTCGCCCACAGCCAGGCAGCCAGCTCAGGGTCTTGTCTCCTCCCTACAAGACCGCCACGGTGGTTGACCGCAGAGCCCTTTGCGCCCCGCCGCCTGGGACGGTCGTCTTCGGTAACGGACCGAACACCTTGGCAGTGCTTGCGGAGCTGACCACCGTCTACCACCGGTGGCCGTGGGTCGTTCCCTGCGTCGCCGTTGCGATTGATCAAGGCTCCCTCGAGGCCCTGCTCATGCTGATTTCCGAGTTGCGGGACTGCCTGGGCGTGGTCAAGCAAGCACACAGGAACGCAGTCTGTGAGCCGTCTGTCATTCTGGCGGCGATCCGCAACCGTAGGGCGCCGGACGCCGAAGTGCTCACGACTTGGGCTGGGCGCCGACTCGACAACCTTGACCTTCGGGAGGCTGTCGCCTGTCAGTTCCGCGAAGCGCTTGGCGGACCGCCTGCATCAGAGACCGCCAGCGCTTCAACATACAGTCGGCTCTTCGCGCGATTCGGACCGTACACGGCTCGCGACTGGCGGGCCATTGCGCGCCTGTGCGCGCACTGTGTCGCGATCGGGTCCTTCGAGACGACACGGGCGCTCCCGATGCGAACCGCCAAACACTATCTGAGAATGTACCTCCACTTGTCCCATGGCACGCTGGCGGACCGCGTGGGCTGGGAGTGGGTGTTGGAAGGCGCCCTCCGGGTAGGACACTACGTGGAAACTCCCCCGTAAGGCGTTCTCGGCGGTTCGGCCGTTTCTTGCAGTTCCGCAACCATTCGGTCTAGACCACCTGCTCTCAGGTCATCATCGTGCCACATCCAGGCTGCACCGATCTAACCCTTCGCAAAGGAGGCTGTGATGCTTTGGGCACTCTGGGCCCTGGTGGGCTGGTGCGGGACGCCGTGGCGTCGGCACTGGCCTTGGCCGCCCCCACCACCTCCCGATGGCGACCCGTGGCTTGTTAAAGGGGGGAATGTTATTGGGGGGACCGGCGTTGCCGTCGCGGCTACTGCTCTAGGCGCGTACGTCGGATCAGTGGTGTTAGGGGACGTGGTCGGATTGCTACGGGGTGCCAAGAAGGTGTGATTGAGCCGGCCCTGCGGGATGAATCGTTCATTGCGACGTAGGTCACGAAGGATGAACGGACGGCGTTTGTTGCACTGAGCCCCACCACGATTCTTTGGGAGGTCGCCATGGCGGAGGTGCCGGATATTGTGAAGATCAAGGAAAAGGTCGAGGCTGAACTCCTGAAGCGGCCGGGGGTTACTGGTGTGGACGTGGGGTTCAAGTACAAGGGAGGGAAGCGAACGGATACTGTCGCCATTCGCGTGCACGTTGAAAAGAAGCGTGACGATGTGCCGAAGGGTGAGAAAATCCCGGCCGCAATCGAAGGGGTCGAGACCGACGTTATTGAGCGGAGGTTCGTGCTGCATCGTGGCGCCACGAACAGGATGAAGGTCGAGGACATCCGTCTCATGGCGGACACCGGTCACTACACTACGGTGAAGGGCGGTTGCAGCATCGGCCCGTGTCGGGCCATCGGCGGCTACATATTTGCCGGAACGCTGGGCGCCATTGTCCGGGACAACGCGAGCGGGAATCCCTTCCTACTGAGCAACTTCCATGTCATGTGCGTCGACAACAGCTGGCATGCTGGGGATCAGATGTGTCAGCCCAGCCGCATCGACACTGGTTCTTGCCCAGCGGACGTCGTTGGCACCCTGCAGCGCGCGGTTCTCAGTAACATAGTCGATGGAGCGGTGTGCTCGTTATCTGGTCGAAGTTCTGCGTGCGAGATCCTCGACATCGGTGCGGTCGCCGGGACCGCCACGGCCGTTTTGAACGCGGCAGTGCGAAAACGGGGTCGGACGACTGCCCTTACGTATGGCTTCGTCGACAGCCTGAGCCTCTCCGTCAACGTGGACTACGGTGATGGCATTGGTCCAATGACGCTAACGAATCAGATCGGCATCCGCGTGGATGCCGCGCACAATCCGCAGTTTGGCGCCGAGGGTGATTCGGGATCGGTGGTCGTCGATGACACGCGGCGAGTGATCGGCCTGTACTTCGCTGGGAGTGACACAGGCGATTTCGGCGTCGCGAATCCCATAGCCGCGGTCCTTACCGCGCTGAACGTCAGCATGTGTGTGGCCAAGCCGATCGAGAAGCTCAAGGACTTCAAGCTAGAGAAACTCGAGAAATTTGAGCTGAAGGAGCACAAGTTCGAAAAGTTCGAGCACAAGGAATTCAAGTTCGAGAAGCTGGAGTTGAAGGAGCGAAAGCCCGAGAAGGTTGAATTCGAAGGGCCCAAGACTCTGGTTGATCATGGGGGCTGGCCCCAGGGACCTGGCGGGGGACCGCTGCCCTTCGTCACCTCCGAAATGCGGCCGGATCTGATGACAGGAGCCCTGTCGCGTGAAGCGGATCTGTCTCCAAGTGACTTGGCGGCGTTGAGCCAGCAGCTTGAGAAGGAATCGACGGATGCGATGCAAGCCAAAATGAGCTTTGACACCAAGGTGTCCGACCGGTAGGGCCTCCTCATGTGGCTCGTCCTGTGCCACTCCGGAGATGTTGCGGCGCTCTGGTTGTACAACGGCCTGAGGCAGCGCGGCCTAAAGCCGCTGCAACTCGTGAGTGCCGAGGTCCTGGCCTGCAGTAGGCTGTGGGAGCACCGACTGGCCGCCGGGCACACGACTGTCGACATAACGTTGCACGACGGTCGCGCCATTCACGGAGATGGACTTCGCGGTGTTGTGAACCGGCTTGTGGCGGTGCCGATGGACCTTTGGCGTCGAGCGTCGCCAGCCGACCGCGCGTACGTACTGCAGGAGCTAACCGCGTTTTACGTGAGTTGGCTGATGGCGTTGCCCTGTCCCGTCCTCAATCGGCCGAGCCCACTTGGGCTCGCGGGCGCGTGGCGGCACCAGTCCCATTGGGTCTGGCTGGCTGCGCGCGCCGGACTGCGGACCCCCGATTACATCCAAAGCAGTCAGAACCCGATCGACCGGCCCGGAGCTCTGCGCAGACGGAGCCCGCCCCCGAAAGTGAAAACGGTTCTGGTGATTGGTGATCGTGTGGTTGGCGGGCAGCCCCCCGGCGCGTTGCTTGCCGGCTGTCTTGAACTCGCCAGGGTTTCGGGCTCGGGCATACTGGGCGTCGACTTTGCGGATGGCCCGGAAGGTGAATGGACGTTCGTTGGCGCGACTCCCCTTCCTGACCTCAGACTCGGGGGCGAGGCAGCGCTAGACGCCTTAATGATCGCTCTCCATAGGGAACGACGGGAATCTCTTTGATTCTCCTCTGCGGCATTCCTTCCGAGCCACCCCTGGCGTTGGTACGCGAGGCTCTCGCTGAGCTCAACGCGTGCTCCGTCGCGTTCAACCAACGCTGCTTCGCAGACATGCGGCTGAGCTTTGAAATCGCTGCCGGTATAGCTGGCGGCGAGTTGAGCATGAATGGGGCAACGTTTCGCCTGCAGGACTTCACTGGTGCCTATCTGCGTATCATGGATGATCGGTTTCTGCCCGAACTGAAGGGTCAACCACCTGACTCGCCGGCTCGGCTCAGTTGCCGTGCGTTGCACGATACACTGCTACAATGGTCCGATGTCGCGCACGGCAACATCGTGAATCGCTGCTCGCCCATGGCCTCGAATTCTTCCAAGCCATTTCAAGCCCAGCTCATCCGCCGGCATGGCTTCGACATGCCGGAGACTCTGATTACGAACGATCCCGACCTCGTCGATGATTTTCTCGCACGACACCATCGCATCATCTACAAGTCGATCAGCGGCGTCCGTTCGATCGTTCGGACCTTCGACAAGGACGACGCACAGCGAGTCGACCTCATTCGCTGGTGCCCCGTGCAGTTTCAGGAATTCATCGAGGGGGAGAGCGTTCTGGTTCATGTCGTTGGGTCTCGCGTGTTCGCGACGCGGGTAGTCTCCGAGGCGACCGACTATCGCTACGCACACGAACAAGTGGGCCAGGCCGCTCAGCTCCAACCCCTCAGTCTCCCTGACGACATGGCGGAGCGGTGTGTGGAGCTCACTGCTGGGTTGGGACTGTCGTTCGCCGGCATAGACCTGAAACTGAGTCCCGAGAATCGTTGCATCTGCTTTGAGGTCAACCCGAGCCCGGGGTTCAGTTACTTCGAGGCCCACACTGGCCAACCAATCGCCCGAGCGGTAGCGGAGTACTTGATCCAAGTCACGGACTGAGGAGAGACGTAGAGCCATCTGAAGAGGACGGTCGTTTCCGAGTCATCTGAAACCGCCGAAGACGACGACCCGTTGAAGGTTCCTTTGAGGCGGTCGGCTGCTGTGAGTCACGCTGTGAGTTTCTGACGACACTCGGTTGATCTTCGGGTCCGCTGTTGCGACACCGATGCCCAGGACCTCGCGTGATTGCTACTCGGTGTCGTAACTCGCTTCCCTAGAGAGCCGCATGGGGTTCACCTCCGCGCGGCCTCCGGCCGTGCTCGGTGCGCTTCGCGTCAGGGAGTCGCGGGTTGAGCGCGCCCGGGTTGCGCCCGGCGGGCGCTCCGCTCGTGCCCTAGCGGGCATGCCGGCGGCTTCTAAGCTCTGCGTGTGGGGCAACGGTCAGCGACGAGCACTACCGCCGATGATCCTCAATCATCCGAAGGATCACGATACCCGCGCTTTTTCATCCAGCTCGGCACTGGCGGCGTCGGCACGCGCGCCGGCTTGGGAGCGACTCGCTGGGCCGGAGGCGACGCCGGAATCGCGGTCGGAACTTTGGGGCTCGCCGGATAGCTCGCCGGATTTTGGAGAACGCTATCGAGATTGCCGACCTTCATCGGATGCTGCTGCACCATGGCCACCACGGCAGCGGCGAGGTGATCGATTCCCCGCGATCCGATGCGACGTAATTGCTGCCAAATCGCCGATCGCCCCGACTGCTGGAAATCTTCGCGCACGAAGATCAGATTGTCGCCGGTATGAAAACGTTCCCAGAGGGTGACATCCATCTCCAGCGCCGCCAGCGACAGATAAATGACGAGCGCTGAAAAACGATCAATCTCTTGGCCGTAGTCTTGCCCGCTCCGTTCGGGATGTTGGTAGGCACGGTGGCCGATTTCCGTGGCGTGGCGGCCGCGTAACGCCGGCACCCACATGCCGTCGTAGTCCACCAACTGGATCGCTCCGCCGCGCACCAGGATATTCCCGTGCTGTAAATCGCCGTGCGCCACCTGGGCGGCTTCGAGGTGGCGAACGAGGATCGCCCATTTGGCCCGCAAGGCCGCGAGGGCGGCCGGAGTGCCGAGATGCTTCTCAATGTAACTGTGCAGCAGGTCGCCCTTGGCCCATTGCATTTTGACGATCGGGAACCAGGTGGAGCGAATGTGAATGCCCTGCTTGAGAAACTGAAAATTGACATCATAGGGCAGGCGCACCTGGCGCAGATGTTTGGAGATCGCCTCATACCGTTCGGCATGGTCGCTGATCGGGCGCAGGAAGCAGCGAATGGCCCAGGTCCTCTTGAATGTCAACAGCCCGCCCGGTTCGTTGGCCTTGTAGACCACGGCGTTGCCGCCGGTGGCCGGCTTGGGCATCCCGAACCGATCGAGCTCGAGGGTGACCGCTTTTAATCCTGGGTCGGCAAACGCCTTGGGCGGGTGCTGAACCGCCTCATGGTATTCCGTCAGGTCTGGCCAGGCACCCATCGCTAGCTCTCCTTCGCTTCAACCCGTGCATCGTGATGAATGACACGGACCAGGGTGAAGTCGTCGTTGCGCAATCCATTTTTGCGGCCGTAGGCGACCAGCGCGGCAAAGCTCTCAGGCGTGCCGAGCTTCCGGTACAGCCACTTCCATAATGGTCGCCCCTCTTCATGCCGTTTCAGCAGCCAGGCGGCCATCGCATCCGTGGCGAGCAGCAGCATGTCGCCATCGCGGAGGCTGCCCTTGCTGACGTGGATTCGATCCTTCAGTGATTCGTCGTCCGACCTGGAGCCGATCAGATACGGGCCCATCGTGAATTGCGAAGATCGCTGCAAGGGAAACGTTTCGATCGCCCGCATCCCTTTCCCGACGTCATCGACATGCATCAGGCAACAGTCCCCAACGGCCAGCGCCGTCCACCGGTTCGTGTGAGCGTCAATCTCGACACCGAGAAAAGCCGCAAAGGCACCCTGCTCGGCCTTTGCGCTCGCGAACCAGGGGAGCGGTCGGCCCGCTAATCGTCGCCGCCAGAGGCGGCGCGCTGGCTGCAACCGCGCAAAAAACTCTGCCCCCCCCCCGGAGAGCTCACTGCGCACATAGCTCTCGGCCACCAGCACGGCCCATAACTTGGCAAAACTGCTTTCGGTGGCGCCGTCCGCCACCGCCACGCGGATGCCGACTGGGGTGCGAGTGTGCCGATGCGCCCAGGCATCCTCGTACTCCTCAAGGCTGTTGCCCAGCTTTGGGCAGCTGAAGACCTTGATGTCGCACGCGTTGGCCGCGTGGCGTGCTTCACCGCGGGAGGTGCCCACGGCAGTGGTACTCACCGGAGATGCACATTCGCCGGTCGCGTGCCGATATCGAGAAAATGGATGACGTGCAACGGTTGCGCGTTAAAGATGAATCCTCGCGAGTTGTCCTCGGCCGGCATCCCCAGCTCTGTCGCGCGGGCCACCATGAACGGGGTGAGCGTCGATGAGGCTTCAAAGAGCTGTTTGGCATGTTGATCCGGCAGTTTGTCGCCGTTGCCCGGTAATTCGATCGATGGTCCGGCCGTCGACGAAAGATGGATGTTGAAGAGCAACACCGACCCGTCTTCGCCGCTGACCGCCGCTAATTTCCGCGCCTCGGCAACAAGATCTCCATCCGTTGCCTCGCCGTCGGTGATGTTGATGACGATCGGCGGAAAGCCGTTCGGATGCTCCTGGCACCACGTCTGGGTAATCTTGGTGGCCTCTTTGAGCGCGGCGCACATCGGAGTGCCGCCTTTCCCATATGGATCGAACCAGACTGGGAATTTGACGGTTTGGTCCATCACTCCGCCCGCGCCATCGTCCGATTTCTTTACCCTGTCTTCGATGCGCAACGGCTTATTGGCCAATTCACTGATCGGGACCAAAGCGCGCCCGCTCAGTTCACCGCCGAGCGCTGGTTTACAGCTGTCTTCGCTGTAGCCCAGCACACCGACATGAAAGTAGTCGTAAATAGAGTCCGATTTGGAGCAACGGATGCACAGATTATGAATAAGCTTGTTGAGTATCGTGGCGAGCTCCTCGGCCTTCCGTCTGCCAGCCTCGCCGCCGCCAAACGGGTCTTCCATCGACTCTGACTGGTCCACCAAGAACACGAAACAACCGGGGTTCTTGCGACTGATTTCGGCCTGGTATGCCATGGTTTTCCTCTACTTTTTTGGCATCACGAGAACTACGACTTGAATACGGCATGCTCACTGCTTGATAGCACCCAGGGGGCGAACGCGTCGTGATGCCGATCACCGCGTAACGGCTTACGTCGAGGCGTAGCGGAGTCAAGAGCGGCAAACGCATCGTCCCGTTTGGGTTGGCTCCATCGCTGAAGACGCTATTGCAAAAAACGGTGAGCCGATCGGGATGGGCTGGGCGGCCGAGCGGCGCAAGTTGTGCAATGCTTCCATCGGGGGGCATTACGGACAGTTGGCATAGGGGGGCGGCCCGAATTGCAAGGAGCGGTTTTTTAGCTTCAGGCGGTACAGGTTCAGATCCTGGACCGTTTGTGTGTAGGTCGGATCGGTCTTGGGTTGGAAGGGAAGGCTCGCGTGAAAGTATGCTGAGGCGTCGCTGGCTTTGAGTTGCGCATTGGGATCTCCTTGCACCCCCTTCCACGTTGGCTTCGACACCGGGCCGGTAAACAGGGACGGATCGATCACGGTTTCCTCGATCGGCCCGAACCGCTTACGCTTGATGCAGAGCGTCGGAGCGACGTGCCATCCCCAGAAGACCTGACAGTTCGGGTTGTTGCGGGTGTTCGCATGAAGACTGCCGAAGATCCATACCTTCCTGGGTGTTACGCCGGCGGCGATCATCAAGCGACACATTTCATGTGCCCGAGCCCAGCAGCCATCGTCGGGGTAGAGAAACGGAATGCAGGGTGGTGGGACGGTTGTCGGGTTGCACGACTGGGCGCTCACCAGACTGAACATCTCCTCCGCTTTTTTGGGTTTGACGCACCGATGCATTAGACATCGCAGTAGCCACTTGAGCCAGCGCCACAGACCCGCGAGCACACCCTTCGGCTCGCCCCGCACGGGTTCGGGTGGATGCCGCGACGGCCTGACATCGATGATTTCGTGATCGTCAGTCTCGGTGACAGTCAACCATGCGCTGTTGGCCAGCGCATCGCGCAGGGCTCGCAGCATTGTCTCGAACTCGGGGTTCGCTCGTTTGAGCACGTGCCGAGCGTGGGAAACCTCGAGGTCGATCAGGGCGTCCGACGACTCGCCGAGCAAGATGTTCGCGACCCTGGCCACCAGCGGAATCAGTAGACGAGCAATGGCTCGGGTATCGCCCTCCACTTCGACATAGGCGGGGGCGCGCATCCGGCGCAGCTCCTCGAGGATTTCGGCAAAGCCGCGCGAGCGACGGTCAGCGGGATCGAGCCGGGCCGTTCGCTCGGTTTGGCTGTGTCAGAACCACCATACTAGCCCCCCGGCCAGCGGTCTGTGCGCTCGATCGCTCATGCCTTAGAACCTGACGTGCCCACCGGCCTGAACGCTCGAGAACGTCGTCGTCGATCCACTCGTGAATACTTTGTGGAACCGGTACGAGCCGCCGAGTGAAAGGCTGGACGAGACTTCGTACTCGACGCTGACGCCGCCATGCGCTCCGGCCTTTGTCGCACCTGGATTGAGCCGGTAGACACCACCTCCGGCGTCGATGAACACGAGGAGCGGTCCTGGCGTCAGGAACGTCTCCAGGCTGCCCGAGACGTGATAGAGATCGAGGTGCGCGCCAGTCGTCACCGTCTCGAAGCGATGATAGCCGAGCAGGGCCGCGACGCGGAACGTGCTGCTCAGGCGATGTTCGAAGTCGGCGGTGATCCCGAAGCCGTTCTTGTAGGCGGTCTTGAGGTTGACGTGCGGGAGACTGATGCCGGCGTGAAGGCTGAAGGCGTTGGGTGGCCGCGGTTCAAGCCTCGAGAGCGTGCCTCGATAGAGTGGCTCCCCCATGACGGTCAGTGTAATCACCGGATCGGTGTTTTCCGGGACCCGTAGCGGGAATGTGTAGCCGCCGTCCAGGAGGTCGGTGGCAGGGCCCACCGTTCCGGTAGTCAGCGACACCTTGATTCGAGAACCGTACTCGGGGCCCAGGTAGTTGGTGCCGTCTGTCGGCCGCAGGTAAAGGCTCAGCCGCCGACCGTCGGCGCTGACACCCAGGGACGTCACCCGGACTGCGGACGCCGCGAAGTCCGCTTTGCCAAACCGGACCACCCTGGACGCCGTGCGGACTCGCCGGTATGAACCGATATCCGGCCGACTTCCCGCAACTCGGAAATGCGCCGTATAGGGCCCTGCGATGCTGGTACCGGCGACGTTGGCCGTGTAAGTCCCGTTGCCCCGCCCGGTGAGAACAACATCTTGCGCGGACGGCTGTAGA
>WNGD01007294.1_pt1 | contig 10433 bp, 10 predicted proteins | sample 5400671 | NCBI WGS metagenome assembly WNGD01 (sample SAMN13153369, study PRJNA577476) | soil metagenome | isolation source: 40 cm soil or saprolite under grassland replicate 2 | place: USA:California | collected 2016-06-15
AATCCCTTGCGCAAAAAGGAACGGCGGCTGGTAGAATGTTTCGTTTGTCGTACATTGTGTTCCATGATCTTTTCCTAATTGTGGTTGAGTACATCTAGAGGTATACGAGTCCAAGCCCGTGTGCTCTGTGAACAACGGATGTAAATCTTCTGTGGGACTCCCCCACAGAGAACTGACATGCTGCTAATAGATTCGCAGAAGGTTACAGACGCAGCTACTGCTAGGTAATTCTGTTTAGGGGGTTCCCAGGGCGATGAAGTGAAGGAATTACACCATTCTGTCGATGTGCGCCTGCTCCCTTTGAGATATATCTCTTGGTATGGCAGGTAGCAGGAGTTCAAGTACTAACAGAGCTCCTACGGAACTGGGACAGGAAAAACCGATAGTGCAGGAATCCTTTCAACGCAGCGAGCTCACAAGTGGTGAGCCAGATAGCATATGCAGAGGAGAAATGCACTGGAAGGAAGAAATGTGATGATTCCCACCAGATATATTCATGAGCAGTTCGTGCTTGAGCGTGTTCAGGAGCGGCAACGCGAGGCGCAGCATGAGCAGAAGTTGGCAGGCCTGCAGAAGCCTTATGGTATTGTGCGATACTTTTTCTATCACATAATTTGTAGCTCTTTGTTAACAGTCTTCTAAAAGAACGATAAATATTAATGTCACGACCACTACCAGTATTAGATGAATACCGGGGAAAAGATACTACGATCTCCGAGGGCGTGTGGAGCGCTCCTTACCGGCGACTCACACTCGGCCTGATACTCATCATGTTAGGCCCGGCTTTCGAGACGCTGGCTGTTGCGACTATTCTTCCCAAGATCGTCGCAAGTTTGGGTGGATTAAGTTTTTATGGCTGGTCATTCAGTGCCTATATGCTGGCTACACTTGTGGGCTTAATACTGGCAGGTGATGAGGCCGACCAACGCGGTCCTGCTATACCTTTCATTTTCGGCGTGGTGCTGTTCGCCACCGGACTCGCCCTGGCAGGCACTGCATCCTCAATGATCATATTCGTCATTAGCAGGGCAGTTCAAGGATTTGGCGCTGGTATCATTGCTTCAGTTGTTCTTGTCTGTGCCGGACGTGGATATCCAGAGCAGTTGAAACCTCGTATGGTGGCTGTGATTTCGAGCGCCTGGATAGTGCCAGGGCTGATCGGTCCTGCACTTGCAGGACTTGTCGCTGATTTTGTTGGTTGGCGCTGGGTCTTTCTGGGCCTGGTTCCTATAGTACCTCTGGCAACTGGCCTGGTGTACCCAGCCTTGAGAAAACTGACTCCTTCTTTGAAAACTAGGTCACTGGACTTTCATCGTCTCTTAGCCACAGCCGGTCTTGTAGCTGGAGCGGGAATGATCTTGATAGGTTTACAGGCGCAATCTATTCTCATTGCGCTTGTGCTGATTCTTCCTGGGCTGGCAATGGGCATACCATCGCTTCGTTATGTTCTTCCACCCGGTACGCTCCGAGTAAAAGCAGGCTTACCTGCTGCTATCGCGACTATAGGCCTACTCAGCGTAGCTTACTTTGGGGGAGAAGCTTTTCTTCCTCTGACGCTAGTTTCGATACGCGGTCAAAATACAATCTTCGCAGGTATAGCTCTCACTGCCGCTACGTTGACCTGGACAGCAGGTTCGTGGTTGCAAGCACACCTGGCTCTTCATCAAGGACGTCGATTGCTGGTAACGCTAGGCCTGTTGGCGGTAGCTCTGGGTCTTGCAGGCATCGCAAGTGTACTCATTCCTGCTATTCCTCCCATAATAGCGATATTGGCATGGGGAGTTGGTGGGTTTGGCATGGGCCTGGCTTACTCTACACTTAGCGTCGTTGTGCTGGAAACAGCTTCCACCGAACAGGTGGGTTCTGCATCGGCATCGATGCAGCTTTCTTCTGTACTCGGAACTGCGCTTGGTACTGGTCTGGGAGGAGTGATCATCGCGTTTGCAGCAGGATCGGGTCGCCCACCGAGCTGGGGGATTGCCGTGATTGATATACTTGTGATTGCTGTTATTGGTTTCGCTTTACTTACTGCCATTAGATTACCAGGCCGACCTCCTCAGATTTCAGCAGAATAGATCCCTAACCAAGCGTAGGGGAATTGCCTTGCGCCTCCTGGTGGCGGGAACGCGATCCTGTTCTCCGTGTAGGTGCTTGTCGCTCATCTACATACCTCTTTTCTTCTGTTCAGCTTTATTCTGGTGTATTTTAACAATCGTTGGGGCTCTTCAAGTATGGATGCTTCTTCAATTGCTTCTCGCCGGACGTCTGGTGGCAATCCCATCAAGCTCGGCTGCCCGTTTCAGCGCACGAAACTGTATCACTTTGACATTGGCCTCTGTCAGGTCCATGCTGACAGCGGTCTCTCGTACTGAAAGATTGAGCAGAAACCGGAAGGCGAGCTCATCGCACCGGTTGCAACCAGACGGTAAGACCAGCTCCGATAAAACCAATGCCGAAGATGACTCCAGAGATGACAAAGAGGATGTCAAAGCCTTTGACGACAAATCCTAGAATCCCGACAATCGTTGAAGTGATCAACAAAGCCGATGTCCAGCGGGGAAGCATATTCGCCGCCCAGGAACTTATGGCCAGGACGCTGATACCCGCCGCAAAGAGAAACGCCGCCACCGGGTAGAGAAACGCGATGGCGCTCACCACATCATGCCCTATAAGTAGTCCAGCACCGAGGAGTGCCAGCAAGTAGCCAACGAACCCCCACCGTCCAATTTCCTGCTTCTGGAAGGCATACACACTTATCGCACCTAACAGGAGCAACACATCAATCGCAAAGTAGAATATCTGAAGCGTTACACTCGCAGCAGTAGGTGTCAACGATGCAATCCCGCGCAGTAGCCCTGCTAGAATCGCTGCCAGTCCGCCCCATCGGATGAGACGTATACGAAACATGATGGAAATCCTTTCGACGAGCAGAGCACCTCCGAAACAGAGTCGGTCTCTCAGAAGATGAGTGTTCTTTCGGCTTCACATTGGTCAATGAGGAGCAGTCCTACTGCCCGTAACCACCACTGGTCGATCCGCCACCTTGCACAGACAGAGTGGGTGTAGCTACGAACCACTTGCCGAAAAGGCCCTCACCATTGGTCTGACCAGGGGCAGTGTCCCCTGAGAAGGTATAGAGCGGGTGGCCGTTATACTCGATCTGGCTACCGTTTGCATCCGTTTGGATGCTCAGTGTCCCAGTGAGTGAAGTCGAGCTGGTAGGTCCACCTGACCCTGTGAAGAGCAGCGGAGGCCACATCTGAGCACAACTGCCAGAACAGGCTGACTGCGTCGCTGAATCAGCGGTGAAGTAGTACAGGGTCTTCCCTTTAGCATCGGTCAGCACCGTCTGCGACTGGCCTTTTACGCTGGCGGTCGCCGTTTGAATCACTACAGAAGAACTACTGCTGCCAGTGGTTGGAGTGGTGGCAGGTGGATTGGTACTGCCGCTGCCATAACCACCCCCGGTAGTTGTGTAGCTACCGCAGGCTGCGATAATCATTGCCATGAATAAGCCAAGCGCGATCACGAAAGAGCGTTTAAGAATCATTCTATGTTCTCCTTAAATGAATCTACTATCGTAGCAAGAGTTTCCTATCTGAAGAGCGATCTCATCAGAACGCCCTTCCCAAGGTTACATTCGGAGCAGGTTACAGCCTTTTAGGTCCACACATGAGGATGCTTAAATGTCTGATCTATTAGATGCTTTGTTCGTGATACTGCGATAGGAGACGCCTGGTATTCAGGAGAGGGCTCCCTGGTAATCCTGAATTTTTTTGTGATAGATGACTTGGGCTAAAGCCCGGCCAACATCTTCGGCAATTCTCAGAATGTAATCTTTCTGCGTCATGTTCTCTTTCCTAAATCGCTTAGAGGGAGAAGACCTTCGCAACGTTGGTATTTGTACTGGCTACAGGGATCCAATATGCACCACGCTGGTATCCTCCATAATCGCGCGCAGTTGCCTGGCATCGAGCGTTTCATGCAAGCGCAGTGAACGAGCGATGCAAACCAGCGTCTCACGGTGCGAAGTCAACAGACCGACAGCACGATCATAGGCCCACTTTACGATGCGATTCACTTCCTCATCGATGATGCTGGCCGTCTGCTCGCTATATTCGCGAGAGCCAGGAGCTCCGGCAGCTCCCGCAAATGGGTCATCGCGTTCGCTAAAGGAGATCGTGCCCAGGCGCTCGCTCATACCCCAGCGGGTAACCATCTGGCGCGCAATCGCGGTGACGTGCTGCAGATCGTTTTCGGCGCCCGTCGTGATGCGTCCAATGGCCACTTGCTCAGCAGCACGACCACCCAGGGCCGTCACCAACTTCGCTTCCAGGTACTCTTTCGAGTAGTTGTAGCGGTCATCCAGGGGTGTATACTGAGTCACGCCGAGCGCCTGGCCACGAGGCACAATTGTTACTTTGGTCACTGGATCCACATCCTCCTGTAGCAGGCCGGTCAGTGCATGGCCGCTCTCATGGTACGCAATGACATTCAGATCGGTTTCACTCAGCACCAGCGGGCGCTCGGCACCGATGAGAATCTTGTCCAGAGCGTCGTCGAAGCAGTTTTGTGTCACTGCACTCAGATTGCGACGTGCTGCCAGAAGCGCAGCTTCGTTGACCAGGTTGGCGATGTCAGCTCCAACCATACCTGGAGTGGCGCGAGCAATCGTAATCAGGTCCACATCTTTCGCCAGTGGAACGCCACGCGTGTGGATCTTGAGAATGGCCAGGCGGCCGTTCCAGTCAGGCCGTTCCACCACCACACGGCGGTCAAAGCGACCGGGGCGCAAGAGCGCTTTGTCAAGGCCATCGGGCCGGTTGGTCGCAGCGATGACCACAACCGCCTGGTGCGTATCAAAGCCGTCCATTTCCACCAGCAACTGGTTCAGGGTTTGCTCGCGCTCGTCATTGCTATTGATGCTGAACCCGCGCTGGCGACCAACAGCATCGATTTCATCGATGAAGATGATGCTGGGCGCCGCTTTCTTGGCCTGGTCGAAGAGGTCGCGCATACGACTCGCGCCAACGCCGACCAGCACTTCGACAAATTCCGAGCCGCTCATAGAGAAGAACGGCACTTCTGCCTCTCCAGCGACTGCGCGGGCAAGCAATGTTTTACCGGTTCCCGGAGGGCCTACCAACAGCACACCACGGGGAATCTTTCCACCCAGGCGCTGGAACTTCCGGGGCGTTTTCAGAAATTCAACTACCTCGACAAGATCGTTTTTCGCCTCATCAACTCCCGCCACATCGGCGAACGTCGTGTCCGGCCTATCTCCCAGCACAACTTTGGCTCGGGTCTTCCCGAAGCTGAAGGTGTTCTGCTGGCTCTGTGTTGCCCGGCGACTAATGAAGAAGATGACGCCAACCACTACAATCAAGGGGAGGAAGCCGACTAAAATGTTCAGCAAGACATTATGATCGGCCACGGGCTTCGCCTGGTACTGCACATGATAGGTGTTCAGCAAGGGGATGAGGTTGGGGTCGCCGTTGGGTATCTGCGTCAGGTGATACTGGTTCGCAAGCACGGGATTACCATTGGCATCGGTCAAAGAGATAGCATTCTTGAAGTCACCAGTGATGTCCTGTCCCTGGAAAGTGGCATCCTTGACATTGCCATCCATAACTTGCTGGTAGAACGCGCTGTAAGGAATCTCGTCGATTGGTTGACCATTCATATTTGGTCCCTGGCTGTTTAGAAAGAGGAGCCCGACTGCCAGCACTGATACCAGGGCAACGATGAGAAGAAAAACCTTCAGCAGAGAAGACTCTTTCTTTCGTGGATTATCGCCTTTATTGTCGTCGCCATGACCTGGGTTGTCGGGACGCTGCCGTCCAGTCGGACCCTGCTCATTTGCGTTGCGTTGGTACATATGTGTTATATGGGTATCCATAGGTCGATCTACTTTCTGCCTGATTGGGAATCACCTGGATTATAAGTGAGTATCTTTGCATGATCGCTGAAGCTCTGGTATCAGAGATAGAATCACGTCACAATGTCATTGTCAGAGTGATAACCAGTCGCATAAGGGCTGGTTTGAGGGATTTTACACTCTGATACCAGAAGCTTCTATTAAAGAAGGACGCCGGGCGGTACTGTCCTTTCAGTAAGTAGATTCGCCGGAGGTTACAGCATTATACGTTGCTGCAACCCAATGTTCGGCTCCCGCCTCACTACTTCCTCACGATTTCCAAATGCGATAGGCCAGCGGGCAAAGCAGCCCGGCACCTATCCGTCTCGGCTGCGCCACTACCTCTACGCGGTCTGCCGGGAGGCAAGAAGAGCTACTGCTTCGCAGCCAGGCAAGACGAAAGGAGTAGGTAATTCTGTCTAGCCAGTTTCCAAAGCAATGCCGGGAAGAATTTACACGATTCTGTCGATGTGCTTCTGCTCCCAGCAAGGTATATCTTTATCCTGACGACACTACACGTCTAATCCCAGTACCAACTGTACAGTGCAACGCATAAAAAGGAGGCATCGTAATGAGCAAGTATGACGACCAGGCACAACCAGAAGGCAAGGTACAGGTGGGCGACCTGACCCCGGGCTTTACGCTCCTTAACCAATCAGGCACACCGGTCAGTCTTGGAGATTTTCTCGGCAAGCAGCATATTGTGCTGTATTTTTATCCAAAGGATAACACTTCCCTCTGTACTGAAGAGGCGTGCGCCTTTCGGGACAGCTATGAAGTCTTCAAGGACGCTGGAGCGGAAGTAATTGGGGTCAGCTCCGATTCGGTGGAGTCACACCGGCAGTTCGCCAAAGAGCACCAACTCCCTTTCATCCTGTTGAGCGATGTGGACGGCGTAATCAGAAAGCACTTCGGCGTACCCACAGCCTTCGGGCTACCAGGGCGCGTGACGTACATCATCGACAGACAGGGCATTGTGCGTCGCATCTTCTTCTCGCAATTCACCTCTAAGAAACATGTCGACGAAGCGCTTCAGGCGCTGCAAAAGATACATGAGGAACAGGTGTAGTTACCTTAGCAACTTTGGCATCGGCCTGTATGACTCTAAAAGAGTGTCACTTGGCCTTGTTGAGTTGTTAGCTGGCTTGGATCTTTCTCCTTATGATATCATGGCTTATGAAGGTTCACTTCCATGGTGGTCTGTGAATTCGTATTTGTTTTACGAGCAGGTCACTCCCGTTTCCGAAGTAAATTAACTTTTGCTAGATGGACGACGGTAAGGCACATGTCTATACAGGAAGTAAATCGGAATGTCGTATAAAATTCGTTCAAAGATTCATGTGAATTACCACCTTTCTGGAAAAATACAGTATCCGGCAAGACCATAGTCACTGGCTGTACTCCGGGGGAGAAAGGTCTTCCACGATTGAAGAGAAAGCGCTATTCCTGGAAAGAACTTGATTCACGATGGAGAGAGATTATCCGCTGCATGCAGAAAGCAGGCCGGCAGAGGTTCCAGGCACGACCTCAGTGATCCGCACGCCAGACCAGCGTGTGCGGGTATTTATCAGTTCAACACTCGACGAGTTGGCCCCGGAGCGAGCCGCAGCACGCGAAGCCATCACCCAGTTGCGCCTGACGCCGGTGCTCTTCGAGTCGGGCGCACGCCCCTATCCACCGCGTGAGCTCTACCGGGCCTACCTGGCCCAGAGCGATATCTTCGTCGGCCTCTACTGGCAGCGCTATGGCTGGGTTGCTCCCACGATGCAGGTCTCGGGCCTGGAGGACGAGTACCAGCTTTCGGGTGCGAAACCCAAGCTGATCTACGTCAAGACCCCGGCTCCAGAGCGGGAGTCGCGCTTACAGACCCTGCTCGACCGCATCCGCAGTGAGGAGGTTGCCTCCTACCAGAAGTTCGCGACGCCCGAGGAGCTGCGCGAGCGCATCGCCAACGATCTGGCACAGCTGTTGACCGAGCGCTTCACCAGCCCTCCAGAGACTCCCGTTGCTGATCGGCTTGCTCCCCTGCCCGTGCCGCGCAGCCGGCTCATCGATCGCGAACAGGAGCGCGCACAGGCCCAGGAACTGCTAGAACGCGAGGATGTGGGGCTGGTGACGCTGACCGGGCCAGGAGGGGTCGGCAAGACGCGGCTGGCTCTACAGGTCGCGGCTGACCTGGCTCCTCAGTTTGCAGACGGCGTCGCCTTCATCTCGCTAGCCCCACTCAAAGATCCTGACCTTGTGATCCCGACCGTGGCCCGGGCACTTCACGTCGCTGAAGCCAACAACCAATCACTGGAAGAGCACCTGTTAGCGTACCTGCGGAGCAGGCATCTGCTCTTGGTGCTCGACAACTTTGAGCACCTGGTTGCGGCGGCCCCCCTGGCAGCTCAGGCGCTCGAGCAGGCCCCACGACTCAAGCTGCTGGTGACCAGCCGCGAACCCCTGCGTGTGCGTGAGGAGCAGACCGTGCCGGTGCCACCGCTGGCGCTGCCGGATCCCGCACACCTCCCAGACTTTGAACATCTCCTGAAGATCCCGGCGGTGGCGCTGTTTGTCGAGCGTGCACGGGAGGTCAGGCCCGATTTCGCGCTGACCACTGAGAACGCGGCCACCGTTGTCGAGATATGCAGGCGCCTGGACGGGCTGCCACTGGCGCTGGAGCTGGCGGCGGCGAGATTATCACTCCTCACCCCTGTCGCCTTGCTGGCACGACTGGAGCGCCGCCTGCCCTTACTCACGCGGGGAGCGAGAGATTTGCCCGAGCGCCAGCAGACACTGCGCAACACGATTGCCTGGAGCTACGACTTGCTGGAGGAGGGCGAACAGCAGCTGTTCCGGCGTCTGTCGGTCTTTGCCGGTGGCTTCACCCTGGAGGCGGTGCAGGCGGTCTGCGTCTTCCAGGCTTTCGGGACCTCTTCCCCGGCACAGGCCGACGAGGGAGTGGTGCTGGAGCAGCTGGCCCAACTGTTGGACAAGAGCCTGGTGCAAGCGCAGCAGGGCACAGGAGGAGAGCCGCGCTTCAGCATGTTGGAGACAATCCACGAGTACGCCCAGGAGCAACTGGCGGCCAGTGGAGAGGAAGCAGCTGTGCAAGAGCGGCATGCGCACTACTTCCTGCGCCTGGCCGAGGAGGCAGAACCCCACCTGTTCCGTCCAGAGTGGGAGAGCTGGCTGGAGCAGCTGGAACGCGAGGACGGCAACCTGCGCGAGGCCCTGGCCTGGAGCAAAGCCAATAAGGATGGTTTTGAGATCGGACTGCGCCTGGCTGGGGCGCTCTACTATTACTGGTTCCTGCTCGGCTATTTACACGAGGGACGAACGTGGCTGGAGGAGATGCTGGCGCGGACCGGGAGCAGCGAGCGGAGCGTTGCACGGGGCCGGGCCTTCCTTGGGGCAGGGTGGCTGGCCTGGGCCGAAGGCGACTTCGAAGCCGCCTCCCCTCGTGCGGAGGAGAGCCTGTCCATTGCGCGCGAGATGGGAGACAAGCGCTTGATCAGCAGGGCGGAAGCGCTGCTGGGATTTGTCCGGATAACTCAGGGGAATACCGCTGCGGCGCGTCCACTGCTCGAAGAGAGCCGCACCCTGTTCAAGGACCTGGGGGATGTCTGGAACGAAGCGTTCACGCTCTACCACCTGGGCGGCGTCGCCTATCTCTCAGGCGACCTGGCTGGGGCGCGTGCGCCCCTTGAGGAAAGTTTGCGGCTCTTCCAGGAGCAAGGGGACATGGTGTATACTGCGTTGGTGTTGAGTGCATTGCAAGTCATGGCCTCGACCCAGGGCGACCAGGAGATGGCGCGCTCCCTGGATCAGCAGCTCCAGCCGCTCATGGTGCAGGCCAGGAATCGGGGGGCAGTCGGGATGATCCTGATCATCATCGGGGATGTGTGGCTCCATCAATTCGGAGATGAGCAACAAGCGAAGGTGCTCTACAGGGAGAGCCTGAGCTTGTGGCGGAACCTGCAACGTGTGGAGCAAGGGATCGGCATCGTCAAGGCGCTGGCTGGCTTGGCCGAAGTGGCAGCGGCTCAGAGACAAGCTGAGCGAGCAGGACGACTATTTGGAGCTGCCGCTCGCCTCCTCCCGTCTGCCAGTCAGTATCGGGAGGAGGTGAACAGACGTGTAGCCGAGGCCCGAGTGCACCTGGATGCAGCGACATTCGAGATTGGATGGAGTGCAGGACAGGCGATGACGCAGGAGCAGGCCATTACCGATGCGTTACAAGACGATGAGTAATATGAGTCAGATGGGAAAAGTTATATCACTCTAGCTTATTCACTCTACCAGAGGAGGGAACCTGATGTTCAAAAAGCTATATCTTCGCCCGAATTTGAAATTGGCCCATTAACCTGCCCGAAAATTTCTCCCTCAAAATGGTACGGAATTTCTGCCACGAATCCAGGTTTCACATCTGAATCTGGCGGAGAATTGCGTCAACATGGCGAGGAAATGCGTCAACACCTTGTTTTTGGTCTCAAAGTTGGGTATGCTCTCAGCAGAGGTGTCCAGCACTCCA
>WNGD01019870.1_pt1 | contig 10433 bp, 10 predicted proteins | sample 5400671 | NCBI WGS metagenome assembly WNGD01 (sample SAMN13153369, study PRJNA577476) | soil metagenome | isolation source: 40 cm soil or saprolite under grassland replicate 2 | place: USA:California | collected 2016-06-15
ATCCGACGGGGCGCAAGATATCTGATGAGGAGATGAGCACGCTCTTCATCGTTGCAGACACCTTTCATGGTGAGTGGAACTATACACTCTTCCCGCGAACTGGCTCAATTGAGAGCTTTATTTTTTGACGATTCCTTAGCATCATGCAATCCCGATATACTTGTAAGCTGGCACGTCACCGCCCGTTCCTACGCATCTAGACAACGACTTCCGAGAAGGGTCATATTGAGGGCTTTGACGGCTGATGGATGCCTCCCCGCCACTATCAATTGGAACCCCCCGATCACAACGGCTAAGTAATTCTGTCTAGAGTGCTCCAGTGTAATACCGGGCTGGAATTACATGATTCTGTCGATGTATTCCTGCTTGCATTAAGCTATACCTCTTGTTGGAGAGTGAGCACAGGTGTAAGCTCTGGCCCCATCCCGGACGAACTGCCATTGTAAGAAAAAATGCTCTGGACCACTAAGAAAGAACGAAAATACCTATGCAACAGTAGAAGCGATAAGTTTTCCAAAGGGAGCGTGGAATTATGATAGTAATCGATTATATACGTGAGGTCCATGAGGCATTACATGACGTGGAAGAGCGGGGCGAAATGGATGTACTCGAGGAGCTTCCCATTCGCTCACATCATACTCGTGCAACCGCCGTCTATCATGCTATAAGCCCTAAGAATACTTTTCAGAGCTACCTGTGTGACATTCGTAGATTTGATCTCCTCACACACGCCGAGGAACTTGATCTCGTGCAACGGGCTGCTGCCGGGGATGAACGAGCACACCGCAAGCTGATCGAGTCAAATTTACGCCTGGTCATTGCTATCGCGCGTCGCTACATCAATACAGGAGTCCCTCTCGTAGACCTCATCCAGGAGGGAAACCTGGGGCTGATGCGTGCCGCCGAAAAATTTGATTACCGGCGAGGTGTGCATTTTGGCACCTATGCCACCTGGTGGATTCGCCAGGCAATCAGCCGTGCCGCTAGCGCTCAGGCGCGCTTGATTCACGTGCCTGAGCAGGTAGCGACACGTCTACGCAAGGTGCGCCGTGTCGCAGCGCAGCTTTCACAAGAGAACAGCTTTGATCCCCTGCCAGAGCAAATCGCTGAGGCTGCCCATATCGACCTGGATGAAGTCATAGATTTGCTCAGCCTCATCGAGCAGCCCGTTTCTCTTGACGCGCCCATTGACAATGAAGCTCATTACTCGCTCGCCGACACGCTTGAAGATAGTGAGGCTCCCGCTCTCGCTGAAACCGCGTCTCAACATCTCCTCGGTGAAGAACTGCAGCGAGCACTTGCCTTGCTTACTCCACGTGAACAGTCGGTCATCACCCTGCGCTACGGTATTGGTGATGGCCGGAGCCGTACGTTGCTCGAAGTCGGCAAAGAACTGGGTCTATCCCGTGAGCGTGTGCGTCAACTCGAAGCGCGAGCGCTGGCGAAAATGCGCTCCTACTATGAAAGTCAATAATTTCAGATAGATAAAGGAGGATACTTCATGTCTGATCTCTTAGCTGCGCGGGCTCAGATGGGTACGTCGCTGGCTTTCCATATCATCTTTGCTTCCCTGGGAGTGGGACTGCCACTGCTGCTGTGTATTGCCGAAGGACTTGCCCTCTGGCACAAAGATAGTGGCTGGATGACCCTCACCCGCCGCTGGACGAAAGCCTTTGCCCTGCTCTTCGCCATCGGCGCTGTCTCCGGCACGATTCTCTCGTTTGAAATCGGCCTGCTCTGGCCAACCTTTACTCTATGGTTGGGAGCGCCTCTCGCCGCGTGCGCACTGGCTCTGCTCGTTTCCCCTCTGGATCAGTGGAGCCTTTTCGGCGTGGTTCATCGTCAGTGCGAACTCCTGGATGAATACGCCAGCCGGTTTCCAGATTACGCATGGGCAGGTGACAGGTATCAATCCCTTACAGGCTATCTTCAATCCGAGTACTCCGTATGAGACGACCCATATGCTCCTGGCAGCCTATGTGGCAACCGGCTTCGGCGTTGCTGCTGTCTATGCCATCCAGATCCTGCGCGGCAAGCGCGAATCGTACTATCGGAAGGGACTCGTGCTGGCAATGGCGTTGGGCGCCATTGCTATTCCCTTCCAGATTTTCGATGGAGATCTCTCTGCCCGTTCCCTGGTGGATCTCCAACCTGCCAAGTTAGCCGCGATGGAGGGGGTCTTCCATACAGAGAAAGGTGCTCCCATCAAGATTGGTGGCATTGTGGATGATCAGACGGGACAGGTCCTGTATGCCATTGAAATCCCTGATGGGTTGAGCATCCTGGCCAGAGGTGATCCGCATGCAACCATTCGGGGCCTGGATACCTACGCGCCTGCTGATCGGCCCGATCCGTTCTTTGTCCATCCCTCCTTTGACGGCATGGTCGGCAGTGGCTTCTTCGCGTTGCTCATCGGAGGCGTCTTCTGGCTGCTCTACTTCAGGCGCAAACGGGTTGTTCCTGAGAATCGCCTGTTGCTGTGGGGGATCGTCCTGGCCGGCCCGCTCTCTTTTATCGCGATAGAACTTGGCTGGATGGTCACCGAACTGGGACGCCAACCCTGGGTCATCTCTGGCATCCTGCGCACACAGGATGCGGTGACGACCGCTCCTGGACTGAACATCAGCTTTGCGATTTTCTCCGGTATCTACGTGGTGCTGGCGATAACCCTGACCGTGCTGCTGCTGCGCCTGGCGCGTTCACCGCTGCCCAGGCAGGAGTGGCCTGTCCTCGTGAGGAGTAGCAGTGAAGAAAGGGTCGCTACGAAATGATCTTGACATACACGATACTGATCATTCTCTGGCTTTCGTTGATCGTCTATGCGGTCCTTGGTGGGGCGGACTTTGGGGGCGGCATCTGGGATTTTTGCGCCTTTGGTCAAGGGGCGCAACAAGAGCGTCGTTTGATCGGGCAGGCGTTAGGGCCAGTCTGGGAGGCCAATCACGTCTGGCTGATCTTCTTGATCGTGGGACTTTTTACTGCCTTCCCGCCCGCCTTTTCAATACTCTCAACGGCGCTCTTTGTGCCGTTCACCCTGGCGGTGATAGGCATCGTGCTGCGGGGAGCGGCCTTTATGTTTCGTGCCCAGGCTGATGATGCCACGACCTCGCGTAAGATCTGGGGCCGCGTGTTCAGTACCGCCAGCACCATAACCCCTTTCTTCTTCGGTACCGCCGCTGCGGCAGTGGCCAGTGGGCAGGTGCGCGTTCAGGCAGGTCGTGTTCAGACCGATCTCCTGGCAGGCTGGACCACACCCTTCGCACTTACCATCGGCGCTTTAGCGCTCTCGCTCTGTGCCGTTCTCGCGGCCGTTAATCTGATCGTAGAGGCTCAGAACAGCAATGAGCCTGAACTCGGGGAAGCGTTTCGCCGCCGTGCCATGATCGCAGGTGCAATAACGCTGGCACTGGATGCCGTTGCTTTCATCCTGTCGCCATTCCAGGCGCCCCTGCTCTGGCACGGCCTGCTCGATCACGCGCTGCCTCTGGCCATTGCGACGGCGCTGCTCGGTGTGGGAGCCGCCGTCTCGTTATTCCTGAGGCGCTATCGCCTGGCTCGTGTTCTGGCCTTTACCGTCACGGCGTTCATTTTTGCTTCCTGGGGCTTGTCGCAATTTCCTTACCTGGTCCCGGTTGCTGTGACGATCAATAATGCTGCCAGTCCACCTTCCACCCTCCTGGCGCTGCTGATTGGCACGAGTATTGGTATGGCATTGCTCTTGCCCTCGCTCTGGTTGCTTTTCCATGTCTTCAAGGGCAAGCATCCTGCACTGAACGTTCAGGAGAAAGCGGCAGAGCCAGCATCCACACAACGCTAAACTTTTCAAGAGCTATCTCTGACGCATTCCACGCCTGAGGTTCAAACCGTCTCTACAGCGCAAGATCGCTCCTAAAGAAAGGTCCTATCATGTTCTTCCATCTCGGCAAGATCGTCACCCGCTTTCGCTGGTTGATCGTGGGAGTGTGGATGGTTGCTATCGCACTGGCTTTGCCATTTGCTCCGCAGGCACCCCAGGTACTGCATTCCGGCGGCTTCGTTAGCCCTGATTTCGAGTCGGAACGGGCGATCAATCTGCTGGCGCAGAAATTACATTTCGATCCGACCATCGTTCAGGTTATCTTTATGAGTCAACGCTACAGTACCGATAGTCCAGCATTTGCACAGGAGGCGCAGCGAGCTCTTACACGTGTGACCGGCTGGTCGGAAGTTTCAGGTGTGATCAGTTTCACCGATAATCCACGCCAGATCTCATTAGATCGCCATGCCGCTTATGTAAATGTACTGCTCAAGGCTGATCCCGATAGCGCTCCGAAGTTGCTGCCTGAACTGGAGCGGCGTTTGCAGGCCGTTGCAGGTTTGCAAACACATATTGGTGGTGGGCCTGTCTTTTTCGCAGACATACAACTGGTCAGTGAGCGTGATCTCCGTCGTGCAGAAATCCTGGCTTTTCCCTTTGCCATCATCGCGCTCCTGCTCGTATTTCGCTCGGTCGTTGCCGCGATCCTTCCTGCTTTAGTAGGTGGGGGCGCCGTCACCGTGGCGCTGGCGCTCGTCTTTGGCCTCGGGCATCTCACAACGCTCTCCATTTTCGTGTTGAATATCACCACGCTGTTTGGTCTCGGACTTGGTGTAGATTACTCACTGTTCATGGTGAGTCGCTTCCGCGAAGAGCTAGCGCGTGGGCGCAGTGTTGACGATGCGGTGACCATTACCGTTGCTACGGCAGGGCGTGCTGTGACCTTCTCAGGTCTGACTGTCTCTCTTGGCCTGCTGGGGTTAACCTTCTTCCGTATCAATATGTTGCATTCGGTGGGGTTGGGCGGCATCCTCGTCGTCGTCTTAGCCCTGCTCGCCGCGATTACACTATTGCCTGCCACCCTTGCCATCATCGCCACGAGGATCAACGCTTTTCCGGTACGTATCCCGATTGTTCGGAAATGTGCAGAGGCTAGCCGCGCCAATCCAGCATATGCAACACCAGCAATGGTTGAACATCACGGCTTCTGGTACCGGCTCTCGCACATCGTCATGCACTCCCCGGTACGGGTGTTTGTCTCTGTCTTGTTCTTGTTAGTTACATTTGGATTGCCCTTCCTGGGCGTGCGCTTTTCGGCACCCGATGCCTCCATTCTGCCCGCTGATGTGCCATCGCGTGCAGCATTCGACCTGTTAGCGCAGCGGTTCAATGATCGCGAGACAACGCCTGTGCTGATAGCTGTACAGACTCAGGGTGATGTCTTGTCTCCTGATAACATTCGCAAGCTCTATTCCTACGTGCAGCGCATCCAGGCTGACCCGCGTGTTGCACGGGTAGATAGCATTGTCAGCGCTGACCCACGGTTTACGCTCGACCAATATGAACTGCTCTATACGCATCCTCAGTTGATTGCTGATCCCTACCTGTCCGCACTTGTCAACGCGTCGGTAGCGGGAAATACCATGGAGATTTCTATCATCAGTAAGTATGGAATGCTCGATCAGCGTTCACAAGCGCTGGTGCAGGCGCTTCGGAATACACCCCCTGGTGCTGGTATTTCGATCCTTATCGATGGCGGGACGGCTGGGGATATCGACTACGTCAACTCGCTCTACACGGACTTTCCAAAGGCCATACTGGTCGTGGCTCTCACCACCTATATCGTCCTTTTACTGCTGTTCCGGTCACTCGTCCTGCCCCTGAAAGCTCTCTTAATGAATACGCTTTCTATCCTGGCCAGTTATGGCGCGCTCGTCGTCATCTTCCAGAACGGCTTTTTGCACCAGGTACTCGGTTTCACCCCGCCTGGTTTCGTTGAAGCATCGAGCCCCATTCTGCTCTTCTTCGCATTGTTCGGTCTTTCCATGGACTACGAAGTGTTTTTGCTCTCGCGGGTACAAGAAGCTTTCTGGCAAACCGGCGATAATACCCGTGCCGTCGCACTCGGGTTGCAACGGAGCGGGGGCATTATTACCAGCGCAGCCTTGATTGTGATTGTGGTGAGCGCTTCTTTTACCACTGCCGACGTGATCCTGGTCAAGGCGCTTGGCCTGGGAATGGCCCTGGCTGTCCTCCTCGATGCGACCTTCGTGCGTGCTCTGCTGGTTCCAGCGACCATGCGGCTCCTCGGAAACCTGAACTGGTGGCTGCCTTTTGTGGGAGTTCAACGTCATCCGCCTGCACTTGCGGAGTATATAGGAGAGTCCGAGGTATTTACGACGCAAGCTACAAAGGATAAGGTCATGAAGGATGTGAACATAGGGGGCAAGCAATGAAAAAACGCAGGGACACTGCTCTCATGCAATACCGCATGCATTGCATCCGCCTCTGTAGCGTGATCATCCTCCTGCCACTCGTTCTTTCTTCCTGTGGCTTTCCAGGTATCGTCACAACGGCCGGGCAATTCCCTGTGGTCAACTCGACGCCCCGGGCACAACCGCTCCCACCGGTGCGCTTCCCTCAGGATGAAGCGGCACATCGCGACCTGAACGAGTGGTGGTACTACACAGGTCACATGAACACAGTAACACCCGATGGGAAGGCGCACCACTATGGGTTTGAACTAGTTTTCTTCCAGGCCTTGCGCAGTGATCTCCCGCCATTCTATGCCGCGCACTTTGCCATGAGCGATGTCACGCGAGGCGAATTCCATTTTGATCAGCGTCGCCTGATTGAACCAGATGCGGTCATCCCGAATGGCACATCGGCGAGCGGCATTCGTGTCTCCATTGGCGATTGGTCGATACAGGGAGTAAATGGGCTGGACCACCTGGCGGCGGAGATGACAAATTACACTCTGCGCGTTGACGTGCCAGGTCTCAAGCCGGCTACCCTTCATAATGGCAATGGCCTGATCACCTATGGCCTGGGTGGTTTCTCCTATTACTACTCGCGCACGAGAATGGCGCTCTCTGGCCTCCTGATCGATCATCATCAGCCATTACAGGTGAGCGGTGTGGTCTGGATGGATCATCAATGGGGCAACTTCCTCACACTTGGTGGAGGCGGCTGGGATTGGTTCAGCATTCAGCTCAACAATGACACGGAGATAATGCTGTACCTCATTCGTGACGCCACGGGCAAAACTATCTCCACCTATGTTGAGGATATTGGACCCCGTGCGGATGTCCACCTGCTAGCGGCGGGTGCCCTACATGTGAATGTGCTCAATCACTGGAAAAGTCCGGTGACCGGCGCAAACTATCCATCTGGCTGGCAGCTTAAGGTAAACGACCCGCAACTCCAGGTCGAGCTTTCGCTCACGCCGGAATTGAAAGATCAGGAGCTCGTGGTGTACCAATCAACGGGCAATAGCTACTGGGAAGGGGCTGTGAGCATTCAGGGGGAGTGCAGGACAAGTTGTGCAGGGTGAAGGCTATGTTGAGTTGACGGGATATACTCCTGGTTAATCATCCTTCCGAAACTTTGTGCTCAAATGGCTTGGAGATCACCTGCTTGATACCGTTTAGCATCCTTTCTTTCAAGCTCTCTTGAGAAAAGCGCAAAGATAGAGCTGGAAAAGGAGACACCTGGTATTCGGTGGTAGCTCGTATGCTTCCAGCTTGCCCAGAAGGGCTTCTACTTCCGCAGAACAGCGTAAGTCGTGCAGATGGTCATCGCGCAGTAAGATCTCGAGAAACAGGTTGAGAGATGTGAGGTAGCTCTCATAGGCTTCATCGGGATTGCCTTGATCCTCATAGATCTCACCTTCTGCTTTGAGCAGCGTTGCAATCAGGAGAGCCTTCTCTACGTTCAATCTATCCAGTGATGTGAGCATCGCGAACAATGCCTCTTCTGAGATGGCATGAATAAAGTCAGAACCTGCTCCCACTGTCTGCTTGAATAAATCGTCTATCAGGGAGAGGGCTCCTTGATAATCATGAATGTCTTGGTGATAGATGATCTGGGCTAAAGCCCGGCCAACATCTTCAGCAATTCTCAGGTTGTAATCTTTCTGCGTCATGTCTGCTCTTCTCTTTCATCAATCGCTTATAGGGGAAATCCTCAACTGCGTCCAAAAAGCAATAGTGGTTACATATGTGTCACTTGAGTATCCATAGGGTGATCCGCTTTCTGTGTGATCGTTGATCACTTGGATCAGTATCTGTGTATGATCAGTGAAGCTCCTGGTATCAAAGACAGAATCACCTGCCCGACGCCATTGTCAAAGCAATAACCAGTCGTATTAGGAGCTGGTTTGAGCGATCTTACACTCTGAGACCAGGAGTTTCTATTAAAGAACGCCGTGCGGCACTGTCCTTTCGTAAATAGAATCGCCGGAGGTTACAGCATTTTATATACTGCAACTCAAATTCAGCCTCGCTGCTTCCTCTCGCCTACGAAAAGCGCAGGCCCCGCGCTCACAATAGCCAGGTAATTCTGTCGGGGACTGTCTGCAACCGCAAGTGTGGCGGGTGGACTCAACATGCTCTACCCTGACCTGGGCGGTCAGTTTGGCTCTATCTTGACAGTGGGCACAAAAGCAGCTTTTCCGGCTGCTAAGCCAGATAATTTTAAGATCTATCAAGCAGGCGTTTTCTATCAGCAGGCGGCGAAAAGCTACGTCATTCACCTGGATAAAGCGACGGAGTTCTCGCGGCAAGGAAAGACGCTTGCCGATCAGTTGGCTGCGGAAATTATCGTCAAAGATAGTGATGGCTCGTACTGGATTGGGTTGTATCAGCGATGTGTTCACCTGGGTTGTACTGTACCGTTTCGCGACGACTGCGTGAGTTTCAAGTGTCCCTGTCACGGTTCGCACTACCATGTTACTGGTGAATTCCTGGACGGCCCGGCCCCAAGGAGCCTGGATCGCTTCGCTCTCTCCTTCAACGGAGAAGTTGTTCTCCATCCTTTTGGGGCTGTGGCTCACCGCTGCCTTCTGGTTCTTCAGCACCTCTGGCATCGGCCTATAGCCTACAACGCGGTAGGAGAGTGAGAGATGGCTGAACCAGGCAAGGGCAGGGAGATGCCGCGGCCCTGCCCTGCTGACCCTCTCACGCGTCTGGCGTAGGATCATGCAGAGCAGAGGCCATGGTCTGCTCCAGCAGCATCGTTCGTCCGTGCGCCAACGGCTGAATCTCTCGTCGCGGTATTACCCGCGTCGGGCCTTATCTGCTTGCTCTGCCAGCCCGCCTAGAATGGCAAAGAACTCCGGCGATTGGCCGATGAACAGCCCGTCGGCCGTCCAGGACTTGACCGTGCTCACCGCACCCCCACTCCCCCCTATCTCGGTTGGGCGAATGATCGAAACGGCCGGGAACTTTCGGCTGAGGAAGACGGTTGGCTCGGGCATGATCAGGTTGCTCTGGAAGTTCTCCCCACCAAAAGGAGAGGCATTGAGATTGGGAAACACCAACCCATTCGTGGGGTCAGTCAGAGGAGGCGCATTGCCCGCCTTGTCATGCTAGGTCTGAAAATGGGCTGTCTCGGTTGGGCCGATACTGAGCAAGATGCGCAACACTTCCGGATTGGTGACCCCCTGAGCCAGCGAGGGGTAGAGGCTAGTGCCACCTTGCTCGATAAACCCAAAATGGAATCCCGCCGTATTAGCGATCGCCTGGATGTGGTCATTAGGGGACAGGTCGGCATCGGATCTGGGAATCGCCGGAAACTTCCCAGTACTCAAACCCGGGATGGCTTGCGCGAACGTGTCCCCGAAATCGGGGTTCTTCGTGCGGCTGCGGTACCGCGTCCACCAACTGGTGTCCACGGTGAGCTGCATGAGGTTGGTGAGCCGTCCGACTTGCTGGGCGCCTGTCGCTTTACTGCTCGGCAACGTGCGAAACCGGTCCAGATTGACGGGATCCGCGCCCTTGGAAGCCAGGTATGCGTTGAGGAACGTGAAGTGGCTGATCTCATCCTCGGTATTGTCGTGGATATACTGGGACATGTCCCCATCCAACACTTGAAGGGCCCTGGTGTAGGCTGCACTCCCGCTCCCCCCTGGGACTTCGCTATCCTGGATTCCTCCTAGTTCGTTGTATTGTTGCCACAGATCGGTTTCGAGGATTTCGATCGCAGCCAGGAACCTGAGAATGGCCACATCGCCTTTCGTCACCGCGGGACTCGCCACTCCCTCTGCGTGAGCGAAGTTAGTGTATAGTGATCCGGCGCTAAACAACCCGGCGCCGATGATTCCTGCTCCTCCTACCGCGAGTCCCTTGCGAAAAAAGGAACGGCGGCTGGTAGTATCTTTCGATGGTTGCGCGTTGTGTTCCATGATCTTCTCCTGATCGTGGTTGAGTCCATCGAGAGGCACACGGGTCCAGGCCCGTGTGCTCCGTGAACAAAGGATGTACATCATCTGTGGGGCTCCCCCCTTTGGCGTCAACTTAAGCACTTGAACAACTGAAAAGAACCACGAGATCAGGATCAATGCCCAACTTGGTACGCAGTTGCAGACGACGTTGCTGCTCTTGCAAAGGGCGTTGTCGATGCTCCTGTAACCAGGGGC
>WNGD01013945.1_pt1 | contig 10432 bp, 7 predicted proteins | sample 5400671 | NCBI WGS metagenome assembly WNGD01 (sample SAMN13153369, study PRJNA577476) | soil metagenome | isolation source: 40 cm soil or saprolite under grassland replicate 2 | place: USA:California | collected 2016-06-15
TCCGGGTTGGTGGTCACGCCGGGGATGTGCACGGAGCGGGAGCCGGCCTCGATCACGAACAGGCAGTACAGGCGGTGGAGGGTCACCGCGCAGTCCACGGGGAAGAAGCCCGGCGGCGGGCATTGCCGCGGCTTGGGCGCGCAGGAACTGCCGCCACGTCGTGTCGGTGGGCCGCTTCGGCGCCGGGGGGATCTTCAGTGCTTTGCGGACCCGGCGGATCGTGGAGGCGCCGGCCCGGTGGCCGAGCTTGAGCAGTTCGCCTTGGATCCGCTGGTATCCCCAGCCGTAGTTCTCGGTGGCGAGGCGCTCGATCAGGGCGGTGATCTCGGCGCTGACCGGCGGTCGTCCGGTGCGGTTCGGGTAGGTCACTTCTTTGTGACCAGCCGGCGGTGCCAGCGCAAGACGGTGCCCGGCGTGACCAGCCGGTGCGCCCGCAGCCTTCTGGGCAGGTGCCGGATCAGCGCGGCCAGCACCGCTCGGCCGGCCCAGTCCAGGCGAGGCTTGGGCTTGGTGCGGCGCAGCACGGCGACCTCGTGCCGCAGCACCAGCAGTTCGGCGTTCTTGGACGCCGGCGAGCGGCCGGGCAAGACAAGCCAGCCAGCCAGCAAGCCGGATGAAGATCAGATACAGCCGACGAAGGGACACCGCCGATCATCATGCCCGGCGGCTGCACCGCCAGCATCGCTGCAGCCCACAGCCCAGGCAGACTTTTGGCACCCGACAGGGCCTGGATCGCCTTGTTCAGCTCCAGCCGGGCGAAGTGCCGCTGCAGCGTCCGCTCGCCCGGCGACCAGCCCGACTGGGCGCGCAGGATCCGGGTGATCTGGGTGGCGGTCCGGGCCGGATTCTCCTTCTTCAGCGCTACCGCCAGCTCCAGCACCTCCGCCGGGGTCCGCGGCGTCACCCGGGCCGGCTGCGGCACCAGGGCGTCGAACCCGCCTGAGCGCCAGTCCCGTACCCAGCGGCGGATCGTCTGCTCCGACACCGCCACCTTGGCGCCGCCTGGGCCGTCGTGCTCGCGGCCCGCCAGCTCGCGGACCACGGCGCCGCGCTGGCGGGCCGACAGGCCAGGGTCGACCACGTCCTGGATCAGCTGGTAGCGGAACAACGCCGCCTGCCGGGCCCGCTCAGCCCGGCGGCGGGACTCCTCAACCGCATCGCTCACCGTTCAGTACTCCCTTCCGGAGCGGATCTGGATCATTCCGCACCGAAGGGTGCCGGGCCGGCCCGGCGCTCACCAGGGGCAGCTCGTGTTGCCCGCCCGGCCGTCCCAGCCCGGGCTCAGCAGCGACCCGGACGTGACCGCCGACGCCAGCTCCCACGGCGATACCGCGGACACCGGGCCGCCCCAGCGCCGCGCCGCCGCCGCGGCCGCCGCGCCGATCGCGGCCACGGCGTCGGCCAGCCCCGGCCCCGCCGGGCCGGGCAGCGGCGGATCCGGCACCAGCTGGCACGCTAGCGCGGTGAACGCCGACCGCAGCCGCCCGGCCCGCGAGGCGAACCGGCGCAGCCAGCCCCGCACCGTGTCCGCCGGCCGTCCCAGCCGCCCGGCGACCAGCCGGTGCCCCCGGCCAGCCGCCGCCAGCGCCAGCGCCCGGCCGATCACCTCCGCCGCGTCCGCACGCCGCGCGAGCACCCCGGCTGGCAGCAGCACATGCGTCCGGCCGCAGCCCGCGCACGCCGCCCGGCGCGGACGCAACCGCCATACCGCCCGCCCGGCCAGCCGGATCACCCGGACCCGGGCATAACCCCACCGAGCCAGCCGGCCGCCGCACCCCGGGCACGCCAGCTGTCCCTGACCCAGCATCCGTTCGACCTCAGCGGCGTTCTTGCCTACCGTGAGCACTGGCGCCTCCGAGCGCTAGCGGCCCTCCCGGCGGCTCGGCAAAAGACGACCGGGAGGGCCGTCCTGAAACCAGACCCGCTCACGTTGTCGCCGGACACGAAAAAGGGCAACTGGTTACCAGCTGCCCAAGCCACGCTCACCCACAAGACGCTCAGCCGCCCAACCAGGCTCACGCCGAGCGACGCCTAGCACGCTGTTCAGCGACGACGCCACCGCCCTGATCCACGCCACCAGCCGCGGCCTGCCCCGGGCCATCAACAACCTGGCCATCCAGGCGCTCATCGCCGCCTACGCCGGCCGCAAAGCCATCGTCGACGAATCCAGCGCCCGCGCCGCCGCCGAGGTCACGTCAGACTGACCACCAGGCCGCCAGCACGCACACCAAGGCCCCGCCGGAACACCCCCGGCGGGGCCTTACCCGATACCCACGTCCTCACCGCCAACGACGCCGCCATCATCACGCTGAACGTCCGCGCACAACCGACTCACCCGCAGAAAGTGCGCGTGTCCATGTGCTGCGGCGCGACCGGCTCGGTGGCCTGATCCACGAATATGCCCAGGTCGCATGAGGTGACATAGTTTTCGGCACCCACAGGTTTCGGCCCCAAGGCTGATCTAGTGAGTGAGCTGCACCACCTGAAGCGACAGGCAGCACCTTGCGCACGGTCGCTTTCATCCCGGGCATACGGTTTCGCCCGGTAATAGCCAAAGCGAATACATTACTCCTTGGTTAGTCCTTGCCGTCCCGTTGACCAACGTGTTACAGGTGGATCACCTGACGCCAGATGCCGCACGTACGGTGCCGGAACTGGCCGCCACTGGGAGGGATACGCGAGCGGGACCCCGGGCACCGTCAGCGACGGCCCGCGCCTCTTTCCCCTGCGGGCCGGTCATCGCCGGTCGCGCCTGGTGTGACCGTGGGGCACTTCCCGATATCCGGGCGAGGAGGCGGCCGGGGTAGGCCCGGCAGAGGGCTGGTAGCACAGAGAGCACAGAGGGAGGCGACCGTGATGCGGCGACTGGCAGTGCTCACGGCGATCGTCAGCATGCTGGCGTTCGCGGGCATCATGGCCACGAGCGCGCCCGCAAGCGCGTACGGCAACAAGGCGCTTTGGCAGATCGGGATCTCGGGTAACTGCGATAATCCGGCAGTCTGCGGCGCCGACCAGCTAGGAGGCTTCTGGGGCTGGGTCGAGTTCGACTCAGGCAACACCGGCGATGCGACCATCGCGGGATGTGGGCACCTGCAGGGCCGGCAGCTTCCCGGCAGCAGCGGGGCCGCGGGTGAAAGAATCGACATCACTGGGTGGACCATCGCGCCGGGGAGCGCCGGGCCAGACACCTTCTTCATCACCAGTGAGATCGATACGTTTTACAGCCGGGGCGGCCCCGTCACGGTGACGATCGCAAGCGAGAACTTCGACACGGGCGTCCCCGCCGTGCCGGGGCACTACTCCACCGCCGACGTGCTGGGCTTCACCGCGCCCGGTGTCGCCTTCCAGATTCAGGTGGTGCAGCTCACTCACTAGAACCGGCCTGCCGAGGATCCGGGAGCGCCCAGGCACCCAGGCTCCCTAGGGCCGAAACCACCTCGGTCTTCCGATGCCTGTGGGGTGCCAGAAGTCTGCCTGGCCTGTGAGCTGCAGCGATGGCCAGCATCAGCCGTAGGGCATCATGATCATCCGTGTCCCTCCGCCTGCTCTACCTCATCTTCGTCCGGCTCTGCGGCTGGCTGGTCCTGCTTGCGTACTTGTTCGCTGTCTGCTTGGCTGTGTTGTGGTGGCGGCCCGGCGTGCAGCGTCCAGGGACGCCGAACTGCTGGTGCTCCGGCACGAGAACGCGGTGCTGCGCCGTCAGATCAGCCGGGTCCGCTACCTGTGGGGTTCCAGAACTCGGCCACCGGCCTTGACCTGGGCTTCTAGGCGACCCGCTCGTATTCGTTGAGGAGGCCGCCGAGGACGGGCCGGCGCTTGATCCGCTTGTGGGAGAGGTCGGCGACGGGGTGGTCGGGCCGGGGCGGGCGGGGCTGGCGGCCGCGGTGGGGCCGGCGTCCGTTGTAGTGGGCCTGGTACCCGGCGAGGACCGACTTCAGATGTCGTTCGCCGAAGATCAGCATCCGGTCGGTGACCTCGGTCCGGGCGGTGAGCACGAACCGTTCTGCGTAGGCGTTCGCGCGGGGGCTTCGGGGTGGGATCTTCACGGCTGCGATTCCGGCGCTGGCCAGGACCGCGTCGAAGGATGCGGTGAACTTCCCGGCCCGGTCGCGGACCAGGAACCGGAAGTCCGCGGCGCGGTCGCTGAGGTCCATCAGGAGATTGCGGATCTGCTGCACTGTCCATGGCCCGTCCGGGTTGGTGGTCACGCCGAGGATGTGCACGTAGCGGGAGCCGACCTCGATCACGAAGAAGCAGTACAGGCGGTGGAGGGTCACCGCGCAGTCCACGTGGAAGAAGTCGGCGGCAAGCATCGTCGCGGCTTGGGCACGCAGGAACTGCCGCCCCGTCGTGTCGGTGTGCCGCTTCGGCGCCGGTATCTTCAGTGCTTTGAGGACCCGGCGGATCGTTGATGCGCCGACCCGGTGGCCGAGCTTGAGCAGCTCACCCTGGATCCGCTGGTATCCCCAGCCGTGATTCTCGGTGGCGAGGCGCTCGATCAGGACGGTGATCTCGGCGCTGACCGGCGGCCGTCCCGTGCGGTTCGGGTAGGTCCACTTCTTTCTGACCAGGCGACGGTGCCACCGCAGGACGGTGCCCGGCGTGACCAGCCGGTGCGCCCGCGGCCTTCGGGGCAGATGCCGGATCAGCGCGGCCAGCACCGCTCGGCCGGCCCAGTCCAGCCGGGGCCGGGGCTTGGTGCGGCGCAGCACGGCGACCTCGTGCCGCAGCACCAGCAGTTCGGCGTTCTTGGACGCCGGCGAGCGGCCGGCCAGGACAAGCCAGCCACAGAGCCGAACGAAGATCAGATAGAGCAGGCGAAGGGACACGGCTGATCATCATGTCCGATGGTCTCCAGCCACCCAATGACGCAGGTCACAGGAGCATGCAGACTTTTGGCACCCGACAGGGCGCGCCAGGGCGTCCCGGATGGCTTTTGACACGCGCGTCATGGGAATCATCGGCACCGTAATTGCATATAATATCTCCAGACGCGTCGGCGCCGCTATTCACACGGGCACATGCGCGCGCATCTGTACCAGCCGCAATCGGATGCATTAGGTTTTCGGGCAGCTTCTGTGTCAATGGCGCCCTGAGGTTGGGAAGAGGGTATAAAACAGCCGGGGATCTTCCTGCGGGCTATCTGGCCTGCCCGGGGCGTTGCAGGCAGGTCCCGGAATCGAGCGGGAGCCAGGGCCCCGCGGGCGGGCATCATGACGTCCGGGGGTTCTGGCTGGGCACACATGGCTGGTGACCAGGGACGATGAGCGGGCAGGTCACGGGGGCGGACACCTTCCGCGGGGGGCCTGGGCAGGTGGCGTGGCCGGTTGTGTCGGGCCGGGTACCGCCGCTCGCCGGGGCGTACATCCCGCGGACCGAGAGCGGGCTCGCGCTGGCCGGCCGCCTGGAACCCGGCGAGACGGCGGTGCTGGTCACCTCCGAAGAAACCGCCCGCGAACTGGGCGCCGTGGGGGGAACCGGCAAGACCCAGCTCGCGGCCGCGATCGCCCACACGCTGTGGGACCGGCGAGCGGTGGACCTGCTGGTCTGGGTGACCGCGTCCAGCCGGGACGCGGTGCTGACCGGCTACGCGCAGGCCCTGGGCGATGTGGGGGAACCGGAACCGTATGACGGGCCGAAGGCGGCGGCCTCGCATTTCCTTACCTGGCTGACCGGCACGCACCGGCCGTGGCTGGCCGTGCTCGATGATCTCACCGATCCAGGGATGCTGGAAGGCCTGTGGCCCTGGGGGGTCAATGGGCGGGTGATGGTCACCACCAACCGGCCGGACACCGCGCTGCGGGCACATCGCCCCCGCGCCGTGCCGGTCGGCGTGTTCAGCCGCCGCGAGGGCGTGAATTATCTGCATACCAGTCTGCACGCCGACCCGGACCAGTGGACCGGTGCGCTCGAGCTCGCCGCCGAAGTCGGGTTCCTGCCGATCATCCTGGCCCAGGCCGGGGCGGTGATGGCCGACACCGGGATCGACTGCCGCCAGTACCGGATCCGGATCACCGAGCAGCGGGGACGCCTGAACACCGCGGCCGGGACCATCTCATCGACGGCCGCGGCCGCCGGTGCGTTGGCGATTGATCGGGCCGACCGGCTGCCGCCCGCCGGCCTGGCCTGGCCGGCGCTCGCGCTGACCTCCCTGCTGGACCCCAACGGCATCCCCGGCGCGGTGCTCACCAGCCCGGCTGCCTGCGCGTTCTTGAGCCGGTTCGGAGGAGGGATGCCCGCCGACGAGGTGCAGGCACGCACCGCGGTACACAACCTGGCCCGGGTGGGCCTGGTCACCATCGATACCACCAGCGCCGCCCGCACGGTCCGGGCTCACACGCTGGTGCAGGCGCTTACCCGGCAGGCCCTGTCGGCCGACGAGTGCGGGCAGGCAGGCCGGGCTGCCGCCGACGCCTTGCTCCAGGCATGGCCGCGGGCCGGGGCATCCCCGGTGTACGAGCAGGCCCTGCGCGACTGCGCGGCCAGGCTTCGCCAGGTCACCGGGGCGCTGCTGTGGTCGCCAGAGTGCCATCCGGTCCTGCTGCGGGCCGGCGAAAGCCTGGCCAGCGCCGGGCTGGCCGGCTCGGCCATCGCCTACTGGCAGGCAATCATTGACACCAGCCGGCCGGTCCTGGGCCCGGTGCATCCGCACACCATCCTCGTGCGCGACCGCCTCGCCGCCGCCTACCAGGCCGCCGGGCAGTACCGCGACGCCATCGCCGTGTACGAACGGGCGCTCGCCGACCGCGAGCGCGGCCTGGGCCCTGAGCACCCAGACACGCTCAGCGCGAGGAGCAGCCTGGCCCGCGCCTACCGCACGGCCGGACGCGCGGGTGACGCGATCCGGCTGGCCGAACGCACGCTGGCCGACTGCGAGCGCGCCCACGGACCCGGGCACCCGGACACGCTGGCCGCGCGCTCGGAGCTTGCCCAGGCCTACCTGAGCGCCGGGCTCCGCGACGAGGCCATCGCCGTCTTCGAGCGCGCCCTCGCCGGGCAGGAGCAGGTCCTGGGGCCCAACCACCCCGACACGCTGACCGCCCGGGCGAACCTCGCCCACGCCTACCGGGCGGCGGGCCGGCTCACCGAGGCAATCCCCCTGTTTGAGCGCACCGTGGCCGACCGGGAGAAGGTACAGGGCCCTGACCATCCCGACACCCTCACCGCGCGCAGCAGCCTCGCCTCCGCCTACCGGGCCGCGGGCCGTCTGCGCGACGCCATCAGTGCCTACAAGCGCACTCTGGCCGGCCGGGAACGGGTGCAAGGCCCCAGCCACCCGGACACCCTCACCGCCCGCGCCAACCTCGCCGACACCTACCACCAGGCGCGCAAGCTCAAGGACGCGCTGCCGCTGTACGAACGCACCCTCGCCAACCGGGAACGGGTCCAGGGCCCCGACCACCCGGACACCATCACCGCCCGCGGCAGCCTCGCCTCCGCCTACCACTCGGCGCGCAAACTGACCATGGCGCTCCCGCTCTACGAGCGCGCCCTCGCCGACTGCGAGCGGGTGCACGGCCCCGACCACCCGGACACCCTGGCCTCGCGGGGCAACCTCGCCCACGCCTACCACACCGCCGGCCGGCTGACGGAGGCACTCGCCTTGTTCGAGCGCACCCTCGCCGACTGCGAGCGCGTGCTGGGTCACGACCACCCGCTGACCAGGACCGCACGCGAGAACTACCAGGCCGCCGCCAAGACCTGAGCCTGCCCACGGTGCCGCCCGCCGCCCCGCTCGCCGCGGCCACTGAACGCTCCCACCAAGTCCACTAAGCCCATCGTGGCCGCCACACTCACTGAGTTGGACAAGCGCCGCGCCCGCCGTGGGTTCCGGGCACCCGTCGCCTGGCTTCCGCTGGTGTCGGGCACCCGCAGCGCTTGCTGGCGTAGGGTCGGCGGCCCGCCGCTGCGGCCAGTGCCCTGCGAGGACCGCCCGGTTGGCCCGGGCCGGTGCCATCGCCCGTGTGGGGCCCGGGCTACTCGACCGGGATCTCCTTGTCGATCAGGCCCAGGCCGATCCCCTGCCGCCTGCGCACGATGCGGGCGATCACGTCACCACGATCGCCAGCACGTACAGCGCGCCCATCAAGATGAGCGACTTCGGCTCGTTCAGCTCTCGGGAACTCCACTTCCGCATTGCCGTTCACGGGGTCTTCGCGCCGACGCATATGCGGACGGCGGCTCGCCGATCAGCGTGCCGAGGCGGGCCAGGCCCCGGTCCGGGCCCGGCAGCAGACTCCCACGCCGCGCTTGTCCGGGTCCACCAGGCCGGCCTCATGCTGCTCCCTGCACTGCTGGCCGCCGGGGTTCGGTGACCTGCCGCCGATGCGCCAGAACGCGCCTGGCCTGCTGGCCCGCGTCGTCTGGGGAATGCTCCTTCGCTGGCCTGAGGCTGCCGGCCGGTGACGACATCACCGCCGGCTCCGACACGCCGTGCCTGTTCACGAGCAATCTCTGGTCACCGTGCGCACAATGAGGGACGGTCGGCCCGATCAGGGTGGCCCAGCGCCAGAGTGGAGACAGCAGTTGATCAAGACAACCAAGCCCGGGCGTAACGGCACTGTCCGCGTCACCTTCGCACTGCCCGCCGATGTGCCCGCCGGGGCCGTGTCGGTGGTGGGTGATTTCAACCACTGGAATCCCTTCGCCCACCCGCTGCGGCGGCGGGCGAACGGCACCCGCAGCGCAGCGGTGACTGTCCCGGCCGGCGCCACGCTGCGCTTCCGTTACCTCGCCGAGGGCGGGATATGGTTCGACGACGACACCGCCCCCGCACAGGACGGCCAGGACACCGGCATTACGGTCTGATTCCGGCTCGCGCAGCATCAGCGGGACGATCCCGTGGCGGATCGCACCGGGGGCAGACCAACCGCGCAGTGACTGCGCCTGCCAGGAGCGTCAGGACTACCTCTGTCGTCACTATCAGTCGCCGAGTCCGGTGGAAGCGCGCGCATAGAGGGAAGATCCGCACGAAGACAACCAAATGATCAACGCCGCCGCCACAGCCAAATGCTCGGCGCTCGCTATCGCATCGCCAGGTGGTGCTCATTTATGGTGCGTGATCGCTCTGGTGTTCAGCTGAGCGCCCAGTTCGGCTGTGCGCCGGTCCGGGCGGCCGGGCCGGGGTGCGGGCCGCACGCGGATGGACGTTCGGTGCGGGCCGGGGCGTGGCTGCCCCGGGGCCCTGCCGGGAAGGTTGCCGTGGTCAGGGCAGGCGCGGTGATCACTAGCCTCGTGCCTGGTGATCAGCGGGCTGGCCGCCGGTGCTCGCCAGTGCCGGCCGTAACGGCGTGAGCCGGCTGAACGTTGTGACTATTGGGGGAGCGGGGGGGATCTGGCCGCACCGCGCCAGGCAGCCTGCCTCAGCCCAGCCCGGTAGCCCGTGGCCGCCGGGGAAGCCCGGACCGCGGCTTAGCTGCCGCCCTGCCAAAGGGGATGGCCCTGGTGGCCGGTCCACAACAGGTGCCCGCGGTGGTCGTTGCGCTGCCGGCCGAGATCGACATGGCCAACGCTGGCCGGGCCGGCCAGCAGCTGGGGTCAGCCTTGGCTCCCGGCGTCAGGACGGTCATCGCCGACATGACGGCCACCAGGTTCTGTGACTCATCAGGCATCAGCATGCTGGTCCGGGCCCACAAGCAGGCTGCCGCGAACAGAACCGAGCTGCGGCTGGTAGTCCGCTCCACGGCCGTCCTGCGCACCTTGACGCTGGCAGGGCTGGACCACCTGCTGCCGATCTACCCGAGCCTGAGCCAGGCCCTGGCCGCCCGGCCAGCGCCACGACCGGAAACACGCCACAAGTGATCAGCAGCCGCCGGAGGTTCCCGCGGCCACCGCGGGCAACATGCGCCAGGTACCGGCTGATCGCAGCGGTGATGGGCGGGGACCGGGAGTGACCTCCGGCTGGGGCGCGGCCGGCCGGGACGGCGGGCTTGACCGGCTCAGGCACCAGTACCCGCGGTGGCGGATCTGGCGCGGCCACACCACCGGCGGTTACTGGGCGCTGCCGCCGCCCGATCACCCCACCCAGCGCACGCTGATCGGCGCCAGCGACCTCCGTGAGCGCCGGGCAACGGCCGGGTGCGCGGCGCCAGATTACCTATCTGCAATATCGCCGGCTAACCTCGGGGGCTTCTGCCGGACGAGAAGTGAAAGGTGACCACGCATGCTGGTCCTGACCGAGGCGGCCGCCGAGGTCGTCAAGTCCGCCACCTCTGCCACGCAGACCCCCGATGGGACGGGCCTGCGGATCGTATCTTCCGTATCGGAACCGGAAGACCCTGGCGCGCTACGGCTCACAGTTGCGGCTGGTCCGGGTGAGAACGACCAGGTCATCGAGGCAGCCGGAGCACGCGTTTTTCTTGAGCCGCAGGCCGCTGCCTACCTTGATGACAAGGTGCTCGACGCGCAACTCGATGAGCAGGGCAAGGCCCAG
>WNGD01007853.1_pt1 | contig 10431 bp, 8 predicted proteins | sample 5400671 | NCBI WGS metagenome assembly WNGD01 (sample SAMN13153369, study PRJNA577476) | soil metagenome | isolation source: 40 cm soil or saprolite under grassland replicate 2 | place: USA:California | collected 2016-06-15
CTTTGGGCGGCGGCGGTTGTCATCGCGTTTCAATTGCTCCTGCTGCTCATCGCGCCGGTGGTCATCATGCCGCTTTTCAACAAGTTCACACCGCTGCCGGAAGGAGGGTTGCGCGAGCGCCTCTTTGCACTGGCGCGGCGCACCAATTTTCCCACGCGCAGCATCGACGTAATGGATGGCAGCAAACGCTCGCGCCACTCCAACGCCTTCTTCACCGGGTTCGGAGGTTTTCGAAAAATCGTCCTGTTCGACACACTCATCGCGCAGCTCACTGACCCACAACTGGAATCGGTGCTCGCGCATGAAATTGGCCATTACAAAAAGCGCCACGTACTGAAGTTGCTCGGCGTTTCCATCGCTGGCGTCTTTGTGGCGTTCGCCGCGATCGCGTGGCTGGCGCGCCAGCAATGGTTTTACCGCGCGTTTGGTTTCGAGTATCAGGGAGGCTTTGCTGCCGCGAGTGTCGTCCCTGCAATGCTGCTGTTTGCGCTGCTGGCGGGGACGATAAGTTTCTGGCTTTCACCGTTCATTCACATCTTGTCGCGTCGTTTCGAATACGAGGCGGATGCATTCGCCCGTGCGGCAATGGGAGAGGCGCAGTCACTCATTCAAGCGCTGCGCAAATTGAGCGAAAAAAACCTGAGCAATCTCACCCCGCATCCGCTCTACAGCGGCTTTTATTACTCGCATCCGACCCTGCTCGAACGGGAACGCGCCCTGCGAATAGTGACTTAACGCAAGCTCGCGAGTCCACGGAGCGGTGGGTTCCTAGCCGCCGAGCCCATTTTCAAATTTGCGGCGTAAGCACAAGGCTGTAGCCTCAAGAATGTTTCGCTGTTGGCGTCGCATATTTTTTCTTATCGGACTGGCCAGTAGTAATCTTCTAGCGATAAGCGACGTCGAATGCGCAACTGTTCCCGAACCGGGCGATTTGCGCGCCGCGGGGAAGGTGGAGTTCCCGGTATCGTGCGCGCCTGCCGTCCAATTCGAATTCGCCCGTGGCGTTGCGTTGCTGCATTCATTCTTCTACGAAGAGGCACGGCGTGTTTTCGCGTTGGTGGCCGAGCGCGATTCGAAATGTGCGATGGCTCAGTGGGGAATCGCCATGACGTGGTGGCATCCGATTTGGACGCCACCCACTCCCGACGAAATGAGCGCGGGCAAAGCCGCCATCGAAAAAGCAATAGCGATGAACGCCGGCACGGATCGCGAACGAGGATTCATCACGGCGCTCAACGTCTATTACAACACGCCGGACAGCTCGACCGCAGGTACGGTTGGACAATCGTGTCATGGACCAGTCGGACCGCGCGATCGGGTGATCGCCTACGAAAAAGCGATGCGCCGGCTCCGCGATAAGTATCCGGACGATTTCGAAACCCAAACCTTCCACGCTTTCGCGGTCCTGGCTGTCGGTTACGCCACACCCGATGACACGAGTTTGTCAAAACAACTCGAGGCAGCCGCCATCCTGGAAAAGCTATGGAAACAAAATGAGAGCCATCCCGGCGTCGTTCATTACCTGATCCATTGCTACGATTATCCCGCGCTCGCCCAGCGCGGACTGGCCGCGGCCCAGAGTTATGATTCCATCGCGCCGTGGGTACCTCACGCGCTGCACATGCCATCGCACATCTTTACGCGTTTGGGGATGTGGAACGAATCAATCGCCGCGAATCGAGCTTCGGCCGAAGCTTCGCGCGCTTACGCGGCTATGCGCCATCGCGACGCAACCGAAGCCGAGGAGTTACACGCTCTCGATTACCTGGCCTACTCTTATTTGCAGGAAGCACAGGACACTGAAGCGAAGAAGATTGTCGATCTTGCCGCCAGCGTGCGGAAAACAAATCCGGAGCTGGAATTCAGCGCGGCTTACGCCCTGGCCGCCATCCCAACACGTTACGCATTCGAGCGGAATGATTGGGCAGCGGCCGCGGCGTTGACTGTTCCGAACCTTCCACACTGGTCTTCGTTCCCATTCATGGAAGCGCTGATCGAGTATGGTCACGCGCTCGGACGAGCGCATACCGGCGATCTCGACGGTGCGCGGAAGGCGATCGCGCGGATGCGGGAATTACGCGACGCGACGAAGGATCGAAAGTTCGACTATTTCAAGGACCATCTTGACCTGCAGATGCAAGCGGCTTCGGCTTGGGTGGCAGCAAGCGAAGGCAAAAAGAACGAAGCAATCCAGATGCTGCGCCAGGCCGCGAATGCCGAAGACATTCTAGGCAAGCATCCGGTTTCGCCAGGCGCGTTTGTTCCGATTCGCGAACAACTTGGCGGTCTGCTGCTCGAACTGGGCCAATCGAAGGAAGCACAGCGTGAATTCGAAGCTGCGCTCAAAATCTATCCAGGACGGTTCAGAGGATTATATGGAGCGGCGCGAGCTGCCGAACAAACTGGCGACAAGGAAGATGCAAGCCGCTACTACGCGAAGCTGGCAGCACAAACGGCAAAGTCTGGCGGCTCACGAGATGAATTGAATCACGTTCGCAAATTTCTTGCCGCCCAAGCCGGAGCAGCGGCGGATTCGAATGACACTGGCAGCACTCGCGAGTAGAAAACGGCGTTCGCGTTTTGCATCGTTGTCATAACCACGTGTCCTATCGTGGCGAGCGCCCGGCGCCGCGACGGGGAACGCGTTGTCTTTAACGCGCTGGCAAGATGAATGCGCCTTCGGCGCCTAGAATCTCTCTGCGCAATGTTTTCTCGCGCACCATGTTGCGCCTTCAGCGATTGGTTTTAGCATCATCTTCGGAGAAGCCGATCCACCTTCGCCAGGGTTCGAAACATGTCGAAAACAATTGTCGTTGGTGCGGGAATTAATGGCGTTACTGCCGCGATCGAGTTAAGAAGGCGCGGTCACAAAGTAACTCTGGTCGACCCGGGGCCACTTCCCCATCCTCTTGCCGCCTCCACCGATATCAGCAAAGCAGTCCGTGCGGCTTACGGCGCAGATGAAGTCTATACGGAGCTAGCCGAGCGCTCGATTCCGCTTTGGCGGAAATGGAATGAAGAATTTGCCGTCGAGCTGTATCACGAGGTCGGCGTCATGTTCGTGCGTCAGCGGGAAATGAAGCCGGGCGATTTTGAATTTGAAAGTTTCAAAGTTTTGGGACGGCGTGGGCATAGGATCGAGCGCATGAATTCGGCGCGGCTGTGGAAACGTTTTCCGGCATGGAATGCGCAACTTTATCAAGATGGCGTTCTTGAACTGGAAGCGGGCTATGCGGAAAGCGCTCGCGTGGTTGCGGTGCTCATCGCGCGCGCCAAATCACTCGGCGTCGAACTGCGCGAAGGCGCTAGATTTTCTGAGTTGGATGAAAGCGATGATCGCGTGATTGGGATTGTGCTCGACAATGGAGAGCGGATCTCGGGCGACATCGTCGTGATGGCCGTCGGCGCATGGACACCCTACGTCCTGCCGTTCACGCGCAAGTTTTTTCGTGCCACGGGACAACCGGTCTTTCATCTTAAACCTCGGCAACCTGAACTATTTGCGCCTGAACGTTTTCCGGTTTTTGGCGCGGATATATCGACGACTGGCTATTATGGTTTTCCGCTCAGCCGCGAAGGCGTTGTGAAAATCGCAAACCATGGCCTCGGCCGGGAGATGTCGCCCGAATCTTCCGAGCGCGCCGTTACGTCCGAAGAAGAAAAGAATTTGCGCGAGTTCTTATCAATCACATTTCCCGCGCTCGCTGACGCGCCGATTGTGTACACGCGCATCTGTCTGTACTGCGACACGAACGATGGACATTTTTGGATCGCGCCCGATCCCGAACGTCCGGGGTTAATCATCGCAGCGGGCGATTGCGGACACGGATTCAAATTCGCGCCTGTGCTGGGCGAAATCATCGCGGATGCTGCCGAAGGCAGATCCAACCCATTACAGGAAAAGTTTCGTTGGCGGCCTGAAATGGCTTTAGGAAGCGGGACAGATGCGGCGCGGTTCCGCGGTGATCGGTAGTCGCGGTCTGCGGGCGTCGCTTTGATTCATTCTGGTGCTCATCAAGCGCCGCTACAACAGATCGGCGCGCCTCTGTCGACTTCGCTCAGGACAGGCTCCGGTAGCGGCCTACGCTTCTTTCTGTGCGGTTTCCCTCTTCGGCTGGCGCTTGAGTAATGTGATTTGCTTGATCCGCGCGGAATCCGACGGGCTCCAGGTCGCTACATCAGGATCATTTTTGAAAGCGTTGTGGACGAGACGCCGTTCGTAGGAATTCATCGGTTCGAGCTGAAGCGAACGGCCAGTGATGCGCACCCGATCGGCCAATTCTCGCACCCGCTGGACGATACGATCTTCACGCATGGAGCGGTAATGTTCGCAATCGACGATCACTTTTTCGGCATCTTTGTCTTTGGACTGCAGGAGTCGATTAAGCAAAAACTGGATGGCTTCGAGCGTTTCGCCGTCTCGGCCGATCAAGCGCCGGCTTTCCTCGGTGTAAATTTGCAGCGTTAAGTTGCCGCCTTCGTTCTTTGTTTCCTCGATTTGCACGACGAAACCGAGATAACCCAGCATGGTGTCGAGTAATTCCTTTGAAGTCATCATCGCTTGCGTTTTCCAGCGGGTGCAACTTTTTCGAGCTTCGGCATTGGCTGATTCTTGTTCTGATAAAATTGCAAAATACTGAAAAGATTCTGAGTGGTGTAATACAATGCCAGAGCTGCCGCAAAATTGTAGCAGATAAATAGAAAGATCAGAGGCGTGAACATCATCACCCGGCGTTGCGTCGCGTCGCCGGTCTTTGGAGTCATCTGCATCAGCCAAATTTGCGTGGCCGCCATGCAGAGCGGAATGATATTGACCGGCCAGCCGAGCAACGGCAAGTGCGCGACAGTGTCGGGCTGGGAAAGATCCTTTACCCACAAGAATTTCGCATTCCGCAGTTCAACCGCCTGACTAAGCATTTTGTACAGGCCGAAAAAGATCGGGATCTGAATCACCATCGGCAAACAGCCGCCGACGGGATTGATACCGTACGATTTGTAAAGCTTCATCACCTCCTGGTTCATCCGAGTCGGGTCATCTTTGTATTTTTCCTTCAGCTCCTGCATTTTCGGCGACAGCGCGGACATCTGCCGCATCGAACGGTTCGCTCTGTTTTGAATCGGCCAGAGGACAAGCTTGATAATCGTGGTCAAAGCAAGAATGGCAGCCGCGTAATTTCCCAGCCAACTGTGCAGCAAGTTCATGAAGTTGAGAAGGAACTGGCAAACAATCTTGAACATCCCGAAATCCATGATCTCGGCTTCGTTATGCGGGAGCTGCGCGAGGCGATGGTAAAGTTTCGGGCCAGCGTAAATTTCAAAGCGCGCGCTGTAAGTTTGGCCAGGCTGCAGCTGAAAGCCGGGCATGCCGAGCGCGCCCTCAATTCCGAGTAGTTTTTGATCCGGCGCGCGCGCGACATCGAAGCGCCGGCCCCAAGCCGCGTTGGCCTTGGCGGTGAGAGGCGCGAGCAACGTCGTAAAAAACTGATCGCTTACAGCAACCCACTCCGCACCTGCGATATTTTCCTGATAAAAAGGCCGCGCGGCACGCGCGTTTATGCCGAGAAATCCGCCGCTTGCGGCGAACCAGCCAACATCGATTCCTTTTGCTTTTCCATCGATGCACCAGACCAGCCGCGTGTAATATGGGTAATCCTTCGGGTGGATTGGAGCAGCAGATCCAAGCGCGACAAAGTAACCAGCACGTTGGAATGGTTGAGAGCCGCGATTCTCAAGGTCGACATCCATTTCGGCCACAAAATTGTCTTTCTTCTCCTCGGATTTTGGGAAGAAAAACCTTTTCCGAATCGTGACTTGCTCCGCCGTGGTACGCTCGAATCGTACCGCGGAATTCAGCTCGCGAGAGGCGGTAAACTCAGGAAGCTCGGGCGACGACGGCTGGTCGGTGATCGCGCCAATCGGCGCGCACTCCGCTGAATTTAACACTACACGTTCCCCTTTTTCCGCCACTTGATTGAGCAAAACTACTTCTTTGATTCCACCTCCACGGTTTGTCAGGCGGAGCTCGACGTCCGAATTGCGCAGCGATTCTATTTTCTCGGAAAAGCTCGGAACTGCTTCCGGGGCTTTCGGCGCGATTGCCGGAGCGACTGCGGTCGGAGCTGTCGAAGGGCTAGCGGAGGGAGTTAGTAGAGGGACGGGGGACGCTTGCGTCGGTCCAGTGATGACCGGGACCGGTTTTCGCGGTGTCTGTTTTACCAGATAGAACTCCCATAAGACGAGTCCAATCACGCAAAGGGTAACGGCAATCCACGCAGTTCGATCCATAACTCGTTCCGAAGCGGCTATTCACAAACACAGTCTAGGTTTGATTGGGTGAATGTGGGGCAAGTTTTCAACTTGCCCACTTCCTTGCCCGCGCAAGTTGGAACCTTGTGCCACTTTGACTTCCGCGCCGGCACCGGATCATACCCTGTCCCGCCCCAAGGTTGGCATCGTGCTAACCGCTTCAATCCCAGCCAGCTTCCTCGAGAGACGCCATGCGTCTCGACCGCTTCCAAGAAATATGCCGAACACGTCGGATTAAATCGACACCCGGAACCGTGGCCGCAAATCAACGAGAGGACCGGCGAGAGTGTGTATTGATAAATGCGAATGAAAAAGCGAAGGAAACTGAGCATCAGAACGCTAGAATAGAAGCGCGCTTTGCCAGACGCAACCATTCATCTTCCAGCGCATGATAACTGGCGTGCGCGGCATCGGGTCTGGCGACGAGCACCATCCAGTGGTCTTCCCGCAAATCATTCTGGTGTCTGCGCACGATTTCCCGCATACGACGACGAACACGATTGCGGATAGCTGCGCTACCCAGGCGTCGCGTCGCGACAAAGCCCACGCGGCACGCGCCGCTATTTTCCACCGCGAGCACGCCGAGCATGACCAACTTCCCACGTTGTGCATACCCGACTTGTTTCACTCGCTCGAATTCCGATGCGCGTGTTAGGCGTCGGCCTTTCGAGAAGGATAGCGAGTGTACTCGCGGTCGCATATCGACTGGTCGATCTAGCAATTGACAGCGGCAGGGCGCCGGAGCTTTAGCCGGTACAGCAAAAAGTCCTCCCCCGAGAGTATTCGGGGAAGACTCTGCAAATGAAGCTAGCCGAAAAACTTAGGGAGTTGGCGAAGTAGCCGGGGACGTGCCGTACTCCGTTGTGGGCGGACTCGTCGACTCCGGGACGGGCGGAGTCGTTTCAGTTGTAGTCGCCGGAGTTGTGGCAGCTGGGCTTGCCGCCGGCTCGGTAGTTTCGGTCTTTTGCTCGCATGCCGCGAGGAGCGCGGCACTGGCCAGGATGCAGATGTATTTTTTCATAGTGGTATCGGAAAGGGCATATTGGTTTAACCGATTAATCGGAGCAAGGCGCTTTTTGGCCCTATCGGAATTTATTTTCAGCAAGCAAACGCTTGATAATCGCGGATTAAAGTGGCGCCTCGTATTTGAGGCCGTGCGCCTCCGCCACCGCTCGGCAAGTGAGCCATCCGTCCCGCGTATTGATGCCACCAAGAAGGGCCGGTTGTTTTTTGCATGCGCCCTCCAAGCCTAGATCGGCAAGCAATTCGATGTAACGGTAGGTGACGTTGGTAAGTGCTTGTGTGGCAGTGCGCGCATAAGCCGCGGGCATGTTCGCTACGCAATAGTGCGTCACACCCTCTTCGACATAAACAGGATCCAGATGCGTCGTTGGGTGCGAAGTTTCAGAACAGCCCCCTTGATCAATCGAGATATCCACGAGCACGCTCCCCGGTTTCATCTTTTTCAACATTGAGCGCGTGATCAACTTCGGAGCTTTTGCTCCCGGTACGAGCACCGCACCAACTAGCAAATCGCATCCTGGCATCAAATCGTGCAGGTTCGCTTCGTTGGAATAGAGAGTGTGCGCATTATTCATCGTGATATCGAGAAAGCGCATTCGTTCGAGATCGACCTCCAGGATCGTAACATCGGCGCCGAGACCGGTCGCCATACGCACAGCGTTAATACCTGAAGTCCCTCCGCCGACCACAACGACGCGTCCGGGCAAAACGCCGGGCACACCGCCAAGGAGCACACCACTGCCACCATTGAACTTCGCCAAGAAATAGGCGCCCATCACCGCCGACATTCGGCCGGCGATCTCGCTCATTGGCTCGAGCAGCGGCAAACGGTTGTTGATCTGGATCGTCTCGTAGGCGATGCCGGTCACTCCCGATCTCAGTAATGCCTCGGTGAGTGCTTTGCTGGCGGCCAGATGCAAATAAGTGAAAAGGAGCTGACCTTTGCGTAACAGTGGAAACTCTGCCTCCAGCGGCTCCTTCACTTTCACAATCATGTCGGCACGCGCAAAAACCTCTGCCGCTTGATCGACAATCTCCGCACCAGCTTTGACGTATTCTCCGTCCGGATAGCCAGAGCCGATTCCAGCGTTTTTTTCCACAAGCACCGAATGACCCTGCCTGGTGAGTTGATTCACGGCCGAAGGCAGCAACCCGACACGCTGCTCCTGCTCTTTAATTTCTTTTGGGACACCAATGGTCATTTCTTACGATCTGAATAGTGAATGGTGATTAGTGATAAGTAAAAACTCATCGGAGCGACAAGTTTCTTTACTCATCACTTGTCGCTGCTCACCAATTACTAATTCAACGACGGATCATCCGGCGCCGCCGCCAGCATCTTATACCACGGTCCGAGACCACGCATGATGTCGAACCAAAGTTTCGGCAGGCGATCGAGTTTGAGCACGGAGCGACTGGGCTTTTGCAGAAGCCAGACCTTTTGTTTCATCTCGGCCTCGAGCTGGCCCGCGCCCCAACCCGCGTAGCCCACAAACGCGCAGATCGGGGTCGATTTCTGACCGGCCCGCTCGCTCGCTTCCTTCAAACCCACATTGTGATTGAGCTTGAACCCTTCGCCTTTCTGCCATTCAAACGCTGCAAACATCAGCTGATTTTTGCCGACCGGTCCGCCGAGAAAAACAGGCACTTCGGAAAGGCCTTCCGGTGGCGTCTCGGTCACAAGATCGGCCACTTGTCTGTCGAGCGGGCGATTGATGATTACGCCGAGCGCGCCATCGTTTGGATCATGAACGGAAATAAAGAGCACCGCGCGCCGAAAATTCGGATCGAGCATATTGGGATGCGCGACGAGTAATGAACCAGCGAGACTCTGCCGGGTTTTGCCACCCTGATTGCGCATGCAAAACTAGAACCCTCTGGGCGAGCTTGCGCAAGCTCCACCTTCTCTTTGATCTCTCGGCGCGACCGCGATCTAACTCGTCAGTGAGAAAGATCGACATCTTCTTTGCAAACTCAATGGCACCTCGCATAAGTTCATGCAAAATTTTGTTGCCACCAGCCGTAAGCTCGATTACTAGCCTCAGAGTTTTCCACGATTGTTCTGGGGGGAACAGCCGCCCTTCACGCCCATCGGGCGTGGGGGGCGGTACTTTTTTTGCGGTAATCTGGGCCCTATGAAGAAATTCTCTGCGGCGCAGGCACGATTTTCCTGGCCAATCGCTTTCACTCTTGTCGCGCTCATCGTGGCTGCGGTCATCGTGCTTGTGTTCCTGCGCGTTGAAACCTGGCCAGCACGTACCGCCACACAAGGCACCGCCCAGCTCGAACGCCTCGGCAAAGATTTGCGTTCGGCTTTCATCGATATCGCGCACTTGCAGCCGCGCATCACGATCAACAACCGCGTCTACATGGAACAAACAACACCGGTGAGCCAGCTGGTGGTTCTCTCGCGACGGATGGAAGTGGAACACGAATTGTTACACACCTGGGTGGGCAGCTCGAAGCGGGTAAAGCTGCACGGAACATTCACTTTTAAAGCCGGATTCGATTTGCGACAAGATCTGGCCATCGATATTCGACCGGATGAAATCGTCGTCCGGGTTCCGCACGCTCAGATTCTCGACGTCGAGCAGGATCAGGTGGACGTCCTCGCGTTTGAAAACGGCTTTTGGAATCGAATTTCTGGAGACGATGTGCAAAGCGAATTAATAGTAATCAGTGATTAGTGCAAGGTGTTTGATCGCCGGACCGGTTTCACTAATCACGATTCACTGATCAGGATTCACGTTTTTGCCAACCGATGCCGTTCAAGACTCGATTCTTATTCGCCAGCCTGCTGATCCTTCTGACAGTGCTGCTCGGGATTTGGTTGACACCTTTTGCCGTTTCCAATGGTGTTCGTTTTTGGCTCTGGCGGAAGGCGCGGCAAGAAGGGCTCGTTGTTAAGTTTGACAAGATCGACGCGCCGTTTCTGCGTCCGGTTGTGATTAGTGGCCTTCGCGTCACGAGCACGCGCGAAAACGCATTCAGCATCGATCTCACTGCGACGGAAGCGAGCGTCGACTTGAATCTCAAGAGAATCCTGCTGCACGCTCGGGGACGAGCCGTTCACAACCTTTCGATTGGACAATTGCATGGGGA